>VFSW01000800.1_pt1 | contig 46579 bp, 43 predicted proteins | sample 5358111 | NCBI WGS metagenome assembly VFSW01 (sample SAMN11554181, study PRJNA540505) | mine drainage metagenome | isolation source: sediment from site ElyBrook_90M | place: USA: Ely Copper Mine, Vershire, VT | collected 2017
TGCTACAACCTCGCGTGCCTCAAGCTCAGCGAGGGCCATCGCGACGACGCCCTCCGCCGACTCCGGGATTGCGTCGATCACGGACTCGCCGGCTGGGTGATCAAAGGCATGCCCTCAGATCCCGACCTCAAACCGCTCCAGGGCGATCAGCGCTTTTCCGCACTCCTGGTCTACGCTGCCGCCCGTACTGCTGCACCGAAATAGAAGCGGTTGAGCCGGGCTCCTAATTTCCAAGCCATTCATGCGGTGACAGGGAGGGGTTGAGAGTCGAGCTCTTGTATTACCCGGAGAGGAGGGATTGAATACTCTCTCGAGTTTTAGCGGCTATGCTGCTCATGTGTTTTGTGCGCACCCTAGGTGTCCGGCGTGCAAGGATTGCCACTGCCGTCTTGGCAAGGATCGAACACAGACGATCGACTGATTATGGCCTCGCCATTTTCACTCACAGTTTCCCTCGCAGCAAAGCAACTTCCTCAAGGAAAGCAGGAAGTGGGACGAGACTTTGCTGAAAGAAAACAAGGCGTGACCAAATATTGCTCAGAGAACAGTCCTCCCAGGGGCCTATCGTTCCTATACATTGCCGCTCTATACAACTTTTGCGGCAAGTTCCACAGACTTTTGGTAACCAGGCCTTGACCTCAATTTGGGCCGCCTGTATCTTCAGTGGCAGTTCACAAAAATATCAATCTGCTGCTTCGCAGGTGATGTAAAGCGAGGTAGGAAGAGTGAGGTCCATGCTTTGCATCTCGGACCACAGTAATTCCCTCTGAGCGATACTGCGATTCTTTGTCTTATTGAAGCTCGAATGACCCCGATATGTTGATTGAATTTATGCACTACGTTGCTCTTTTTGGAAATGGGGCTCAACCTTGGTCAAAAGTCACGTAAGCGTCACTCGATATATTAGGAAGCTGCGAGGTCTCTCGAAACCGTTTTTGGCAGAGGCGAGCGACGGGCACCTATACGTTGTCAAGCCAGTTGTTAAGGGATCTTCGAAAAGGCTATTTAACGAAGCCATGGGCACTGAGCTATACCGCGTCGCGGGCCTGAACGTGCCTGCTTGGAGGCCATTGCTACTGGAATCACATTGTATTGAAGATTTGGTGGCCAATAAAGTTGCGTCTACACCAGACGAACTTGAGCCGCGGCTAGTCTTTGGCTCCAGATTTATTGGCGCATCATTTGGTCATTTGCTTGAGATTTTGCCCGGAAGGTCCTTTAACCGAATTAGGAATCGCACAGACCTGCTTCGAGCGTTGTTGATTGATATCTGTGCGCATCACGAAGATAACCGCCAAGTCATTTTTAAGCAATATGAAGATGGGAGCTTGGAGGCGGTCTTCATTGACCACGGACACCTATTTGGAAAACTAAGGAACAGGATTGCGGATCACTGCGTAGCCTCGCGCTATTGGGATCGAAGGATTTACACACATTTCTCAGGTCAAGACATATGTTCACAACTCTCGATAATTGTGAATACTGACTTCGAATCTCTGCTCCCCAAGTTGGACGCATTGCCCGAGGAGTGGAGATCTGAAGCGTCGATGGAGGCGTTTCGAGATTGCCTTGACAGTTTGCGCGACGCTAATATTTTGAGAAGCGTTGCCGATGCAATACAAGGCGTGTTGGGTGGTGATTCATATTCAGAAATGGATAGACATTTCGGAATTGGCAGCTCGAACGCAGCGATTTTGTATTCTCCGCTATCAGAAGTTTGCTGCGAACCTGGACCAGTCGGGCCAGATTCCGGTCGTGGCTCTCGTGTTTTTTGATGACTGTTACGACTTACGAATTCTTGTTTCACCGGTTATACGGGAGATCGTAACCGAGGAGGACCTTGCTTTCATTGAATCCCTTCTCCAAGATTTTCTTATTCGAGCGAAGGAGCGGCCGGAAGATCTATTTCATCAGGTTCTTTCGATAAATCATGGTCCCCTGGTTCCATTGGAGCAGGAGTCGCGATTACTGAACCATACGCAACTTCTGGCTATCATACATTCGTTCGTTCCGTACGTGTGATGCAAACTTGCGTCGATGCAAGGCCTTTTCTCATCGACCTCAGCGAAATGATCTACACATTCTCATTAGATGCAAATTCAGAGGTATGCTTTTACTTGTGAACGCATTCAAACTCAAAGGATGACCAATCGTGCACTCGTCTATGAATGCAGCTTGGGAAGCGGAAGTGTCCTCCCCCCACACACAGATGCTAATTGTTGATGCTGACCCTCAAATGTGCAGTGCATGCGGGGAGATGGCAGCGAGTCTTGGATTTTCGGTACGCACTACAGGAGACTTGGAAATTGCAAGCGACATCCTCCGCGGGGAACTCGTAGAAGTCCTGCTACTGAACCTGCCCTGGGGCACGACACGCGGTCTCGACCTTATTTCTGAAGTAAAGCTCCTTCATCCCAACATAGGAATTGTTGCGATGACCGGTTCGACTTCGGTCAACAACGCAGTTGAGGCGTTGCGGCGTGGCGCCTCGGACTATCTGACAAAGCCTTTCACGGTCGATGACCTATGTGAGGCACTTCACAGAACAATGTGCAATCTTCGTCCTCAGCTCGACGATGAATGGAGGAATTCATGGAAGAGCCTAATGCAGGGCAAAGAAGGAGTTGTCGCACGATCAATAAAGATGGAGCGGATATTTCGCGTAATTTCTAAAGTAGGCCAGACCAGGACAGGAGTACTGATTGTGGGTGAGAGCGGTACGGGCAAGGAGATGGTGGCAAGGGCACTACATCGTGTCGGCAATATGTCGCGCGGCCCATTCTTGCCCATCGACTGCAGTTCGATCGTACCAACGCTCGTCGAAGCTGAACTATTCGGATACGTCAAAGGAGCGTTTACAGGGGCTTTTAGAGACAAACAGGGGCTCCTAGCCTCTGCTCAAGGGGGAACTGTATTTCTAGATGAGATTGGTGAGCTCTCGCTAGACGTTCAAGCAAAACTTCTCCGCGCCTTGCAGTTGAAAGAAGTGCGGCCAATCGGATCAAAGCAGACAATCCATTTTGACGCTCGCGTTGTAGCTGCTACAAACCGCGATCTCGACGTTATGGTCGACGCAGGAACTTTCAGAAAGGATTTGTTTTACCGTCTCAGTGTTGTTACATTACGCCTCCCCCCGCTCAGACATCGCAAGGAGGACATCCCACTTCTCGCCTCTCATTTTCTGCAAAAGCTCCAGCCAAAGGTAGGGACCGCTCGCATCCTCGGTGCGGATGCGATGAGATGCATGATGAACTATGACTGGCCGGGGAATGTTAGGGAGCTTGAAAATGCGCTAGCACGCGCAGATGCACTCGCTGATGGAGCAGTCATCGAGACGAAAGATCTCCCAACTCAGATGCAACAGTTGGTGCAAAAGCCTCCTAAGGTCCCTAAGCAAAAGTCTCCTTTCCCGGCAGGATCTTCTTTGGGGATCAGGAGCCTTGAGAGTGTGGAGCGAGAAGCCATTGAGCAGGCACTTGTCGCCACCAGCGGCGACAGGTTGAAGGCTGCAAAATTGCTCGGAATCGGCAAAACAACACTGTATCGCAAACTCCACGAATACGGCGCTGCAGATTGAGTCTCCGTTGAGTTGCGAAACGCCGCGGTTGCCGTCGGTCGAGACCTGATGCCCCACCTCGTCTAGCGTAACCTGCCCCCTCCGATTACCCGTCATCAAAAGGTCTCGGCCTGAATGAACAAGACCCCCGTGTAACTACCGGCGGGCAATTGTGGTTGATTTGCCAGATTGATTTCCAGGTAAAGCTGGAAGGTGTTGGATCGGGCGGCCCCGAACCTTCCATGTGTCTTCTGTTCAAAAAGAAGGAGACTGCCTAAAGATCCCGTGATTGGGTTCGACTGTACGAACGGAGAATAGGTAGTCGGAAATCCCCCTGGCACTTGACCATAAACATCAGCACTCGGTATGTTCCATGTGGGTGTTCCACCGCCGGAGAGAGCTGCCGTCGGGTTTGCAAAATAGGCATAGGTGCGCACTTTGCATCCAAAGCGACAGGAATTCTGGCCCCAGCTAAGTGTCATTTGTACCGGCGATGAACCCATCGAGACGCCCTTTGAGAGCAAAGCGAAGTCTACCAAGGATGGAGTTACGGAGAAAGAAAGAGAACTGCCGGAAGGTGCTTGGCCAGCAACTCGGCGAGCGAGGGGAATCGCTTGGCACCTTAGCGGCGATGGGAGAAACCCAAGCAAGCTACAGATGAGGGCTCCCTGCAATAACCTCCCATGCATCGTCTTTCACTCCTTGGGATCACGATCAGAAATCTTGTCCACTACAACAAGAATCGGTAGTGAGTCCCCTTCATCTGCGCTTTTCACTTCCGCCGGTGCAGACGTCACTCTGTAGGCCCTTCCATCCAAAAATTGGTCAAGCGCAACTTTGAACTTGTGGGTATGCGCGGCATGCTCGCGGATCATAAAAGCTCCGTCGTCGCTTGTATAGACGACTTTTTGGTCAATAACAACTGCGGCGCCCACTACAGGCCTTCCTAAAGAATCCACGACTCTTCCCTGGATAATCTTCTTCCCTATTACACTACCAATTGCAACATTTCCGCCAGAGTCTCCCGAAGAACCTTGCTGCCGCACAAACACTGCCTGTGCGTCTGCTGTGTATTGCTGGCTTCCGTCGGGGGCAACAAAGCTAGCACCATGAAGTGTCAGTCCATGGATGAGATGAAGCTGAACATCGATGATCAAGGCTTCTTCAAAGGGTGATGGCCTTCGTACGGGGACATAATATGTTTGATAGTCCGCATTGATGGAGAGCAGATTGGAGAGAATCCCACCGCCAAAGGAGACCGTTGTCTGCCCCTGAGAACGATTGACCATTTCACTCAAATTGAGCCGTGTCGTCAATCTCTCCGTAGTTGTCCAGATGAAATCTCTGATCTTTGGCTCTTTGCTCGCACGGCTTACAAGATAGCTACCTGAAACGTGAATAGCCGAAGTAAAATTGCGATCTGCGGTATAAGCCGTGGCTATATCCGATGTCCCTTTGTACACCGACTGAAAAATGGAGCTTGTCAGAGAGGCTTTGGCAATCTGCAGCGCGCCTGTCCCTTCATTGACTGTGGTCCGAATCTCGTTTTGGGTCGTGCCGAGTGGGCTGAGATAGTTTTGGCGTCCCACACTGACGGAAAAGTACCTGCTTGGCTTAACGGTCGCAACAACATTTTCACGATCAGGCTCACTCAGCATGGGCATTTGAACGACGACTCGATGGAACTGCGGGCCTGCCTGAATGTATGCCGCCTTGAAATCGAGCCATGGACGAGTCAGAGCCATGCTTGCCGCTCCGTATGCTGAGCCGCCACCGATCCCTCCCGAGAGGGCCATATGAATCTGCTTGGAAGGGGTCCAATCAACCCCTTGAATTGAAGTCAAATGGCTAGAAAACACTGTGCGCGAACTCAGTTTGAGGCTATTTGTAACCCTCTTATCCAAAAAGAGAATTCCTGCAGGCGATTCTGCCCGAACCCCTTCAAAGAGGGGAGTGCTGAAATCATTCGAGAGAGCTCCAGCGAAGGAGAACACATCAACTCCAGCGATCTTCTCCTTGAGACCTGCGCCAACCGCAATCAGATAGTGGCTAGTGTCAAAAATGTCGGTTGGTAGAGTGAAAGGGATGTAGTCGTCGCCCATAATGTACTGAGTGCCACCAACCACCCTTGTCGCGTTGGCGCCTCCGACGAATTTGCCCTCTAGAAACCCAGCCCCAATCGAGGCATCGAAGTTTTGGGTTTTTTCGCTGATACTGCCGCCCTGCGCCTGATAGAGGCTCGAAGACCCCCCAGAAATTTCAAACACTTGTGCCCGGGCAGCTGAGAGGCTTGCGAAAAGGACGATGACAATGAGCCAGGCTCTCACTTGAACTATCTTGCACTTTCTCCTAGCTCTCGAATCTGAGCCGCGAGGAGCGAGTGAGGAACATCTGAATGCTCTAGTCGCAAGGAAATGGTTGCAGGCAACTCTTTGTTCTTCCACTCCAGGGAGAGGTGGCGAGTGGTGCCTGGGAGAAGTGGAAATCCTGCCTCTGTCTGAGAGGACTTACCACTTGTGATTTGCACTTCCTGCACTCTATCGAGGTCTGGACCCTTATTCACAACATCACATGTGATTGTGTTTTGCGATGCGGAATAAGTAGCACTTGTGATGCTTATCTCATCTCGATTCTTCGACAATGACTTTTTAGGGTAGATGTACACGGTATGCGGTAACAGAATCCGAACATCCATTCCCTGCGCGTGCTTAACCGCGGTGAAAACCGCGTAGATCGTAAACCAGGCCGGGAGCTTCACGGCTTTAGCTTTGTAAAACACATAATAGGTCTGACCTGGTTCGATGCGAAAGCTCATTGCCGATAACTGCAGGTCTATGCTTGAATCCAGGGGTCGGTAGACTCCATTTCCGTCAGGAGTAATGCTGAAGCTCTTGGGCTCCAGCACTACCACCATCGGAGTGAGGGTATTGTTTGTGAGGTCAAGTCTGCCATCCGCCTTATTTCTGTATTCGACGATCACGGGCGAAACAGATTGGGCGGAAGAGCAAATCCCAGGCAAGGCCAACAGCGCCAGGATTATCTTCAGCGCACACGAATAGAGTCCTTTCCTTAGATGAAGACCTTCCATATTGTTGCATTCCCTTTGGTCGACTAGAGGGCCTGAGCTTGGAGATTTAGTGTTCCGGTATAGGTTCCTGCAGGAAGCTGCGGCAAACCGGTGAGATTGATTTGGAGGTTTAGATTGTCTGTGCGAGTTGTGGATCGGTTCGCTGCGGATATCGATTGCTTAAACAATTCAAGGCCTGCACCCGCAGTCCCAACCGGAGCCGACTGGGTGAACGCCGTGAACGCAGTCGGCAACCCGGTGGTAACCTGGCCGAGAACGTCCGAAGACGGGATGTTTGTTGGGGTTGCTGCGCCATCTGTCAAAGCCGCTGTCGAGCTAGAGAAGTAGCCGCTCAGCGTTACGGAGCTCCTCGATCCATTCAGTACCCAAGTCGTTGTGATCCCAACCGGAACATTGCCCTGGGCCGTGCCTCCTGCAATCAGGTTGAAGCTAACATTTGCTGGTGTCGCAGAGACAGTGAGCGACTCCTTGAGTGTCGCATTCAGCTGTACGGATGCAACCCCCGAGGCGATCTGTGCCTTAGCCGAAAGTCCAGCTGTTGCGAGCACGCAGCCAATAATGGGCAGAACAAACTTGAAATTTTTCTTTTTTCCGCAAAGCATTCGTTGACTCTCCATACCTAAGAAAATTGACCTTTCCCACAAACGTCGTGAGAGGCGCTCAGCGGGGAGGATGTCCCCAACTCCTATTCAGAGTAAGCAAGTGTTTCCCAAGACAACATAGTACTGAGGTGTATGCAGGGTAACCCAATTGGGTCACCTGCATTAATGGTTCGCTTTGTTGGGGTAGTTCGGAGCTATTAGTGAGTATGGTTCTCAAGATGGCGCACCCGCTTTGTGCTTAGTTGACATGATGAGGTGTGAGGCTCTCAAGAAGCAGCCCTCCCCGCAAGAAGCACAATTCCCGCAGAATACTCAGAAAATGGGCTCACATCGCAATGAGTGGAAGCCGCCTCAGTTGAGGCGATTTGTATTCGCTGTGAGGCCGCATTCCGAGTACTACTGTGTTGTGCCAGATAAGTGAGTCGCCAAGCGCTTTCTCAGATCTGCCCGGTTGGACGTTGATCCCAAGATTCAAGCTTTTCAAATGATTGCCGATCTAGAGCAGGAAGCGATCAGGCGCATGGTCGCACGCAGAAGGCATGAGTTGTGAGGCAAAAATGACCTCTCGAGTCCAGCGAGCGAATTCCGGGAGCGACTGCAATTTCCTGGTGCACAGCTCCGCCAAGATCCCAATTGCAGAAGTCTCCTCGCGCGATTGGAACCGTTGTCCACAGGAAAGAAAGAAGTACGTTTACGATCTGATCTCGTTTGCCAATCTTGGCAGGTCAGGGGTGGTGAGAAGCTCCATCCTGCTCTGTTCTGTCGGAGTGTTACTATGCTTTAGCCTCACAAAGGCGCGGTGCCAGGTTCTCTCAAGGCAGGCTACTGTGCTATTGACTGCACGAGTCGAATCAGTTGGTATTTCGGCTGGACCTGATGGCGAACTCGGTCAGTCAGAGACCGACACTGGACTCGACGCAACGGCGCTCATGATCAAGACATCATGGGCAGTACCGCCAAACTTTACAAGGCTGCGGCTGATTCGGACTATTTCATGCGAATGCGCCGGAATGTTGCCCAGGAAGATTCCTTTAGGTTCAAAGTTCACTCCAAGAGATGCAGACACTTTGGCTTTGGGAATCGGAGGAGTCTATTTGCAGCGCAGTTCGCTACTAGGGACAACCGATGCGGAATTCGGGGGTTCCTCTGAGATTTTTTGGACAGAGTCGTCTGGGTCGACGAGTCAGCCAAGAGCAAGAGAGGATGAAATGCTGCTTCCAGGACGAGTGGTTGATGTCCTAGGGAAGTCAACCAGAGATCCCAAACGTTCGGTCACCTTTCTACTTGAGGCATTTTGAAGGCGCTGGCAGGTTTGGCCAGAGCGTAGGGGCACCTCGCGATGACCGGAATTGCTAATTCGGCTCACACCTTTGGCCTACCCCCATTTTCCGCACACCGATGATACTGCTTAACCAAAACTGAGCCAGACGGCATCGGATCTTTCTGTCAAAACATCAATCGGCTACGGGGCCACATCAGAACCGAAAGTTTTTCGGCAACTCTCGCAGCGATTCCAAGCCTGGAGCGGGATCAATCCTAACGAGGGAGACGCGAGGCAGACTCCGTCCATAGAGTAGCATCTATAAAACCCCTCAGACCAAACGGGTTAGGGCGGCGAGAGTGCCTATCGGTTTGCCGTTGCTGCCACGGGCTCGTGGTTGGTTTGCATCTCGAGACGGGATCGATGCGCCCAAAGGCCAAGGCCGGGATTGCCGATGAAGAAGACATCTTCGCCCTCCACAGAGTTGTGTCCGTGGCTGAGCTTTTCGGGGTTGTATCGCTTGAGCATCGTGGCAAGGTCGTCATAGGCAAAGCCCACACCCTCCACCTCGTCCTTGCTCAGGTGGCCGGGGCACCATGTAATGCGGAATCGTCCCTCCGAGGAACCGTGAATCAGATGCGCGGCCGCGCTCAGTTCATGGGCGAGATCGGGGTTGCCCTCCACGGCGGCCAGTGTTGCCGGAGTGCCGCGATAGCCATACTTTCGAATCAGGCCATCGATGGTCTTGTCCTCGCCGAACTCGCGCACGGCGGGAGCCAGGACAATCAGCTCTCCTTCGTTTGCCATGGCCATCCGGGTGCGATAGACGGCTTTGTTGCCAAGCCAGGTTGAATGAAATTCGTGTGGGTCGAGATACACGACGACCTTCCGGAGGGGCTGCTCAACCATTTCAAAGTTGACCTTGAGGCTGAGCGCGGCGGCGCGACGGAAGCACTCGATATCGTCGCCGATGTAGAGGCCGCGGACCGCGAGTTCTCCGTCTGCGCGGCGGCCCACCACGGTGAGCACATAGACGATGGGCAGATGGGCCAGGAAGCGATCGGAAGCGTAGTTCAGGACGGCGCGCACCGGGTTTTCGGCCCTGCCCATGATGCGCTCCATGCCATAGACGGCGCCAAGATAATGGCTGCGATTGATGCCTTCGCGTCCTCCCGTGCCCACCAGAATGTTCTTGTTGTAATTGGCCATGCCGATGACTTCGTGGGGCACGACCTGGCCGATTGATAGGATCAGATCGAAGCCGCCCTGCGAGATGAGGCGGTTCACCTGAGCGGGCCAGGCAAAATTGAGTTTGCCCTCGGACTGCTTGTGAATGAACTCGGCGGGCACTTCACCGATGGTCTCGATATCCGTGCGCCAGTTGTGCACGCGGAACTTTTCGAGAGGAATCTCTCCGAACATTCCTTTGAGTTGCGCATCGGGCATTGCCGTATGCGTGCCGAGGGCAGGGAGGACCGCCTTCAGATGGTCGCCAAAATACTTCCAGGCCATCTGCGTCAGTTCGCCTGCTTTCGAGTGCGCACGCGTCTGGTCGGGCGGAACGGCGAGGACACGCCGCCGGTCTCCGAGCTTGTCCAGACTCTGGGCAAGCAATCTGTTCAGCTCAATCAGCGAAAGATCCGTTTCCGGCGTTCCGACAGCGCAAAAGGTGCTCATGGAGATAGATTACTCCCCTTCTGGGTAATCGATCTGCCGGTGCGGGAGGGGGCCGAGGCTAGGCAAGCGCGGAGGCTATTCGTAGCGCAAGGCTTCGATCGGGTCCAGGTTTGCCGCGCGGATTGCCGGCACCATTCCGCTCACCAGCCCCGTCAGGGCGAGGATCAAGGTGGCGACAAGAATGGAGACGGGTGAAATTCTGAGGTAGATATCCGCACCTTCGGCATGGAGGGCGAGGGCGCTGTAGAACGGAATGCGACCGATGAGCATCGATACAAGATAGGCGAGGAAGATTCCTCCCATCCCGCCGACACCGGTAATCACGAAGGCTTCGGCAAGGAACTGAATCAGGATGTGCCTTTTCTGCGCGCCCAATGCCTTTTCGACGCCGATTTCGCGGGTGCGCTGCTGGACTGCGACGAGCATGATATTCATCAGGCCGATGCCGGCAATGCCCAGCGTCAGCGCGCCGACGAGCGAGAGCAGCACCTGGAGCGCTAGCGAGAGAATTCGGAACTGCTGCAACTGCGTCATGAGATTGGCCACGTAGATTGCGTTATGGTCTGAGGGCCGGAAACGGTGGGCAAACGCCAGGGTATTTCTCAGGTTCTTCTCGACCAACTGGTGGTCCCCCCGATAGTTCAGCCAGATGCCATCCAGATACTTGGTATCTTTGATGTCGCTCATGGTGCTGAAAGGCACGTAGATCTGGCGATTGCGGTCGCTGTCTTCGCCTTCCTGCATCTTTGGAGCCATCACGCCTACGATTGTGAACAGGACCCCGTTCAGCCGGATTGTCTCACCCACCGCCCAGCCACCCGAAAACAGTTTCGCCTTCGACTCCGAACCAATGACGCACACATGCGCGCGCTGCTGCTCTTCCATGCCATTAAAGAAGCGCCCCTGTTCCGTGTCGAGCTTCCAGATGTTCTGAAACACCGGCAAAACGCCATTCACGGTCCAGGTATAGGTGTGCAGGTCATTCTGTACCGGGACATCCTTCCACACCGCGGGCGAAATCTGGTCGATGCCGGCTACAGAGGTGTTGATGCGGTCGATGTCATCCTCCGTGAAGCGGACTTGGACGCCGGCTTTATCTCCGCCTGCCTGTTCGCTGGTCCGCCCCGGAAAGACGCCAATGACATTTGTTCCCCACTGGGCGAAGATCGCCTCGATGGCGCGGCTGAAGCCTGCGCCGTAGGCGAGCAGGAGCACAACCGTGGCAATGCCCCACGCCATACCCACCATCGTGATGGCGGTACGGCGCCGGTTGTAGAGCATCGCTTCCCAAGCCTGACCCCAGATGTCTTTGAGCATGTCGGCTGTCCCTACTCTCTGCGCAGAGCTTCAATCGGGTCCATTTGAGCTGCTTTGCTGGCGGGGTACAACCCTGCGGCTACGCCGCTGAGCACCAGCGAGCCCAGGGCGAGCGCCGCAGACCAGGGCACCAGCCGCGGCGGATCCCAGCCCGGCATCTTGTCCGTCAGCGCCGTCTGGAGCATCGCCATAAATCCTGCCGAAAGCACAATTCCGATCACTCCACTGATGCCGGTGAGCAACAGGCCTTCCCAGAAAAATTGGGAAAGGATGGTGCGTTTCGTCGCGCCGAGCGCCTTGAGCAGGCCAATCTCATGTGTTCTTTCGCTTACTGAGACGAGCATGATGTTAATAATCCCCACGGCGCCAAGGCCGAGCGTCACGATCCCTACGCCCCCGAGAAATACATCCATTGCAGTGAAGATGGCGCCGATCATCTTCATCTCCTCGATCGTGTTCCATTCCTGAAAGCCGTCTTTCAGAGAGGGATCGAATCCATGCCGCATCGCAATGACCCTGTGCACCGCGGCGACCGCAGCGGACGCTTCGCCGCGGACATAGGGCTGGTACTGGATCGACGTGAGTGCATCGAGCGGGATGTTGTCGCCCTTCAGCGGGAACAACTCCTGCATGGTGCTGATCGGGACATAGACTTTCTGGTCATCGAAGTCATTGTCTCCGCGGCTAATCTTTTCGACCGACCCGACTACCGTGAAGGCGGTGCCGTTGATGGTGATGGTCTCGCCCAGCATAGGGCGGCCGTTGAACAGGAGCGTGGCGGCCTTGGCACCCAGGACCGCAACCCTGCGCCGATAGTCCACGTCTCTCTGATCGATGAACCGACCTGTGGCCATGGGGATAAACCGGACAACCGTGTAATTGGGGAGGACGCCCATCACGTGACTTGAGGTGTTTGCCCACTGGCTCACCTCGTAGAGGTCACTCCGGGCGAGTTCCACGGTGACGGCGCGCAGCTCGGGCAAGCGGCTCACCGCCGCAGCATCGCCCATTGTCAGCTCATATGGACGCATGCCGGTGTGCTGGTCGGCCACCGCAGGAATGGTCCCGTTCCACATCATCACAAGGTCATTGCCGAGCTTCGACAGGTTGCGCTTCTGACCGGATCGAAATCCCTCCCCCAGTCCCACCAGGACCAGCAGGGATCCAACTCCCCACGCAATGCCGAACATGGTGAGGAAGCTGCGCAGCTTGTTTGCCGCGATGGCTCGAAACACCTGCCCGATTGTGTCGCCGAAGCGCTGCATATAGCCCTGCCACGAATCCGATTTCGGCTTTCTCCGCCTGCATCGCCCAGTCGTTGGTGCAACTCCAACTGATACGCGAAAGACGCACCGGAGGTTCCGTGGGAAGCGAGATCCGGACACGAACCCAAAACAAAAAGACCCGGCAGCGCGGCTGCCAGGCCCTTTGCGATGCTGTTGCCCGTCCGCTACTTGAGCGAGTAGACCGTCTTGAGTTCCTTGTCGACGAGGCTCTGTGGCAGCGGCGCGTACGACAGCGCCGAGACCTCGGACTCGCCTGACTTGAGAATCCAGCTCAGCATATCCTTCAGCACCGTGCGATTCGTTGCGTTGGTGGAGGTCACCGGGATCAGCAGGTAGGTAAAGCTGGAGACGGGGTAGGCGGATGCGCCTGGCGCATTGGTGATGGAGACGCGATAGTCCGCGGGCATCGACTTGATGCTTGCCGCAGCCTCGGTGACGCCGGCAATGGATCCCTTGACCCAGTTTCCGGCGGCGTTGCGAATGCTGCCAAAGCTGATGTTGTTCTGCAGGGCATAGATCAGTTCCACGTAGCCGATGGCTCCGGGCAACTGACGAACCAGCCCGGCCACGCCTTCATTGCCCTTGCCGCCTACGCCCACGGGCCAGCTCGGCGCGGTGCCTTTGCCGGGTCCGTTGGCCCAGTCGCTGCTCACCTTGCTGAGGTAGTCGGTCCAGATGAAGCTCGTGCCCGAGCCATCCGAACGATGCACCACGATAATTTTCTGGTCCGGCAGATGAGCGCCTGCGTTGTCCTTGGCGATGCGGGCATCGTTCCAGTTACTGATCTTGCCGAGGTAGATATCCGCCAGGACGTCGGGGCTGAACCGGAGGTCACTCACGCCGGGTACATTGAAAACCGGCACCACCGCGCCCAGCACGGTGGGAATATGAATCAGCTTCACTTTGGAAGAGGCCAGCATCTCGTCGGTCATGGGCATATCGGAAGCGCCAAAATCGACCAGACCTTTCGTCACCTGGGCGATGCCGCCGCCCGAGCCGATTGAGGCGTAATTGATCTGCACGCCGGAGTGGGCGTCGCTGTATTCGCTGAACCACTTGGAGTAAATGGGGTAAGGAAAGGTGGCGCCTGCTCCAGTCAACTTCTGAGCCTGTGCAGCACTCAATGCCAAAGCGAACAAGCCAATTGCAAGAAGGGTCTTTTTCACGGAAGGCTCCATGGCGGATTTACTACTCTTCCATTCTCGGCTTCGAATGTTACGGGGATTTGAAAGAACCGAATAATTCGGAACTTATTCCTGTTGAAGCTTTTACAGGTCTCGTCGTTTCAGCCGGGGTTGCCCGCCCGCTCAGGAGCCTGGGTTCCGGAGGAGCGAGGGGCCAGCGGCAGGGTGAAATGAAAGACCGCGCCCGCGCCTAATTCAGTCTCCACCCAGATGCGCCCGCCGTGGGCCTGCACGATGTGCTTGACAATCGCCAATCCCAGCCCAGTGCCGCCCGACTCGCGAGAGCGGGCCTTGTCCACCCGGTAGAAGCGCTCAAAGATGCGCTCCTGATGATCCGAAGCGATCCCGGGTCCAAAGTCCTGCACCCAGAATTCGACGCACGCCTCGGCATCGCGGGCGCCGACGATGATTTTCCTGCCGGATTTGCCATACTTGACAGCATTTTCAATCAGATTGCCAAATACCTGATTCATTGCGTCCGGGTCCGCCATGACGCAGGTTTCCGGGGCACCCGCGGATTCCAGTTCGACGCCCGAATCGACGACGAGGCCTCCGAGCGACTCGATCGCGTCCTGCACGAGCGCAGAGGCGCGCATGGGCTGCGCAGCCAGTTTGTAGTCGGGACTCTCCACCCCAGCCAGCGCGAGCAGATCCTCGGTCAAGCGGCTCATCCGGCTTGCGTTTTTCTGGATAATGCTCAGGAATTCTCTCGTCGTCTCCGGGGACGGTCTCGGATCTTCGATGAGCGTTTCCACGTATCCCTGAATGGAGGTGAGCGGCGTGCGCAATTCATGGCTGACGTTGGCGATGAACTCGCGGCGGGACTTCTCGGCCGCCTCAATTCGCGTGACGTCGTGCAGGACGGCCAGCGCGCCGCCCGAGGGGAGCGGAGCGGCATTGATTTCGAGGGTCTTGCCGGGCGCCAGAGAACCGGACCGCGCGAACCGCACCTCGCGGTTCTCGATGGCCCCGCGAATGCAGGCCAGCAGTTCGGGATCGCGAACCGAATGCACGAGCGGTCTTCCCACGCGAATCTCGGTTCCTGCAATCTGCTGCATGACGGAGTTGGACCAGCGCACGTGTCCCTCGGCGGTCACGGCGACCACAGCCTCCTGCATGGAGTCCAGCATCGTCGCCAGTTCGTGACGACGGCTCTCAATTTCGGAAAAGTTGCTGTCGAGCCGCTCCGCGGTCTGATTGAGAGCGGTCTCCATGGCCGATAGCTCGTCGGCCCCCTCGGGGCTGAGGCGCGCCGAGAACTCGCCTTCAGCGATGTGACGGGAGAAATCGACCACTCGCTGGAGCCTCGCGGTAACGCCACGCGCGACCCAAGCGGCCAGAGGCAATGCCACAGCCAGTGCCAGAAGCCCGGCCCAGAGGGCCTCGCGATCAATCTGGTGCAGGGTATCAGCGGGAAGATTCTGCATGAAAAGACGCAGAATCAGTTCGATAGCCACTGTCTGGAAGACCAGTAGGAGAACAAAAAGGCCCAGCAACCTGGAAAAGACTCTTCGGGTCAAGAGCAATCGTCCCACCTGCCTCAGAGCAGCGCGTGCATCCGTCGGTTGTGCTGCTATTCGCCCTTTGGAATCTCGAAGCGGTAACCTGCGCCACGCACGGTTTTGAGGTAGCGCGGATTCTCCGGGTCCACCTCAATCTTCTCACGGATGCGTCGCACGTACACGTCGACGGACCGGGGGGTAACAAAGCGAGCGTCGCCCCAGACCGCATCGAGGAGATGGTCGCGGCTGAAGACGCGTCCGGGATGGCGCGCAAGGTAATCCAGCAGACGGAACTCGGTTGCCGTGGTTGTGGTCAATTCACCGCGCACCCGCAGTTGCATGGCGTTTGCGTCGATGGTGACCTCTTCAAAGCTGATGACGGCCGGAGTCGTCGGCCGCTCGAAGCGGCGCAGCACAGCCTTGACGCGGGCAACGAGTTCGCGCGTCGCAAACGGCTTGGTGATGTAGTCATCGGCGCCGAGTTCAAGGCCCAGCACGCGATCATTCTCGCCTGCCCGCGCAGTGAGAAAGATGATTGGAACCGTCGACAAACCGGCATGGGCGCGCAGCCGCCGACAGACATCCAGACCATCGCCACCGGGCACCATGATGTCCAGAAGAAACAGCGCGGGGGTTTGGCGCTCGGCGTCCGGAATCAGATTGCCGGGAGTATGAAATAACCGGACGCTGAAGCCTGCGGCTTCCAGATGATGCTGCACGAGCCGCGCAATATCTGTGTCATCTTCAAGTACAAAGACCGTCTGACTCAACCGGTTTTTCCTCATCCTGCGACAGTCGGGGCGCTTGCCCGCCGCCGCTCGAAATCATGAACAGACTACTGCAACAGGGCAAATAGATTGCAAACGTTGTGTAAATTTGACGGCTCTTGCCTGGAAGGTCGCAGTCTTTTCGTCGCTCGAAGGATTTCCTTGACGGACGATGACTGCGTTTGGAACACTCCATCCGCTGCTGCAAGGGGCCGCCGAGAATGGCGCATGGTCTGCCGGAAGAGTCCGGCGCAGCCATGCATGGTGAAGTCAGGCAGCAGAGAGACAGATGTCTCCCCATACCGGGGACAGAGAAGGGATTCGCCATGAAGAAATACCTCGCTGAGTTGGTCGGCACATTCATTCTTGTACTCTTTGGCTGCGGAACCGCCGTGGTTGCAGGGGACAAAGTCGGAATCATCGGGATCGCATTTGCGTTCGGATTTGCCCTGATTGCCGCCGCGTACGGCATCGGCCCTATCTCCGGGTGCCACATTAACCCGGCGGTCAGCCTGGGCGTCTGGTCTGCCGGCCGCATGACGGCAAAAGACATGTTCGGCTACTGGGTTGGGCAGTTCGCGGGCGGCATCCTTGGCGCCTGGGTTCTGAGCGTCCTCATCAGCGGAGTGGGCGGGGGATACGACATTGGGGCGAGCGGTCTTGGCCAGGACGGCTGGGGCCCGGGCTACCAGGGCGGTTACAGCATCGTTTCCGCAATGGTGTTCGAGTTCGTGGCGACATTGATCTTTGTCATCGTGATTCTCGGGTCCACGCAGAAGCGCGCACCGGCGGGCTTTGCGGGCCTGGCTATCGGCATCACGCTGGTCGCCATTCACATCTTCGGCATTCATGTGACCGGGGTGAGTGTCAACCCGGCGCGCAGCCTTGGACCGGCTTTGTTCGTCGGCGGCAAGGCCCTGGCGCAGGTGTGGCTCTTCCTGCTCATTCCCAGCATTGCGGGACTCGCGGCAGGCCTGCTGTTCCGCACCAAGGCATTGGAAGCCGAGTAGCTGGCCGGGCCCGGCACGGGAGTATCCGGAGCCGAGCGCCACAAGGTACTCTGGGGCAGAAGGCCAGGCACGAAACTCTGCCGGTCTCGCGGAGATTCTATGACCTGGATCATTCTGCTCATCGGAGTGATGGTCGGTGCATTTTCAGGCGTCATTGGCCTGGGAGGGGGCATTCTTTTTGTCCCGGCACTGGTCTGGTTGCTCGGGATGGATCAACATCGCGCTCAGGGAACATCGCTGGGCGCCCTGCTCGCTCCCGTTGGGCTGCTGGCCTTCGTCGAGTACTACCGCAACGGCAATGCAGACATCCGGGTGGCGGCGCTGCTCGCTGCCGGATTTTTTGTCGGCGGCTACTTTGGTGCGGCTTGGGCGCAACACCTTCCGGATCTTTGGCTCCGCCGTATCTTCGCGCTCACGCTGCTTGTGATCGCCGCCAAACTACTCTGGAACCCCGCATAACTGCGCGTAACTTTGTTTCCGGCAGTTCAGATCGATTGTACCGGCAGCAGAGTGAGGTCATCGACGAGGCCGATCTCCTTTTGAACGAACGGCTCGCCGTAGCGCACACCGGCCAGCAGGCCATAATGGCGCGCTTCCGCGAAGGTCCGCTCGCGAATCTCCTCTTCCGGAACGAACAAGCCGGTGCCTGCAGGCTGGTCTGCATATTGCGATTTGTAGGCCATCAGCGCGGCATGACGCTGTTCAATGAACGGCGTGATATCGACGATAAAGCTGGGCCGCACATCCGCATAGAGGCTGGCGTAGACAATCTTGAAGGGCCGATGGGGAGGCTGGCCGGTCTCCACCTTCGCGAGTCCGGCGACAAAGCAGGCATCATATCCGAGATGCCCGGCAACAGCGTGATCCGGATGCCGCGCCTGCCAGTAGGGCAGAATGACGACCCGCGGCCTGAGCTCACGGATGACACGGGCAATCCTGACTCGATTTTCAAGCGTATTGGAGACTGCGCCATCGGGCAGGTCAAGCGCCCGGCGCCAGCCAGCCCCCAGCAGCCGCGCAGCCTCTGCTGCCTCCGCAGCTCTGTCTTCGGCGGTACCGCGCGTACCGGCTTCGCCCCGGGTCAGGTCCAGAATGGCTGTACGCAAACCGCGCGCGGCCATGCGCAGCAGAGTTCCGCCACAAGTCTGCTCGACATCATCGCGATGGGCGGCAATCGCCAGCACATCGGCGGCAGGCAGAGATTCGTTGCTCATGGCAATCAGTACACGGTGTTATTGGCGTCCGTAGTGCCATCCATATAGGCCACGTCATACGCCGTGCCGGTTACGGTCACGTACTGGTTATTGATGGCGGCGCCGTCGCGGGTGCTGTAGATGTAAACCTGGCCACCCTGCGCGACGTAGATTTTATGCAACCCTTCGACATCCGCGATGCCGGTCAGATCGCCCAGGTAGGGCTCAATCATCGTGACTGTGTTGGTCGAGGTGTTGTACATGGTGAGGCAGCCGTATGGGAGCCCCTTGGCGAAGCGCTCACCGTTGTTGCATTTCGTCATGCCGATCCAGAGCGTGTTGTCGTCGGCGAGCAGCATCCGGCTGACGCCGCCCGGGAACCCGTCGCTGATCGGTGTTGGGATGCCCGCGGTGTTGTTGAGCAGGTTCATCACGGTCAGGTTCCCTGTGAACAAGCCATCCGGCTGTAACTGCTGGCCTACGACGTACATTGTCGATCCCGCCACCAATGCGTTGCTGGCTCCTCCGGGGACGGGGATGAAGGAGAGCGAGCCGGCTTTTGGAAGCGCGCCCGATTGCTGTCCTATCTGAAAGACAAGGGGCCCCACGGAAATCGGTGTCACGGAGGAAGCGGTTCCACCGCATTCGGGTCCGCAATTCAAAATGTACGCAGTCCCGCCGTCGGCGGAGAAGACCGCTTTGACGGGCCGATCAAACGAGAGAGGCGCACCGTAATAGTTTCCCGTGGCATCGAGGTTGTCGGGGCTTTGCGCCTGCAGCAGACACCACAACGGGGCGTTCTGCGGCTCGCAGTCCACGGCCGCTTTGGGCCAGTTGCCGGGACCGCCGGAGTACGAAATTGTCTGCGTCGCCGAGAGCTGGCGTGTGTAGTAGATGTAGTTGGAATTCTGCACGAAAGCCAGCGCAACGGTCCCGCCGGGATTGACGCTCACGCGGTAGACGCCGGGCAGGTTCAAAGCCGCCACCTGGTTGGTTGACCGGTCGATTGCCGTGACGACATGCGCCTGCTGGTTGGCCGCAAAGGTGTATGCCTGATTGCGGGACAGAAAAACGCTGGCCGATATGCCGTTCAGGCCGGCGACAGAGCCATTGGTGTTTTCCTGGGAATACTGCACCAGGGTCAGCGCGCCGTCGCCGACGCTGTAGACGGCTCCTACCTGCTCCTCCGGCATGTTCTGGATGCTGACCGGCAGCGCACCCGCATAGCCTGTAATGGAGTAAGTCTTGTTGAGGTTGTCGTAGGCGTAACGAATGTCATAGTAGGAATCGACGAACTCAAGGGCGCCTCTGCTGAAGGCGCTCGGGTTCTGCACGGCAATCAGGACTCGATGGAGCAGACCGCTCGGCGGCAGATTTCGTCCGGCAAAGTAGGTGGTACTTCCGCAGCCTGCAAGGGCAACCGCGACCGCCAGTGCGCCAGCGGCGCTCAACCATAGACTTCTCTTCTTCAAAATCCCTTACCTCGACAGAGCCAGCGGTGCGTCCGCCGCCTTCTCATGAAGACTTTGCATGGAGCCTGAGACACGCTCCAAAGCATTCCTTGCTTCGGATCGCGGCTGCTTCCTGCACTCCCTTAGACTCTCGAAGTATAACAAAGCAGCCCTGCTCAAAGCCGTGCGCCAACCTGGCGAATTGATGGCGTTCAGGAAGGGCGGAGGGTGCTTTCATACCCCGCGCGGCCATGCCGGAACCACCGTTCGGGGCCGCGCGATTTCCCGCCTGCTTTGTGGCAGCCGCCGCCCATCGACAGGCATCCCGATGCGATAGCATGTGTTCAGAATGCCGCAACTGAGTGACATCCTCGCCAGCCAACCCCTTCTCGCCGATGGCGCAATGGGCACCGTCCTCTATTCCCGCGGCATCTTTATCCACCGCTGCTATGACGAGCTCAATCTCTCCGATCCGGCGCTCATCATGGCCGTTCACGAAGAGTACCTGCAAGCCGGCGCGCAGATCCTGGAGTCGAATACCTTTGGCGCAAACCGGTTTCGTCTCGCGCGTCACGGACTCGCAGGCAGGGTAGCGGAGATCAACGCGGCGGGAGTTCGCATCGCGCGCGAGGCAATCGCGCATCTGCAGGAGCGGCAGCCCTGCGAAGCATGGGTGGCAGGCTCCGTGGGCCCGCTGGGCGTGCGTCTGGAGCCTCTCGGCAAGACCAGCCTGGAAGAAGCGCGGGCAGCATTTGCGGAGCAGATTCGCGCGCTGGCCGGAGCGGGAGCAGAGCTGCTGATCGTTGAAACGATGCCGGCACTGAATGAAGCGCACGAGGCACTGCGAGCCGCCCAGGAAGCCGCGCCCCATCTGCCGATAGTGGTCATGGTCACGGTGGATGACGAGAGCAACTGCCTCGACGGGTCCTCTGCCCGGCATGCTGCGACGCTGCTGACGGAGTGGGGCGCGAACGCTGTCGGAGTCAATTGCTCGACGGGGCCATCCGCAGTGTTGAGCGCGGTGGAGGCCATGCGTGCGGCGACTTCGCTGCCTATCGTCGCCATGCCCAATGCGGGTCTGCCGCGGGCGGTGGAAGGGCGCAATATCTATCTCTGCTCGCCGGAGTACATGGCCAGCTTTGCCCGCAAGGCGATTGGCTGCGGGGCGCAGATTGTGGGCGGATGCTGCGGCACCACACCGAACCACGTGCGCGCGATGCGCTCGGCCATGCGCGCCCTGGACGGTCAGGCCCACTTCGTGGAAGGCAGCGCCGCGACCGAGCCAACGCGGGAGACACCGCCCGCGCCGCTCGGGCACCGCTCCCGTCTGGGCTCGCTCATCGACCAGGGGCAGTTCGTTGCGATGGTTGAGATTGTGCCGCCGAAGGGAATCGACTGCCACCGCGAGATTGAAGCCGCGCAGATGCTTGCACAGCTAGGCGTGCATGCCATCAACGTGCCTGACTCTCCGCGCGCTTCGGCACGGATGAGTGCGCAGAGCCTTTGCATCCAGATTCAGCAGCACACAGGCATCGAGACTGTCCTGCACTATACCTGCAGGGATCGCAATGTTCTTTCCATCCAGTCGGATCTTCTGGGCGCATCCTCTATCGGGCTGCGCAATATTCTCTGCCTTACCGGCGATCCGCCCAAGCTCGGCAACTATCCGGATGCGACCGCGGTTTTCGACGTGGATTCCATCGGTCTCGTCAATCTTGCACGCAGCCTGAATCATGGGCTCGATATCGGGGCGAACGCCATCGGCGCCTCCACCAACTTCACCATCGGAGTGGTGGCCAATCCCGGCGCGCCCGAGATTGAACACGAGCTGCGCCGTTTCGCCTTCAAGGTGGAGGCTGGAGCGGAGTACGCCATCACACTCCCTGTGTTCGAGCTGCGCCTGCTCGAAGACTTTCTCAAACGGATTGAGCTGCATCGCATCCCTGTGATTGCCGGGATATGTCCCCTCACCAGCCTGCGCAATGCGGAGTTCATGAAGAACGATTTGCGCGTTTCGATGCCGGAAGAGATCATGTTGCGCATGGCCTTAGCCGACACGCCGGAAGCAGCCCGGCAGGAAGGCATCCGGATCGCCCAGGAGATGCTGGCTGCAGTGCGGCCCTACGTGCAGGGAGTGCAGATCAGCGCGCCCTTCGGTCAGGCCATGGTTGCGGCGGAGGTCATCGCGGACATGCTGCCGCCGGCACCCGTCGTCAAGGAGCGAGACTGATGGCATCCTTTGAGGAGTCGTTGAAAAAACTCGAATCCATTGTGGAACAGATGGAGAAGGGCGAGCTGAGCCTCGAGGAGTCCGTGCAGCTCTTTGAAGAGGGAGTCGCTTTGTCGGCCGCCTGCAAGAAAGAGCTCGACGATGCCGAGGGCAAGGTGGAGACGCTCATCCGGCAGCGCGACGGATCCTTCCGCATTGAGCCATTCCCGCAGGAGAAATAGCGGATCGACGAACGGCCTTCGCGCTCCGAACTTTCAGGTGAACTCTGGGTGAGCCTGCCGCGCGCTATCCCAGCATCTGGGGACGATGCGCCGTTCCATCAAAGTGCGGGGTCGTCTTGTATAGCTCAAACTTTCCCTGCTGGGCGGACTCCCGTGTGCGGCCCAGAAGCTCTGCAACCTGCTCCGCGGTCATGGGCCTGAATGTATGTGCAGCTTCGATCGCCTGGTCGAGAATCGCCGGGCTGTCAATTCCGGTGATCTGGGTTGCGACGGGCAGATTCAGGCAATAGTGCAGGCACTCGAGTGGCTTCACCGTCTTGCTGTCGAGGATGTAGTGGTCTCCGAAGGCCTTCATGCCCAGCGGCGCAATCCCCTCGCCGACGAGCACCGGCAGGACATCTTTCTCGAAGCTGCGGAAATGCGCGTCCATCACGTTCAGCGGCATCTGCACGGCATCGAAGTGAAAGCTGCGCTGCCGCGCCTCGTCGAGCATACGCACATGCACAAAGGGATCCTTATGTCCCGTGAAACCGATGAAGCGCACCTTGCCGGCCTTCTGCGCTTCCAGCATCGCCTCCATGGCTCCGCCTTCCGCAAAGATGCGGTCGGGGTCCTCCAGACGAATGACTTCGTGGAACTGCATCAGGTCCACGTGATCGGTCTGCAGGCGCTGAAGCGACTCATCGATCTGCAGCGCGGCCGCTGACTTGGTGCGTCCGTCGATCTTCGTCATCAGAAAAACCTTGTTCCTGTACCCGCCGGCCAGAGCCTTGCCCATGCGAATCTCGCTCACGCCGTCGTTGTAGTCCCAGCAGTTATCCATGAATGTGATGCCGCGATCCACGGCCTGGCGGATGAGTTGAATCGACTCCTGCTCCGTGAGGGATGGCTTGCCAATGTGATAACCGCCGAGGCCGATCGCCGAGACGCGTTCACCGGTTCGACCGAGTGGGCGATACAGCATCTCCTCCGTCTCCTTTGACTGCTGCTCACCGTGCGCCATCGAAGGCAACATTTGCGCCGCAGCGGCGACTCCCACAGCACCTGACGCCGACTTCAAGAAATCTCGCCTGTCCATCATTCCTCCCATTCCGTTCCGGACTTTCCATCTACTTTGCTCATCCATTGCTCGCGCAGCCATGCGAGCATCGCTGGAGAGATCCGTTCCAGGTCCTCCAGATGAAAGATCGGCCTGGCCGCAGCCTCTTCGCGATTTGTCTGCGATCGCATTACCACTGCATCCGCGTGCGCAAGGAACTTCGCATACGTCGGCTTGCCGACCATTCTATTTTGCCCATCCACGGCCAGACATACATCGGGCTGGCAATAGTCTACGATTCGATTGGACTCTAAGATCAACGGAGCAGAGGACTCGATTCGCTCCCAAAGCTGCTGGGCAACTGCTTCCATCCGGTCTTCCTGCGCGGTGACGAGAAACGCCCGGTGCGCACCCGCCCGCAGGTATCGCCCCGTGTCGATGTGCAGCCCTGGTGCACGCTCTTCCATGATGGACGCGTCTTTGCCGTGTGCGTGAGAGGTGACTTTGACTGCGGTCCAGCGAAACTCCGCCAGCGCTGCAAGGAGGCCGCAGAGGAGCGAAGTTTTGCCGACGCCTCGACCACTGCCGCCCACCACAATCAGCGGCATCGTCAGGATTCCTTGTCGTCGCTCTTGGCGCCGCGTTGCGCCCGGTCCCGATCCTTCGCCAGCCGGGAGAGAACTGCCTGCTCGCGCAGCACTTGCCTGAGCGGCCGTGCCGGAGTTCCAAAGAACACCGTCCCCGGCTTGTGTCCTTCATTCGTGAGCGACTTGCCGTTGAAGACTCCGGCCTGCCCGCCGAGAATCACGCCCGGCCCCACATGCGCGTGGTCGCCAATCCCCACCTGGCCCGCGATCACCGCGCCATCTCCCACGGTGCTCGAACCGGAGATACCTGTCAGAGCGACTAGGATGACATCCTCTCCGATTCCGCAATTATGGCCCACATGCACAAGGTTGTCGATCTTGGTTCCGCGTCCGATGCGCGTCTCCTTCAGTGCGCCGCGGTCAATGGTGGAGTTGGCGCCGATCTCCACGTCGTCTTCAATCACCAGCGTTCCCTGCTGAGGGAACTGTGTGTAGGACCCAGTCATTTTGTCGCGCACATAGCCAAAGCCGTCTGCGCCCAGCACCGCACCCGCATGCACCACGACGCGATCGCCCAGCGCCGTTCCGGGATAGAGCACCGCGCGCGGATGAATGCGGCAGTCGATGCCGACACGGACTCCGCATCCGATTACGGCTCCGGCGCCAATCTGCGTCCCCGCTCCGATCCTGGCACCGTCTTCAATGACGGCCCCGGCCGCAACCCAGACCTGAGGCCCGAGAGTTGCGCTGCGGTCCACCGATGCGGTCGGATGCATTCCAGGGGCGGTGTTGCGGCGCCGCAGCAAACCCGCTGCCTGCGCGAACCACAACTTTGGCTGCTCCGCGACGATCACGCATTTTCCTGGCTGGCGCTCCTTCGCGAGGTTCGCGTACAAGACAACCGCACCGGCGCTGCTGGCCCATGCCTGCACCGCTGCCGATTGAGTCTCTGCAAAGATCAGATCCGCGTTCCGGGCATCTTCCGCGGCACGGACACCTTCGATGCCGAGGTCCGGATCTCCCTGCGCCAGAGTGCCGCCCAGCTTTTCAATCAGCTCCCGCACCTTCATGCACTTTGCTCCGTTCATACAGTCCCGGCTCTCCGGCCGGCCGTGTCTTCCATCGCCGATGAATCCACAGCCACTGGTCTGGATAGCGCCTGATCCATGCTTCCGTCGTCGCGGCGCACAGTTGCGTAGCGGCCAGCACATCCGCTTCATGATCGCCGGTGCGCGCAAACTCCAACTCCGGGCCAAAATGAAGCACATACTGGCTCTCGCCCGGCTCCCACAGCATAAAGCCGGGGAGCACCGCGGCCCCGGTCTTGAGCGCAACGCGCGACAGCCCGGAGGCCGTGCAGGCGTTGCGCCCGAAGAAGTCCACAAAGACGCCCTGCGGGGGCGTCATATTTGTGTCCATCAGGATGCCGACCGTTTCGCCTGCGTTCATCGCCTTCAGCAGGCCTCGCGCGAAGTCGTCTTTGTGCAGAACACGGTTGCTGTGCAGGCAGCGGATGCCATTCACAAATCGGTCCAGCAAGCGGTTGTCGAGCCTGCGAATCACCATCCCCATGGGAAAGCCCATCAGGGAATGGTAGAAGCTCGAGAGCTCCCACGCGCCCAGATGTCCCGTCAGCACCAGCACGCCCTTGCCGCGATCGCGTGCCGCCAGATAATGCTCCAGTCCATCGGTGCGAATCCAATTGCGTGTGTTCTCCGGTGTGTAGCGCTCCATGCGACAGAACTCGACCAACTGCCATCCCAGATGCCGGTAGACGCCGCGGAGAACAGCATTGCGCCATGCATCGCTCTGCTTCGGGTAGGCCAGCGCAAGGTTGCGCATGCCCACATGCCGCAGCCGGCCCATGAAACGATAGACACACCACGCCAGTCCACCTGCCACGCCGCGCGCGATTGCTCGCGGCATACGCCCCAAAGCGCGCGCCACCAGCCACACCAGCCCGAACTCAAGCTTCTCCCGCATCGCCCTTTGGGTAACAGCCTAGTGTAGGGCATTGCGACCCCTGAGTTTCCGCGGCGCCTGATTTCGGCAGCGTCGAATGGAAACCCATTCCACAAAACTTTGGGCGGCTCCCATGGAGAGCCGCCCGCGAGTTTCAGGATGGGTTCGATTACTTGTGGTCCTTGGATGCCACAAAGTACTTGGCCACGGTGCGGACAAAGGGCGCTGCAGCGCTTGGCACTGCTACGTTGCCCTTCAAGATGGATTCAAACGTATGCTTGGCGCCGTAGAACGTGTCCGTGTCGTCCTGATTCTGGGTCACGCTGGTTCCATCCAGGTCGATGCCGGCGAAGAGGCCCTTATTCCGGGAGTAGCTGAGCAACTCGGCATTCATTTTCCAGTCGGTCGAGGCCTGGCCTGCACGGCCCACCGGGCCGGCAGCCGCGGAGGCATCTGCGCCGATCTTGAACTTGCTCTTCAGCAGATCCTGAAAGCCCTTGTCGTTGACTGCCACCAGGACCAGGTCCGTCGATTGACCGCCGATCTGGAAGCCGAACGACCCGCCGGCCATGCGGATGAAGGCTGGCGCGCTCCAGCCGTGCCCGGTGCGGCATGTCACCACACCCTGCCCATACTGACCACCGAAGATGAAAGCGCCCTTCAGCATTCCAGGAACCACACCCACGCATGTCGCCTGCTGCAGGATGTCGCTGGGAACGCTGTGATCCGGGGCAGCCATAATCTGATCGAGCACCGTGCTTGCGGCTTCCAGCCGATCCTGAAGGTCCTGCTTCGACGAGGCTCCAAACGACATGCTCGTCGCCAAAATGCAAAAGCAGATAGAGGAAATAATCTTTTTCATCTTCGAGTCCTTTCAAACTGCGCCAGTGATGAAGTGTAAAGCAACGCCCCTGGAATAGACGGCTTACCCTGAACCCGGTAAGCGCATCTGCTGCTCTCGCGGAGGACGGAAAATTCGAGGCTGAATCGGTGCAGGGCCTCAATCCATCCGGTTCGCGAGTCTTGGATCACCAAGGAAAAAGAACTCAGCCACCTGCTCAGTTGGGCAGATGGGCCATGGTGACAGGGCATACCCAGTGACTTATTTGTGCCTGGAAGTAAGATGCAGAAATTGGAAGCAGGGTGGGCTGGGGTTCAGATCATGCGGCTTGGCGTGAGATTGAACAGCAGGATCAAGCTCAACAAAAAAGAGGGGTTCCCAGGCTTCATGCGGACACGCCGCCTGGGAACCCCTTTCCCCAGATCTGCGTTGTTTCTGAAGCAAGTTTGAGGTAATCATCGAATGGGTACAAGAGTACAAAAGGACTAGGAATTTAGTTACCTGAAAAAGAGTACTGCGGTAATCGATCTCATCGAACATCCGGTGATGTGCGCTGCTCGTCCGGGGCGGAGCTGCTCAGCGCTCTCATGGACAGTTCAATCCGATTCTCTGCACCGATCTTGCGCAGCATTTTTCCGACATGGGACTTCACGGTGCGCTCCTCAATGCCGAGTTCCTTTGCGATTTCGCGATTGGAGCGGGCCAGCAGGATAAGATTGAGGACTTCGCGCTCCCGGGCCGTCAGATTTGTGGCGGAGAGGGCCGGCTCGGGTTCGCGCTCCGCGAGGAGGCGGTCAATCAAATTGGCGAGCGAACGCCTTGGGGCCCAGATGGAGCCTGAGAGCGCGACGGCGATCGCCTCTCGAATCAGCCTTGGTCCGGCCTTGGCATTCACGAAGACGCGCGCGCCGGCGAGAATCGCCTCGATGACCAGCTCCTCGTTGTCGTCCGGTCCGATGACGATCAGCCGGGCTGCGGGTCGTGCGCGGTTAATTTTCCTCAGGGTATTTCGAGGGACCGAGAAGGCGTTGAGATCGACGATGAGGTACCCGAGCGTGGGATTGGCGAGCAGGTCGTCGAGCGCCCCGACGACGGGGACGAGGTCAGGCTGACCTTGCTGGGGCGGGTGTGCGAAAACGCCGCGAAGCCCCTCCGTACGAAGCGGTTCGCCGGCCACCAGGCCTACTTTGATTGCATCGCGCAAGCCTGTTTCCTGCATAAAGTGCTCTCGCTCGAACCTCATGCCCGCGTTCTGCAGCATTTGACTGCTCCGCATGAAGGGCTGCCCATCGCCGGAGCGGAGGGGAGTGCGGAGGAATCTGAACGCCGCCTCCTGAATGGATTCTCTGCGGATCAGAGCTTGGGGAGTACGATGCCTTGCTGCTTCTGGTACTTGCCCTTCCGATCCGCGTAGCTAACCTCACAGACCTCGTCCGATTTGAAAAACAGGATCTGGCAGAGCCCTTCGTTGGCGTACACTCTGGCCGGCAGAGGCGTGGTGTTGGAAATCTCCAGAGTTACGAACCCCTCCCATTCCGGCTCAAAGGGAGTCACATTCACAATAATGCCGCATCGCGCGTAGGTTGACTTGCCGACGCAGATGGTAAGTACGTTTCTGGGGATACGAAAGTACTCAACCGAGCGGGCGAGGGCGAAGGAGTTGGGCGGAATAATGACCGATTCAGCCTGCACCGAGACAAATGACCGCTCGTCGAAGGCCTTCGGGTCGATAATGGCGGAGTTGACGTTGGTGAAGATCTTGAATTCATCCGTGACCCTGAGGTCATAGCCGTAGGAGGAAAGACCGTAGGAGATGACGCCCTCGCGCACCTGCTTTTCGCTGAACGGCTCGATCATCCTGTGGTTGAGGGCTTGCTCTCTGATCCAACGGTCGCTCTGAATTGACATGCTTCTCCTGTCATGCCCGCGCAGGACGGGCCTTCGTTGTTCAACCGGCTCGATTGGCCGCGTGAAAGCTTCATCTTACGGAACGCATCGGCGCGTGACAACCTGTGAGAAACTCGGGTGTTTCTGTTTTCCTGCCGGGCTGGATATCCGACAATTTACGGCCGGCGGGAGTCCATGTGAGTTTGTTGCAATCCGGATTGGGGGCAGGAGATTTTCCAACTTACCCCTAAAATCTGTACTATCGAAATTGCCGGGCGTGGTACAGTCATTCCAGTTGCGCATGCGAGGTAACCGCATTGATTAAGCAGGACATCGTACATCATGTAATCGAGCGCACGGGCCTGCCGCGCACCAAAGCTGAGGCAGCCGTGGATACCGTCTTCGAGGGTCTCAAGCAGGCACTTGCCGCCGGTGAGCGCATTGAGCTGCGGGGTTTTGGAGTCTTCAGCGTTCGCGCCCGCAAGACCGGGATCGGCCGTAATCCGCGGACCGGGACCGAAGTCAGCATCACACCCGGAAAAGCCGTGCGGTTCAAGCCGGGCAAAGACCTGCACACGCTGGCCCACGACTCGGAACCGGCTAAGCCTTCCGAGTAGCGCACGTTCCGTGTTCGCGGCAAAGCCTACATAAGCCGTTGCGCATCCACGTCGATTACTAGATTTCGTCTGGGAATCCCTGTCTTCTCTGCGAAGGCCGCAGCCCCGCGCAGCAGCTCGTTCAATGCCTGGCGGGATGCGCCTTTCAGGATGAGGTGAAACCGGTAGATGCCCTTGATGCGGGCAATGGGCGCCGTGCAGGGGCCCAGCACCCGCACGCGCTCCTTATTCGCCCCCTGCAGCCACCTGCCTAGCTCGGTCGACCACCGCGCCGCTTCTTCCAGCTTTTCGGACTGAATCAGCACGTTGGCCAGGACACCGAAGGGCGGGTAGTGCATCCAGCGCCTGTACTTGAGCTCCCTTTCAACAAAGGCGAGATAGTCGTGCCGGCTGGCGGCAACCACGGCGTAATGGTCGGGGTAATAGGTCTGCACGACTACGTGTCCCGGCCGCTCCCCACGGCCGGCCCGGCCGGAGACTTGAGTGATCAACTGAAAGACGCGCTCCGCGGCGCGGAAGTCCGGCATGGAGAGGGCGTGATCGCAGCCCACGACGCCCACCAGCGTCACCCCGTGAATATCGTGCCCCTTGGCGATCATCTGCGTGCCCACGAGCAGGTTGATCTCGCCGGAATGCAGGCGGGCCAGGAGGCGCTCCAGATCGTGGCGTCCGCGCACGGTATCGCGGTCCATCCGTCCAATCCGCGCGGAGGGAAAGATCTCTGCCAGCCGTTCTTCGCCCTGCTGCGATCCAGCGCCGAGATAGTAGAGGTGCTCGCTGTCGCACTCCGGGCAGCGCGCCGGCACCGTACGCCGATAGCCGCAATAATGGCATTCCAGTCGCTGTCCTTCTCGTGCCAAGCCGTCCTCGCCTGCCGGCGGCTTGTGGTGCGTCAGGGCAATTGCGCAGTTCTGGCACTCCAGCTTCTTGCCGCAGGCCCGGCAGATCACGGCGAAGGAATATCCTCTTCGGTTGAGCAGAATCATCGCCTGTTCGCCGCGATCGAGTGCAGCCCTGGTTTGCTCGACCAGCGCGCGAGAGAAGAGATGCTCCTGTCCGGTCTCCTGAAATTCGCGCCGCATGTCCACCAGTTCCACTTCCGGCAGCGGCCGCGCGTTTACCCGGTCGCGCATCTCAATCAGTTCGTAGCGGCCTTGCGTTGCGTTCTGCCAGGTCTCCAGCGAGGGCGTGGCCGAGCCCAGCACAACCACCGCCCCCGCCAATTTTGCGCGCATCACCGCCACATCCCGCGCATTGTAGCGCGGCGTTTCCTCCTGTTTGTAACTCTGGTCGTGTTCCTCATCCACCAGGATCAGGCCGAGGTTTTCAAGAGGAGCAAAGACGGCGGAGCGCGTGCCCACCACGATGGGCGCCTCGCCCTGATGAATCCGCCGCCACTGCTCGCTGCGCTCCTCTGGCGTGAGCGCGGAATGGAGCAGGGCCACCTGCGTTCCAAATGCCGCGTCGAGAAGTCCCGCCATCTGCGGTGTCAGGCCAATCTCCGGCACCAGCAGGATGGAAGCAAATCCTCGATCCAGGGCCCGCTGCATCGCTGCTAGATAGACAGCTGTCTTGCCTGATCCCGTAACGCCTCGCAAGAGAAAAGGTTTGAAGGCGCCTAGGGCCGCGGAAACGGCCGCGAGGGCTTCAATCTGCGGCTCATTGAGCCGCAGTGATTCGCTGCTTTGCGCAGAGAGTCCGCCGAGATGAAACGCCGCTGCCCGCTCCTCGATCCGAACCAGGCCGCGCCGCACAAGGGTCTGCAGACTGGATGCGGCCAGGTTTCTGGAGCGCAGCACCGCGAGCGGCATCTCGCCGCCGCAGGCAGCCAGTTCAGCCAGCACAGCCTGCTGCTTTTCGTTCAGAGCCGGCAGCCGCACTTCGGGCATCAGCACAGCAAATCGCTCCGTTCGTCTTGCGTCGCGCTCGACCGCGCTGGTTTCGCGTGCAATCCATTTCTTTCGCATCATCGACGCCAGCACCGGCAGCGTTGCCGAGGTCGCGGTTTTCAGCGTCGAAACGCGTACGGGCTCGCCACCAGCCAGCCTTTCCAGGACGCGGCGCACGAGGCTCTGGTCGTCGGCCACTCTCGTGCCTGCCTTTGCACCGCGCACGGGACGGCGGGGCTGCAGCAGCCCCGCATCGGTATCAAGCGCGCTGGCGAGCACGTCCCGCCCCAGGTCCGTGATGCGGTAGTAGACCGTCCTCCGCACCTCGGCAGCCAGCGGCAGCATGCCGCGCAACACCTCGCCGAGCGGGGCAAGATAATACTGCGCAATCCACTCGCCCAGCTTCAGCAGATGTTCGCTCAGCAGTGGCTCTTCGTCCAGCACGGTCTCAATCTGCCTGGCTTCAAAAGCCGAAGGAGCGTCTGCTGGATAGGCGGTGACGACGCCAATCAGCATTTCTTTCCGAAAGGGAGCAATTACGCGCGCGCCTCTCTGCACCTGCCGCCCGTCGGGAACAGAGTAGGTAAATGTGCGGTCCAGCGGCACCGGCAGCGCGACTTCGCAATAGAGAGGCATAGGCGGCAACACCCAGTGTAGGGGATGCAGCACCGTTCGCCGGTGCGAGATTCCGCCCCGGATTTGCACATGCGCCAGTGGCGTGTTCAGGCGCAGTACAATTCAACCTTGATGGCCACCTCAGGCTCCAACCCCCGCACTCCTGCGCTCAAACCTGTGGCGCAATCGACGCGCCCCATCACACTCGCTATCGATATCGGCGGGTCAGGCCTGAAGGCCATGCTGCTGGGCGCAGCCGGGACGCCGGTCAGCGACCGCCAACGCGTCGCGACTCCGGAACCGGCGGTGCCCGACGCGATCATCGAGAAGCTGCATGAGTTGAGCCAGCTGCTGCCAGGCTTTGACCGCGTCTCCGTGGGGTTTCCCGGCGTGATTAAGCGAGGCTCCACTCTGGGCGCATTCAACCTGCACCCCACCTGGGCCGGATTTCCGCTGCAGAAGGAATTGGAAAGACGATGGAAGAAGCCTGTTCGCGTGGCGAATGACGCCGCGGTGCAGGGCTATGGCGCCATCAAAGGCGAAGGCGTGGAACTGGTGCTGACACTCGGCACGGGTCTTGGATCGTCCCTATTTACTCGCGGGCGGTTATGCCCCGGTCTCGAGCTGGGCCATCATCCCTGGCACAAGAAGACCTATGAAGATTATCTTGGCCGCCGCGGACTCGATAAATTTGGCAAGAAGCATTGGAACAAGCTTCTGCAGGAAGCGATTGAACAGACTGAGCGGCTCTTTAACTGGGACCATCTCTATCTGGGTGGAGGCAACGCCAAGAAAATCGAGTTTCGCCCGTCCGAAAACGTCACGATCATCTCGAATGAAACGGGGATTCTGGGCGGTGTCAAGCTCTGGGAAGACCAGACTCAGCCCTGATCGAAGGGGTGTTTGCGAAGGCTCTGCACGGTGTCATCTCACCAGGCACGGAAGTCACTCAGCATCCCGGTAGAGATGGAGCGCGGCTCCTCGCATCTTCTTTCGGGTTGTGATAGGTTGAAGCCGTAGTCTGCTCAAGCGGCGCTGGATGGGGGAAGCCGATGCCCAAGCGAATCTGTCCGCATCACAGCAAGAATTATCCTTGCAGTTGCGGAATGGGAAATCTTTATCGCTTCGTCGAACCCGTTGTATTGCTCCTGCTCAAGCAGAAGGGCTTTTCCTATGGCTACGACCTGGCCGCCGATCTGAAAGAGCATGCTCTGACGGATGCGGAGATCGAACGAGGCGCGCTCTACAGAACCTTGCGTCAACTTGAGATGAATCGCAATGTCCGGTCAGAGTGGAAGACAGGTGGCGGCGGTCCTGCGCGCCGGGTGTATCGGCTGACAAAGGAAGGTGAGCAGCATCTGGAAGAATGGGCGTCCGTGCTGGAACACCTTTCCGGGTCGATGACGCGATTTGTTCGCGATGCAAAAGAGTCCCTTGCCAGTCCGCAGGCTGCGAAAGCGAAGTCGGCGGCACGGAGCGCGCGGCCCGCGAACGGCCAATCTAAAGAAAGACAACCTGCTTCGATTCGCTGATCATCTGGATAAACGACCCAACGCCGACGTAGTCGATGTTGGGGTAGTCGATGATTTCTTCTTCCTTAAGACCCATCACGCTCATGGACATTTCGCAGACGTGGATGCGCACGCCGAATTCGGCGGCCTCCTTGATGAGCTGCTCGAGCGACTTGACTCCATGAGATTTCATGACTGAACGAATCATCTTTGGCCCCATGCCGGCCATCTGCATTTTTGAAAGCGGGAGAGCCTGCGAGCCGCGTGGGAGCATCCAGCCAAAGATCCTGTCGAGCAAGCGCTTGGAGGGCGACTTTTTGGGGTCGCGGAGCGCGGCAGTAGCCCAGAAGGTGAAGAACATATCCACCTGCATGTCATAGGCGACGGCACCCATGGCGATGATGAAGGCGGCGATGGTGGTGTCGAGGTTGCCGCTCATGACGCCGATGGAGAGGCGGTCGTTGCCCGCCGATTTTTCGAGTGCGTCGACGCGCTCCGCGAGCTGCTGGAGCGTCTGCTGAAGTTCAAGGTCGGTAGATGCCGTGATCATGGAAGAATTTCCTTTCGGGGTAGAGACCGGGATTTATGCCTCCGCGCTTACGGAGGCATGCGCCTCTGCGGGTGCATGGCGCCAGGCGAACAGGGCCAGCGCCGCGCTGCGATAGAGGACGTGCGCGAACTTGGTGAGTGGGAGCATGGCGACGAGGTCCATGGCCAGCACGACGTGCGCAAAGAAGATGGCATGTCCGGCATTTGCGGGCGAGGGAAGGTAGACGATCACTTCACAGGCCAGGCCGGAGAGAACGGTGACGGTGAGAAGCACGGGGAAGAACCAGTCCGCAAAGCTGCTCCTGGTGTAGGGGTGTTCCTTTCCCTGGGCGCGCCGCAAGAGGACGATGGCGAGGCCGTAGAGGCAGACGAGCCCGCCGATCGCGCCGAGGAGGCGCATGGGATACCAGGGCGGAACGGGTGAGCCGATGGGCTTGAGCAGGAAGTCGAGGGTGGTGGCGAGCAGCATGGCGAGGAAGCCGCCCATCACCGAGGCGTGAACCAGCCAGGCACGCAGGTACCAAGGCTGCATGGGGCGGCCGGATGCGCTGGATTCTTTGTCGCACTGCTGGAAGCGCTGATGGAGCAGGGCGTCCGTGATGGCGGAATAGACCGCGCGCGGCAGGGCGGCAAGCGGCAAAGCGTGCCCCTGCCGGGTTTGCTGACGCCAGTTTCGCCAGACCATCGAGGCGACGCCGAAGAATGCGCTGAAGCCGACGATGACAAAGAGGACGACACCGATGGCATGAATCCACTCGCCGGGGATGAAGTGGAAGAGGGGAAGATCTGGCTGGCCAGGAGTCATGCGGGCGAAGAGCAGGCCCGAGAAGATGGCAGAGAAGAGGGCAAAGACGAATAGGTTGCCGAGAACGGAGCGATTGGCCAGGGCGGCCAGGCCAGTGAAGTCATAGCGCGAGACGGCGTAGCTGCGGGCGGCGGCCATGAAGGCAGCGGGGTCGGCCTGACGCGGACAGGTTTCTGTGCATTCGCCGCAGGCGTAGCAGCGCCAGAGTTCTTCGCTGGCGAGAAGCTCCTGCTCCATTCCGACCTGTGCCATGCGAATGACGCGGCGAGGGAAACCGCCGGAGTCCTCTGCGAGCGGGCAGACAGCGGTGCAGTTGCCGCAGTTGAAGCAGGCGCTGACGTCGAGGTTGCGCTTGGCGCCGTGCTTCTTGATTGTGTTCAGTAAGGACGTGTTGACAACGCGTGCCATCGGGATACCTCTTGGTGTTCTAGTGAGCAGCCGCAGTGGTCTCTTCCTGCTTAAGCAGGGCATAGAGGGGATAATCGCCGTCTTCGCCGCTCTCGACGACTTTGCCGTATTTGCGCATGCCGGTGACGTGCCAGAGAGTTTCATCGGCGGGCAAGTGCAGCGCTGCGGCGATCTGCGGAACGGTCGCCGGCTGGGCTTCAAGGAATTTCTGAATTGCCCTGCGCGCGGCGAGGCGGTGCTTCTGTGCCTCGCGCTTCGTCTCGCTGATGCCTCCGAGCGATTCGCGCAAAGAGGCGAGTGCGCGCTTCTGATCCGCGGTGAGTGGTTTGAGGGCCATTGTGTTCTCCCTTCCGGCCTGGATCGGCGGGTTATTGAATGCTGACGAGCTCAGGTTCGCAGGCCTGGCCCGGCAGATCGGCGGCGATGCCCTCGACCATGGCTTCATATTGGTCGAGTCGCCACCCGTTGAGGTTGATGGCGCGATGCGGACAGACGGCCACGCAGGCACCGCAGCCGACGCAGAGGCCTGCGTTGACCTGTGCGCGCGAAACCGCTTCTCCATCGACCTCCATATGAACAATGTTGAGAGCACCTTCATACGCGCATTGCGTGACGCACTGGGCTTCTCCGGTGCAGAGGGTGAGATCGACGTCGGCTACGTAGGGATTGAGTTCAACGTCTTCTTTGGCAAACATCGCAGCGGCCTTCACGGCAGCCGCGCCGGCAGCAGAGAGCGTCTCCTGGATATTCATGGGGCCCTGTGCGGTGCCAGCGAGCAGAACACCATTGACGGCAACCTCAACGGGGCGGAGCTTGGGATGGACTTCCTGCAGGAAGCCGTCTTCGCCGGTGGCGAGTTTCATCTGATCGATCAGATCGGGAATCTGGCCTGGCGCCATGCCGGTGCCAAGCACGACCATGTCCACGGGGACTTCCAGCTCCTCGCCCCAGGTGAGTGTGTCTTTTACGGTGACCGTCAATGCGCCCTGGCTGGCGCGCTCGGGCGGAGTGGGGCGGACCTGGGGAGGTTTCTCGCCGTTGTAGCGGAAGAAGACCACACCAGCTTTGCTGGCATTGGTGTAGTAGATCTCTTCGCCGCGGCCGTAGGTGCGGATGTCCTGATAGAAGTCGAAGGTGCCAATGTTGGGAAATCGCTGACGAAGGGCCAGCGCCTGCTGAAGGATGGTGGTGCAGCAGGTGCGGGAGCAGTAGGTGTTCAGGCGGCCCTTCTCGTCGGGCTGATGCACGCCATCGAGTTGCCGGCTGCCGACGCAGTGGAGGAAGGCGACGTTGCGCACGGTGCGGCCCTGGAAGACGAGCGCATTGGCGCCGGGCACGGAGTCCTGCATGGTCTGCATGAACTCCGGCAGCGTGACGACACAAGGATCTGCGCGAAAGAGAAATTCTCCATTGCGCGGAACATAGGGGCGGAAGCCGGTGGCCATGATGATGGCGCCGACGGTAGCTTCGACGCGTGGCTGTCTGCCCGGGATGGTGTGGAGCATTTCAACTCCGACCTTGAAGTTACCGATGAAGCCCGAGACTTCGGCGACCTTGCAGCCGAGCAGAACCTCGATCCGGGAATCGTGCAGGACGCGATTCGACAGCTCGGCGACGATCTCGGCTGCGGAGCGCTCGCTGGGATAGACCGGGCCCCACTGGTTGAGATGGCCACCCAACTGCTGCGCGGATTCAACCAGGAGCACGCTGATGCCGCGAGCGGAGAGGTCGGAGGCGGCCTTCATGCCGGCGATGCCGCCGCCAATGACGAGGGCGCGACGATGGTTGGGCAGCTTAATCTGTTCGAGCGGCTGCGCGTGCCGGAGCTTGCCGACGGCCGCAGCGATCATGCGAATGGCTTTTTGTGTGGCGCCTTCGGGATCGTGCTTGTGTGCCCATGAAGCCTGCTCGCGGATGTTGACGTGTTCGTAAAGATAAGGATTCATTCCGCCGCGGGCGACGGCGCCGCGGAAGGTCTGCTCATGGAGGAAGGGCGTGCAGGATGCAACGACGACGCGATCAAGGTTTTCCGCGAGGATGTCATTGCTGATCATGTACTGGCCGGGATCGGAGCAGACGAAGGTGTGGACCCTTGCTGTGGTCACGCCGGGAATAAGGCGCACCGTCTGGGCGACGCGTTCGACGTCGACGACGTCGGAAATGTTGCCGCCGCAGCGGCAGATGTAGACGCCGATGCGCAGGGATGAAGCGGCGTCTTCGGTGTGCCGGGCGCGGCTGGCTTCTTGTGCCCGCGCGATCTCTTTCTGCAGGTTAGTTTCATCCTCAGGAGCCGCCTCGCCGCACGGAGATGTTTCATCTTCGCTCTCGTGATGGGCTTGATCTCTGTCGTTGCTGCTCATGACATTCCTTTCGAGCCGGTCTGGCTTGAGGCGGTGCTCAGGCGACCAGGACTGCAGTTCGCTTCTGGTGGAGGTATTGGCTTGCCTGCATGGCGGCTGCGCCTGCCTCCGCGATCGTGTCGACGATGTCTTTGGGGCCGGCGGCCACACCTGCTACGAAGATGCCGGGCACGGTAGTCGCTGTCGGTGCGGTCAGGGATGGGGTGGCGACAAATCCATCGCTCGCGGAAGCAACCTGCGTGATGGTGGAAGGCTGCCAGCCGGGAATCATGCCCTGCGCGAGGACGACGAGATCATGGCGACGCTCCTGCAAGGGGTTGTCGGCATCTTCCGTGGTTTCGACATGGAGTGAGAGATCGCCGCCTTCGACGGGGCTGATGCGCGCGACCTTGCCGCGCACAAAGTTGATGCCCATAGCTCTGGCGTTCTGGAAGAACTGTTCGTAGCCTTTTCCGAAGGCGCGGATATCCATGTAGTAGATGGTGATGTCGGCCAATGGCAGCGCGCCGGAGAGCAGCATGGACTGCTTGATGGCGTACATGCAGCAGACTCGCGAGCAGTAGGGAACGCCGATGGAGTCATCGCGCGAGCCAGCGCACTGCACGAAGGCGATGGAGCCGGGGATCTTGCCGTCGGAGGGGCGCAGGACGCGTCCGTAAGGGCCGTGCGGCGCGAGCAGGCGCTCCAGCGTAAGCGGCGAGATGATGTTCCTGCTGTGCTGCGCACTGTATTGCGGCTTGATGTTCAAGGAGTTGAGATGGAAGCCGGATGCGACAATGACCGCGTCGGTGCGAATGGTCAGATGGCGTGGCTGCTGGTCGTATTCGATCGCTCCAGTCGGGCAAACGCGCGCGCAGGTGCCGCAGGTGCCGCAGACCTCGGCGTTCAGCACGGCCTTTTGCGGAATGGCGTTGGTGAAGGGAACGGCGATGGCGCGAACCGCGCCGAGGCCTTCTTCAAATGGATCGGGCACCTCGGTATCGCATGCGTACTCGCAGAGACGGCAGCCGATGCACTTGTCAAAGTTCACGAATGTCGGCTTCTGAAGCAGGCGCACGGAGTGTGTCTCGTCGTTCGTGTCAATGGCTTCGACTTCAGTGTTCGTGAGAATTGTGATGTTGGGGTGATGTGCAGCCGCTGACATCTTTGGCGTGGTGATGCAGCTTGCGCAGTCCAGCGTGGGATAGACCTTGCTGAGCGAAATCATGTGGCCGCCGATGCTGGACTGCCGCTCGACGATGAGCACCTGGAGGTCCTGATCGGCTAGATCGAGAGCCGACTGCAGCCCTGCAATGCCGCCGCCAATGACGACTGCGTCCGGACGAAAATCGGAAGTGATGCGGGTGTTCATAGAATGCCTCCCTGCAGGGCGGGGACATGCGCTGCAGATTGGGCACTGGCCCGCAGGCGCTGAACGGACTCGATGCGAAGCCGTTCGGCGAGGGAGCGATTGACCGGGCCCATGCGATGCAGGCCATCGGTCATCTGTGCAATCTCCTTGAGGAAGGCTTTGATGCAGACTGTACAGATGGCGGTGATCCGGATGCGCTCGATGTCGAGTCCCCCTGCATTCATTCGCGACGTGAGAGCGTCGATGCGCGCGGCCAACCGGTCGTAGGCGCCGTGATAGGGACAATCGGAGCCGCACGCTGCGATCAGCACGCCATCGATGCCCTTGCTGTAGCAGCCGAGGTAGAAGTCCTCAGGGAAGAGGACCGGCGAGGGAACACGAAGGATGTAAACGGAAGATGGATACTCCTGGTGCGCCTTGCCGGCGGCATCGGCGCCTGGATAGGCGCACTTCTCGGTTGCGAGTACGAGAATTTTGGGGACGAAAGGTTGACTCATCCTGCACCTCATTCGCGCGTTGCGGCGCGATGGAGTTGATATTGCGCCGGCCCACTTGCCACTCCGAATGGAATCTCCCGGACGGGCCGGCGACCATGTCCATTGCGCACGGCGCACTACTTTTTTCTGCGGACAAAGATCCGGTCGTGGCCTTCCGCCTCGACTACTTCAAGGAACTCGTGGCCGATCTTTGCGGCCCAGGCGGAGATGTCTTTGCGCGAACCCTTGTCGTTAGATTTGATTTCGATGATCTGGCCAACCTTGACCTGGCCCATACCCTTCTTCGCTTCAAGGAGTGGTCCGGGGCAAGCGGTTCCGCGTGCATCGATGACTTTGTCAGCTACGGGAATGGCAGTGATGTCGCTCATGAGAAGTCTCCGTTCTGTTGTGCGTGAACACGATCGGCCGCGTCACTTGGGTTGAAGAATCGTGGACCGCTTGCAGCGCCGGGGCGATCCGAAGCCTCGGCCGCGTCCAGCACGAGCCGTTCAAAAAGCGCGTCCCGAATGAGGATGGCCGCATCTACGAAGCGCGGATCGGCGATGTGGTAGTAGACGCATTGGGCGCGCTTTTCGGCTTTGACAGCGCCGCGGTCGCGCATGATGCGCAGATGCTGGGACACATTTGTAATGGAGACGCCTGCATCCGCGGCAATCTCTTTCACGCTTTTCGGCGTACCCTGCAGGGAGCAGAATATGCGCATGCGCGTGGTGTGCGCGAAGGTCGCGAAGAAGGAACCGAGCATATCGCAAGAAGCATGGCCCATTGCCTTCATCGTCCTCCCTCCCTGGATACTTCACTTCTGCATTTGCGGACTTTCGTAAATGCAGAACAGTGTAACTACCATCTAAGTGTAAAAAGAGTCTAGAAGAGACTCTGTGACAGCAGTCACGCAAGTCGCCTCATCTGTATCCAATTGGGATGTCGGTGAAGATGCTGCCGGCGGCAGTGATGTGGCCGCTTTCAGGTATCGCGGCAGGAATGTAACAGGAACGGATGGAGTTAGAGCAACAACAGCTTTACTCTATTCAGGTGGGAGAGGGGCGAGATCACCGCTATTTTTGATTGCGTCGAGTTTTAGTGTGTTGTCTCTGCGATGCATCCGCACCGTTTTTGCTATGGGAATATGGAATGCTTTTGGATTCTCCACGGGAGTCTCCGCGCGGATCGATTCCGGATCGAGGCCGCAGAAGCGAGAGCTCCAGAGAACAGCGAATGCGGAGCGTGGAGTGCGATGGACGAGTCGAGCCCGATGGTCAATCCTCTGACGGGCTGCTTTGCAGCGTTCCCCATCTATTCGGGCAAGGCTTGGAATGATCACCCCTTCCCTTCAGTGCGTGCGAGGAGAGGGTCGCCACCTGAAATTGTTCCGGGTTCAATGGCCGGCCGGTGCGTCCGTCTCTTCCACTTTCACTACGAAATACGTGATGGTATCTCCGGGAGCAACCAGCATCTGATGCGGCATGCCTGCGGGAATGTGCACAACGTCGCCGACATGGAGTTCCTGCGCGGAGCCACCGGCAACGCTTGTCCCTGCCACCTCGCCGGGATGCGTGTCTCTGGGATCCATAAGCTGACCGCCGGTGATGAGCGTGGCGTGGCCATCCACGATGGTGAAGATGTCAGCAAAGTGCTGGTGCAGCTCTCCAGCCCCGCTGCGGCTGCGGAATGCAAGCATGGTGAAGTGACGCGGATAGGTCGCGAGCGTCTCACTGGCAGAGCCGTTGCCGGCAGCGGCCAGCTCCTGCAGATGCTTTGCGCGGTCGCGGAGTTGAGTCTGTGCCCAGTGATCGGATTGCATGGATTGTGTCTGAGCCCTCGCGGCAAGAAATAGAGAAGCCGCTGCAAGGATAGACGGCAACACCCAGCCAAGGCACGTGCGGAAACGATGGAAAGGGGCGGATAGGGAGTGGAACATGCAGTCAGGCTCCTTCAGCGTGATTGGATTCATTGGAGTTCAGCGAGCGCGCGGGCGCGACGAAAGATGGCGAGAAGCATGGATCGCGTGAGCCGTCCAGTGTTGGTGTTTTGCAGGGAGGGATGGAAGCTGGCGATGATGTGAAGCCCACCTGGCATCGCGAACTCGGCACCATGTCTGAAGATGTATCCGGCGCGAGAGGCGATGTGTCCGGCGCGCTGCATGTGAGCCAGAAGGCCGTCAAATGCGATGCGGCCGAGGCAGACGACCACGCGCAAATGGCTGAGCAGGGCGATCTCCTGATCAAGCCATGGGGCGCAGTTGCGGAGTTCCAAGGGCGTTGGCTTGTTTGCGGGAGGCGCGCATCGCGCAACGGAAGTGATCCAGAGGCCGGAGAGCTGCATGCCGTCTTCTCGTGAAGTGGCGCGTGGTTGGGAGGCGAAGCCTGTCTCATGCAGGACAGGATAGAGAAAGTCGCCGGAGCCGTCTCCGGTGAAGGGACGGCCCGTGCGATTGGAGCCGTGCGCGCCGGGTGCAAGTCCGAGGATGAGGATGCGCGCTTTCGGGTCGCCGAAGGATGGTACGGGACGGCCCCAATACTCCCAGTCGGCGTAGGCGCGACGACGCGTGCGGGCAACCTCGCTGCAATGGGCGCGAAGGCGCGGACAAAGATCGCAGTTTACGATGCGGGAGTTGAGCGCATGCAAGGAAGCGGGTTTTGAGCCCATGCGGGAATTGTAGGCGACGCGCGGGCTGGCTGTGCCAAACTTTCAGCAGGAGGGTTCCTGGATGAGAGTGGCGAAGCTGCTGTTGCTGGCAGGAGACTTTGTGGAAGATTACGAAATCATGGTGCCGTTTCAAGCTTTGCAGATGGTGGGCCATACGGTGGATGCAGTCTGCCCCGGTAAGAGGAAAGGCGAGCAGGTGCGCACGGCGATTCACGATTTTGAGGGAGATCAAACCTACACCGAGAAGCGCGGACACAACTTCACCTTGAATGCGAGCTTTGATGAAGTCGTTTCCGCAAGCTACGACGGTCTTGTGATTCCGGGCGGGCGCGCGCCGGAGTATCTGCGATTGAATCCGAAGGTACTGGAAATCGTGCGCCACTTTGACAAGGCGAACAAGCCAATCGCGGCGCTCTGCCACGGAGCGCAACTGCTGGCCGCGGCGAACGTGCTGAAGGGCCGCAAGCTGAACTGCTATCCCGCCTGCGCACCCGAGGTGGAGCTGGCTGGAGGAACGTTTGTGAAGGTTGAGTTCATCGAGGCTGTAGTGGACGGCAAGCTGGTGACCGGGCCCGCATGGACAGCGCATCCGGAGTGGCTGCGGAAGTTTCTGGAAGTGCTGGCGGCACATCTGGGCGCGTGAAGCGGTTCAGCCGGAGAGGGCTGCTTCTGAAGGCAGAATCGCGCGTACCTGATGCAGCGGGCGTGCGGAAGCGGCCGTGAGAACCTGCTGAATCTCGGCGAGAATCGACAGCGCCACAGATGCAGGTGTTTCGGCTCCGAGGTCGAGACCGGTGGGAGCATGCAGTTGGGCAAGCATGCATTCAACGCTCTTCGGCGAGTCGGGCCGCCCTGCCAGGCGAGCGGCGTCTGCAAGCAAATCGCGGGTGCGCCGCTGCGGACCGAGTACGCCGACGTACGCAAGTTGAAAGTCGAGAGCAAGCAGGGAAGCAAGAACGCGCAGGTCCTGCTCATAACTGTGCGACATCAGAATTGCTGCGTCGCTGGGCAAAGGCTGGAAATGCTGCGGAGTTGCAGAAGGCAACTGGCCGATGGGCAGGACGTGAAGTTCGTCTGCCTCAGGAAATCGCTCGCGGGTGGTGAGATGGGAACGGCCGTCTGAAACTGCAGCAAACCAGCCCAGTTCACGAGCCATATGCAGAAGAGGTTTGGCATCATCGCCAGCGCCAAAGATCCAGAGGCCGGGGCGCGCGGGCCGATAGTCGGTCCAAATGCGGGTGGCATTGCTCTGGATGGAGATTTCTTCATCGGACGAGGTACGGAACCGGAAGGCTTCTTCCGCACGCACTTTGAGTACGTCATCCAGCGGATGACCGGCATCTGCGTGGTGTGAGTTGCTCAACCCAGCAAAAGCGCGCCGGCCGATGTGCGGTCCGGTGAGAATGGTCGCAATGGCCAGCGACGTGCGGGCATGGAAGCATGTTGCGAGTGCTTGCAGGAGCGGCCGCGCCGTTGCACTGCGCTCAAGAAGGATATAGACCACGCCACCGCAACCGGAGCCGTAGGGTAGTTCGCCATCGTCAGCGACGGTTGAGTAGCGCTCTACGACCGGCCCAGATGCGGTGAGCCACCAGGCGCGCTTGGCGACCTCTGCCTCAAGACAGCCACCGCTCACTGTGCCGGCACGGCGGCCATACTGCGCAATGAGCATGCGGGCGCCCGGCTTGCGATAGCTGGGGCCTTCAACGGCGACAATCGTTGCAAGCACATAGTCTGCTCCGGCAGCTTCCAGCTCACGCCAAAGAGGCAGGACTCTTTCCAGGTCGGTCATCGACTTCTATTGTCGCTCACGCCTCCAGAATTTTCGACTGGAGCAGATCTTCGATGCGAACGGGAAGATCGCGCACGCGCACGCCGGTGGCGTGATAGACCGCCGATGTGATGGCTGGGGCAACGCCAGCCATGCCGATTTCGCCGATGCCGCGCGCACCGTATTCGTTCACGATGTAATCGGGATAGTCCAGGAATGTGACATCGAGATCGGGCAAGTCGGCGCATGTGGTGACTAGGTAGTCGGCGAAGCTGCCGTTGATGGGTTGGCCGGTTCGCGGATCGTGCACGGTCTCTTCAAACAGCGTCATGCCCACGCCCATCACCGCGGCGCCGAGAATCTGGTTTGCGCCAGCGCCTTTGTTGATGATGCGGCCACAATCGAAGATGGAGAAGATGCGGCTGACGCGGATGCGCGCGATCTCCGGTTCCCACTCCACTTCAGCGAAGTGCGCGCCGAATGAATGCAGCGAGTATTCGCGCGCCTTCGGGTCTTCCCATGAGGGATTTGTCTTACCTTCCGCGGTGACGCCGCTCAGGTTGGCCATCTGAAGGATCTCTTCAAATGCGACGCCGCTCGATGCCGGCTGATCTTTCGCATGAATGCGGCCCTCGCTGAGGGCAAGCGACTCAGCCTTCGCGCCTTTGAAGGGCGAATCGCTGACGAGAGTGGCAATGTGGAGCAGGCGATCCACAGCCTGGTTGACTGCATTAGTAGCTGCGGGGAGAACGGCGCTTGTGGCCATGGAGCCGCCAGAGGTGGGTCCTTCGGGAAGGGAACTGTCGCCGAGGAAGACATCGATGCGCTCCATCGGGACACCGGTGCGCGCCTGCATCACCTGCGCGAAGATGGTGTAGGTGCCGGTGCCAATGTCCTGAGTGGCGCAGCGAACGGCGACGCGACCTTTGGGGGTCAGCTCCACCGTTGCGGTGCAAGGAATGCGCGCGGCCGCCCAGGAAGCGCCTGCGAGGCCCCAGCCGATGATCTTTCCGTCGCGCTTCATCGAGCCGACCTGCGGGGTACGCTTCTTCCAGCCAATTTTTTCAGCACCGGTGAGGTAGCACTCCTTGAGATGGCGCGAGGAGAACGGCTTGTTTGTCCCTTCATCGCGCTCGGCGTCGTTCTTGAGGCGCAGTTCGAGCGGGTCCATGTTGAGCTTGATTGCCAGTTCGTCCATGGCGGACTCCAGCGCGAAGAGACCGGGCACAGCGCCAGGTCCGCGCATCGGCGCGGGCGCGCCTACATTCCGGCGCACCATCGCCGTGGAGACCTCGAGATTTGGGCAGCTATAGAGGAATGGCGTCTGTTCGCCGCAGTGCTCTACAAAGTCGTCATTGATGGATGTCTCCGTGTAGAAGTCATGACGAATCGAGGTGAGCTTGCCGTCGGGCGTTGCGCCCAGGCGAATGCGCTGCTGCGTGCGCGGACGATGGCCGACACTGGTGAACATCATTCGGCGATCGACGCTGAGCTTGACCGGTCGATTGAGCTGGCGCGCGGCGACAGCGGCCAGGGTGGACTGAGGCCACGGAAAGAGCTTCCCGCCGAAACCGGAGCCGATGAAGCGCGAGACGACGCGCACATTTTCGGCCGGGATGCCCAGAACCTGCGCCATGACCATGCGGTGGTTCACCACGCCCTGCGAGGACTCATAGAGCGTGACATGGTTGCCCTGCCACACGGCGACGGTGCCGTGCATCTCCATCGGGTTGTGAGTCTCGGTGGGTGTGGAGTACGTCTCGTCGACAACGACCGGAGCCGAGGCAAGTGCCTTGTCCGGATCGCCGCGCAGCCAACTGTGATCGTGCTGTCCTGTGAAGCCCTCGCCAAGGTTGGTGCGCACATCCGGCGTCTCCGCATCATATTCCACTCGGATGGCAGCGGCTCCGGCGCGAGCCTGTTCCACGGTCTCCGCAACGACGAGGGCGATGTACTGGCCCCAGTAGTAGATCTTGTCGTCATCAAACGGCGGTCGCGCTTCGCTGATGGTGCCTTCCTGCACATGCGGGAAGAGACGGTATGCGCCATGCAGATTGCCGTGGTGAAGCACCAGCAACACGCCTGGCATAGCCTCTGCAGCCGATGTGTCCATCGTTCGGATGCTGCCCTTGCCGATGGTGCTCTGCAGCGCAACCGCATGCACGAGGCCGGGGAAGTCGTGATCCACCGCATAGCGCGCCGTGCCCGTGGTCTTCAGGGGGCCGTCAATGCGCGGAACCACTGCGCCAATCACTCCGTTTGCGTGGGGAAGGGTATCGATCGCCATGTGCGAATCTCCTGTATCTGAGCGGTTACGCGGTTGCGAGCTTGAGCGAGCGGATGATGCATCGTCTGGCGAGCTCAACTTTGAATTCGTTGTGCTGGCGAGGCTTGGCCTGGGCCAGTGCCGCATCGGCTGCGGCTCGGAAAGTGTGTGCATCGACAGGCTTGCCGGTGAGAGCATGCTCTGCTTCGTGAGAGCGCCAGGGTCTGGTGCCGACGCCTCCCAACGCGACGCGCGCGTAGCGGATGTGCCCTGCCTCGACGCGGACGACGACTGCGGCTGAAGCCAGCGCAAACTCGTAGCTGGCGCGATCGCGCAGCTTGAGATAGACGCTGCGTGCACCCTCGACGGGCCTGGGCAGGTCGACATGCGTGATCAGTTCGCCTGGATTCAGAGCATTTTCAATTTGTGGCGTATCGCCCGGCAGTTTGTGAAAATCCTCAAATGCGATTGTGCGTTTGCCCGTGGGGCCTTCGACGTGAATGACCGCTTCCAAAGCGGCCATGGCGGCACACATGTCAGAGGGATGCGTGGCGATGCAGTGGTCGCTCGTGCCGAGTATTGCGTGCACACGGTTATAGCCATCCATCGCGGCGCAGCCGGAGCCGGGCGTGC
>VFSW01000801.1_pt1 | contig 46563 bp, 34 predicted proteins | sample 5358111 | NCBI WGS metagenome assembly VFSW01 (sample SAMN11554181, study PRJNA540505) | mine drainage metagenome | isolation source: sediment from site ElyBrook_90M | place: USA: Ely Copper Mine, Vershire, VT | collected 2017
GGAGTTGGAACAGCGAGTGGCCGAGCGCACGCAAGAGCTGGAGCGGAGTGAGGAACGCTTCGCCAAGGCTTTCCAGGCCAACCCGATCGCCATGGTGATCACCGAACTGACCGGCGGCAAAATTATCGACGTAAATGACAGCTACTTAAAACTGTTCCAATTCTCCCGTGAAGAAATTATTGGGCTCACTGCGGCGGAGTTGAAGATCATCGCTTCCCCAGCCGAGCGTGAAAAACCAATGCGGATTCTACGCGAGCAAGGGAAGGTAGATAACTACGCCACCTTCCTGCGCTTAAAATCCGGCGAAATCAGGTACACACTGGTTTCCCAGGAAAGAATCGAGCTGGAAGGGCGTACATGCGTCCTCTCCAGTCTCAACGACATCACCAGCCGTAAGCAGGCCGAAGATGCCTTGCGCGAGAGCGAGCAGCGGTTTAAGGCCATCGCCGACCATACCCCCGACCATATCTTGATGCAAGACGGCGACCTGCGCTATACCCTGGTGGTCAACCCGCAGATAGGCCTGAGGGTAGAGGATATGCTGGGCAAGACTGACGTCGATATATTAGGCGAGGCGGATGCGGAAAAGCTCACCCAGATCAAGCGCCAGGTGATCGAAAGCGGCGTTCCTGCGCACGTGGAAACCTCGATTACTTCTAAGACCGGCGATCAGGGTTACTTTGAGGGGACCTTTGTGCCGCGCCGAGATGAAAAGGGCGACATAGATGGTCTGATCGGTTACTTCAGAAACATCACCGAGCGTAAACTGGCTGAAGCGGAGCTGGCCAGGCTGGCTTCCTTCCCAGAATTGGATCCCAATTTGATTCTGGAGATCAGCCTGAACGGGGAGATCGAATACGCCAATCCGGCCACGCGTAAAATATTCCCAGATCTGACCCAAAAATTATTGGACCATCCTTATTTCGCAGGGTGGCCTGAAATTGTAGAAAATTTCCAAAACGATCCAAATTTCACTCTCACCCGCGTAATCCAGATGGGAGAGCGTTATTATCAACAGTCGTTCCACTACGTAATAAAATACGACCGACTGCGTGTGTACGCGTCGGATATCACCGAACGCGTGCATGCTGAACAGGCCCTGGCAGAAAACCAGGCATTATTACGGACAATGATGGAAGGAACTCCCGACCTGATCTTCGTAAAGGACCATAACAGCCGGTTATTGCTGGCCAACCCGGCTACCCTGGAACTGATCGGTAAACCGGCCGAGCAGGTGATAGGCAAGAATGATAGAGAGTTTTACGATGACCCGGCGGTTGGAGCAGCCATCATGGACAACGACCGGCGTATCATGGCCTCCGGAGTAACCCAGGTGGTCGAAGAGCGGGTTTTGATGCCGGGAGTCGAGCGCGTCTACCTCTCGACCAAAACCCCATATCGGGACTCACAGGGACAGGTGATCGGCATCATCGGGGTGTCAAGCGATATCACCGAACGCAAAAAACGGGAGGAAGAACTTAAGCGGCTGAACCGCACCTTGAAGGCGTTGAGCAATATCAACCAGGCCATGCTGCGCGCCGTGAATGAAGCCGATTATATGCAAGAAGTTTGCCGGATTGTCGTTGAAGACTGCGGGCATGCCATGGTATGGATCGGTTTTGTCGAGCATGATGAAGACAAAACCATCCGACCGGTGGCCAGCGCTGGTTTCGAGGCAGGCTACCTGGATACGTTGAAACTGACCTGGGCGGATACGGAACGCGGGCGCGGCCCGAGCGGTACGGCCATCCGCACCGGAAAATTCAGCGCCTGCAAGAATATGCTCACCGATCCACAGTTTGCCCCGTGGCGGGCCGAGGCAATCAAACGCGGGTATGCCTCTTCGATCGTGTTCCCTTTGATTTCAGATGGAGATGTTTTCGGCGAGCTGACCATTTATTCACGCGACCCTGATCCATTCTCGGAAGATGAAATTAAGCTGCTGGCCGAGCTTTCCAGCGACTTGGCCTATGGGCTTTCATTGCTCAGGCTGCGTGAAGCGCATGCCCAAACCGAAGCAGCCCTGGCGGTCAACGAAGAGCGCTACCGCTCCTTGTTCAACGGAATGACCGAAGGCTTTGCCCTACACGAAATGATCTGGGACGAAAACGGGCAACCCTGCGATTACCGTTTCCTGGAGATGAACCCGGCCTTTGAACGGCTGACCGGCCTTAAGCGCGGCGAGGTGGAAGGCCGGTTGATGAGTGTCGTCATGCCGGGCGATGAAGCATATTGGCTGGAGGTGTATGGCAAAGTGGCGCTGACCGGTCAGCCGGCACATTATGAAAATTATTCTTCGGCGCTAGACCAGTATTATGAGGTGGATGCTTATTGCCCAAAACCTGGGCAGTTTGCAGTTATCTTCAGGAACGTCACCGAGCGTAAAAAGGCGCAAGAACGGATATACCTGCAAGCGCACATGCTGGCGGCGGTCGGCCAGGGAGTCATTGGCGTCGATCTCAAAGGCAAGATCACTTATTGGAACCAGGCTGCTTCCAGGCTGTACGGTTGGGAGGCAAAAGAAATCCTCGGCCGCGGTCTGGCAGAGGTAATTTTACCGGAAGACCAGTCTCCGCTGGCGCGGTTTGAGCAGATCATGGCATCCATCGAAAGCGGTGAAACCTGGACGGATGAAATCACGGTAAAACGCCGTGACGGCATTCTGTTTACGGCCCTGGTGACTTTTGCGCCGGTCAGGGATGAATTTGGCCCGCTTACCGGCGTGATCGGCATCTTCACGGATCTGACCGAACGTAAGCAAATCGAAGAAAAGTTAAAGCAGAGCGAGCAGTTATACCGGGGAATTGGCGAATCGATCGATTACGGGGTGTGGGTGTGTGATCCAAATGGCCGGAATACTTACGCCAGCGATTCTTTTCTGAAGCTGGTAGGGATGACGCAGCAGCAGTGTTCTGATTTTGGATGGGGAGACGTGCTGCATCCGGATGACAGCGCACGGACCCTGGCAGCCTGGAAGGAATGTGTGCGCAGCGGGGGACAATGGGACATCGAGCATCGTTACCGGGGCGTAGATGGGAAGTATCACCCGATCCTGGCCCGGGGTGTTGCGGTACGCAACGAAAACGGGGAGATCGTCAGTTGGGCAGGCATTAACCTGGATATCAGCAATATAAAGCTTGCGGAAGCACGTCTCAACCAGTCTTTGCGCAATGTTGAATTCTTATCCGAATGCGCCGTGCATCTATTACAGCCGATGACCAGCCAGGCGGCGATTACTTACGTCGCCGACCAGATTTATAACCTGGCCGGGAATACCCTGGTTTTGGTCGCTGAATATGATCCGCAGCACAACTCTACCGTGATCCGCTCTGTCCGCGGTGATCCGGCTGAAGTCGAGCGCCTGATGAGTATGATTGGTATGAATCTGGTGGGGATGGCTTTCCCGTTCGTGCCAGAAGCGCGCTCAAGGATGCGCCAGGGCGAGTTGAACCGGGTAGAGGGTGGGTTTTACAATCTCAGTTTCCAGCATATACCGCAGGCAGTATGCAAGAAAATCGAAGAGGGGCTGGGTCTGGGCGATATTTATACCATGGCATTTTCGACCAGTGAAGATTTAATCGGGACTGTGGCGATTTTGACGCATGGCCAGGGGCTGCCGGAGAACGCGGCGGTGATCACCGGGTTGATTGGGCAGGCCGGCATCGCCCTGATGCGCATCCGCGCCGAGCAAGAACGCCAGGCGGTGCTGGAAGAGTTGGAGATCGAAAAAGAGCGCTGGCAGACCACCGTCGAAAGTATGCTCGATCCGGTGATGGTGGCCAACCCGGATGGGCGGGCGGTTTACATGAATTCTGCCGCCGAGCGGATTTCGGGGCGCAGCGTCTTGCCCACGCTGGAGATCAGTGAATTCCCGGCCTATTACCAGTTGAGCCGCCCGGATGGGACCTTGTGCAAGTCGGATGACCTGCCGCTGCAGCGCGCCGCCCTGTTTGGAGAAGAGCAGCAAAACGTCGAAATTATGCAGCGCAACCTGCAGGGCGAGCAACACAACGTGCTGTGGAACGCGGCTCCCCTGCACAACCCGAACGGCAGTCTGGCCGGGGCGGTGGCAGTTGGGCGCGATATTACCCTGCAGCGTAAAGTAGAAGCAGAACTGCGCGCCAGCGAGGAGCGTTTCCGCGGCCTGGTAGAATTTGCCCCTGAAGCTATTTTTGTCCACCGGGAGGGCAGGTGGATTTATGCCAACCCGTATGCTCTGGAATTGTTAGGGGCGGCCAGCCTGGAGGATATCGTCGGCCGTTCTGTGCTGGATACTTTTAGCGAGGGTTGCCGAGAGTTGGTAAAGCAGCGCGTCACGAAAGCCTTAAAAAATGAAGGGCCGACGCCATTGCAGGAGCTGCAGATGATGCGCTGCAACGGAAGCCTCGTCGACGTGGAAACGCGCGGGGCGTTGATTATGTTTGATGGGCAGCCATCCGTGATTGTGATTGTCAAAGACATCTCGGTGCGGAAAATAGCCGAGGAAGGACTCAAGCAATCCGAGCAAAGGTATCGCACCCTGTATGAGACGATGACTCAAGGGATTGTCTACCTGGACACCCAGGGTAAGATCATTTCGGCCAACCCGGCGGCACAGCGCATCCTGCATTTGGGCATTGATGAATTAAAAGGGCAGATGTCGATTTATACCAATACACATACTATTCACGAAGACCTATCATCTTTCCTGCCCGAAGAACATCCGGTCAATGTGGCGTTACAAAGCGGAAAACCTATCCAGAATGTGATCATGGGGAATATCAATCTTTTGACCGGTGCAATCACCTGGATCAAGATGGATGCCGTACCGCAATTCCGTCCCGGGGAAAGCCAGCCTTACCAGGTGTATGCTGTTCTGGACGATATTACCCTGCGCAAACATGCCGAGGCTGAACGCGACCGGGCGCTGGAGGAAGCGCAGAACCGGGCGGCCGAACTGGATGCCATTATTACCTCAATCGCGGATGGCGTGATGCTTACCGGTCCTTCCGGGGAGATCCTGCGTCTCAACCCGGCGGCGGAGCGTATCTTCGATTATTCTCCGGATCAATATTCTCTGTCATTGAACCAGCGAGCAAAAATGTCAAAACCGTATAAACCGGATGGGCAGCCCTTGCAAGAATCGGAATACCCGGTGGGGCGCGCCCTGAGGGGTGAAACGGTGCGCAACCTGGTTTTATCGATGACTTCACCCACTTCAGGACATAACACCTGGATTTCGCTGAGCGCGGCGCCGCTGCGTACCGGGAAGAATGTGGGGGCGGTGTTATCTTTCACCGACATTTCGGAACGCATGGAGATGGAAAGAGAGCTGCGCCAGGCGCGGGATGAGCTGGAGGAGCGCGTGCAGGAACGCACGACCGAGCTGACCGCTATCCTGACCGCCCTACGTGAAAGCGAGGAGCGGTTCCGCCAGTTGGCGGAGAACATCCGTGAGGTATTTTTGTTGTTCACCCCGGGTGAACTACAGCCGTTCTATGTCAGCCCGGCCTACGCCGAGCTGATCGGCAGGACGCCGGAAAGCTTCTACGAAGACCCTGAATCTTTCCTGGAAGCCATCTATGCTGAGGACCGCCCTGATGCGGGCACCATGATGGAGCTGATCAACCAGGGTAAATTCGACCAGCAGTATCGCATGATCCGCCCGGACGGAAGCCTGCGCTGGGTGCGCGCCCGCGGTTTTCCGGTGCGTGGTAAGCAAGGCGAATTGTACCGTGTGGCAGCCATCATCGAAGACGTGACCCCTGAAGTTGAGGCGTACCAGATCCTCGAGCAGCGGGTGGAGGAGCGCACGCGTGAGCTATCGACCCTGCTGTCATACACGGAAAAGCTGGCTTCTACCCTCGAATTAAAACCAGTTTTGCAGATCATGCTCGACCAGTTGTGCGGCGTGGTCGATTACGATGGGGCGGCCGTGCTGCTGCTCGAAGGCAATGAATTGGTGACAGTCGAATACCAGGGACCCACTCCGGAGGGTGAAATTTTGAATATCCGCTTCCCGGCGTCGATTTCGTTCGGGTTGTCGAGGGTACTCGAAACACGTGCAGCGGTGATTTTCCCGGACATCCAAAACGACAGTAATGATGCCGATTTGTTCCGCCAGATAGACGTGTCGTTACCAAATCTCATGGTAGGAAAGGCGCGCTCCTGGTTAGGGGTGCCGCTGATCGTCAAAAACCAGTTACTGGGTATCCTGCGGCTGAGCCACACCCAGCCAGATCGTTTCAGCCAACGGCATGCCCAACTGGTGACGGCAATTGCCAACCAGGCCGCTATGGCGATTGATAACGCGCAACTTTACGATAAATCCCGCCAATTGGCTGCTCTCGGCGAACGGCAGCGCCTGGCGCGTGAACTGCACGATTCGGTATCCCAGGCGTTGTATGGCATTTCGCTGGGTACGCATACTGCCATAGCCCTGGCTAAGCGCGATCCGGAAAAACTGGACGACGTGCTTAAATACGTGCTTTCCCTGGCCGAAGCGGGCCTGACTGAAATGCGCGCCCTGATCTTTGAACTGCGACCGGATTCGTTGGAGACGGATGGGCTGGTAGGGGCGCTCAACCGGCAAGCAGCCGCCACGCAGGCCCGGCGCGGGGTGAGGGTGAAGACGAACCTGTGTGATGAAATTCAGATGCCCATCGAGGTGAAGGAAGCGCTTTATCGAATTTCTCAGGAGGCCATGCAGAACGCCATTAAGCATGCCGACCCGACCGAAATTTGCCTGGAGTTGTCCTGTAATGGTCATTTCGTTGAAATGCTCATTACGGATGACGGCCGCGGTTTCGACCCCAGCCAGGCATTCCCGGGTCACCTGGGCTTGCGATCGATGAGTGAACGCGCCACACGGCTGGGCGGTACGACGAAGATCGACAGCGCCCCGGGCAAGGGCACGCGGGTGAAGGTGAAGCTGCCAATATAGGGTAAAATGGTAGCGGAGGAGCGGATGGACAACAGGGATAAACCAGGAGATATCCATTCAGGCGACCGCCGGATCAATACGGATGCTACCGAAATTCTGGATGGCACCAGTAAGAAATCGGGGCTGGCGCGCCTGCTGCCTTTCCTCGGCCCGGCTTTCATTGCCAGCGTGGCATACGTCGACCCGGGCAACTTCGCCACCAACATCGCCGGGGGCGCTCAATACGGCTACCTGCTGCTGTGGGTGATCCTGGCCAGCAACCTGATGGCCATGTTGGTCCAGGCACTGTCGGCCAAGCTGGGCATTGCCAGCGGGCACAACCTGGCGGAACACTGCCGCAGCAGTTTTCCCAGGCCGGTGGTTTTTTTCATGTGGGGGCTGATGGAAATCGTGGCTATGGCCACCGACCTGGCCGAGTTCCTGGGGGCGGCACTGGGCTTCAACCTTTTGCTAGGGATTCCCTTATGGTGGGCAGCTATCCTGACCGGCATTGCCACCTTCCTGATTCTTGGCCTGGAACGCTACGGCTTTCGCCCGCTCGAAGCAGTGATCACCGCGTTTGTGGGGGTGATTGCGCTTAGTTACGTGGTCGAAATCATTCTGGTGCGCCCGGATTGGGGAGCGATTGCTTACCATGCTGTAATTCCAGAATTCTCTGGAAAAGATAGCATTCTACTGGCGACCGGTATCCTGGGAGCCACGGTGATGCCGCACGCCATTTTCCTTCACTCAGCATTGACCCAGGGACGCATCATGGTGCGCCAGCCGGCTCAGTTGAAGAAGCTTTTCCGTTATGAAATCATCGACGTGGTCATTGCTATGGGCGTGGCCAGCCTGGTCAATGGGGCTATGCTGATCATGGCGGCCAAGGCTTTTTATAACACCGGGCAGACCAACGTCGGCACCATCCAGCAGGCTTACGTCACGCTACAGCCGTTGTTAGGCCGGGCGGCCGGTTGGGTGTTCGCCCTGTCGCTGCTGGCCTCGGGCCTGTCTTCGGCTTCAGTGGGTACGATGGCCGGGCAGGTCATCATGCAAGGCTTTCTGCACAGCAAGATCCCCGTGTGGATACGCCGCCTGGTGACCATGGTGCCTTCGATGATCGTGATTGTGATTGGCCTGGACCCGACTCGTACGCTGGTCATCAGCCAGGTGGTGCTCAGTTTCGGTTTGCCGTTTGCGATTATTCCCCTGGCGATGTTCACCAGCCGGCGATCGGTGATGGGTGTACTGGTCAACAGCCGCCTGACTACTATTCTGGTCAGCGCCGTCGCCGGATTGATTGTGGTCCTCAATATCTACCTTTTATATACGACTTTCACGGGAGGATAGCCGGATGTTTCAACATTTGCTCGTCCCGTTAGATGGTTCCAGCCTGGCCGAATCTTCGCTGCCCTATGCAGTTACTTTATGCCAGGCTTTGAACGCGGCGGTGACGCTGATCCACATCATCGAGCACAACGCCCCGCAAGAAATTCATGGCGAACGGCATTTACGTGAAGAGAAAGAGGCCGAAGAATACCTGAAACTGGTGGCCAGGCAGTTTTTTCCGCCGGAGGCCAGGGTAGGCGTGCACGTGCACATCGAAGAGGTGCGCAACGTGGCGCGCAGCATTGCCCAGCACGCTGGCGAGCTGACTCCCGACCTGATTGTTATGTGTGCGCACGGTGAAAGCGGCGTGTTCGACCTGATGGGCAGTATTGCCCAGCAGATTATTGGCCAGGGCAAGACTCCTATTTTGCTCGTCCAGCCGGGCGACAGGCCGCTAAAGGCTCCTGTGGCGCTGCTTAGATTTTTAGTAGCCCTGGATGGCGACCCTGAGCACGAGCAAGGGTTGAAAACTGCCGGAGAGCTGGCCAAATATACGCATGCCAGCCTGCACCTGCTGACCGTGATCCCGACCCTGGGAACCCTTTCGGGAGAGCGCGCCGCCGCCGGCCGCTTGCTTCCGGGGGCAACCTCGGCGATGCTCGACATGACCGAGGAATGTACGATCGATTACCTGGAAGAACAGGCGGCAGCTTTACGCGCTCAGGGGATAGGCGCCAGAACGACCATCCGTCGCGGCGACCCGGTGCAGCAAATCCTGGCCGACAGCCAGGATGAGGATTTAATCGTACTGGGAACTCACGGAAAGGCCGGCATAAACGCCTTTTGGGCGGGCAGTGTGGCCCCTAAAATTGTATCTCAGACGCGCCTGCCGGTGCTGCTGGTGCCGGCTACCGCACATTGATTTAACCCTGAGGAGAAAAATGCATGTTTCGTAAGAATAATCCGCCGCCATCGGCGCCTGTCCCCCCTATCGAACGGGTGACCTCGGTGCTTGGTCCCGGTATCAACTGGCAGGGTAACCTGAGTGGCAGCGGGGGCGTGCGTATCGAGGGCACTTTCGAAGGCGAGGTCGCCGTGCACGGCTTGATTGTGGTAGGTGAGACGGGGCGAGTGACCTGTGAGAATATGCGCGCCAATACTGTGGTGGTGGCAGGGGCTGTGCGCGGCAATATTACTGCCGAGAAGCTCGAAATCCGCAGTACCGGCCGGGTATGGGGTGACGTGACCGTGGTGGCATTTTCTACCGAAGAAGGCGCTTTCTTGCGCGGCCAAATTTGCATGGAAGAGCGCGTCGAACTTGAACTGGATCCAAATTCCGGGCCTGTGGCTCCTTCAGGAGCACAACCCCCGGTTGATAATCCGCCTGCGTAAGGAAGATTGCCTTGAATTTGAATTCCATCCTGTTATATATCAGTGAATGGCTGGGTGTGGTGGCGGTTACCTGGCTGGTGTGGCTGAACCCGCGCATGAAGGCGCGCCCGGTCGGTTTCAAATATCCGGCGCGCGAGGGTTACGTATCCCTGGGTCTGTTCGCCTCGATCCTGGCGTTGGCGTATTTCTTCTTCACCCGCACCAGCCCGGCGCCGGATGCCCTGGGCCTGCTGTGGCAGCGCCTGACGGTGGATGGGATTGCCCTGGCCATCTTCGCCGTGGCCCTGCTGGGGCGCGGGCAGCCGCTGCGCAGCGCCGGCTGGGGAAAAATTGCTACCAACCTGGGGTGGCGCATCGGCCTGGCGCTGGCGATCCTGACCATTTTCTTGCGCGGAAAAACCTCAACCATTATCGCCGGGGTATCCACGCAGGATGGATTGGCCTTACTGGCCTGCCTGGGGATCGGCCTGGCTGAGGAAACCATATTCCGCGGTTATATTCAAATGCGCCTGTGTTTCTGGCTGGGCCAGCGCTGGGGTATGCTGGCTACGGCCGGGTTATTCGTGATCTGGCAGATTCCCCGTCTGATCAGCGACCCGGCCAATTTGCCGATCAATCTATTGATCGTGGCCGTTCAGGGCCTGGTAGTGGGCTGGTTGGCGCTGACGAGTGGGAGCGCATTGGCGCCGGCGCTGTATCGGGCAATTTCGGAGTGGGTGGGGTTTTTAACTTAACTACACAGAGATAAACTATACAGAACACGAAGTACACGAAGAAGAAAGATAATAAAAAGAGAAGAATATAAGAACTTTGGATGGAGGGCAGTTGCACTGCCCGACATCAGACCGGGCAGTGCAACTGCCCTGGATCAGGCGAAGGTAAAGGTGGATGGAGGGCAGTAGGACTGCCCGACCCCAGACCGGGCAGTCCTACTGCCCTGGATCTGCCGAAGGGTGAAGGTGAAGAAAAAACCCGGTTATATATAGAGAGAGAAGAAGCAGGTGTAGTTATGCACATGTCACGTCTTTTTAGCCAGACTTTACGCGAGGTGCCCTCCGACGTAGAAGCTGCCAGCCACCAGCTTTTGATGCGAGCAGGATTCATCCGCCCGCTGGCCAGCGGAATTTTTTCATACCTGCCGCTGGCCAGGCGCGCCATGACGCGCATTGAAGCGATCATGCGTGAAGAGATCAACGCCATTGGCGGGCAGGAAGTGACCATGCCGGTGGTGCAGCCGGCGGATATCTGGAAGGAGACCGGGCGCTGGTACCAGATTGGCTCGGAAATGGGGCGCTTTAAAGACAAAGCCGGGCGCGACATGGTGCTGGCGATGACGCATGAAGAAGTGGTCTCGGCGCTGGTGCGCGATGAAATTCGCTCATACCGCCAGCTCCCGGCCCTGATCTATCACATCCAGACCAAGTGGCGAGATGACCCTCGGCCACGCGCCGGCCTGATCCGCGTGCGCGAATTCACCATGCTCGACAGCTACACCCTGGACGCCACGTGGGAAGGCCTGGACCAGCAATACGAGGCGCACTTTCAGTCCTATCACAACATCTACCGGCGCTGCGGACTGCCGGTAGTGGCCGTCCTGGCGGATAATGGCATGATGGGTGGGAAAATGTCGCACGAGTTCATGTATCTTACTCCGATTGGCGAAGATACACTGCTGTTCTGCGACGCCTGCCATTATTCAGCCAACCGCCAGGTAGCGGTTGCCCACCATGCTCAGCCGGCCGAGGAAAACGCGCAGCCCCTGGAAAAGATCGCTACACCGCAGACTAAAACGATTGCAGACCTGGCGGAACTGCTGCACATTCCGGCGGCGCGCACGGCGAAGGCCGTCTTTCTGGTCGCCCGGATTGTTTCCACTGTTCCGCAGGCCGGCGAACCTGACCGTGAAGAGTTTATTTTTGCTATCGTGCGCGGCGATATGGAAGTCAACGAGACCAAGCTGGCCAACGTGCTCAAGGCGCGTGAGCTGCGCCCGGCCACCGAGGCGGAAATCCGCGCCACCGGGGCGGTGCCCGGCTATGCCTCGCCCGTCGGCTTGAAAAATGTTAAAGTGGTGGTAGATGAGCTGGTGCCCGTCAGCCCTAACCTGGTGGCCGGCGCAAACGAGGAAGGCTATCATCTGCGTAACGTCAATTACGGGCGCGATTACCAGGCGGACGTGGTGGCCGACATCACTGCCGCCAGTGAAGGCGACGCCTGCCCCAACTGCGGGATGCCCCTGCGCTCCAGCCGGGGTGTGGAAGTGGGCAACATCTTTAAACTGGGCACGCGTTACAGCCTGGCTATGGGCTGCTATTTCAACGCCGAAAATGGGGAGAGCCTGCCGGTGATTATGGGCAGCTACGGTATCGGGGTCGGTCGCCTGCTGGCCTGTATTGCCGAAGAGCACCATGACGATAAAGGGCTGGTTTGGCCGTCAGCGGTGGCGCCTTACCCGCTGCATATGGTTGTGCTGGGAATGCCAGGAAGCAAAACCGGGCAGCCCGAGGCTATGGCGGTTGACCTGGAAACCCGTTTGCAGGCAGCCGGGTTGGAAGCGCTGGTGGACGACCGCCCTGAGTCGGCCGGGGTCAAATTCATGGACGCCGATCTGATTGGGCTGCCCCTGCGCCTGACCGTCAGCGAGCGGGCTTTGAAGCAGGGTGGCGTGGAGTTCAAACGCCGCAGTGCGGATGAAAAGTGGATCGTTCCGTTAGAGAACGTGGTGACAGAAGCGCAAAGGATCCTGGCGGAATGAAGCTCCTCGCCATCGAGAGAGAACTACCCGGGGCCACATCTGAAGCTTTTCAGCCGTTGCTAAAGCCCGAGGCGCGCCGCACCTGGGAGCTTTACCAGGCAGGTGTGCTGCGCGAGCTGTATTTCAACCCGGATTGCCATACGGCGGTGCTGGTGTTGGAATGCCGGGATGTGGCCGAAGCCCGCCAGGTATTGGCGGGGCTGCCCCTGGTCGAAAATGGGCTGATCGAGTTCGAGGTTATCCCGCTGGCGGCGTATCCGGGGTTTGAACGATTGTTTGCAACGCCGGACAAACCCTAAGGAAATCACTTTTTTATATGCAAAAAAACCGGCGGTTTTTTGCACATAAAAAAGGGAATCAGATACTAAGCCTGGTCGGCTGCGCCGGCGCCTTCTTCTTCTGGCAGGGGGCTTTCGCCCTCCACACCGGCAAAGGCGATGGCCAGGGCGAACTGGCTGATGGTGTGGTAGGCGTCTCCCCGCACTTCTTCCAGGGGGATTTGGCCGGGAAAATCGGGTTCACCCAGGCGTTTGAGGATCGGCAGCGGGAAGGCGGGGGGCTTGACGTTGACGGCGAACGAATCCAGGTCGCTGGCGGTTTCCCAAAAATAGTCGAGGGTTTCTTCCAGGGAGGGAATACTCTCTTCGCCGGGTTCTTCCTCTTCCAATTCTTCGACCTGCTGTGCAGCTCCGTTCGTGCGGCGCTTACGCAGCCCTTCGAGGATTTGCTCCTGGGTGCGGCCGCGCAGCCGGAATATCAGGAATGGGTCTTCGTCGAAGCGGTCGCCCAGGATGTAATGTACGGCGGCCACGTGTTTACACGGGTTGGCCCAGTCCGGGCAGGAGCAAGAGGTTTTCAGGTCTCCGGCGCGGTGGGGGAACAGGCTGACGCCGGCAGAAGCAAAGGCGCCATCGATTTGGGCCGGCATTTCACCGGCCAGCAGTTGCGCGGCAAAAATGGCCTGGCCGGAGAGCACGTCCAGCACTTTTTCCCACTGGCGGTCACTGAGTGGGGCGACCTCGATGGTAACTTTATAAGGTTTGGCGCGCGAACCCTGCACACGCGCATTGATACCATGGCGGGTTTCTTCCATTGAAAGCACCTGGCCCATGCGGGCGTAGCGCTGGCCGCGCTGTAAACGCGGTTTGCGCACCAGGCGCTCCATGGCTTCTATCCAGCGCTGCGCCCACCAGTTGCGGGCAAATTCTCCATTTTCACTGCGCGCCCGGATACCCCCACGCGCTTTACGGGGTTTGGAGGGGAAGCTGTTGTTACCGTTCCACGACATGGTTAGCTCCTAACGGCGCAGGTTGACCAGCTCTCGCAGGTCTTCTGTGGAAAGCTCGGTCAGCCATTGTTCACCGCCGCCGATGATGGCATCCGCCAGGCCTTTCTTCGAGTCGATCAGTTCGTCGATACGCTCTTCCAGCGTACCGGCGGTAATGAATTTGTGCACCTCGACGTTGCGCAGTTGGCCAATACGGAAGCTGCGGTCGGTGGCCTGGTCCTCGACGGCCGGGTTCCACCAGCGGTCGAAATGGAAAACGTGGTTGGCGCGGGTCAGGTTGAGGCCAATCCCGCCCGCTTTGAGGGATAGGATAAAGATGGGCGGGGCGTGGTCGTCTTCCTGGAAGCGCTGCACCATCTGGTCACGTATTTTCATGGGCGTCCCGCCGTAAAGGAACTGGACGTTATGTCCCAGGGCCTGGGGTAAATAGCTGGAGAGCAGGTGGCCCATTTCGGCGAACTGGGTAAACACCAGCGCCCGGTCGCCTTCGGAGAGGATTTCGTCCAGCATCTCCACCAGGCGGATCAGTTTACCGCTGCGCCCGGCGACCTGGGAAATTTCGAGGTTACCCGCGCCGCTTTCTATCTGATGCAAGTATTGGATAGGATGGTTGCACACCTGTTTAAGCTGCATCAGCAGGGTTAGCACCAGGCCCTTGCGTTCGATACCGTCGCTTTCGACAATCTTCTTCATCGTATTCTGCACGACGGCTTCGTAAAGGGTGGCCTGTTCTTCGGTCAGGTTGCAGAACTGCTTGATCTCGATCTTTTCAGGCAAATCCTGGATTACGTTCGGGTCGGTTTTCACCCGGCGCAGGACAAATGGCCCGACCAACTGGCGCAAACGTTGGGTGGCTTCCGGCTCGCCAAACCGTTCTATCGGAATGGCATATTCGGCGCGGAATTTCTCCAGCGTGCCCAGGTAGCCCGGGTTGAGAAACTGCATGATCGACCACAGTTCGGTCAGGCGGTTTTCGACCGGTGTGCCGGTCAGGGCCAGGCGGAAGCTGCCGGGCAGGCGGCGCACCGCCTGGGTCTGTTTAGCCGAGGGATTTTTGATATTTTGGGCCTCGTCGGCGATGATCCCGTACCACTGTACTTTCTGGAGCTGGTCGGCATCCATACGCACCACGGCATAACTGGTCAGCACCAGGTCGACTTTTTGGATGGCCTGCTTGAAATCTGCTCCATGCAGCCGGCCGGGACCCTGGTGGATCATGGCTCTTAAGCCGGGGGTAAAACGGTTGGTTTCGCGCTGCCAGTTGGTGACCACCGAGGTTGGGCAGAGTAATAACACCGGCCCGGGCAGTTTACCCTGGGTTTCCTTTTCGTACTGGAGCAGCGCCAGGGCCTGGACGGTCTTGCCCAAGCCCATGTCATCCGCCAGGCAGGCGCCCATGCCAAAGCGGCGGAAGAAGACCAGCCAGGAATAACCGTAGAGCTGGTAAGGGCGTAATAAACCGATCAAGCCTTCCGGCTGGATCAGTTCGATCAAGCGTTCCGGGTGGGACAGGCGTTCGAGCCAATCGTTGACCCAACCTTCGGCGATGACCTCGGTAACCGGCAGGTCGGAGGCGTTGGTCTGCCCTCCCAGGCCAAACTGGGCGGCCTGGATCAGGCTGATCTCGCCGCCCTGCTGCTGTGATTCCCAGAAATGGATGGCGGCTTCGATCTGTTCCGAATCGAGCTGGACCCACTGGCCGCGGATTTGTACCAGGGGAGATTTGAGCGCTACCAGGGCTTCGAACTCTTCACGGGTCAGCAGGGTATCGCCCAGGGCCAGTTCCCACTGGTAAGAGACCAGGTTAGAAAGGCTCAGTTTTCCGCCGGCAGGCGTGTGACGTTCGTCGCCGGCTCTCGGTTTGAGGTGCAAACGCACGCCCAGCCTGGCGCCGCGCTGGTTCCACCAGGGGGGCACCAGTAAACCAAAACCGGCTTGTTCGAGCAGCGGGGCAGCCTCGCGCAGGAAGCGATAGGCAGTAGGCGTGTCCAGGTTGGTGGTAGAGGGGTGGCTGGTCTGCAAGGCGGGCACCAGGGGAGGGAAGAGGCGCGCCGCGAAACCCAATCCACCCAGCAGCTTTTCGTGAGGTTGGTCGAAACGCCGGCCCAGGTAGCGCAGGGCGTTGCCGTTGGTGCGCCACACTTCTTCAGCCGGAAGGAGCAGGCTGGGGTCGTCGCGGGCTTGCAGCAAAAAGTGCAATCCCCATGCTTTGGCGCCATTCTCCGGAAGCTGCTCAGGAGCTTCCAGGCGGAAGGCGATGCGGAAGGACTGGTCGTAGGCGGCTTGCAGGTTGCGCGACCAGGCGCGCAGCCCGCTGTTGAAGGCTTGCAGTTGGGCGGCGGAGGCAGCGATTACGGGATCATCCTGGAAGAGGGCGATCAACCAGGCCTGCATCGGGCTTTCCTGGTCGGAAACGATGCGCGGCACCCTGGCGCGACCCCAGGAACGCGCCAGCGCATCGGTCATGCCGTTTAAGAATGAGTCGAGCAGAGCTTTAGGCTGAGTCTGGGGTTGAGAAGAGGCCGGCCTATATTCCGGCGCAAGGCTTTCCGCCCGGCAAACCGGCGGCATGGCCTGCACCAATTGGGCCAGGCGCTCGGCGTCGCGCGGACCGTCCAGAACGGGAATCCAGCGCGCCAGATAAGCTTTTTGCCCATTTCCGTTTGGAGCGATAATAGTCGGGATCAAGTTTTCGCCGGCCAGGGCTTCGAGGACCAGGTAGGCGGCTTTACGCCAGAAGAGCGTATCCTGCCCAAGGACAAACACCGGGCTCTCGGGGGGCAGGTTGGCCAGTACGCTGAAGGCTTTACTGGCCGTCAACCATAACCCTTCGACATTCCAGTGTTCCAGGGTGGGAGTCGAATGCGTATCCAGATCCCAATCATGACCCAACTCAGGCGAAGGCAGTGGACCTGTGCGGCTGGTGGGCAGACTGAGGCGAATGCGCTGCGTTTCAGCGTAGGCCAGGGGAGTACCGCCGCCAATGCGATCCTTGAGTGTCTCGGCCGGCAGACAATAAGGATGATTTCTAGGACGATTTTTTGCAGGCAGCCGGCCACGCCATGCCTGTGGTTGGGGAGCCGAAGGGGTCTCAGCCCAAAAAAACATACCACCCGGCTCATTGAAGCGCCGTGCAGGCTGCCAATGCGCGTGAAGAACGAGCATAAATTTTTACTTAAGAGTCATGTTTTTCTCGTCAGCACTTTTTGGTTTGTGCTGAGGCTGGAATTGCTTCAATTGATCCGTACCTGGATTGAAATGATCTGGAATGATTGCATAGAAAGCGAAGAAATAATAAAAATGATTATATCTCAATTCTGTCAAGGGAGTAAGTGTCCTTATCTCAAATTTTTTTCATCATTTGCGCACGCAAATGCTGATCAAAAAATTTGAATTCTAATGGAATGTACATCTCAAGAGGCGGCTGGCGCTCGACTGGGTGGCGTCCTTTTCAGCTGAAGGCGGCGCGTCGTTTTTGATGCGCTGCCAGGTTGAACACAAGTGCACAAAATAATCCCCGTCAAGATGCAAGGCAGCCTGAGTATACTGGTAAGCTTTCTGCCACTGCTCCTGGTTCGCCAATCCTTCAATGAATGGGATGAACTCAGTGCCATAGTGGGGGCCCAGGCCGGCCTGCCGGAATTCACTTTCAAGCCGGGTGATTTGCTCCCAGTCTTGAAACTGGCTGGCCAGGTCAGCTTTCTCATAATAATAACACCAATCGTGGGGAGGTTCACTGCCAAAAATATCCAGCGGGGGTGTAACTGCCTGGAGTGGGTTATTCTCGATCTGGCCAGGGTTAGAGAACGCCGCATAGGCGGGTTCAACCCCAATCAGCCAGGGATTATTTTGCATGGCCGGGCTTAAAACCTTCAGGCAGCCAAAATCGCTTCGATAGACAACGGCCAGGATGGCTGAGGTGGAACCCTGGAAACGAATATTGCGGAGTTGTTTGACCACTTGTTTGCCAGGTTTGGGATTTGGATCAAAAACCTGGTAATACCAGTAATTTGCCTGGGTGGGGAGGAGGTGTGGATTATAGAGGATATTCAGGGCAAAATTATTAATCGAAAGGTCCTGGCTGCCCAATATCAGCGTGCCAGGTTGCAAGGCAGGGGCGCGCCAGTAGAGCTGCCAGAAAAACTGGCGTTGTGACTGCCAGCTCAGGGAGGCATGGTTGACATATTGAAATTGGGTGGAGATCGACACCCCCAGCAAGACGGCCAGGACCAGATTGCGGCGATGGGGCCGCGTGCCCAGCCAGTCGATGACACAGACCATCAGGATGACCACCCCAAACATGGGCGCCAATGAGAAGCGGTCAGATACGCCTCCTTCAATCACCTGGCGGCCAATCAGCCACACCGGCAGGCCGCCGGCGAAGACAGCCAGCAGCCCCAGCAGCAAACCTTGCCGGGTGAAATGGAGTGGCTCCGGATGGGTGGCCGACTCGTTTTCCGGTGTACGGAATAGCAGCCACAGCATAGCGAAGGCAGCCAGCAAGCCGGCCAGCCAGGTGGACAGGGTATAAAAATAGTTTGATTGGCTGGAGGCTGACCGGAAAGCATCCGACCAGGCGATTATGTTTACCTGGATGAAATCCTGGAAAGCCATAAGAATTAGTTGTTTTAGAGGGGCCAGGGCGGTCCCCATAGAATCTAAGAACAACAGCGGGTTGTTGCGTTGCGGTTCGGGGGTTAATCTCGGGTAGAAATAGAACCGCCACACGGCAAACAAAAGCAGCACCAGAAGATATGGAAGCCACTTTTTGAGTACTTCTAAGGCAGTCCGCGGCCATTTCTGGTCTTTTTTATACAGTATCAGCCACAGGATGGCCGGTCGCAGGATTTCAAGGCCCATGAAATATTCCATGGTAGCCGCGTTACCCACTGAGGCAATGACTGCCAGCGGGACGAGGAATCGAGCCCAGCCAGGCCTGCGCAGGCTCCAGACCATTCCGGCGAGGGAAAGGGTAAACAAAGCGTAGGCAATAAAATGCTGGCTGAAGGCCAGGGCCTGAGCTTGTTCGTGAAAACCCGGGTAAAAAGCCAGCAGCAAACCCATCCAGCGCACCTGTGCAGTTCGCTGCGGCCATAATCCTTCGAAGGCGAGGGTAAAGCCAACCACGCTCAACCAGCGCATCAGCAGCGTGAAAAGCTGCCAGGCAGGTGAGCTAACCCCCAATAGCGGGATTGTAACCAGGTAGGTCCAGATGGAAAGCGGCCGGTCGCTGACAAAGTAATTCCAAAAGTCGATGGGATGGCCGAGGCGAGCCAGGTAAACCACCTGCATATCGTCGTTGATATAACCCAGGCGGCTTAACTGGCCAAGGTAGGGCAACAACATCACGATCAACAACGCCAGGTAAACCGCCCAACGGTGTGAAAAAAATTCGGCTATCTTTTTATTTAGAGTATGAAAATCCATTTGTGCTTGAAATCAGTGATAAACCAGGAACAGGGAGCTTACTGCGTAGGATGGTCAGTTAGCGGCGGCTTTGGTATGAATATCCTCAGGTCATTTTTTTCAACCATCAGATTATAACAACGGTCTATACCTACCGGCTGGAACTTCCCTTTAGAGTCCCAGATCAACAGATAATCGATGTGGCTGGCATACTCGCACAGGTTGATCAGTTCAGGATGGGAAAAAATTTTTTCCACCCAAAGAGGAGAATCGAGCGGAAGTTGGAAATCCGCCTTGAATTTGACCGGGAAGTAGTCATATTGGGCTTCATAATTCATCACGTTGATGCCGCCGTTATCCAACGTGTAATAATTATCGGAATGCTCAAAAATCCCCACCTTCAGGGAGGGGCCATTTCTGCCGATGACGATGGGCAGAAGGATTTTGTTAGGCTCGATCTGAGGGACGGCAACCACAAATGCGTTCAGATATTTATTCAGGCCGCGGAAGGTATAGCCCAGCCAGGCCAGATTTACGATCAGAACGGCACCCAGGCCAACCGCCAGCCAGCGCCAGACCCGGCGCTGCCCTTCCCTGAAAAAGGCCGGTATGACCAGGACGGCCAGCAGCCCAACCCGCTCATTCAACATCGTTCCGCTCCCAATGGCCTTTGGGATCACAAAATAGACCACCAGGAGGACGACTGCCAGAAACAAAAAATAAAACCGCTGCCCCAAGAAGGGCGCCAACCCTTTGCGACTATCCTGCACGTCCTTCCATAAAGAAAATACCAGCAAAGAACCCAATATGGCTGCCGTCGCCTGGGCAAATATTATCTGAGTCTTATTGAATGAAACCAGGATGCCCAACGAAGTAAGCTGCTGCAATAAGGCAGGCAGGCTGGTAAATTGGAAATTTTTGAGATTGCCGCCAATCGAGGAAGAGGTGAGCAAGTAAACGAGCAGCAGCAAACCGGATGGGAGGATGCAGGCGGCGGTCAGCAGGATTGGCCGGAAACGCTTTCGGAAATAGACCAGAGCCAGGAGGCCCAGGCTGGAACCGGCCAGCACGTACGGGACCAGATGGCCAAGAAATGTCAACGCCATGAACAGGTTGCACAGGCCAATTTCCTTCCACCCCAGGTGTTCCTTATGTTTCCACCAGTATCCCAGGATAAAAAAGAATAAGGGGATCGCCAGGACGAAACTGTAAAAACCTTTCATCAGCAGAAAGTTAAAAATGAACAGGAAACTGATGAACCCCGACAGGTTCCGGCCGGCCTGCACGGCATCCAAAAAATAGAAAAAGCTTAGGGGGAAGGCGATGACGTACACCGTCAGGAGAAGTTTTTCGGCGATCAGAGCGGGAGCGATGTACAATAAGGCCCATTCTAGCAGATTGGCCAGCCAGTTGGGGAAAAGTACCAGGTGAAGATCGAAGAACTGGGGAAAAATGTAATTCGGATTGGTATACTCGCGCAGGATCTGAGCGTTATATAAATGGCTGGGGCCGTCCTGGCTCGGGAAAAACTTGAAGACCCACACCGGAAGCAGGTATAGGACGATGAAAACGGCGATCCAGAATCTGCGCTGGTAAATAAAATCGAGTAGTTTCAATTTTTCTTTCCACATTGGGGCTGCCAGAAATATCGCTTGTTTTCCGGCTTTCTTGCAGCCTACATGTTAGCATCCTTCCAGGTGAGCGTCAAGAAAAGCGATTTTTAGGTTTACACCGGATGTCTCCAAGAAATAAGGCTGCTTGACAGAAATATATGGATATGGGAAAATACTTCTGGGAAATTTCCAGGATAATTTTTAGGCTAGAAATGAATTGTACCTGAAAAGAACTTTCAGGTTGGGTGATTTAGAATTCCATCCCTTGTAAATTATGAATGAAGCTTAAGCCACGCATATTATTCGTATGTAATGCAAACAGTCCGCAGGTTCAGGGTTGGGTCAATCTGCTGCAGGATTCGCCATTCGACGTTCGGGTATTTACTACCCGCCTTACATCGATAGATTTTGGTTGGGCGCCGGACTGGAACTTCTCAACTTATGTGACGATCCAACCTGAAATTACATCGCGGATGAAAGAGCGGGTCTACTGGCTGCTGCCTGGCATTCCTCGGATAAAGGCCATTTCTGCGTGGTTAGATGGCCGGCTGAACCTGACGGTGTATTATCTTCGCCAGGTGATCAAAACATGGAAACCCGCTATCGTTCACAGCCTGTCGGTGGAAAAGGGTGGAGATCTAACCCGATATGCCATGGAGGGTATTCCTATGGGAGATAGGCCTAAATGGGTAGCGTCATCCTATGGGAATGATGGTTACGTGGATTTATTTGATATTAATGAATCGAAAAAAGTTAAACCCATTCTTGTTCAGTGCGATGGGTTCATAGCCGACTGCCAGCGGATTCGCCAACTGGCTGTTTCTGCCGGGTTGGATAAGGCTAAGCTGGCTTTGAGCCGTGCGGTGCCTGGCCCGGGCGGGCTGGATGTGGATACGTTTGCCCGGCTTCGCCAGAAGTCTTATCCACGCCGATCTATCATTGTCCCGAAAGCTTTTGAGCGCGAACATGCTAACCGCACCCTGGTTGTTTTGGAGGCTTTCCGTATGCTTGGGGAAGAAATTCTCCAGGGTTTCGATATCCATCTGGACATGTGTTCGAAAAATGTAGCAACTTATGTGCGCCAAATGCCTGGCTGGCTTCAACAACGCTTGCAATGTCATGCCATGCTGCCGCAGGATGAGCTTTTCACCCAAATGGCACAGGCGCGGGTTGTGATCGCGCCCACATTAATGGATGGCACCCCAAATGTAATGTTGGAAGCAATGGCGGCGGGGGCTTTGCCAATCATGTCGCCCATCGATTCGATCCAGGAATGGATCACGGATGGAGAAAATGGATTACTGGCGCATGCCTTATATCCGGACCAGGTAGCGGCGGCCTTACGGCGAGCCCTGGCAGACGATGAACTGTTCGAAAGGGCGCAAAGATTGAATTGGGAGATCATCTGCCAGCGCGCCGATCGCCGGGATGTGCGCCAGGAAGTGTTAGAATATTACTCGCACCTTTGCCAGCCTGGGACTATTACAACCCATATTGACGCCGAATGATAAACCTTATTTCGGCTGGACCACAAAATATCGTGACCTGCGTTTTCTGGCATAGTTTGGCGTACAACTGCTCCTATAGGTCAAGCCACTGGTCTACCCGGTCTCATCCGTCTCGACCCGCTTTCAAAACCTTCCCTGCTTGCCCGTTGACTTCGATTATGCAGACCCACCCCTCTTTCAATCGTACCCTGGCGACTGGAATTATCCTTTCTGGCGTTTCGATGCTTGCCTTTGTCGCCGGGTTGCAGATTATGAAATATGGAGTGGGGGCAAGTCCAGATTCGGTTTGTTACATTGATACGGCACGCAATATCCTGGCGCGGCTAAGTTTTTCCTGTCATTTTCGTGAATCAGGGGCTTTCCCACCCGGATATCCATTGTTACTGGCAATCAACAGCTCGTTCGGATCTGACGTTCTAGATACCGCCCGCTGGCTTAATGCCTATATTTATGCACTAAATTCCGTGTTAGTTGGTATTTTAGTCTATTTATCGAGCAAAAAATCAGCTCCATTTGCCATTATCGCCCAATTACTTTTTTTATCGTCATCAAGTTTATTGACTTTGCATACAATGGCCTGGTCTGAACCTCCCTTTATTCTTTTTTTACTGCTAACCGTTCTCTTTTTTATTCTGTATATCCGAAAACCTAATCTATTCTTGTTGCTCTTTACGTCTTTTTCGGCGAGCCTGGTATTGTTAACCCGGTATATTGGAATAAGTGTAATTCCCCCCATAATTCTGGCTATGCTCCTTCTAAAATATAAGCCCCTCAAAGAGAGGCTGAAGGATAGCCTGATTTTTATGACTATCGCCAGTTTCCCTTTAGGCCTATGGACGATTGTAAATCACTTTAGCTCGAATAATATTGGCGATCGTGTTAAAGTCTTTCACCCAATCGATTTTTCTCAAATAAAGAGTATCATTTCCGTTTTGACAAATTATTTTATACCTAAGATATTTCTGAACGATTCATATACCTGGATAGTTTTTGGATTAACCTCGGGCTTAATTCTTTGGGTAATTATTCTTTCGATAAGTGGCTATGTAAAGGCTAAGCAAAGGAATAGTGGCGAAGTTGCCACGCTAGTTCTGTTTATTTCTTTTATTCTTATTTATATGCTTGTATTAGTTATTTCAATTTCTTTTTTTGATGCCAGTACCCCGCTCGATTCCCGAATTCTCTCCCCAATTTATGTCGCCGATATCATTCTTATTCTTACAATAATTCAACAGTGGTGTAATTCTTCAGGAAAACCAACCATTCGCTGGTTGTTTATTTTGTTATCAGCCGTAATTATTTATATCAACGCAACGCAATTCTGGGTTACTGCGTCACAAATTCGACAATCTGGACAAAGTTATTCAAGCCTCCAGTGGAAGGCATCAAAAAGTATACAATTTGTAAATTCCTTGCCGAAAGATTCCTCTATATATTCCAATAACCCGGAAGTAATTTATTTTCTGACCGGGAGGTATACAAACAGCTTGCCGTATAAGGAAGATCCTACGACAACCTTATCAAATCCAAATTTCCAGATCGAGATGATTAATCTCACCAATGACCTGAACCATAAGGATACATATGTGATCGTATTTCAGAAAACAGAGCGGGCCTTCCTGCCATCCAAAAAAGAACTTACCAATGCCTATCATCTTCCTAAACTTTTAGATTTAAAAGATGGCGAAGTGTTTGGAATCAGCCATTAGCCTGTTTGAATAAAGGACAATGGTCATTAGCTGACAATGAACTGTTCGAGAAAGCGCAAAGAGTGGATTGGGAACCATCCGCCAGCGCCCCGATCGCCGGGATGTGCGGCGGGAAGTGTTAGAATACTACCAGGATCTCGATCAGTCTCGAGATAAATACTAGAAACAATATGACGACGAATGAAAAACAATGGGATTTAATTATCCGTCCACACCGGCGCTGGTTTGACCTGCGCCTGGATGAACTGTGGCGCTATCGCGACCTGGTAATGTTGTTTGTCTGGCGCGATTTCGTTTCAGTTCACAAGCAAACCATCCTGGGCCCGTTGTGGTACCTGATCCAGCCAATCCTCACCAATTTGACCTTCACGGTTATTTTTGGGAGCATCGCAAAACTGCCCACTGACAATCTGCCGCCTTTCCTGTTTTACATGTCTGGGACAGTCATCTGGACCTATTTTTCGTCTTGCCTGGTAAAAACATCGGATACATTTTCAAGCAATGCTGGGATATTCGGTAAGGTATATTTCCCGCGCCTGGCTGCGCCGGTCTCGATCCTCATTTCCAATCTGATCACTTTCGGGATCCAGTTTGGTTTGTTCATGCTTTTCTTCGCTTACTTTATGCTGAATGGGGCCTCTATCCATCCCAATCTGTGGATTCTTTTTACACCAATCTTACTGCTGATGATGGCCGGGCTGGGGTTGGGTTTTGGGATCCTGATTTCGTCTATGACGACCAAGTACCGCGACCTGCGTTTTCTGGTACAGTTTGGGGTACAGCTCCTCATGTATGCCACACCCGTAGTCTACTCGGTAACATCCGTCCCATCCCGTTATCAAATCATCCTTCAAGCTAATCCGTTGACTTCTATCATCGAAACCTTCCGTTATGCCTTTCTAGGCGCTGGAAGTGTCCACCCTGGTCAACTGTTATACAGTTTCGCTTTCATGCTGGTGACCCTCCTGATCGGGGGGTTGATCTTCAATCGTGTAGAAGCGACCTTTATGGATACCGTATGACTACTGTCATTTCTGTCGAACAGATCAGTAAATCTTATCGTCTCGGGGTAATCGGCAGTGGTACTTTTAGCGACGATCTGAAAATGTGGTGGGCCAAGGTGCGCGGCAAGCCCAATCCTTTACTACGTATCGGCGAAAAAGACTATGGAAACGGTTCGGGTGAAGAAATTTGGGCCTTGCGCGATATCAGTTTTACCGTCGAGCAAGGTGAGGTGCTGGGCATCATCGGACGCAATGGCGCCGGCAAGAGCACACTGCTCAAGATCCTTTCACGTGTCACTGCCCCCACCAGCGGTGAGATCAAGGTTAAGGGGCGCATTGCCAGCCTGCTCGAGGTGGGCACCGGTTTCCATCCTGACCTGACCGGACGAGAGAACATTTACTTGAATGGCGCTATCCTGGGCATGACCAAAGATGAAGTTCGGCGTAAGTTTGATGAAATTGTTGATTTCTCGGGAGTAGAGAAGTTTATTGAGACTCCCGTCAAGCGCTATTCAAGCGGCATGTACGTCCGCCTGGCTTTCGCTGTGGCAGCGCACTTAAATCCAGAAATTTTAATGATAGACGAGGTTCTGGCGGTAGGAGATGCAGAATTCCAAAAAAAGTGCCTGGGAAAGATGGGAAATATAGCTGAAGAAGGCAGAACCGTATTTTTTGTCAGCCACAATCTTCAGGCTGTGCAAACCTTATGCCGGAGAGCAATTGTGCTTAATAATGGCGTCTCGGTTTTTGACGGAAAATGCAGTGAGGCAGTATCGTATTATTTACAATCATCCCTGAAAGCCAAAACACGCGTCTCCTGGGATTTACAAAATGCGCCTGGTAATAGCCAGATACGATTGGTTGGAGCTTCAATACAAAGTAAAAATAATCCCACGGGTGGAGCAGGTCCATTTACCACCAATGACGAACTTGAAATTCAGATTGATTTTATCAACAATATTCCGGGTGATAACAATCTTGGCGTCACGATACATTTGGTCGATGAAAGAGATATTAAAGTATTCGTTTCGGGCTCAGGAAGGATTGTCACACGGAAACTTGGTCCAGGCCTTTATCGGGCAACCTGCCAGATCCCGCGTGATTTATTGAATCAGGGCACATTTACCATCAACCGGTTATTGTTCGTTAAAGATCGTGGGTTCTCGGCCTTTGAACAAACCAATGTATTAACCTTTGATGTGATCATGCCAGGTGAAAGTCAATTTGGTTGGATGGGAAAGAAAGAAGGCGTAGTAAGGCCAGCCTTAAATTGGTCAATCGACCCAATCGAAGAAATGGTTTCCAATCCTCGGCTGTAATGGAAAATAATGACTCCAATCTACGTTACTAAAAGTTATCTTCCACCGCTTGATGAATATGTGGGTTACCTTCAAAAAATTTGGGAAACCAACCAGTTGACCAACAATGGCGCGCTGGCGCGTGAACTGGAAGCAAAACTCAAGAGTTTCCTGGGTGTGAAGCACATTTTTTTTGTAAGCAATGGAACCATCGCTCTGCAAATTGCTATAAAAGCACTCGCTTTGCAGGGTGAAATCATAACAACACCTTTTTCATATGTTGCAACCACTTCATGTATTGTTTGGGAAGGCTGCCAGCCAGTTTTTGCGGATATCGATCCCATCACATTATGTCTCAATCCGGATTTGGTCGAAAAAGCAATTACTCCGCGCACGACTGGCATTATGGCGACCCATGTGTATGGCTACCCTTGCGATGTGGAGCGGATTCAGGCAATTGCTGAAAAGCATCGCCTGAAGGTGATCTATGATGCGGCGCATGCATTTGGTGTGCAGTACAAAGGGCAAACTCTGCTCAACCAGGGTGACATCGCCACGCTCAGTTTTCACGCCACAAAGCTATTTCACACGGTGGAAGGCGGAGCGCTCGTCACGAATAATGACGAGGTGGCGCAGCGCATCGCTTACATGCGCAATTTTGGGCATAAAGGGCCGGAGAATTTTTGGGGATTAGGAGTAAATGGGAAGAATTCTGAATTCCATGCTGCAATGGGTCTGAGCATCTTGCCAAAAGTATCCGAATTAATTTCTAAAAGAAAAGCGATTTGTTCAAGTTATGATCGTGATCTAGATGAATGCGGGGTGATCAAGCCCAAACCAAGCGAAGGAACTGAATATAACGCAAGTTATTACCCGGTTTTATTTGCTTCAGAAGAAATCCTTTTGCAAATTCAAACTGCCCTGAATTCGGAAGAAATTTATCCGCGAAGATATTTCTACCCTTCTTTAAATACATTGCCTTACATTGAATATAGAAATATGCCTGTTGCCGAAGACGCAGCGAAGAGAGTGCTTTGTCTTCCGCTCTATCCTGAATTGGAAGAATGCGACGTTCGAAAAATTTCCCGGATTATCCAAGAAAACCTGGTTCAAGTCGAACGGAAGAGGTTGTAACATGATCGGAGAGAGAATCTACTTACGAATTTTAGAGAAAACGGATATCTCGACCACCCAAAAATGGATCAATGATCCTGAGATGAGTGCCATTATGGGTTATCTTCCCACGAAATCTCTTGCTAACCAGGAGAAATGGTATGACTCTCTAGTCAACGATAACACCCGCTACATCTTTGCCATATGCTTAATCGAGAACAATGAGCATATTGGCAACATTGCGCTCGGAAAGATTGATTATGTCAGCCGAAATGCCATGTTTTCCATTTTTATCTATGAGAAAAAATACCGGCAGAGTGGTTATGGTTCAGAAGCAACAGTACAGATGTTAAGCTTTGCCTTCAACCGGCTCAACCTGCACAAAGTCTACTTGCGAACTTCCCCTGTTTTTGTAGATGCTATAAAGATGTACGAACGTTTAGGTTTTGTTAAAGAAGGAATTCTCCGTGAACATCATTATGATGGTGGAAAGTACGGCGACAAGATTATATATTCAATGCTCAAGCACGAATATGAAAAAACTCAGATTCAAAAGTCTGCATAGATAATTACCCCTGGATCCAGATGGGACTCTAAGAATTGGCTTGATGAATATGAATATTCTCGTAACTTGCGCTGGTAGAAGAAATTATATTGTTGATTACTTCCGAGAGGCTCTTGCAGGCACAGGCGGCAAGGTTTACGTAGCTAACAGTACCGCCGATTCTACAGCGTTGATCGCGGCTGATAAGGGTTTCATTGTGCCGGTCCTGATTGATCCGGGTTACATCGATGCCCTGATCCGGCTTTGCCATAAATATGATATTCGCGCCATCATTCCACTTTTTGACCTGGAACTGCCGATACTTGCCAGCGCCTGTCAAAGACTTGCGGATGCCGGCATCTTTGCGCTTGTGTCGTCATCCCGCGTGATTGAAATTTGTAACGACAAGTGGAGGACTCAGGAATTTTTGAGGACCCACGTTATCGGAACACCGCGCACATTTTTGAATCCCGATGAGGCTCAAGCGGCTGTTGACAATGGCGATATTTCATACCCGTTAATGGTCAAACCGCGCTGGGGAATGGGGTCAATTGCTTTGCTAGAAGCAGATAATGAGATGGATCTATGTTTCTTATATGATAAGGTCAAGAGGATCATTCGCGAGACTTACCTGGCTACAGAAAGTCGCCAGGACCCCGAGAAAGATGTGCTCATCCAACAAAAGGTAGCCGGTGAGGAATATGGGCTCGACGTTGTAAACGATTTATCGGGTAACTATGTGACGACATTTGTAAAAAAGAAAATTGCGATGCGGTCTGGTGAGACAGATGGTGCAATAACTGTAGACCATGCTGAGTTGCGGCAGTTGGGCCAACATATTGCCGAGTTATTACACCACGTTGCTAATCTTGATGTGGATGTATTCGTTAATGAGACGGGATTATATGTGCTCGACATAAACGCCCGCTTGGGAGGTGGTTATCCGTTCTCACATATCGCAGGGGCTAATGTTCCCGCGGCAATTATTGCATGGCTGCAGGGTACTGCGTGTGATCCTGCGTGGTTTAAAATTTCATATGGTGTGACTGCATACAAGGGTATTAGCATAATGCGATCAAGAGATTTTGATCATATTGATGGTTGCTGAAGGAGTACAACGATACGTAAACCGACTCTGACAGATGTAAAAACTTTAGGAGAATATCACCCATGAGAATTTTATTGACCGGACAATGTACTCTTCACTGGGGACGTCTGGAATTTGGCAATATTGGCAACTATTACATAACTGAAACCACATTCAGGGAATTGCACAGAGTTTTCCCTGGAGCTGAAATTGTTACTACTTTTCAGATGACTGATGAGTTTTGTAGACGCGAAAAAATATCCTGTTTACCCATGGACTTATTTTATTCATGGTCGGACAATGACTTGAGCAATAGTTACAAAGAATTAGGTATAGCCTATATATTTAATACCACCGGACGATTAGAGACTTCAACCCCTTATATTGACGAAGTATTGAAAAGTGATTTGGTCGTCGATTTTAGTGGTGAAATGTGGGGTTATCATGCCGAATTAGTCGGTAAGGACAGGTTTCTGGTTGGTTTAATAAAGGACCGCGTAGCCCAGTTACTGAATAAGCCCGTCGTCATGCTGGCAGGTACTCAGGGGCCTTTTACCGATGAAAAAACAAAAGTATTCGCAAAACAAGTGTTTAAGAACTTTAAGCTGGTTGCGAATAGAGAAGCTGAAACAACTGAGCTATTAAAGAAAGATGGGTTTGACATTTCGAATCTAAAAGTATTTGCGTGCCCGGCTTTTTTGTTTGAACCATCTCCAGACATTGAAATGGCAGAAATATTCAAAAAAGAAAAAATCGTTGCGGAAAACCGTAAAACCGTTGGTTTCGTACTTTGCGGATTTAATATGCTAGAAGGGCCCTACGATAAATCTCCGAGAAACGATGAGGAATTTACACAATTCGCGGAAGCGATCGAATATATCGTAAATATATTGGGCGGTAGAGTGGTCTTGATGTCTCACTCGAATGGTTTTAATTTGCCACCTAATTTTAAATTGATCCAGGGTCGGGATTATCCAATCGTAAAGCAATTACAAAACGTCGTTGAAAAGAGGGGAAAGACTGACATGAGTAATGTGTTATGTTTGAATAACCCATATAACCCCTGGCAAACGAAGGCAATTATTAAACAATTTGATATGTTTGTAACTGGCCGGCTACATGCATCCGTGGCAGCTCTTTCTCAAAATGTACCAACTGTGTTTATAATGCACGGGCATGGGCCCAAATCTCATAAAATAATCGGTTTTGCTAAACTTGTGGGTGTGGAAGACTATGTTGCTTATCCTAATTCATCTGACGATATCAAAGCTAAGATCCAAAAATGCTGGGATAATATGGATAATTTGAGAGAACACTTAGCTAACCGGATACCACTTGTGAAAGAAACGGCTCGAATGGGTTTTACTGCTATCAGGGATTCTATAAATGCCTAAGAATTCCAATTTAGGGAAAAATGTAAATAGTGCAGCTTTTAATGAATGTACAAGTTGTGGATTATGTGCAATAACTTGTTCAAAAAAGTGTATCTCGATTGAATTGAATAAATCTGGTTTTTACGCACCTATAATTGATGAAACAATTTGTAATTATTGCGGGGAATGTACGAGTGTCTGCTATAAATTTCACGTTCAAGATTCCGGTAATATATCTGCATATGAGGGGAAAACGGTTATTGCTGCCATCGATAAAAATAAGCAAGAATTATTGACAGTAAGCTCGGGTGGGGCAGGCAATCGTCTGGCAAGTCATTTTTTTGATAAGGGGTATAAAATTTGTGGGGTTGTTTTTGACCCCCACACCGATATCTGCAAGCATATTATTGCTCAATCTAGCCAGGATTTAGAGCGTTTTAAGACATCGAAATATGTTCAGAGTTATACCTTTGACGCCCTCACCACTTTTGAGAAATCAGAAAAATATGTAATTTTTGGAACTCCCTGCCAGATATTCGGACTACGGGAATATATTCAAAAGAAAAAAATAGAAGATCGATTTTTATTAGTAGATTTTTTTTGTCGTGGCACTCCAACCCTTCTGCTTTGGCAGAAGTATAAGGAATTCATTCAGCGAAAATTTGGGTTGAATGATTTTGAAAATGTGAATTTCAGAGATAAATCTATCGGCTGGCACAAATTTTCGATGCGAATTGTGGATGACACAGGTAAGGTATATTCCAGATCGGTATATGATGATTTGTATTACTCATTCTTTCTGAAAAATGTTTGTTTCAGTAAGGCTTGTTATGATTGCATGTTCAGATATGAGGAAGTATATTCAGATATCCGGCTGGGGGATTTTTGGGGCGAAAAATATTATCCTCACGATGAAGGAGTCAGCTTAGTTGTTCTTAACAGCGAAAAAGGCAAACAAGCATGGGGAGAAATAAAGCATCTTTTTTATGAAGAAGAATGCCTGACGCAAGATATATTCAAATCTCAGCGTTTTAATAAATACCCTATTTATGAGAAATACGACCAGTTAATGGATTTCCTTGCAAGCGATGAAAAACTTGAGGTAATTCATAATATATTAGGATTGGATGTGAAAGGGTTTTATAAGCCGCCTGAAAATAATGTGCGGAGCTAATGTATTATTTTCCTGGAATCTATTTAATATGAGACTTGGAATAATGCAGCCTTATTTTTTCCCATATATAGGATATTTTAGTTTAATCAAGCAGGTCGACAAGTTTATCTTATTTGATACAGTACAGTTCATTCGTCATGGTTGGATTGAAAGAAACCGCATATTGAAACCATTGGAAGGGTGGCAATATTTTCAGGTTCCCTTACAGAAACATTCAAGAGATATTAGGATTAAAGATACTCTTATTGACAACCAGTTGGATTGGAAAAGGAAGATTTTTGCCCAACTTCAGCATTATAAGAAAATGTCCCCGTATTTTTCCTCTGTAATGGAAATATTAGACAATACATTTGGACAGGAATATTCAGAAATTGCCAGTTTAAATAAAGCAGCCTTGCAGACCGTATGTGAGTATTTGAATATTGAAACTCCCATCGAAACTTTTTCGGTTATGAACCTCAGCATCGATCCGGCAAATGCTCCGGATGAATGGGCTCTAAATATTTGTAAAGCCATGGTTGGAGTTGATGAATATTGGAATCCTCCAGGTGGGATCACCTTTTTTGACAGATCAAAATATGAGGCAAACAAGATTTGCCTGAAATTTCAACAGGTTCACTCAGTCGAATATGACCAGAAAAGAGCAACTTTCGAATCAAATCTTTCGATAATTGATGTAATGATGTTTAATAGTAAAGAAGAAATAAACGAAATGTTGGATTCATATGAATTGCTGTGAGCTAGACTACAAAATAAAAACTGCTTCAGGTGAAGTAATTATTGAACATTTAGCTAGATGTGCAAATTACTTTTATCCCCCTTTACATACTTATGTCGATATTCAGAAGTATGGAGAAAAGATTGAAGATAATGCTATCACTTTTGAGGCATGGGATAAAAATACATTGGTAGGATTAATTGCCACATATTTTAATGACGAAATTACAAAGATTGGTTTTATCACGAATGTAAGTATATTGAAGGAATATCAAGGTATTGGAATCGCCTCAAAATTATTGTTGCTTACTATTGAATATGGGAAAGAACATAATTTTAGAATTCTTCGATTGGAAGTAAATAACAAGAATCAAAAAGCGCTTAATTTATATAAAAGGAATGGTTTTGTGGAAACAAAACAAAACGAAAATTCTGTAATGATGGAATATTTATTATAGACACCGCGCGATTGGAATAATCTGGATATGACCATGAGTGATCCTCCCCCGCTTGTCAGTGTTTGGTGCGCCACGTATAACCAGGAGAAATATATTTCCAGTGCTATCGAGGGAATTCTCAATCAAAAAACCACTTTCCCTATTGAGATCATCATCCATGATGATGCCTCCACGGATAGAACAGCAGAGATTATAAAGGGGTACGCTGAAGAATACCCTGACCTGATCAAACCTGTATATCAAACAGAAAACAAATATTCGAAAGGGGTCAGGATTTTTGTTACATATTTCTTGCCAAGAGCTACAGGCAAATACATAGCCATTTGTGACGGCGACGACTACTGGATAGACCCACTTAAATTAGAAAAACAGGTTGATTTTCTGGAAAGCCACCCGGACTGCGTAATTTGCTTCAGCGATCTTCAGGTCGTGGAGGGAACTAAGCCTCCATTTTCATTTATACCCGAAGACCAAAAAGAAATTTCGACGCTCGAGGATCTTTTAGTGCATAACTTTATCCCTACCTGTACAGTCATGATTCGGAATGGGTTAGTCAAAGAATATCCAGAGTGGTATAACCGTTTAAAAACAGGCGATTGGGGGCTGTACGTGCTAACGGCTCAGTATGGAAATATTGGTTATATAAAGGATGTGACAGCGGTATACCGGAGACTTGAGACGAGCCTGTGGACAGGGGGCGGCAAGGTTTTTCGTTGGAAGGCAGCTCTGGGGGTACGCGAAGCTGTAAACAACCATTTTAATAATCGTTACCAGGCGATTTTAAGGGACCAAATATTTGCTTATGCTTATAAACTTGCCGGAATTTACCTGAAGATGAACGACCTGGAAAATTCCAGGATTTTTATGGCTAAGTGTCTCAAGAATGTTCATTTTAAAAAGGAAACCCCTTGGAAAGATATTTTAAATTTATGGGTTCGGGTTTCAATGCCCTGGGTATTCCTGCCGCGCCGGTTCCTGAAAAATATTTTCATAGCTTTGAAAGCAAAAGTTGGCGAGATTAAGTCAGGAAAATGATCTTTACGATGCTTCTGCCAGCCTGTTGATTAAAAGACTATCATCCCGTGAATAAGATAATATTCGATAAAAAGAATCTGATTCCCCTGATCACAGTGTTTCTGTTCTTCATGCTCTATATTATTCTGGGGCATTCAATTTACAGAGATTATGGGATATCCTGGGATGAGACGACTGATTATTCAAGGGGAAAGCTGGATTATCTACGTCTAATGGGGGGATCCAAAACTAATTTTAAAGCGGGATGTGCTGAACAAATGACTATCTGTTACTACCCACCCTTTTTTAGTATGCTTTCATACGCGTATGCTCCGGATGGCGATAAACAGGAGATTTTTCTGCGCAGGCATCAGCTAACCTTCGCCGTTTTCGCGTTTTCAGTCTTCGTCTTTTTCCTGATTGGAAAGAAGATTTTCAAGGATTGGAAAATCGGGTTGTTGGGTTCGCTTTTTCTAATTATCAGCCCCAGGATATTCGCGGCTTCTTTTTATGACCCCAAAGACATCCCATTCCTGAGTGCGTATATTCTTGGCATTTTCACTTTGTTATTGTTTCTGCAGAAAAAGAACATCTTTACCGCGTTACTGCACGGAATCTGTACGGGCGTGTTGTGCAGTATCCGTACTCCTGGTTTGATCATCATCCCAATCACGATCCTGTTTTATATCCTCGACCTGGTTATGACTAAAGAAACCCTGAAAGGTTATCTAAAGGCAGCCGGGCTTTTATCCGCTTACTGTGTCGTATTAGCCGGGCTGGTTTATTTATTCACCCCAATATTGTATACAGACCCGATAGGGAATTTTATAAAAGGTTTCAATATTATGAAACAGTACCCCTGGGCTGGATACCAGTTATACATGGGACAGAATATAAGCAATCAAATTCCCTGGCATTATACAATCGTGTGGTTCGCGATTAGTTCCCCGGTTTTGTACCTGGTTCTATTTATTGTCGGAATAACCACGCTCATTTATAAATCCGTAAAATTGAGAATCAGAGCACATTTCCAGGCCATGCGGGATCTCTACCTTGCAGCTGCCTGCGGAATACTGCCTATCATCGCAGTCATCATAATGAAATCAACGCTATACACAAATAACCGTCAAATGTATTTCTGCTACCCGCCGCTCTTGCTGATCTCATTATATGGGTTCAAGCTCTTGCTGGAAAGGCTCAAGGCGATTACCATTCGGTGGCAGATCTGGGCTGGGGTGATTCTGGTGCTGGGGCTGGCTTATCCGTTGTATTTTATGGTGATTAACCATCCCTACCAAAACGTCTACTTCAATTTTTTGGCCGGAGCAAATCTATCCGAGATAAAAAATCGCTTTTCGATGGATGGTGGGGGGGCAGCAGTGAAAGCTGGCCTGGAGTATATTCTTCAGACCGATCATGATAAGATAATCACTGTCGACCTGTATGATGGATCACCTTACGGATATCTAATTTTGCCTAGAGAATCTCGTAAACGGCTGGTGATTGCTAGTGAATCTGCAAAATATGTTATTCGTACCTACTATAAAAATTACGATCCATATGCTCCAGGGGAAAAAGTGTATTCAATCAAGGTGGGAGACACGGACATTATGACCGTGTACAAATTAAAGATCAATACTGCAACAGAACCACAATAATAAGCCGGTCGAAGGAAGAGAAAAAATGGGTAAGCCGTTTCAAATCAGCGTGACTATTCCAGTCTATAATACGGCTGATTTCGTCGAGCAGGCAGTAGAATCGGCATTAATCCAGCCCCAAACAGAAGAGGTCATTTTGGTAGAGGATGCCTCGTCTGATAACAGCCTGGACGTTTGCCAAAAATTAGCAGCCGTGAACAAAAGGGTCCATCTTTTCCACCATCCGGATGGTGGCAAGCATGGCTGCAGTGCCTCGCGCAGCCTGGCAGTTCAGAAAAGCACCTGCGAATATATCGCTTTCCTGGAGCGGATGATTTCTTTCTGCCAGGTCGATTCAATACTGCTGAACAGATGTTTTCAAACGACCCAGAATTGGACGGAGTATATGAAGCGATCGGTATGCAGGTGGAAAATGAAACCGGCCTCCAGCGTTGGAAGGATGCGAAACGAGCATTGAATCCACTGACTACCATGAAGAAACATGTCTCTCCCGAAGAGTTGTTTACCAGGTTGGCCCTTGGGAGAGTCGGAGCCATTAGCATAGATGGCCTGGTTGTAAAGCGACGCCTTTTCGAGAAGATCGGTTATTTCGATGAAAGCCTGCAAATTTTTAAAGTATTGCTGCAGGATGCCGTAAGGCGAACTCGTTTTAACTGGCAGGCCTCTACACGTTTGTCCGGGTTTCAAAAAGGTGTTCAACTTTTCATGCTGCCGTTCGAGTTCCCTTTCGTAATGAAGGAGAGCGCCTTCTGGCAGGTTTTTTTGCAGTTGCTCCCGCCTATAAAATGAATCTATTTCTCAAGGATTGTGATGGAGAATAATCTTTCTGTTTCTGTGGTTATTCCATTGTATAACTCCGAACTATATATTCAGCGAGCAGTTACATCCGTATTAAATCAGACGGTTCAGGATTTTGAAATCATCGTGGTCGATGATGGATCCGCTGACGCCAGTTACCAGACGGTACTTGAGATCAAGGATCCAAGGTTAACCGTTATCCATCAGGAAAACCGGGGATCGTCAGTAGCGCGCAACACAGGAATCGAACATGCCTCAGCTTCTTTGATTGCCTTTCTTGATTCGGATGATGAATGGAAACCCGATCACCTGGAAAAAATGCTAGGGCTGGTTTCCCAATTTCCGGATTGTGTTCTGTACGCAGCGGGATACGAAACCCTCAGATACGATGGTTCAATCTGGCACAGCAAAGATATGTTTCCGGTGGATTGGGCGGGTATACTCCCAGATTATTATAAAGTCATGGCATCGTTTCCCTTTATTACTTCTTCTGTGATCGTAAAAAAAGCTGTCTTGACAGAAGTGGGTGGTTTCCCGCCGGGGATAAAGTTCGGCCAGGATTTTGCGGCGTGGCTGCGCTGCTCTTTTGTAGGAAAATTTGCTTATATCAATCAACCATTGGCGATTATTCACCGAGATGTAACCACTTCGAGTACCAAGCGTTTCGACCGGCGACAGGAACCTTACCCGATCATTTTATTGAGGCAACTCCTGAAAGATCACGCGATTCCCCTTGAAAGCCGCCAGTACGTTTTGGATTACATCGCCAGATCCAGCATTAAGACTTCTAAGGCGCGTTTTCGGGCAGGTGAGCCGATCCGCGCCTTATTTCCTTTATGGAACTGTTTTCGATCCCGGGTTTATTGGAAAAGAGTTTTTCCACTGGTGCGATCAGAATTATTATCGTCTTTGAAGAAAGCGCTTTTCGGTAATATTTAATTGGCTGGTTCCGCCCGTTCCGTTCACAACCCCCAATTTGAAAAGGATTATAATAGGGGCAAATCCGAAAATTCGAAAAATGATCGAACCAATAGACTCAACCAGATAGAATTGAGTTGGCGAAAGATGATTCCTTACTGGTTGTATCTTATCGGATAAGGATAGCCATAAATCAAGATCCATAGCATAAACCTGCCTTCCGTGAAATTTGTGGAGGACACCGAAAAACATACGGAAACCGTCCCTCTATCCCGGTTCTGTAATTAATCAATGGCGCATGGAATGTGATCTGGAACGATGGCAGTAGAAATTTCCGGTTTAATTTTCGGATAGGTATTACGAGGCTAAATCGATTCGGAGGGTAGGGATTTATGAATATAAAAGCCAGATTGTTTTTGATCTCCTTGATGGTGGTTGTCTTGATCCCTTCTTGCCAATCAGCCAATATCAACGGCGATCCTCAAAATGCCAAGAATTCTATTACGATCTCCGGCGCGTTTGCCTTGTACCCACTCATGCAGCGATGGTCAGAAGAATATCAAAAGCTGCATCCCAATATAACATTTGATATCTCGGCCGGTGGCGCAGGAAAAGGAATGACCGATACATTATCGGGTATGGTCGATATTGGCATGATTTCGCGAGAAATTTCACCGGATGAGGAAACGAAAGGCGCTTTTTGGGTGGCGGTTGCCAAAGATGCGGTTTTCCCGGTGATCAACTCAAAAAATCCGGTGGTTTCAGACCTGCTTCAAAAAGGGATAACACGCGAAACCTTGATTGGGATTTATATTACGGGCGAGATCAAAACCTGGGGACAGGTGGTTGGCCGGCCAGATGTAACGGATGAAATCCATGTATACACCCGGTCGGATTCTTGTGGCGCAGGCGATACCTGGGGGAAATATTTTGGCAAAACTCAAGATAATCTGCTTGGTATCGGGGTCACGGGCGATCCGGGTATAATCGATGCGGTAATAAAAGATCCATTAGGGATTGGTTATAATAACCTGGGTTATGCGTTTGATACATCGACAGGGGGGTTACTGCCTGGGTCCATCGTTTTGCCAATCGATAGCAATAAAAACGGGACAGCCGATGTTGATGAAACGTATCAGACAAAAGAGGAAGCGATCGCGGCGATTAACAACGGAAAATATCCTTCTCCTCCGGCGCGCCTGTTATTTTTGGCTACGAAAGGGAAACCATCTGGCGCAGTAAAAGAATTTCTACAATGGATTCTCATGGATGGGCAAAAGTATGTTTCTGAATCGGGCTACATTGAATTAACCAGTGACCTGCTCAAGACCTCGCAAGAAAAATTGAACTGACTGAGTTGTTAAAATAATATGGTTTCATGGTTCCTACCGTCACGCCCAAAAGATAGAGCTGACTACCATAGGCGTCAACGGATAATCGATCAATACATAACCCGCGGCCTGTATATGCTGACAGGGCTGCCAGTTATTCTCACTCTGGCATTGTTTTTGACGCTGTTAGTCCGTTCATGGCCATTATTGAGCGTTAAACCCCTGTGGCAGTTATTTTCTGATCAAGCCTGGCTACCCACGCAAGGGCAGTTCAACTTTTTGCCCTTTATTACCGGCACATTGTGGGTGACCATCACGGCGTTACTCATTGCGGTCCCACCTTGCCTGCTGGTCACAATTTATTTATCCGAATACGCTCACCGGTCAATCCGTGAAATGATGAAGCCGGTCCTCGATCTGCTCGCTGCGATCCCTTCGGTTGTATATGGGGTGTGGGGAGTAATTGTTGTTGTCCCCTGGGTCCAGACCCTGTCCACGTTCAGTAAGGCAAATCTTGGTTTTATCCCATTCTTATCCTCTAAAAACCCCACCGGGTTTAGTATTTTGGCCGGAAGCATTATTCTGGCAATCATGATCGGACCATTTATCATTTCTATGGGATTTGAGGTATTGCGCGCCGTACCAGATGGCTATCGTGAGGCGTCCTTGTCAGTGGGCGCCACGCGCTGGGAGACCATTAAACTTGTTTTGATCCCCAAAACAGCTTCAGGCATTATTGCTGCCATTGTAATGGGCGCTTCGCGCGCCCTGGGAGAGACAATGGCAGTTTTAATGGTAGTCGGTAATGTCGCGCGTTTACCAGGTTCCATTTTTGATCCCGCTTATCCACTTCCTGCGTTAATCGCCAATAATTTTGGTGAAATGTTATCGATCCCTTTGTATGATTCGGCTCTGATGACCGCGGCGTTTATTTTGTTATTATTGGTGCTGGTATTCAATATATTCGCCAGTTTGATGTTAAGAAGAATTATTCAAAGGGCAAACGTCTAATGAAGCTACCGAATCTTAAAATCCGTCACCTTGAGGAATTTATCGTTAAAGTTTTTATGATCCTCTCATTAGTCGTGATCGTAATCTGTACCAGCTACATCCTCTTCACGATCTTATATAAAGGTTTGCCGTCGCTTACTTTATCCATGATTACCCAAACTCCGAAAGGCGGGTACTATCTGGGTAAAGAAGGTGGCATTTTAAATGCAATTTTAGGCTCGATTTACCTGGCAGGTGGAGGAACCCTGGTGGCTCTGCTGCCAGGGGTGCCACTGGCCTTGTTCCTTCATTCCTATCATCAGAATTCAAGGTGGGTCAGGTTGGTGCAGCTTTCTCTGGATACGCTGTGTGGCATTCCATCGATCGTGTATGGAGCATTTGGTTTCACGATAATGGTGGCTCTGGGGCTGCGAGCTTCACTCCTGGCAGGTATCATCACCCTGGCGTTTCTTGAATTGCCTATCTTAACCCGGGCAGTTTACGAAGTGATACGGATGGTGCCGCCAGAATTGGAACAGGCATCTTTAGGATTGGGAGCAACTGTCTTAGAAACAAAAATTAAGGTTGTCATTCGCCAGATATTACCCGGATTGATAACGGCGGTGCAATTGGCTTTTGGACGGGCGATCGGGGACGCGGCGTCGGTTTTGTTTACAGCAGGATATACAGATCGAATTCCGGTTTCTTTATTCCAACCGGTTGCTTCGCTACCATTAGCCGTATTCTATCAAATGAATACACCCTTCCCCGAAGTTCAACAACGCGCGTATGCATCGGCTCTGCTATTGACGATGATTGTTTTCGTGGTTAGCCTTGGTTCACGCATGCTATCAGCTCGTTTAAGCCGTAATATCATCAAGTGATGGTGAGACTTGCAGACAAATCGATTCAATGAACCCCACGTACAAATACGAAACCTGGATGTTTTTTATGGTGGCCAACAATCTTTAAAGAACATTAACCTGGACATTCCACGCGACCAAATCACAGTTATACTGGGGCCTTCAGGGTGTGGGAAAACCACTCTCCTGAAAAGCATCAATCGTTTTCTGGATCTGTCGGAGGACGTGCGAATTTCCGGCAAGATATTTGTTGATGGAGAAGATATTTACGATCCTAAGATTGATGTGATCGAATTGAGAAAGCGAATTGGCCTGCTCGCGCAGCGCCCATATCCACTACCCATGTCAATTTATGATAATGTGGCATACGGGATGCGCTTGCACCGCCTGTGTACGAATAAAAAAGAGATGGATCACCGGATCCAGCATTACCTTGAGGAAGCCGGTCTATGGAGTGAGATCAAAGATCGACTTCACCAACCGGCAGCCGGATTATCGGTAGGACAACAACAGCGACTTTGCCTGGCGCGTGGATTGGCGGTTGAACCGGAAATAATATTGGGAGATGAAATTACCTCAGCTTTAGATCCTATATCCGCACAACACATTGAAAAACGTCTGCTGGACTTGAAAAAACATTATAGTATAGTCATTGTTACTCATATTCTCAGGCAGGCTAAAAGATTGGCCGATTATGTTATTTTTATGTACCTGGGCGAAGTGATTGAACATGGTCCCGCTCACGAGATTTTTAATAACCCAAAAGAACAAAGAACGAAAGCATATATGGAAGGACAGTTTTAGGATGGAGAGGCGTAAAGAAAATGCTCCAGACCGGAGTTCGATCAAGAATCACCTCCCTGCGGTTATCTGGTTTACCGGTCTATCGGGCAGCGGAAAAACGACGCTGGCAAAGGCGATTGAGTATGAACTATGTACCCAATATAACGTCCATACTTATCACCTGGACGGGGATATGCTTCGAGATGGGTTGAACCGGGATCTCGGTTTCTCGGTTGAGAGCCGCTCGGAAAATATTCGCCGTGCGGCTGAAGTAGCCCGGCTGATGGCAGATGCCGGTTTAGTAGTCTTATTGTCATTCATCAGCCCGTTTCGAATAGACCGGGAAAATGCCCGAAATATTATCTCACCCTACCCATTCATCGAAATTTTCGTTAAAAGCCCATTAGCCGTATGCGAACAACGAGATCCGAAAGGCTTATATCGGAAAGCTCGGGCCGGTTTGATCCCTGAATTTACCGGCATCAGTTCTCCATACGAAGAGCCGCTCAACCCACAATTAATCCTGGATACTTCTCAAAAGAGCCTGCAGGATTGCAAGGATGCGGTTATTCAATATATACTCGAGAATCACCTGTTGAGATGAGATAAAGCACTATGGATCATTTAGAACGTCTCGAAGCAACCAGCGTTTTTATTTTAAGAGAAGCCTATGCCAACTTTAAAAATTTGGGTATGCTCTGGTCAATTGGGAAAGATAGTACGGTTCTGCTGTGGCTAGTGCGTAAAGCCTTCTTTGGGCACGTACCCTTCCCTCTCATTCACATCGATACCCACTATAAAATTCCGGAAATGATTGACTACCGCGACCGTTTGACGAAAGAGTGGCGTTTGAACATGATTGTTGGTACCAATTGGGATGCCTTAGAAAATAAACAAACTTTTCCTGATGGGACCGTAGACCGGATAACTTGTTGCCGGTTATTGAAGACACAGGCTTTGAAGGATACGTTGGGAGGAATTTCGAAACGCTTGCGCTTCAATCATAACACTCAGAGTTATGAGGTTGATCCAAGTACGGAACCGTTTACTGGAATTATATTGGGTGTGCGCGCCGATGAGGAAGGGTCCAGGTCCAAGGAACGTTATTTTTCTCCTCGTGATCAGCAAAGCGAGTGGAACATCAGCCAGCAGCCCCCGGAATTCTGGAATCAGTTTAAAACAGATTTCGCGCCAGGAACTCATCTACGCATCCATCCTTTATTAGATTGGACTGAGTTGAATATCTGGGAATATATCAAAAAAGAAAGTATTCCAACGGTATCTCTCTATTACAATCATGGAAATGGCAAACGGTATCGTTCCCTGGGTTGTTTTCCTTGTACAGCGCCGGTTGATTCTGACGCACGGACGGTGGATGAAATCATTATCGAGTTAAAGACAGGCAAGTTCGCCAACATTGCCGAGCGTTCTGGTCGCGCCCAGGATAAGGATGATGGTGGCAGCCTGGAAACATTGCGAAGGGATGGGTACATGTAATGGTGGAATCAAATAATGACCAGACGATGTCAATCGTAATCGTAGGGCACGTCGATCACGGCAAGAGCACAATTGTTGGTAGATTACTGGTTGAAACAGGAACATTACCTGAAGGTAAACTAGAACAGGTCAAAGAGTCATGCGAACGCAATTCAAGGCCATTTGAGTACGCGTTCCTGATCGATGCATTGAAGGACGAACGCTCACAGGGAATCACGATAGATTCAGCGCGGGTTTTCTTCAAATCCCAAAAACGTCATTATATGATCAACGATGCACCCGGACATATTGAATTCTTAAAAAATATGGTCACGGGCGCGTCGCGTTCCGAGGCTGCATTAATCGTAATCGATGCCCAGGAGGGGATCCAAGAAAATTCTTTACGCCACGGTTACCTGCTATGGATGCTTGGAATCAAGAAAATCGTCGTGCTGGTAAATAAGATGGACCTGGTTGATTACAGGCAGGAAGTCTTTGATCAGATAAGCAGCCAATATAGCAACTTTTTGGTCAGCATTGGCGTACATCCGCAAAGTTTCATCCCGGTGAGTGGCCGGGAAGGGGATAACATCTCATCCCCGAGTTCGCGTATGCCCTGGTTTACAAGGGGCACTGTCCTCTCCGCATTGGACGAGTTTGAGGGTGAGCCGCCGCTGACCGATCAACCTTTCCGTATGCCAGTGCAGGATGTATATAAATTTACATTATTTGGAGATAATCGAAGAATTGTGGCAGGGAATATTACCAGCGGTAAAGTTAATGTGGGCGATGAAGTTGTTTTTTTCCCTTCAGGCAAGCACAGTATTGTAAAAACGATTGAAGGTTTTCACCAACCCGCTCAAGCCAGTGTTGCCAGTGGATTTGCAACGGGACTGACTCTGGAAGAGCAGTTATATATTCAACGCGGCGAGCTTGTTGCTCGCGCCAGTCAGCCATCTCCTAAAATTTCTACTCGCCTCAGAGTCAGCCTGTTCTGGCTTGGTAAGGCTCCTATGCAATTGAAAAATGAATATTGGTTAAAGCTGGCCACGAAAAAAGTAAAAGTCCGAGTTGAGGCTATTCACCGGATCATCGATGCCGGTCAGGACGAGGGTTCAATCGATCCAGGACAAAATAAAGAGTTTGTAGAGATCAAGTGTAATCAAGTAGCTGAATGTACTCTTCAACTTAATAAAGCCATCGCGTTTGACGTGGCAAGTGAGTTTGGAGATACCGGCCGTTTTGTAATTGTCGATCATTATGAGATCAGCGGAGGCGGCATCATTCTTGAGGATCTCCCTGATGCGGATAAAGATATCCGAGAGAATGTCTGGCTGCGAAATTATAAATGGATAAAAAGCCTTATTTCTGCGGAAGACCGGGCTGAAAAGTACAACCAACGCGCCACGTTGGTTCTGATCACAGGCCAAAAAGGAGTTGGGAGGAAAAGAATTGCCAATCTTCTCGAGGCCGACCTGATCAGCAGCGGTAAGGTAGTTTATTTCCTTGGCATCGGTAACGTGATCCACGGAATTGATGCCGACATCAAGGAAAGCGATCATGAAATCAGCCGCCATGAGCATATCCGCCGCATGGCAGAGGTTGCTCACATTTTGCTGGACGCAGGTTTAATTTTAATTGTTACTGCGGTCGAATTGAACCAGGCTGACCTGGAAATGATCAAGTCCATTGTTGAAAGTAGCCGGATCGAAACGATTTGGGTGGGCGACACAAAAACGACGGATCTATCCGTTGATTTGCAAGTTCCTGGCGGAGAACAGTCAGAAATCTCTGCTTTTCAAATCAAGAGCTTATTAAGAGATCGAGGTTATATTTTCGCTCCATGATTACTATATCAAAAATTATCCAAGTAATTTATGATAATTTGCATCGCAGATCCATTCGTAAATTTTTTCGCAGATGGAAAAGAAAGGTTCAAAATTTTCACAGTTATATTTACTTCGATGCTGGAGATTATCGACGAACGGTCTTCCTGGCTGGGACGGGAAGAAGTGGAACGACATGGATCGAAGAAGTAATAAATAGACGGAATGATTTTCGGATCATGTTCGAGCCGTTTCATTCCAAAAAGGTTGATCTATTACGCGACTGGAATTACATGCAATATTTGCGAAGCGATGATCGTCGCGATAAATTCTTGATCCCCGCCACCCGTATTCTCAGTGGGCGGATAAGAAATGATTGGGTTGACAAGGAAAATCATAAATTCTACGCGCGCAAACGTCTCATAAAAGACATTCGCACCCCTCTACTCTTGCATTGGATAAAGCATAATTTTCCTGAAATACCAATTATATTGTTACTTAGACATCCATGTGCGGTATCGAATTCGCAACTTCAGATGAAGTGGGACACTTACCTGGATGATTTTTTAAGACAGGATGAACTCATGGACGATTTCCTGAGTCCGTTCAAAAAGGAGTTGGAAAACGTTGAGGATCCTTTTGATAAGCATATTTTCATGTGGTGTGTGGAAAATTATGTACCTCTTAGGCAATTTCATGAAGGTGAAATTCTAGTAACTTTCTATGAAAATTTATGTAAGTATCCTCAAACTGAACTAGAAAAAATAATGGGATTTGTCGGCGTACCCTATTCGTCAGATATCCTTGATAAGATATCAAAACCAAGCGCACTAAGCCGTAAAGACAGTGCAATAAATTCTAAAACTGATCTTGTTAACTCATGGAGAAAAAGTATTAGCGATACACAAATAAAGAGAGCAGTTGAGATTCTAAGCATATTTGGTTTACAAGAAATTTACAATGAGGGTGATTTACCCCTGTTGAGTGGAACAGAAGCATTGAAGCTATTCTCGGTCTAAGAATGAATCAATTTCAGGTCAGTGTAATTATTCCGGTATACAATGCCGCTGATTTTGTCCAACAAGCGGTTGAATCGGCGTTAATTCAACCCCAAACTGCAGAGGTTGTTTTAGTGGAGGATTGTTCATCCGATAATAGTTGGGAGGTTTGTCAAAAGATCGCTTCTAAGAATGATAGGGTCCGCCTTTTCCGCCATCCGGACGGAAGAAATCATGGTGAAGGCGCCTCTCGTAATCTGGCAATCCAAAAGAGTTCTAGCGAATATGTAGCATTCCTGGATGCCGATGATTATTACCTTCCTGGACGTTTTGATTTGGTCGAGCAATTATTTACCGCTGACTCATTTCTGGAAGGCACCTACGAGGCGATTGGTATGTACGTCGAAAATGAGGCCAGTTTGCAGCGGTGGAGGAATGCAAAGCGATCGGAAAACCTTTTGACGACCATGAACAAGCGGGTTCCTCCCGAAGGCTTGTTTGATGCGCTGGTATCTGGAGGGTCTGGACTCTTCAGCGTTGTAGGTATGGTGGTCAAGAGAAGTATTTTTGATAAAACCGGCTATTTCGACGAAAATCTTCCCCTTCACCCGGATGATGCTTTTAAGTACAAAGCAGCCGGGGTTAGCAGGATGGCTCCAGGAAAATTGGATGAACCCGTGGCGATGAGACGGGTGCATGGCCACAATAGCATTTCAGCGCCAAGGTCTAACCAGGTTATTTATAAAAATAGGCTTTTATTATGGTCTACAGTATGGGATTGGAGCCAGACGCATTTGGATCGAGAGAAGCAACAAAAAATTTTACGGGCGATGATCAAGGAGGTAACTCATCTGACGCGTTTTAACCGGCAACCCCCGCCGCGCTTATCGGCGTTCCAAAAGTGCGTTCAATTACTGATGCTTCCATTTAATTACCCTTTTGTGTTGAAGGAACACCTTTTCTGGCGTGCATTTTTACAGTTGATCCCACCCATCAGGCGAGCATGATGCCTGGGGATCTATCCTAACTGAGTGATGCTTTCAGAGGTCGATACTTCCTTCTTGAACCAAACCTTTAAAAATTTTGAGTTGATAGTTGTCGATGATGTAAGTGATGAGCTTAGGAATTCCAGTTACAGAGACACCCGAGTTATAAAAATATTGATTACCGGACACTTTAATAAATGACGACTGCCACAAATGGTACACTATGTTTTTTCCCGGCAAGGAAGAACAG
>VFSW01000802.1_pt1 | contig 46559 bp, 39 predicted proteins | sample 5358111 | NCBI WGS metagenome assembly VFSW01 (sample SAMN11554181, study PRJNA540505) | mine drainage metagenome | isolation source: sediment from site ElyBrook_90M | place: USA: Ely Copper Mine, Vershire, VT | collected 2017
AAGCCGCGGGATTCGGCTCGACCTGCTTCGCGCTCAAGATTCCTTCAATGAGCCGGCGCAAGCGGGAGCCGCGATTGTTGCCAGGTCCGTTCCAGATAGGCCGCAGCACATCGGCGACGTGCTCGGGCTTGATTTCGGTCACCGGCCGTGCGCCGAAGTCCGCTGGGACATACTTGCGCACCAGCGCCTTGAGCCCCGCCCGATGGCGGGCATTCCATTCGTCGGCGTGGTTTTCGAGGTACGCGGTCGCTGCTGCGCTGAAAAGCTCGCCCTTACCTCTGCGAGTCGCCGTCACATCCTCACGCCCCTCGCGCAAGGCGACGGCGAAAGCTTCGCGCTCGCGCCGCGCCGCCGCCGGCGTCAGGTCGGCGACCGTGCCCAAGCATTTGCTTCGCGTGTGGCCGTGAGGCGTCGGATTGCCTTTAGTCGGTCCAACGTTCCAGAACTGATAGACCCAAAAGCCGCGACCGTTCTTGACGACCAAGTAGAGGCCGTGACCATCGCTGAGCTTTTGATTGACGCCGCTCTTGATCGCGGCAGATACTCGCTCGGGCCTGAGCATGATAGGCGCTCCGGGTTACACAGGCAGTTACACAGAACTTGTGGCTCAATCTGTCCCGTGCAAACCCGAAACTACAACGTCGTGAACGATAAGGAAAGCCTTGATTTATCGACGCTTTGCCCCACTATGGCCCACCATGTCCCGATACGTCGATTAACCATGGTGGCGAAGCGGCGAAGCAATCCAGACTTTTGCGTGCCTGCGGGGATTGCTTCGCTGCGCTCGCAATGACGAAAAAAATGGCCGGGCGAAAGCCCGGCCATCGCGTTTCGGATCGCAGAGGACAGGGAATTACTTCCCCGGAATTTTGTCGTCGATGCCTTTGACGTAGAAGTTCATGCTCAGGATCTGGCCGGGGTCGAGCTTGTCACCGCCCTTGCACTCCACCGTCTTGCCGTCCTGATCGACGATCGGACACTTGAACGGATGGAGCTTGCCGGACCGGATCGACTCTTCGGTCGCCATCGCCATCTTCTTTACGTCGTCAGGCATGTTGGTATAGGGCGCCATCACCACCATTCCGGCGTCGAGCCCGCCCCAGGTGTCTTCCGACTTCCACTTGCCGTCGAGCACGTCTTGGGCGCGCTTGGTGTAGTAGCCGCCCCAATAGTCGGTGTCGGCGGTCAGCTGAGCCTTCGGGCCGAACTTGATAATGTCGGAGGATTCGCCGAAGGAGTGAATGCCGCGCTGCTCGGCGACCTGCGTCGCCGCCGGCGAGTCGGTGTGCTGGGTTAGGATGTCGGCGCCTTGATCGATGAGCGCCTTGGCGGCGTCGGCTTCTTTGCCCGGATCGAACCAGGAATTGACCCAGATGATCTTGAACTTCATGTCCGGCCTGACCGACTGGGCGCCCAGCATGGTCGCGTTGATGTTGGAGATCACCTCGGGGATCGGGAACGACACGATGTAGCCGACGATCCCGGTCTTCGACATCTTGGCCGCGATCTGGCCCTGGATGTAGCGGCCTTCATAGAACCGCGCGGCGTAGGTGCTCAGGTTCTTGGCGCGCTTGAAACCGGTCGCATGCTCGAAGAACACGTTCGGATATTTGTTCGCGACCTTCAGCGTCGCGTCCATGAAGCCGAACGAGGTGGTGAAGATCAGCTTGTGGCCGGTGCGGGCCAGCTGCTCGATCGAGCGTTCCGCGTCGGCGCCCTCGGGAACATTCTCGAGGAAAGTGGTCTCGACCTTGCCGGCAAGCGCCTTTTCCATCGCCTTGCGGCCGACGTCATGCTGGTAGCTCCAGCCAAGGTCGCCGATCGGCCCGACATAGATGAAGCCGATTTTCAGTTTTTCGGCGGCGTAGGTCGCCCCGAATGTTCCGACGGCGATCGCGAGGACCGACGCCATAGCGACGATGTTCCATTTCTTCATGACTTCACTCCGGGTTGGAAAGACGGGCGTATGGTCATAGTCCCCATTTTCAGTCACCCCCACGTGCGAGGCGCCCGTAACGCGCCCGCAGGACATTCAGCGGTCAGGTACAAACACCACACCTAATGACGCGGGCGCGGCAGACCCGGCAGTGCCACGCGTCCGTGAAATCAACACGAGAACGATGACCGTGGCAAGATAGGGCAGCGAGTTCATCACTTGCTGCGGGATACCGAGCTGGAGCGGCTGCAAGGCGAGCCCCAAGATACTCACGGCGCCAAACAGATACGCGCCGATGACCAGTCGACCCGGCCGCCAGGAGGCGAAAACCACCAGCGCCAGCGCGATCCAGCCACGGCCGGAGGTCATGCCCGGAATGAAGAAAGGCGTGTAGGCGAGCGGCAGATAGGCGCCGGCGAGCCCGGCGCAGGCGCCGCCAAACAGCACCGCCAGCATCCGGATCCGGAGCACCGGATAGCCGAGCGAGTAAGCCGAAGCATGATTGTCGCCGACCGCGCGCAGCACGAGGCCGGCACGGGTCCGGTACAGGAACAGCCAGATACCAATGATGAGCGCCATCGAAAGGTAGACGAACGCGTCCTCGCCGAACAGGATGCGGCCGATGACCGGAAGGCCGGTCAAAACCGGAAGATCGAGATGCGCCGCCGGCACGATCTTCTGACCGACGAAGCCGGCGCCGATCAGGCCGGAAAGACCGACGCCGAAGATAGTCAACGCCAATCCGGTCGCGACCTGGTTGACCGCAAGTCCGAGCGTCAAAACGCCGAAAATCCCGGCCAGCACCGCACCGGCCAGGATGCCGCAAAGCGCGCCGACAAAGATCGAACCGGACAGATAGGCACCGGCGAAGCCGCAGGCTGCGCCAACGATCATCATGCCCTCGACGCCGAGGTTGAGAACGCCGGAACGCTCGACCACGAGTTCGCCGGACGACGCCAGCAGCAGCGGGGTCGAAGCGGTGACGACGGTGAGAATAAAGCTGACCGAGAAAATCAGCTGTACGACGTTGCCGAGCGCTTCAAGCATGGGCAGGCGCGGCCTTTCGCACGCTGGGCACAAAGCGCATGCGGTAGACAATGAGCGAGTCGCAGGCGAGCACGTAGAACAGCAGGATGCCCTGGAAGACCTTGGTCAGGTCGAGCGGCACCTTCATCGAGATCTGTGCTCCTTCGCCGCCGATGAACGTCAGCGCCAGGAACAATCCGGCGATCAGAATGCCGACCGGATTAAGCCGGCCGAGGAAGGCGACGATGATCGCCGTGAAACCGTAGCCGGACGACACCCCGGGATCCAAATGCCCGATCGGTCCAGCCACTTCGATGATGCCGGCAAGCCCGGCAAGGGCGCCGGACACCGCGAAGGTGAGTAGCACCAGCCGATCGGCGCTGAAGCCGGAAAAGCGCGCGGCGCGCGGCGCCGCTCCAACGAGACGGATTTCAAACCCCATGATGGTGCGGCCGAGCAGCACCGTCACCAGCATCACGACGATCAGCGCGATCACCGAGCCGGCATGCAGGCGGCCGGTCCCTTCCAGCAAAGTTGGCACACTCGCCACCGGATCGAATGCCGCCGTGGTCGGGAAATTCAGGCCCTGAGGATCGCGCCACGGCCCGCGCACCATATAATCCATGCCGAGATTGGCGACATAGACCAGCATCAAGCTGGTGAGAATTTCGCTGGCGCCGAAATAAACGCGGCAGATTGCCGGAATGAGCCCATAGATCGCGCCGCCGAGTGCGCCGAGGATGAGCATGGCCGGCAGGACCCAATACCCGGCATCGGTACCGTTGGTGCGCACCGCGAGCCAGCTGCCGCACACGGCACCGACCAGAAATTGCCCCTCGGCGCCGATGTTCCAGATATTGGCGATGTAGCAGAGCGAAAGGCCGACTGCGATCATCACCAAGGGCGTCGCTTTGACGGCAATTTCTTGCAGCGTAAAGCTGTCGGTCAGCGGTTCGATGAAATAAACGTAAAGCGCCACGATCGGGTTTTTACCCATGATCGCGAACAGAATGGCGAACGTGACAATGGTCAGCGCCACCGCAATCAGCGGCGAGGCGACTGCGATCACCGCCGAGCGTTCGGGGCGCCGTTCAAGCACCAACTGCATGCTTTGCCTCCCGCTCGTCCGCCGCCCGCTCGTCCGCCGCCCGCTCGGTGTTCGCGCCGCCCATCAGCAATCCGAGTTTTTCGCGCGTCGCTTCGGCTGCTTCGAGCGGCGGCGACAGCCGGCCGTGGAACATCACCGCAACGCGGTCGGCGATCTCGGCCAATTCGTCGAGATCCTGGCTGATGACCAATACCGCGGCGCCGCGGGCGGCAAGATCGATCAGCGCCTGACGAATGACTGCGGCGGCGCCGGCGTCGACACCCCAGGTTGGCTGACTCACCACCAGGACCCCGGGCTCGCGCAAGATTTCCCGGCCGACAATGAATTTCTGCAAATTGCCGCCGGAGAGGCTCACCGCTTCGGGATTGCGTTTGGCCTTGCGCACGTCGAAGGTCTTGGTGGTGCGGTCGACGTGCGCCAGCGTTGCCGGCCGGTCGACAAAACCTTTCTTGATCATACCGCTCGCGGCATGGCCGGTGAGCAACGCGTTCTCGGACAACTTCATCCGCGGCGCGGTACCGTGGCCGAGCCGTTCCTCCGGCACGAACGCCGCTCCCATACGGCGGCGCTCGGTCACCCCGAGCAAACCGGCCGCCTCGCCGTCGATCACGATAGCGCGTTCGGCGGGCGCCAGGCGCTCTCCGGACAGCGCGGCAAACAATTCGTCCTGACCATTGCCGGAGACTCCGGCAATGCCGACAATCTCTCCGCCGCGCACCTCAAGCGACACCTCCGCAAGGTGCGTACCGTGCGGATCGTCCGGCTGCAGCGAAAGCTGTTGGATCACCAACCGCGGCACCGAAACGCTGCGGCCAGACATCGCGTTCACCTCGCCGATGTCAGCGCCGACCATCATTCGCGCCAGCGACGCCGCGGTCTCCTGACGCGGATTGCACGTCGACACCTTCTTGCCGCCGCGCAGGATCGTCGCCGTGTCGCACAGCCGTTTGACCTCATCGAGCTTGTGACTGATGTAGAGGATGGCGCGCCCTTCGCTTTTGAGCCGCTCCAGCACGACAAAGAGCTGATCCGCCTCCTGCGGCGTCAACACCGACGTCGGCTCGTCGAGGATCAGGAGCTTGGGATTTTGCATGAGCGCGCGGACGATCTCGATGCGTTGCCGCTCGCCGACCGACAGCTGCCAGACTTCGCGCTTGGGATCGAGCGGCAGGCCGTAGACCCGCGCGGTCTCCTCCAGCCGCTCGGAGATGGCGGAAAACGAGTCGGTCGCCGGCAGGCCGAGCGCGACGTTCTCCGCGACGTTGAGATTCTCGAATAGCGTGAAATGCTGAAACACCATGCCGATGCCGAGGTCGCGCGCCTCGGAAGGACCGGCAAGCACGACTTTCTGTCCCATCCAGCGCAGCTCGCCGCCGCTCGGCTGGATCAGGCCGTACATGATTTTTACGAGGGTCGATTTGCCGGCGCCATTCTCGCCCAGCAGGGCGTGAATTTCGGCCGGAAAAATATCAAGATCGATGCAATCGTTGGCGAGAAAATCGCCGTACCGTTTGCTGATCGACACCGCGCTGAGCAGCGGTTCGGACCGTGTCGGATCGGCCTGTGGCGACGGATCAAGCATGTAGGACGCTGCGCATACCCGGTTTTTTCAAGCTTCTTGCGAGCCTTCTGCGATCAATCACTGCAAGGATCGTTCCACTACCGGCGGCGGTAAAGCCCGTTCCCGCTTCCATCATCCAACAAAATCAGCGGCCGCAAAAGGAGGCAATCGCGAAAAAATCGTGCTCAAGGCCGCGCCATAGCCGCGCCATGTGCCGCGCTTGCCTAGGTTGCGCCGGTTCTGCCATGGTGGTTTTTGCCGGGGTCGCAGGAGGGGGAACCCGACACCGTGGAGCCTGTACTTATTGAGTCCGTAAGCGCGGTCTTGCGCTGGCTGCATGTTATCGCCGGCATCGCCTGGATCGGCAGCTCGTTTTATTTCATTCACCTTGACCTCAGCCTCAAGCCGCGCCCGGGGCTTCCGCCCGGTGTCAAGGGTGACGAGTGGCAGGTTCACGGCGGCGGCTTCTATCACATGATGAAGTACATGGTCGCACCGGCGAAGATGCCGGACAGTCTGACCTGGTTCAAATGGGAGGCCTACACCACCTGGCTATCGGGCTTCGCGCTGCTGGTGCTGGTCTATTATCTGGGCGCCGATTTGTTCCTGATCGACCGGGCGGTGCTCGATCTGACCGTGGTCCAGGCCGCCGGGATCGCGTTTGGCACCCTGGTGATTGCCTGGCTTATTTATGAAGGCCTGTGCCGGTCGCCGCTCGGCAATCACGAAGTGGCGCTGGCGCTGGTTGGCTACGTGTTTCTGGTCGCTTTGACTTACGGCTTTACGCACGTGTTCAGCGGCCGCGGCGCCTTCAACCAGATTGGCGCCGTCATCGGCACCATCATGGTGGCCAACGTCTTTGTCATCATTATTCCGTATCAGAAGAAGACGGTCGCCGCGATGATTGCCGGCCAAGAGCCGGATCCGCGCTGGGGCCAGCTCGGCAAACAACGCTCGGTGCACAATAATTATTTGACACTCCCCGTCATCTTCCTGATGTTGAGCAATCACTACCCGCTGTTCTTCGCCACGCGATTCAATTGGCTGATCGTCGCCATCGTGCTCGTCATCGGCCCGGTAATCCGTCACTTCTTCAACTCGCGGCACGAGGGCAAGGGCAGCCCGTGGTGGACTTGGGCCGTGGCGGCCGCCGGAATGATCGCGGTGGCATGGCTGTCGGCCGCGGGGCCGCGAACAACGACCGTTGGCGCCTTGCCGCCGACGCCGAAATTCGCCGACGTCACCAACATCGTCCTGTCCCGCTGCAGCATGTGCCACGCCGCCGAGCCGGTGTGGGACGGCATCCCGACGGCGCCAAAGGGTGTGCTGCTCGATACCGACGAGCACATTAAAACCTATGCCGCGCTGATCGACATCGTTGCCGTGCGCTCGAACTTCATGCCGCCGGGCAACATTACCGAGATGACGAACGACGAACGTCTGGTGCTGGCATCGTGGCTCGCCGCCGGCGCGACGACGAAGTAACGCGCAAAGCATGGCGACCTGGAGGGGCGGCTTAAGTTGAGCGTGCGTGCCATTCGCGGCCGGCTTCTGACCTTCCTGCGCGCTCCACGCGGCGCCGGCGACGCGCAAAGTTATCGCTACATCGACGACGGCATCATCGTGGTGAAGGACGGCCGCATCGAAGCCGCAGGGCCGGCGGACGAATTGACGGAGCGGCTGCCGGCCGAGGCGCCGGTAGAGCATCACGCCGGCGCGCTGATCATGCCGGGCTTCGTCGACCCGCATATCCATTTTCCGCAAACCCAGGTGATCGCGTCCTACGGTGCGCAACTGCTGGAATGGCTGGAAAAATATACCTTCGTCGAAGAGCAGAAATTCGCCGATCCGGGGCACGCAGCCCGCAACGCCGAATTCTTTCTCGACGAGCTGGCGCGCAACGGCACCACTACGGCGGTCGCCTACTGCACCGCCCATCCGGCTTCAGCGGAAGCTTTGTTTGCCGCCGCGCAGCAGCGGAATGTTGGCATGATCGCCGGCAATTCCGTCATGAACCGCAACGCCCCGCCCGGATTGCTTGCTCCCGCGCCGACCGCGATGGCCGACAGCCGCGATCTCATACGGCGCTGGCATGGCACCGGGCGGCAGCGCTACGCGGTGACGCCGCGCTTTGCCATCACCTCGACCGACCAGCAGCTCGCCGAGCTTGGCGCATTGCTCAAGGAATTCCCGACCGTCCTGATGCAATCTCACCTCGACGAAAATTTGAACGAGATCGCCGCCATAAAGCGACTGTTTCCGAACGATCCAAGCTACACCGCGGTCTACGCCCGCTTTGGCCTCTTGGGCCCGCGCTCGCTCATGGGCCACTGCATCCATCTTGAAGATGCCGAAGTCGCGCTGTTGCGCGATACCCAATCCGTCGCGGTGTTCTGCCCGACTTCCAATCTTTTCATCGGCAGCGGGCTGTTCGACTACGAGCGTCTTAACGCCGCCGGCGTGCGCATTGCGCTCGCGACCGACGTCGGCGGCGGCACGTCCTATTCGATGCTGCGCACCGCCGCCGAGGCCTACAAGGTGATGCAGTTGCAGAGCCAGAACCTGCCGGCGCTCGCCGCCTTCGATCTGTTGACCCGGCGCAACGCCGCCGCGCTCGGCCTCGAAAACGAGATCGGCACCATCGCGCCGGGCGCCTTCGCCGATCTCGTCGTGCTCGATGCGCGCGCCACTCCCGCCATGGCGCATCGCATGGAAGTCGCGCGCAATCTCGAAGAGGAACTGTTCGTATTGATGACGCTCGGCGACGACCGCGCCGTGCGCCAGACCTACATCGCCGGCGAGCCGGCGCTTAAAGTGCGCGTCTAGTAGTCTCGCTACGTCAGAAAATCCGAGGCGCCCGTATGCGGGCCCCAGCCCGTCGCGGGGGAGGACACCGCTGGCAGCGCCGGGTTTTTGGCGCAGTAGTGCTAGCTGCGCACTTTAGCCACGCCCGATGAGCGGAAACTGCGCATGCGCCAGCATAGCGGCGACCGAGCCCATCGACGGCGCAGTGCCGTTGAGATCGGTAAGCCGGAAAGTCCTTCACAAACGGCCTTATTTCCACCACGGCTCCCACGGCTCGTCAAAGGTTACGCCGGGGTGCGTACTCCCATGGAAATTCGGGTCATCCCCGGACCAGGTGGACATGCACGGCGGGAACATATTGCGATACGGCCACGCGCACCTGGCTGAGTTCGGTGCGGCTTCATAAATCTTGGGGGCGATAGCGGATTCCCTCTGCTTCGGATGATGCGTCCTTGCGGCGTGCTGCTTCGAAGACGCCGTTGCAGCGGGCGTTTTTTCGGCTGGATCGGCCTGCGCGACCGCCAGTATGGACAGCGAAAGCGACACGGCGGCGATCGCGGCGGCGGCCACATTGCGCCGCGAGGTAAGTTGGTTCGGCATAGCTGTGTTCGGCATAGCTCTGTCTCCGTTTGGCGCCGCCCCCTTTACCTTAACACCTGTCGCCCCTGCGGACCTCCTCTCACTATAAGACAATCGTCGCACCGCGGTTCCTTCCCCATAGCCAGGCGCGCTCAATCTGACCCGACGCCGCATACGATCGCTCCTAAAATCAAGCCGACGCACCCGAACGTCGCGATTTTCATACAGTTCCCCTCGCCTCTTATTGTTCGATCATCCTGACCAGCGCGCCCTTGATGATCTTGCGCGTCGGCGTCATCGGCATGGCCTCGATCGGCACCAGCCGCTCCGGCCATTTGAACTTGGCGACGCCCTGACGCTCGAGCCATGCGCACAAGACTTCGAGACTCAGTGTCTGGCCGGGCTTGAGCACCACGCAACAGCAGGCGCGTTCACCAAGGACGGGATCGGGCATCGGCACGATCGCACTCTGCAGCACGGCCTCGTGCTGATCGATCAGCGCTTCAACGTCGGAGGGATTGAGCTTCACGCCGCCGCGGTTGATCAGGTCCTTGCTGCGCCCGGTGATGCGCACGTAACCGGCCCGGCTCATCACCGCGAGATCGCCGGTGCGCAGCCAGCCGTCGCCGGTGAAGAGGCCGCTATTGGCGGCGGCGTTGTCGAAATATCCGGCGAACACCGAGCAGCCGCGCACCTGTAACTCGCCCTCGGTATCGGGCGGCATCGGCTTGCCGTCAAAGTCGGCGATGCGAGCCTCACTGCCGGCCGTCGGCCGGCCGATCCAATCATAGCGCTCCGCGGCCGGCTCGCGCGGATCGCCCAACAGTACGGCGAATGTCTCCGTCATACCCCAAAGTTCGAACACGCAGCCGCCGGTCAGCTTCTCCTCAAGCGCGCGCTTTAGTTCCGGGGCGCAATATGATCCCGAAACGATGACCTGGCACAGGCTCGTGAGATCGCGGCCGTCAAGCAGCGAAGCTTTGAGGAGCGCGGCGACATGCGCGGGCGCGACGAAAGCATGCGTCGGCCGATCCGCTTCCAGCGCGGCCGCGAGCGCCGGCGGCGTGAATGCCGGCAGCGGCATGAATGTCGCTCCGGTCATCAGCGCCGCGTTGGCGACAAACAGGCCGAAGGCGTGGGTGAGCGGCGCCGCACTCACCACGCGGTCGCCGGGTTTTAGATCGAACACCGGCAGGCATTGCCGCGGATTGGCGAGCAGCGATTGAGAACTGTGCGGCACTGCCTTGGGCGCATCCGAGGTGCCGGACGTGTAGCACATCAGTGCCGCGTCGGTTGCGACCGGCGCTGGCGGCGGCGTGGTCCGGTCGGCGGCGGCGATCAACGCCTCCAGCGCGTGCACGCCCGGCCGCGGCGGGCCGACGGAGATGACGTGCTGAAGGTTTGGCAGACGTTGGGCAAGCGTCGTGAACATCGCCGGCGGATCGGCTTTGTCGGTCGCCGCGCCGCAAAACACCGCGCGCGCCCGCGAATGGCGGAGCAGCGGTTCGGCCTCGCCGGCGCCATACGGCATGTGCAGGGTTGAGAGAACGCCGCCAAGCCGGGCGACGGCATAGTAGATGATTACGAATTCAGGCGTGCTTGGCAGTTGAACCGTGATGACGTCGCCGCGGCGCACGCCAAGCGCCGCGAGCGCGGCGGCAAGGCGTTCGGCCCGGTCGAGTGCGGCGCCGTAGCTGACCGGCGGATGCCCGGACGCGGCAATGGCGATCGCGTCCGGCGCTTCGCGCGTCCAGCGTTCCAGGTAGCCGGCGACGGTATCGGCGGTCCAACGGCCGCTCTCAAGCTCGCGCCGCACCTGGTCGGGACGGAAGCGCAATGCGTCGCGGATCGCCAGCGCATCGGCGCTGAATTGCGGCTCGTTATAGGGATCGCGCTCCATGCCGCGCTCGGTGCGGAAGCGCCGCCCGCCGCCGAGCTGAAACAGCCGATAGTAGCGCGCCGGCTTGAAGCGGCGCTGCTCGAGCAGCACGCGGATGAAGGTCACCTGATCGGCGGCTAGACCAAGCCGCAAACCGATCTCGGGATCAGACAAACCCGTGCCCGGCCGTTGCCGCTCGATCTCATCGAACTGCAACAGCCGGACCGGATCGCCGCGGCGGTCCTGAACGTTGGTGCTGAGGTCAAAGATGATCGGGCCGAACGCCTCGATCATCTGGTGCGTGACGCCGAGCCGCTCACGCCGCGTTGGCGCCGCCATTGCCCACCTTTCGCGACGCAGCCGCGTGGTGCGCCGCGCCGCGCTTGAGCGGGTCTGCGAGCGGCGCATTGGTGGCCACCGGGCAGACGCGCATGCATTCGAAACACTGCGCAAACAGCCCGCCGTTGCCGACCGTCATCCGGTACCACAACACCTTGTTACGTTCGCCGAGCAGCAGTGCTTCGCGCTCCTCGGGACTGTCGGTGGCAATAGCATCGCGCAGCAATTGCGGCACGGTCTCGAACTGTTGCGTCAGTTCGGCGCAGGCGGCCATATCGTAGTGCATCGAGGCCTGTTTGCCGCCGGCATCGATCTCGCCGGACAGACACTGCGCCGGGCAAAATTTCATGCAAGGCGTGCGGCCTTCGCGCCGGAACATGTTGACGCAGCTCGGCGCCGGGCACGGATTTTCAGCGAGCGGCCGGTCCGGCGGCAGCGCCAGCTCGGTAAAGCACGACGCGTAGTACATGTAGCCGTAGTCGGGATGCAGCAGGATGTCGCCGGCGAGGCTGCGGGCGCCGAGACCGGCAAGCTCGGCATGCAGCTTCAGGCTCTGCAGCGGATACCGCGCGCCCAGCTCCGGATCCATATCCGGCGGACAATAGATCGACGGCACGCCGAATTTTTGCTCGATGTAAAACGCGAGTCCGTAGACGATCTTATAAGCGCGACTCTCGGTGCTGCCGAAATAGCTCAGCGCCTTGGCCGGCACGCGCCAGGCGCCTGCGGTCGAGCCGCCGACGCCGACCGCAATCACCGACTTCACCCGCGGCATCAGGTCGGTCGGACGATGCCCCGCGGGCGCAATTCGCTCAACTGCTTCGAGATCGGCCACGCCGGCAACCAGCGCGCCTTTGCGCAGGCAATAGTCGATGATGGCCTGTTTGGCCGCGACGGGATCGATGTCGGGAGCGCGGCTCATTGTGAACGCTGGGCCGACGCGCTTGCGTGCGGAATATTCTCGTACAGAATACTGATCAGCAGCATCACGTCAGCCCTGCGGCGCTCGGTGCGGCGAGACTATCGCCGGGGTCTGCCAAAGTCACGCCGCGCTACGGCTCGATCGCCACCTCGACCGCGCCGAGACCGACCAGCTCGAACCGATAGGCGCAGGGCGGCTGCGGAAATTTGGTCGTCACCAGGTTTCCGGTCATGACGATCTCGCCGGCACGCAACGGCGTTCCGTTCCTAGCGAGATGCGTGGCGAGCCACGCCACCGGATGGAATGGGTGGCCAAGAACATCGCGCCCGAAACCGCGATCGGTGATGGTGCCGCCGACGGCGACAACCCCCTCGATCGACGCAAGCTCCGGCCAGGAGCGCACGAAGTCCCCGAGCACAATCCCGGCGTTCCACGCGTTATCCGCGATCACCGACAGCACCTCCAGGTTGCGATAGTCGGCATGGCGGTCATCGATGATTTCGATCGCCGGGCAGATCGCGTCGACCGCTGCCGCGACTTCCACAGGTCCGAGGGCACGCCCGCCGGGTTCAAGGTCGCGCCCGAGGCGAACGGCGATCTCAAATTCAAGCCCGACGCGGCCGTACGCCGATGCGCACACGGTGGCGCCCAGCCTATGCACGCGGTCCTTGAGCACGACGCCTGCGATCGGACTGTCGATGCCGCACATCTCCTGCATGCGCTTTGCGGTGAGGCCGATTTTGTAGCCGGCAGACCCGGTGCCGCGCGCCTGCATCTGCAGCCGCACATAGTCGCGCTGCACCGCATAAGCATCGTCGACGCTGCCAATTCCGAACGCGGCGGCGAATGGGTGGAATTTCACTCCGCTTGCATGCTCGTTGACGAGAGCCGCCGCGGCTTTGGTCGCTTCATGGTGCATTGTGTTTTAGTTCGGCAAAATTTCGCTCAGCCATTTACCCGAACTTTAAGCGTCAATATACCGCCGTATAAACTTGCTACCATATTCACCTTGAATCGCAGGCGGGCGATAGTCACGAAATGCACGATACGAATAGCGATACCAATAATTTGATCAAACGACTGCCGAAATGCGAACTGCACATCCACATCGAAGGCAGCCTGGAGCCGGAGCTGATGTTCGCGCTGGCGGCCCGCAACGGCATCCGCCTGCCCTACCTCTCGGTTGACGCGCTGCGTCAGGCGTACCGGTTCCGCAACCTCCAGGATTTTCTCGACATCTATTACCAGGGCATGTCGGTACTGATCACCGAGCGGGATTTTTACGACCTCGCCTTGGCCTATCTGCAGCGCGCCCGCGCCGACAATGTGCGGCACGTGGAGATGTTCTTCGATCCGCAGGGCCACACCGCGCGCGGGATTGCGTTCGCGACCGTGGTCAACGGGCTGCACCGCGCCATCGTCGATGCCGGCCGCGAGCTCGGCGTGCAAGCGAGCCTGATCATGTGCTTTCTGCGCCACCTCGACGAAGCCGATGCCGAGAAGGCGCTCGACAGCGCGCTTTCGTTTCGCGACCGGATCGTCGGCGTCGGCCTCGATTCATCCGAGGCCGGCCACCCGCCGAGCAAGTTCAAGCACGTCTTCCGCCGCGCCCGCGACGCCGGTTTCTTTCTCACCGCGCACGCCGGCGAGGAAGGCCCGCCGAGTTACGTCTGGGAAGCCCTCGACGTGCTCGGCGTCGGCCGGATCGATCACGGCAATCGTTCGCTCGACGACCCGGCGCTGGTCGGCCGGTTGGCGCACGACCGTATGGCGCTGACCGTGTGTCCGCTTTCCAATCTGCGGCTTCGGGTGATCGACGAACTTGCGCACCACCCGCTGCGGCGGATGATGGACAAAGGCCTTGTGGTCACGGTCAATTCCGACGATCCGGCTTATTTCGGCGGCTACGTCAATGACAACTACCGGGCGGTTTCCGATGCGCTGTCGCTGACGCAGCAGGAGATCACCGCGATCGTCCGCAACGGCATCCGGGCCTCGCTGATGACGGCGTCTGAGAAGGCCGACACTCTGGCCGAAGTCGATCGCATCGTCGCTGCCGGCGCCTAAGGGGCGTTCAATTCCACCGGGCCGATACCGCCTCCGGCCGTTTCTGCGTTAGAGTACCCAAACGCGGCGAGGCGAACACAGGTGGAGACGCCAATGAGCAAAGGAGTGCCGGGTTTATCCCATGTCGATCACGTTGCGCTGACCGTGCCCAATCTGGATGCAGCCGTCCGTTTCTATTGCGACGTGTTCGGCGGGCACGAGCTATACCGCCTCGGACCGTTCGATGCGGCCGAGATACCGCGGACGAGCGACGGACGCGACTGGTCGGAGGCGCATATCAACGTCGCCGGCGCCCGATTGACCATCGCCATGCTCAGCATCGGTCCCAACCTGATGCTCGAACTGTTTCAATACGATCTGCCGGCGCAGCGAAACACGCAACCGCCGCGCAACTGCGACCTCGGCGGCCATCATATCGCGTTCAAGGTCGAGAACCTCGAAGCCGCCAAAAGCTATCTCGCGGAGTACGGCTGCAAAGTGATGGCCGGACCAATCGTGCTCGACCAGGGCCCGTGCGCGACGACCCTGGTCAACTATGTGCTAGATCCGTTCGGCAATCAGCTCGAACTGGTGGAATACACCACGCAGGCCTTTGAAGCGTCGGCCCCGGTCAGGATTTACCGGCCGTGACGCCCGCCGCTCGACGGCCGTGCGCGATCCCGCCTCGCCCGATATATCGCCCTTGTGGCCGAACACTGTCGAGCCTTTCTTAAAAAGGGGGCCGGGGCCATCCTTGTCAGTCAAGTATATAGTTGCCGCCGCCGGCTCACGGCGCGCTGAATTTCCAGCAGCCGCTGCCCGAGCGGGCCGCCGCCGTACATTTGGCCGCTCCCCAGATTTACCGACCGGCACCGCCGCGGTACGCTACCACGCAGGTGCCAACTGGAGCCGCAGGTTTTGACGTCTTTCGTATTCCGCCGGCAGATGACCGTCGAATTCGGGCACTGCGATCCGACCGGCGCGGTTCACGTTCCGCGGTTTTTTCAGTACTTCGACACCAATACGTGGATGATGTTCGAGGCGGCGACCGGCGTCGACTGCCGCGACTTTGCCGCTGTGTACGGCCTCTTGCCGCTGGTCGAAGTCAACGCCGATTGCCGCAAGCCGGTGCGGTTTGGCGATCTGATCGAGATCGCATCGCGCGTGACCGAATTCCGCCGCTCAAGCTTTCACGTCGAACACCGGATCACGGTCGACGGCGAGGTCGCCGTTGACGGCGCCGAGACGCGGGTGTGGGCGGCGCGGAATAAGGACGACCCGAGCAAGATCTCGGCGCTGGCGATTCCGGAACAAGTGATCGCCCGGTTTGCCTGATGTTGCGTGCATCCCGCACTGCAACAGCACAGACTGTTGAATTTCGCTGCCCGGTCCGGTGCTATGATCCCTTCGTCAGGGGAAGCCCGCCACCCCGAGCGGCGGGATAGTAAAGGGAGAGACACTATGACGGCGGGTGAGACAAAACTACTCTTTCCGGGCCTCGCGGGATTTTATGAGTCCTGGCGTGACATTGCTTACACGCTCCTTCGGGTGATTACCGGCTATATTTTGCTGATGCATGGCTGGATGAAAGTCGGCACCTTCGGTCTCGCCGGCGTCAGCGGTTTCATGGCCAAACAGGGATTGGAGCCCGCCGCCGCGTTTGCGGTTGCGGCCATGATCCTGGAAACTGTCGGCGCCGTTTGCATCATCTTCGGTCTGTTCACGCGGTTTTTCGCGGCCGCGCTGGCCATAGAGTTGGGCATTGCATTTCTGTTTGTGCATCTCAAGGCGGGATTTTCCGTCAGCAGCGGCGGCTTCGAATACGTGTTGCTGCTCGGTATCGTGACGTTCGCCATCGCGATCCGGGGCGGCGGACCCTACTCAGTCGATCACTTGATCGGCAAGGAACTGTAGAGCCGCCACTTGTCGGCCGCGCCGGCACTTGACCGTGCGTGGCCGCCACTAAATTAGCTGCTACTTCCGCCGGTCGGAAAAACGCGGCATTTTCACGCTCGCCTCAAACTCCTTGGCGAGCGTGCCGGTTGCCACCACTACGATCTGCGGCGTCAGCCCGAACTTATCGCGCACCGCGACTTGCAGCGCGTCGGCGGCCGCGGCTGGGTCGATGCCGCGCCGCACTTCGACCGAAACCATCATCGCATCAAGGTCCCGCTCGCTGACCGCTTCGGCCTTGAAGTCGCTGATGGCGACATTGCGAAAGATGAAATCCTCGAAGTCGGCGTGATTGATGTTGACGCCGCGGATTTTGAAGAAGCCGGAGGTGCGGTGCGCGTGCTTGATCAGCGGGAACACCGAGAACGGGCCGGAATCGTCGTCGCCGCGCTCCCAGGTCACAAGATCGCCGGAGCTCCAGCGCAGAAACGGCGTAACATTGTTGGTCCACAGCGGCGTCACCACCAAAGAGCCGACCCCGCCCTCATCAACCGGCGCGAACGTGTCCGGATCGAGCACTTCGACGAAGAACATATCCGTCCAGATCCGGAAGCCCCGCCCGGCCGCGTCCTCCGCCGCCATCATGCCGGCTTCGGTCATGCCGAACGTGTCGCGCACCTGCGCGCCCCATTGGCGCGAAAGCTTATCGCGCTTGGCATCGGACAGTGCTTCGGCCGAGCACAGCACGGTCTCGACAGAGCGCGAGGCGAGATCGAACCCGCGCGCCTCAGCGAGATTGGCGAGATGCAGTCCATAGCTGCTCATGCCCATCCAGATGGTCGGATTGAGGCGATCGATCAACTCAAGCTGCAACGCCGACGGCGTGGTGGTTCCGGAGCCGGCCCAGTTCACCGCGATGCCGCGTGTCGAGGCGGCACGCGCCAGCATCTGGCCGACTGGATGAATGCCGAGCGGGAATGACACGTGCGCCCGGCCGCCGCGCCGGCACCGCGTGCAATCGTAAATGCGCGCGAAGCCGACCATGGCCGCTTCGATGTCGGCGTAGCTGCGCGGATAGAACAGCGGCGTGCCGGTCGAGCCGCCGGAGCGCCAGTATTCGGCGATGCCGTCGTCGGGCGTGAGGCAGAAGGTCTGGTAAAATTCCCGATCGTCGAGTTTGCGCAGCGTCTCTTTGTCGAGGATTGGGAGCTTGCGCCATTCGTCCGGATCGTCGAGCCGATCCTGGCTCATGCAATCGAGCTTGCCACGATAGAACGGCGCCCGAAGCGCCTGCGCTACCGCACGCTTCTTGCCTTCGGTTTGGATGCGCTCGATCGCGGCCCGGGTTTTCGGCAGCTCGGCAAGCGGCGTCATGTGGTCAGGAATCGCGGCGCGGCAACGCGCCGATCCAGCGGCGCTGATCGGCATAGGCGTCCGGCAAATGCCCGGCCTGTTCTGCCGCCGCCATCGCCGCGGCACGTGCTTCTTTCCCCGGGGTATTTTCCGGGATCGCTTCCAGCGCGTCGCTCAACATCGCAGCGTAGTCGGCGCCGACCGGACAGACATCGGCGCAGCGCCGGCAACCGGTGATGACACCGGTGCCGCGCAGGATGCTTTGCCACAGATCGAAGCTTTTCTCGGAACGGACCAGGTCTTTCTGCCGCGCCGCGTCCGGCTCGGCGATGATTTGCGTCAGGTGTTCACTCAGCTGCGCGAAGCCGTGCGGCGACCGGAAGCGGTCGCAGGCCGGCCAGTCGCGCTCCCAGTGTCCGACGGCGTCAGCGGGACACGTCTTCAGACAGCGCCCGCAGCTCGGCCCGAGGCAAAGCGCGGTTTCCATTTTCTGATCGCAGGCCACATCGACCGTGCAGAGCACAGCAGTGAGCAGCACGCGCGGGCCGAATTCGGGCGTGAGCAATTGCAGGTTAAGGCCAAGAGTACCCAAACCCGCTTCAACAGCGGCGTGCGGCAGCGACAGCATCGTTGTCAGATGTCGCTCGGGATCGCCGTCGTAAGTCCAGGGATCGACGTGCGTCGGTGGCACGATGATCGCCGGATAGCCGCTGTCTTCGAGCCAGTAGACAAGTTCAAGCGACGCCTCCTCAAGCCGGCTCAGCGCTAGTTCGTCGTTGTAATATTTGTGGCGGTCGTTCCAGCCGGCGATGCGGGCGGCGCCGCGGCTCACGCGTTTCGCCATCACAATGACGCGGCCACCGTCGAGTTCAGTGATGTCGGACGGGCGGCGCGGATTATTCGGGTCGGGCGGATGACGCTCCAGATTGGCGCCGTCGGCGATGCCGACAAGATCGGCGCCCAACGCGCGGGCCTTGACCTTGATGTCGTTCGCGGTGAGCGGCTGCTTGAACGCGGAGACCATATTTATTGCCGGCCGTTCTCGTCCACCGTTGCCAAAGCCGCCTGCTTTCGCTCCTGCTGCAGTTTTTTGAATTCCTGCAGCTGCCGCGCGACCATGCCTTGATAACCGTCCGGCCCAACCCAGCGTTTGTTCCAATCGTTGAGGCCGGGAATCTCGGCGCCCTGCAGGCGATTGTCGCGATAGCTTTTGCCGAGCGCGACTTTCTCCGGCGTCTTTTCCGGAATCACCTTCTGCAAATCCGCGAGATGCGCATGATAGTCGTTGCCGACCGGACAGACCGCGAGGCAACGCGGACAATCGCCGAACGAGCCGACGACGCGCAACAAGCCTTGCCAGAAGCCGTAAACGTCGCGCGAGCGCCCGAGCTTTGCCTTCTCCGCCAACGGCTGGTCGATAAACCGCTCGAAGAATTGCAGGATGGTCGAAAATCCGAATTCCTGCGCCTCGGTGGCGCAGGCGCGCTTGTCGATGCCGAAATGCAGCACCGCATCGACCGGGCACGCATGCAAACAGCGGCTGCACGATTCGCCGATACAGACCTGTTCGGTCAGCGGCCGGTCCGGTTCAAGTTCAAGCTCGGTGAGAATGCCGGTGAGATAAACCCGCGGCCCGAATTCCGGCGTCAGGATGTTGACTTCCAGGCCGAGCGTGCCGAGGCCGGCTTCGCCGCCGAGATGCCGCGTCGACAGCCGGCCGTAACTGGCGCGCTTGAGGTTCCAGTCGGTCTCCTGCGCCGCGGTGACAAAGCTCGGATGGCCGGCATCTTCCAGCTCCTCGGCCAGCCGATAGGCGACCTTGTCCATCTTCCGCAACACCAGCATGTCGATGTACTGCACCGGGACATTGCTCTTGCAGCGGAACGCACCGGCCGGAATACGCTGCGCCACCACGATCACGCTTTTGCAGTACGGCGAGATGCGCTCAGGCGTCTGCGGCCACCGCGGGTCCGGCGGAAAGGCATTCAGCGTCGCGGCGCTGGCAATGCCGACGAGATCGGCGCCCAGTTCCTTGGCGCGCTTTTTGACGAAGGCCGCGTTCAGCCCAAGCTTATCCATGATGCGGCCGGACTCTAAGCTGAAACAACTTTGGCTGTGAAGCCCATTAAGGTCGGCCCGGCGCCGGATGAGCCAAGACGGACATGCGCGGACTGCCCTCTTAAGCAGCTCCACCACAGCCCTCGCGCGATAGTGTGCTAATGTACCGTCTCCGCTACCCCGCCGGGAAAGCCACCGCGTCTTGGGCGGCGGACGTGACGAACGCGAGGCCGCAATCACGGCCAAGTTTGTCGAAACTCAGTGCCAGTTTAAGAAACGATGAACGGAGGAAGCCATGTCGACGAACGCCAAGGGTCCATTTCGCGCGGATCACGTCGGCAGTCTGCTGCGTCCCGGCAAATTGCAGCAAGCGCGCATGCAGCGGCAACGCAAGAACATCACAGCAGAGCGTTTGCGCGAGATCGAGGACGAAAGCATCCGTGAGGTCGTCAAGCTTCAGGAAGATGTCGGCCTTGAAGGCATCACTGACGGCGAGCTTCGGCGCGATTACTGGCACCTCGATTTCCTCACCGAGATCGGCGGAGTCATGTTCGAAGAGGGACATAACCCGCTGAAATGGCACCGCCAGGACGGCGTCCAGCTCGAATGGGTGCCGCCCGAGGTGAAGGTCCGCGCCCGTATCACGCGGCCGCATCCGATCCAGCTCAAAGACTTTGATTTCCTTAAATCAACCACCGGCAAAACCGCCAAGGTCTGCATTCCATCGCCGTCGATGATGATCGTGCAGGGCGGCGAAAAGATCATCGACCGAAAGGTATATCCGGACGCCGACCAGTTTTTCACCGACCTGTCGCGCACCTATGCCGAGGAGGTCGCCGATCTTGCTCGGGCAGGCTGCCGTTATCTGCAGCTTGACGATACCTTTCTGGCGTTCCTGTGCGATGACAGGATCGGCGCTGCGATGGGGCGCAGCAATGAAGACACACACAAAATGGCGCGCCTGTCGGCGCGACTGATCAACGACGCGATCAAGGATCGGCCAAAAGATATGGCCGTCTGCGTTCACCTGTGCCGCGGCAACTATCAAAGCTCGTGGCTCAGCGCGGGCGGTTACGACCCGATTGCCGAGATTCTTTTGAGCGAGATCGCCGTCGATGGGTATTTTCTCGAATATGATGACGAGCGATCGGGCGGTTTCGCCCCGCTGCGTTTTCTGCCGAAAGGCAAGAAAGTCGTGCTCGGCCTCGTCAGTTCCAAGTTTGCCAAACTCGAACCCGAAGACGTTCTCAAGCGCCGCATCGACGAGGCGGCGAAGGTCGTGCCGCTTGAGCAACTTGCGATCAGCCCGCAGTGCGGGTTTTCGTCGACCGCGGAAGGCAACGTTATCTCCGTCGAGAGCGAGCGGAAAAAATTGGCGCTTTGCGTCAGCGTCGCCCGAGATGTGTGGGGCGGCTTGCTGAATTGATAGCGGCCGCCGACGTCTCAACGCGACGCCACATTGGGTCCCCGAAACAAAATCGTCGGCGCTTCGCGCCTATGCCGGCTGAATTGCCGGGCTCGGCTGCGGCACAGAGACTCGTTCCCGCACAATCAGGAGCTGAGCAGCGAGCCCGGCGGCAATGACGGCGGGCTCCTTGCCTTTGATCTCGGCAACGCCGATCGGACAAACCAGGCGGCCGATCTGGCTACTCGTCACGCCCATCTGCCGGGCCCAGTTCACAAACCGCGACCGCTTGGTGTCCGAGCCGATCAGGCCGACATATTCGAACGTCTCCCGTTGCAGCGCCGCAGCCGTGATGTCGAAATCGATCGGGTGGGAATGGGTCATGACGACGACCATAGCGTCGCGCGGCGCATCGTCGAATTCGCGGGCGACCGCGTCGGTGCGGACGGTGACGACGTTCTGCGGGACATGTTGCGGAAACTGATCCGGCCGGCTGTCGACCCAGCGCACCGCGAACGGCAGCGGCGCCAGCGCCAGCACGACTGCGCGCCCGACGTGGCCGGCGCCGAACAACAGCACCGGCGTCAGGACCTCGCCGAAGCTTTCATAAACCGACATCTCGCCGAACGGCAGCGCCGTCGCGTCGCGCTCCTTCGCCGGTTCATGCGGCGCGAGCGCGCGCACGATCCGCCCGTCGTCGCCGAGGCGACTCACAGAATCGAATGCTCCGGCTTTTTCTGCTTGCTCGAAGCGGTGCACCGCTGCGAGATCGTTTTGATCGAAAGTCTCGGTGAGCGTTTTCACCATGCCGCCGCAGCACTGGCCGAGATTGGGGCCCAGCGGCCAGTCGCGGAATTGCGCCCGGCCACGCCCGGCGCCGAGCACCGCACGCGCCGCGGCAATTGCCTCATATTCCAGGCGGCCGCCGCCGATGGTGCCAAAGAAACCGCCGTCCGGCTGCAGGACCACGCGGGCGCCGGCCTCGCGCGGCACTGACCCGGCGGCGCCGACCACACTGATCAGGCCGGCGGCGCCATGCCGCTCGATGGTTTCCCGGATCCGGGCCCAAACTTTAGCCATCTCACGTCCAGTTCACGCGCCGCGCGCTTGAGCGAGCGGCCCAAGCAGGGACACTGCATCGACCGGGCCGATCGCCTTGAGGATCGCTTCCGGCGTCGCCGGCGCATCCAAGGCGGCGCCGTTGCCCGGACGCACCGAGTGTATCGCATCGGCGATGGCGGCGAATACGGAAATCGCCAGCATCAGGGGCGGCTCGCCGACGGCCTTCGAGCGATAGATTGTATCTTCGCGGTTGCTGCCGTCGAGCAGCGCCACGCGGAAATCCGCCGGCACGTCGCCGGCAACGGGAATTTTGTAGGTCGAGGGCGCGTGCGTAAGCAGGCGGCCCTGCTCGTCGTAGACCAGTTCCTCGGTCGTCAGCCAGCCCATCCCCTGCACGAAGCCGCCTTCGATCTGGCCGATATCGATGGCGGGATTGATCGAGCGGCCGACATCGTGGAGCACATCGACCCGCCGCACGTTCATCTCGCCGGTCAGAATGTCGATCGCGACTTCGCTGCAGGCCGCGCCATAGGCAAAATAAAAGAACGGCCGGCCTTTGCCCTTGTCGCGATCCCAATACAGCTTCGGCGTCTTGTAAAAGCCGGCGGCCGACAAATGCACCCGCCCGGCATGCGCCTTCTTGGTCAGCTCACCGAACGAAATACTCTCGTTGCCGATGAACACGCGATCGTCGCGATAGGAAATAAGGTCTTCGGAAACGTTCCAGGTCTCGCTGGCAAAGCGGGTCAGGCGCGCCTTGATTTCGCGCGCCGCCTTTTGCACCGCCATACCGTTGAGATCGGTGCCGGAGGATGCCGCCGTCGCCGAGGTGTTCGGCACTTTGTCGGTCGACGTTGCGGTGATGTGCACGCGCTCAAGTCCGATGCCGAATTCTTCCGCCGCCACCTGGGCGACTTTCTGAAACAGGCCCTGGCCCATTTCGGTGCCGCCATGATTGAGGTGAACCGAGCCGTCCTGATAGACGTGGACCAGCGCGCCGGCCTGATTGAGATGCGTCAGCGTGAACGAAATGCCGAATTTGACCGGCGTCAGCGCAATGCCGCGCTTCAGGATCGGTGAGTGAGCGTTGAATTCCGTTATCTCATTGCGCCGCGCGCGGTAGCTCGACGAGCGTTCGAGCTGCTCGATGAGGCGCAAACCCACATCGGGATCCTCAACGGTCTGGCCGTAGGGCGTGACGTCGCGCCCGGCGCCGTAGAAATTGGTCTTGCGCACATCGAGCGGATCGAGGCCGAGCTGCCAGGCGATCGTGTCGATCACCCGCTCGATCGCCATCATTCCTTGCGGGCCGCCGAAGCCCCGGAACGCGGTATTCGACACGGTGTTGGTCTTGACCCGCCGCGAATTGATCCGAAATTCCGGAAGGAAATAGGTGTTGTCGGCATGGAACATGGCGCGATCGACCACGCCGATGCTGACGTCCGCGGAGCAGCCGCAGCGCGCATCAAGATCGATATCGACGACGCGGATGCGGCCATTCGGCTCATAACCCACTTTGTACTCGACCGCGAAATCATGCCGCTTGCCGGTCATCACCATGTCGGCGTCGCGGTCGAGCCGGAGTTTGCAGGCCCGGCCGGTCACGCGAGCGGCCAGCGCGGCGATCACCGCCCATTGGGTGGCTTGCGTCTCCTTGCCGCCGAAGCCGCCGCCCATGCGGCGCACGCGGCAGGTCACGTACGAATCCGGCAAAGCGAGCACGCGCGCGACGATATGCTGAACCTCGCTCGGATGCTGGGTCGACGAATAGACCAGCACTGCGCCATCTTCGCCGGGAACAGCGAGCGCGACCTGGCCCTCCAGATAAAAGTGCTCCTGACCGCCGATGCGAATCTTTCCCGCGCTGCGTAACGAAGCAGCGGCAAGCGCGTTAGCGACATCGCCGCTGATGAAGGCGTAATCCGGCAGCACGGTCTCGCCGGCCGCCCTGCCCTGTTCGACGGAAACGTTCGGCTTCTCGACGTCGATATCGATCTTGGCGCGCGGCACGGCGCGCCGCGCCCCCTCGCGGGAGGGGGCGACGACGGCGAACACCGGCTGGCTGTGGAACAGCACTTCGGTCTGCGCGAAGGCCGGCTCGTCGGCATTCACCGGCGAAATATCGTTTTTTCCCGGGATGTCCGCCGCCGAAATGACGGCGACCACGCCGGGAGAATTGCGCACCTCGGTCAGATCGATGCTGCGAATTTTGCCCCGCGCCGCAGGCGTGCCGCCAACGGCGATATGCAGCGTTCCCGTCGGCTCCGGTATGTCGTCGATATATTCGGCAGCACCTTGCACATGCTTGGCGCCGCTGTCGTGCGGCAGCGGCTTGTAGACGTGGCGCAGCGGCGCCTCGAGAACGGCATTGTCATTCGGCGGCATCGGCCATCATCCGATGATCTGCTATGCGCGTTGCCGCGGTGCTCACGCCGGCAATCTCGGCGATCGCCTTGATGACCAGATTGCCGGCCACCCGGCTGCGGTAGGCCGCGCTGGCACGCAGATCGGACAGCGGGGTGAAGTCCTCGTTGATGGCCTGCGCCGCTACGTGCCAGCGCGGCGTGTCGGTGAGCGATAGCCCGCGCAAATTCGCTTCGACCGCGTTGGCGCGCTTCGGAATTCCCGCCATGCCGCCGAACGCAACTCTGGCGCCACCGACCCGGCCGCCCTCGACCTTCAAACAAAACGCGGCCAGCACTGCCGAGATGTCTTCATCGGTGCGTTTGGTGATCTTGTAGGCGCGGAAGTACGTGGCCGGCGGCAGTTTCGGCACCAGGAGCCGTCGGACGAATTCTCCCGGCGCCCGATCCTGTTTGCCGTAAGCGATAAAGAAGTTCTCCAACGGCAACTGGCGAATTTTTTCACCGTGCCGCAACTCCACGATGGCGCCAAGCGCGATCAGCATCGGCGCGAGATCGCCGATCGGCGAACCGTTGGCGATATTGCCGCCGACGGTGCCGCAGGCACGCACCTGAATGGAACCGAAGCGCCGCAGCACCTCGGCGATGTCCGGATCGATCGCGCCCAATACCGGGACGGCGCGCGCCAATGAAACGATCGCGCCGATTTCGTAACCGGCGGCCGTCTCCTTGATCTCGGACAGCCCAGCGACCCGGCCGAGGTGAATGATTTTTTGCAGCGGGGTCAGTTTTTTGGTGATCCACAGCCCGACGTCCGTCGAGCCGGCGACAATGGTGGCATCCGGGTGTTGCAGGTAAACTTGCGCCAGTGATTGCTCGCTCGCCGGCGCAGCAAAGAAGGCGGTCGCATCGCCGATGAACAGATCGGCGTTATCGTCGAGCACACGCAATGCCGTCAGCCGCGCCGCACCATTGCGGCTGAAGCTGTCGTCGGCGCCGTTGCACACCGCGATCGCAGCATCGACGATCGGCCGGTAGCCGGTGCAGCGGCACAAATTCCCGGCCAGCACGTCGTTGATTTTTTTGCGGCTGGTGACGCCGTTGCATTCGTGATAGTGCGCGAACAAGCTCATCACGATACCCGGCGTGCAAAAGCCGCATTGCGAACCGTGCATGCGGGCCATCGCTTCCTGAACCGGATGCAATACGCCGTCGTCGGCAAGATCTTCGACCGTGATCAATTCGGTGCCATCGAGCTGACCGAGCAGCGTGATGCACGAATTGACCGGCTCATAGACCATTCGATCATCGCGTTTACGCACGACGACGACGGCGCAGGCGCCGCAATCGCCTTCCGCACAGCCTTCCTTGGTGCCGGTCGATCGTTCCTGCAGCCGCAGCCAGTCGAGCACCGTCGCGCGCGGCGAAAATTCGCCGATCCGGACATCGCGGCCGTTGCATCGAAATTGCAGGAGGTTTCTTGCCATAAAAGCGGTACCGTCAACTGGGCGTGGCAAAGCAGCATTTGCGCACAACAAATAAACCAAGGCAAGTAATGTGCCAATGGATCAATACACTTAGCTCACATCGCTACACGCGTTTCAGCATCTGATTGCAGCCGGCAAAGGATGCGTTGTCTGCGCGCCGCTGGTGAATCAGGGCTGCCTTTCGTACATTCCGTCAGTTGCGAAAAAGTTTCGCACTACTGACCGACGTTTGGTGGAGAAGTTCCTGCCGCTCAATCACGAAAAATTTCTGCGCCGGAGTTTCGAGGTGGCCCGGCGCGCGCGCACCAGCGGCAATCATCCGTTCGGCTCTATCCTGGTCAGCGCGGCCGGCGATGTACTGCTCGAAGTCGAAAACGGCTACCTGCCGGATCGCGACATGACCGGGCACGCCGAGCGGCTTCTCGCCACCCAAGCGTCGAAGCAATTCGATGCCAAATTTCTCGCTGAATGCACACTGTATACGTCGGCGGAGCCCTGCGCCATGTGCGCGGGCGCGATCTATTGGGTCGGCATCGGGCGGGTGGTTTACGGATTATCCGAACGCCGCCTGAAATCCCTGACCGGCGATCATGCCGAGAACCCGACGCTGGATCTGCCGTGCCGGACGGTGTTCGCCGCCGGTCAGCGTGCCGTCGAAGTCATCGGCCCGCTGCGGGAAGATGAAGCTGCTGCGCTTCACGCCGGCGTTTGGCAGGCCGCCAGCTCGTAAAGCGATTAAGCGGCACTGGTCGGCTAATCGCGCGCTGGCCCGTTACACCGTTGCCGACGGCACAGGTGACGCATTCGTGCGCGCGGCCATCACTCGATTGGCGGCGGTCACGCCGGTTTGCCACGCGCCGTGGGCGGTTGAGAAATCGCTGACTGAACAGGCCTCGCCGGCGAAGAACAATCGATCATCAACCGGTTCGGCGAGCTTTTGGCGGCAATCTGCCGACCCAGGCAGCGCGAACGAATACGAGCCGAGCGAATGCGGATCGAGGCCCCAGCGATGGATGCCGATCGGCTTCAACCGCCGCCTGAAATCGCTCCCGAGCAAGGCGGTCAGTTCGGAAACGGCGAAGTCAAAAAATGCGCCGTCGCCGTCGGCTTCGAGTTCCGCGGCCAAGTTGCCGCCAAAATAGGCCTCGATCTGCGGCCGGCCCAATGGCCTGAACTGATAAGCGCCGGTCGCCGCGCGATCGGTGCGACCGAACAGGCGTACGTCGCGGTCGAACTCCTGCGCGTCGTCAAGCGCCATGAACAGTTTGTCGTCGAGCCCGAGCGGCAGACCCTGCGCGGCCTCACTTTTTTGCGGCAACGCCGGCGTAAACGCGAACCGCCCCTTCGCCAGCAGCGAAACCGGAATCGCGATGATGACCTGATCGGCCGCGATCGCACCCCTATCGGTCTCAATTCTTAAACGCTTGCCGCGATGGTTTACCCCAATCACGCGGCAATCGAGCATCACCGGCAGATCGGCGCCATAGTCGCGTATCACCGTGCCGAGGCCTTCGATCACGCGCCAGTTGACGCCGCTATCCTGATAACGGTCGAAATCCTTGGCCGAAATCCGATCCCATTCGGCGCCGCTGATGTAGGTGCTCACTGCATTGATCAGCCCGTTCCAGCGGCCGCCCGGTTCGAGGGCCGCGGCCGCCGGTACGTCGGCGCTGTTCTGGGCCAGACGCTCCAGACGAGCGAAAAACGCATCCATCGCTTCGCCGAATTCGCTTTGCTCGGCGCGCGAAAAGCCGAACTCAAGCGACGGCCGCATCCATGGCGGCAGCGACTTGTCGATCGACGCGCCCTGCCTCGTGGCAATGTCTCGCCACGGATTGCGGTCGGCGGAGTGCAGCCACCCGCAGCCGAGGTCGAGCGCATCGCCGGACTCGTCGATTACCGTCCACGCCCGGCCGCCGAGACGCTGACGCGCTTCAACAAGCAGGCAGCGGACGCCGGCGTCGTGCAGCAGGCGCGCCGCCGCAATGCCGGCTGCCCCGGCACCGACCACCACCACGTCCACATCATCGCTCGCCATCGCAAACCTACTCGGACATGAGGTAGATGTTCGCGCGGCAGGTTCAAGCGCCGGGCGGGCGGCGCGATATCCGCCCGAGATCTTCGAGGTGCCGGCACAATGTTACGGCACGGCGAGCGTGACACGGCACGCTCGCCTCCGGTCGAGCCGCTGGTTTATTGCCGTCAGGCCGCCATGGATGCGCCGGCCCAGACCTTATGCGCAGCTTTCACCATTTCCTCGAGCTTTCGCCACTGCGCGGCTTCCGTAAGCTCGTTGCCGTGCATGGTCGAGGCGAAGCCGCATTGCGGTGAGATGCCGAGTTGGGAGATGTCGAGATATTTTGCGGCGCTTTCGATTTTCCGTACCAGCGAGTCCGCCGATTCAACCTCGGGCACCTTGGAGTTGACGATCCCCATGATCACCATCCTGCCCTTGGGCACGAAGCGAAGCGCCTCGTAACCGCCCTCGCGCTTGATATCCTCCCATTCGATAAAGAAAGCGTCGTAGGGCAGCTCGTTGAACATGCGCTCGGCAACGGGCTCAAGCGAGCCCGATACCATGAAACGCGAGCGCCAATTGCCGCGGCACAGATGAATGCCGCGCGTCACGTGGTCGGGAAGCCGCTCGGCGATCTTCTTGTCGGCCGCGATCGAGCGATCCATGAGCTGCTGGAACGACACGCCCATCTGCTTGAAGATGTCGAGATACATCTGGCTGATCAGCATCGGATAAAGCGGGTAGTCAAACTGGATGTATTCAAGACCGGCGGCGATCGCCTCGTCGATCAGCTCGTTTTGGATTGCGTTGATATGCTCGACCAGCTCGTCGTGGCTCCTATAGACTTTCTCCGTGACGCCGTTCTGATAGACGAACGGAAGTTCATAGAAGGAGCCTGCCGGTATCGTGGCTTTGAAGCGCGAATCAGTATTGGCCTTCATGAACTTGACTTCGCGCACCAGCGGGTTGTCGACCTTGCGCAACCGCCGGCTCACGATCGGCAGACCCTGGTAGCGCAGCTCCTTGCCTTCGTTGTCGTAGAACGCAACGCCCGGGCCACCGACCTCGAGACCGTCGACGCTGTCGTAGAACGATCCGGTGAACATGTAGCGCCGGAATTCACCGTCGGTGAGAACCGTGAGCCCCACCTCGCGCTGCCTCTTGATGACCTCGCGAATACATTTGTCTTCAATCGCATGCAGCCGGCCCAGATCTTTGGCGCGCTCTTCGGCCAGCAAGGCGGTGTGCTTCGGCGCGTAGACGCGCTCGATTTCGGCATGGAGTTCGGCGGGTCGCAGAAAGCTGCCGATATGTTCGGCTCGCGCCGGAGGCAGGCGGGATGACTTCGGCATGTGTGTTAACTCCCTTGGCTTGATGTGCGGGCTGCCGCGCTCGCGGCCGCCCGGTCTGGCTGTTGTTTTAGGCAGTCTCGAATGGCGGCCGAATAGTCCGGGCCCGAGGATCGAAGTTTCGCCGGTCGCCGGGCGCGCGGCGGGGCGATCTCGGCCGGATCGCCCGCGCCGCTGTGACCGATCTCAGCTCCAGCCGGTCTTGAGCTTGACCGGAGCAAAGTCGGTGAAGCCGACCCCGGCCACACCGCGGAAATATCCGTTCTGCCATTGGCCAACGGTGTAGACCTTGTCGAGAATCTGGCCGGGCAGCGAGATTTCGCCCTGGAGAACTTTGAACTTGCTCTTCCTGACGTAGTCCGCGATGGCCTCGCGGTCGATCGAGCCGAGGGCTTCGATCGACTGCGTGAGCGCCTGAAGCATCTGGTAGTTAAGCGGATTGCCCCAGTGGTCGGCATCGACGCCGGTGACATCCTTATGCCTCTTGTAGTAGGCGCGCATTTCCGGCGAGTCCTTGACGCCGCCGGCGCCGAGCACATTCTCCGCTGCGGCGCCGAATTTTTGCGAGAAACCTTCGAAGTCCGTTCCCACGGCGCTGTAGTAGGCTTTCACCCCAAGTCCTTCGATCTTGGCCTGCTCGGCGAGACCGAACGTATCGGGCGGATAAGACCAGGCGACGAACGCATCCGGATTGCCGGCCTTGGCCGCTTTGATCACCGGCGACAGATCCTGGGTGCCCAGCGGATAGGATTTGTCGTAGACGATTTCGAAGCCGTTTTCCTTGAACAGCGGCCGCCCCGCATTGGCGAGCTCGATGCCGAAGTCGTCGGCAACGTTGACCACCGCGACCTTGTTGCCGATCCCACCGGCGTCCTTCAATTGCTTGAGCACGCCGATCGCTGACTTGGCGTAGATCGTGGTCGACGATTGGAATGTGAAGAAGCCCGGATACTTCTTGACCAGTTCGGGTGCGTGGTCGGTGAGGCAGGCCACGGCGAATTGCGGATAACCGTATCTCGCCATAGTAGGCGCAACGGCGAGATTAAAGCCGGTGGCGTACATTCCACTGATCCAGTCGGCTTTCTCCACCGTCGCGGCGCGCTCCACGGCCTTGACGGCCTCGGGCGGCTGCGTGTGGTCGTCGTATTCGATCAGCTCGATTTTCCGCTGACCGTCTTTAAGCTTGAGCCCGCCGCGCTCGTTGACTTCATGCGCCCAGAGCTTGAACGGCGGGAATTGGGTGATGGCCGCTCCGGGTGCAAGCGGGCCGGTTTTGGCGCCGATTACCGCGACTTTGAACGTTCCGGTGTCGGCTCTCGCAGCACGCACGAAGGGCGCGGCGAGCGTTGTTGCGGCAGAGTACTGCAGGAATTCGCGACGTCGCATGTTTTCCTCCCATGGATCTATGCGCCGTCGGGGTTGCGTATCCTCCGTTTGCTTTCGGGGTTACGTCCCCGCCGTTTGCTGCCGGGGCTTACATCCCCGTCTTTAATTTTGTTGGGGATCCATCCCCGTATGCTCGGGGCTCCGTCCCCGTATGGTCGGGGATCGGTCCCAGCCGTTAGCAAGCAGATATGTTAACGGTATAAATCCCGGCTGGACAGCGATCTGCGATTGTATAGTGGCAACCGAGATCCGGCTTAATGGCCGCGTCTGCGACCGGCCACTTCGAACAGCTCCTTGATCACTTCTCGCAGCCACTCATTTCCGTGATCGCCGTCAAAGCGCCTGTGCCAAAATTGCGCGACGCGAAAGCTTTCGCTCCTGACCGGCAGCGGAACAAACCGTACCTGACCATAAGCCGCGTAAACCTCGGCCAATCGCCGCGGAACAACGCACAAAAGATCCGTGCTCGATATGATACTCGCGACCGCGAGAAAGTCGGGGACCCGCAGGGCGATCTTGCGATCGACTCTTTTTCGCAACAGTTCGCGCACCAGGTTGCCATCGAGCGAGCGGAAGAAATTCTCCGACCCGCCTCGAAAGCGTCCGACGACCAGATGCCACTCCGAAATGAATTGCCGAAGACTAAGCCGCTTCCCGATCCGGGGATGTCCCGGACGCACGATACAAACAAAAGTTTCGTCGAACAGGCGCTGCTGACGAAGGTCATCCGGCGGACGATCGACCCAGCCGAGCGCCAGGTCGACGCTTCCGACGCCAAGCTCATCCGACATCCGCGCCCGGGACAGACGCCTGACCGAAAGCCCGACACCGGGCGCCTCGTTCTGCACGCGCTGTATCAGCCGGGGCAGATAGGTGATCTCGCCGATATCGGACAGCATCAGCGTGAATGAACGGTTGGCGCTTGCCGGCACGAATGTCGCGCCAAGCTGAACCGCACGTTCGATGGAATCGAGCGCCTGCGAGACCGAACCGACAAACTGCTCGGCGCGCGGCGTCGGGCGCATTCCGGAACCGCTGCGGACCAGCAGCGTGTCGCCGAGGCTTTGGCGCAGGCGTCCCAGCGCCGCGCTGACGGCCGGCTGCGACAGGCCGAGCCGTGCCGCCGCCCGCGTGACGCTGCGCTCCCGCATCACCGCCTCGAACACGGTGAGCAGATTGAGGTCGGTACGCCTGATATTCATCAGACAAATATCTACCATCAGATCTAGAGATTTGACAAATGCCGATGCCCTCAGCATCGTCTGTCGCTCGGCAACAGGCCGGCGTTCCGTGTGCCGTCCGCGAGACGCCGGGTTCCTGCAAGCCGACGTCAAAATATCGGCATGGCAAAAAGGGAGGATATCGTGCGCCATCATCTCGCGCCGAGCGCAGCCGCCGGGCTACTCATGCTCACGGGAATGCTGGCGGCGCATGCCAGCGACGGCGTCGTGCGTATCGGCGTGCTCAACGATCAGTCCAGTGTTTTTGCCGACGGCACCGGGGCGGGTTCCACGCTATCGGCCCGCATGGCAGCGGAGGATTTTGGCGGCAAGGTTGCCGGCCTGCCGATCGAGGTGATTGCCGCCGACCACCAGAACAAGCCGGATGTTGGCGCAGGCATCGCCCGCAGCTGGTTCGATGTGGAAAAGGTGGACGTGATCGTCGACCTTGGAAATTCCGCGGTCGCGCTCGCGGTCAATGAAATCGCCCGCGACAAGAACAAGGCGATCCTGGTATCCGCCGGCGGCACCACGGCGCTGACCGGAAAGAGCTGTTCGCCCAATACCGTGCATTGGACATACGATAGCTGGTCGCAGTCCAACGCGATCGGCACCGCGCTGGTAAAGGCCGGACATCGGACCTGGTTCTTCCTCACCGCCGACTACACCTTCGGCTATAATCTGCGCGACGAGACCACCAAGGTCGTGCTCGCAAACGGCGGCGAGGTCGTCGGGTCGGTGCGCCATCCGATCAACACGTCCGATTTCTCGTCGTTTCTTTTACAGGCCCAGGCATCGCATGCCAGCGTGATCGCCTTGGCAAACGGCGGGGCAGATACCGCCAACGCGATCAAGCAGGCCAACGAGTTCGAGTTGCCGAAGGGCGGCCAAAGCATCGTCGGCCTCTCGACCATGATCGTCGACATTCAGGCACTGGGGCTGGCGACGACGCAGGGCCTGTTCGTCACCGAAACCTTTTATTGGGATTTAACGCCGGGAACCCGCGAATGGAGCAAGCGCTGGGCCGCCCGCAATAGCGGGCGTTACCCGCCGATGATGCAGGCCGGCGTCTATGCCGCGGTGCTGCATTACCTCAAAGCCGTGCAGGCGGTCGGGAGCCCGAACGACGGGGCCAAGGTCGTGGCAAAGATGAAGGAAATGCCGACCGACGATCCGCTGTTCGGTAAAGGGCACATTCTCCCCAACGGCAGAAAAATCCACGACGTCTATGTCTTCCAGGTCAAAGCGCCGGCCGAGTCGAAATACCCGTGGGACTTTTACAAGCTGGTGTCGACCGTGCCGGGTGAGCAGGCATTTCTGTCGCTTGCCGACAGCGGCTGCAAGTTGAAGTGAGGCACAGCGCGCGCCGGTTTGGGGAACAGACATGCGACCGGTGTCCTAAAGTAGAGCGCCGCCGCCTTTCCCGGGGTGTCAAGCGACACGATTTTTTCGACGCGACCGAATCCCGATTTACGCAATCGTACTGAAAGGAATGATGCAGATGACCTATGAGACGCTTTTGGTGGACAAGGCCGACGGTGTCGCCACCATCACCTTCAACCGCCCCAAGAAAAGAAACGCTATGAATCCTGCGTTGCACCAGGACATGACCAATGTGCTCGAAGCCCTGCGATACGACGACGGGGCGCGGGTCGTCGTCCTCACCGGCGCCGGCGGTTCGTTCTGCGCCGGCATGGATCTGAAAGAATTTTTCACCGACCTCAAAAACAAACCCGATGAGTACGACCGCATCACGCGTCTCGCGGTCGAGTGGCGGGGGCGCACGTTGCGCTACTATCCGAAGCCCACGATCGCCATGGTCAACGGATTTTGCTTCGGCGGCGCGTTCTCGATCGTCGAAGGATGCGATCTCGCCGTCGCCGCCGAGGAAGCGACGTTCTGCCTTTCGGAATTCAACTTCAAGATGTTCCCCGGCGGCAGCGTCAGCAAATCTCTCGCCAACCTTTTGCGCCCGCGCGACGCGCTTTGGTATGGCCTGTCGGGACGACCCTTCGACGGCCGTGTCGCTGCACAGATCGGCTTCGTGAACGTGGCGGTGCCTCTCGCCAGGCTGCGCGAAGAAACCATGCAGATTGCCAGAGAGATCGCCGGCAAGGACCCGCATGCGCTCAGAGCGACCAAAGACGGCTATCGTTTCTCGCTGGAAATGTCGTGGGAGGCGGCAATGAGTTACTCCTCGGCAAAGGAGCACGATTTGGTCGTGCGGCAGAACGACGCCTGGCGAACCGAGGGGATCGCCGACTTCCTGAGCGGCGAGTACAAGCCGGGTCTGGAGTCGCATGACAGAAAGAAGGCGTAGCTAAGCTAGACATTCGGCTGCGCCGCGACACGCCCGAGAAACGCCGCGAGGCTCGCTGGCGGACGGCCGAGGAGCCACTCCATCGTGTTGGAATTTCCAACGAGGCCGTGAGCGGCGTAATAGCGGAACATGGCGACGAGTGCGGCGCGTTCATGCTCGCCGATCCCGGCCGCTCGGGCACGCGCCTCCCACGCGGCAATGCTCTCGGCTTCGGGGCGCACGTCGCGTTGGAGCGCCGCGCCGATGGCGGAAGCTACTTCAAGCTGGCTGAGCGGGGCAGTACCGACGAGCTCGTAGGTCGCGCCGGCATGATTGTCTTGCGTCAGCACCAACGCCGCCGCCTCTGCGACGTCGTCCAGGTCGACGAGGCTCAACCGCGTCTCAACCGGATAGGGAACGCGAAACACGCCCTCGGCGGTGACGCCGCGCCACGCGCCGAGAATATTTTGCATGTAGGCGGTCGGCTGCAGGATGGTCAGATCGAAGCCTGACGCAAACAACATTTCTTCGGTTTGCAGCTTCGCCCAGTGATGCGGCATTGCTTCGATCTGCGGATGCAGCACCGAGTGATAGACCAGGCGCCTGACGCCCTGCGCCTTCGCCGCGGCAACGACGGCGCGCGCGTAGGCTACCTCCTCGCGGCTCACGTTGGGGCAGATGTGATAGATTGCACGCACGCCGGCCGCCGCGGACGCGAGCGCAACAGCATCAGCGAAACTGCCGAGAGCCACTTCGGCAGCGCCGAGCGCCATCAGCCTGCCGGCGGCTTCGGGATTGCGTATCAGAGCGCGCACGCGCGCGCCCTTGCACGCCAAGGCTTTGACGACGGCTTTGCCGGTCTTGCCGGCGGCGCCGGTGACGAGAATCATCGCCCGCCTGGGCGTTTGCCGATCAGCTCAAACAGCCGCCCGGGGCTGAGCGGAATTTCGTTGAGCTCGACGTTCTGATCCGGCAGCCGCAGCGCATCCTCGATCGCCTGGGCGAACAACGGGCCGACCGGAATGGCTCCGGCTTCGCCGGCGCCTTTGATGCCGAGCGGATTGAGCGGCGAGACCGTCACCGTGTGCGCGATCTGCATGTGCGGCACTTCGAGCGCCGTCGGCAGCAAATAGTCGGCGAGCGAGGCATTGAGCAACTGTCCTTCCTCGTCGAACACGAGCTGTTCGTAGAAGGCGTTGCCGACGCCCTGCGCGACACCGCCGTGGATCTGGCCGGCGAGGATCAATGGATTAATCACGGTGCCGCAATCATGCACGACCACGTATTTCAACACTTCGAGCGTGAAGGTCTGCGCATCGACCTCGACGATCATGGCGTGCACGCCGCTCGCCGTGGCGCCACCGGGCGGGCCGAAATATTGCGTCGACTCCAGTCCGGGCTCGGTGCCTGGCCGCACCGCCCCGCGCATCGGATTGGCCTTGAGCGCCAGCTCGCCGAGCTTGACCGACTGGCCGGGCACGCCGACCACCGAGACCGCGCCATTGGCGATTTCAAGATCCTCTTCGGCGCATTCGAAATGTTCGGCGGCAAGCTTCAGAATTTTCTGCCGCACCACTTTGGCGGCTTCGTTGACGGCGTTGCCGGCCACCACCGCACCGCGGCTCGCAAACGTGCCGGCGCCCCAATAAAACTGGTCGGTATCGCCGGTCACCACGTCGACGTCGCGTACCGAGACCCCAAGCTGATCGGCGACAATCTGCGCGAACACGGTGAAGTGCCCCTGCCCTTGGGTGCCGATACCGGTAGCCAAGCCGATCTTGCCGTTGGCCTGCACCTGGACTCTCGCCCCTTCGTAAGGGCCGATGCCGGTGCCTTCGACGTAACAGGCGACGCCGATACCGACATGCCGGCCTTGGGCCCGCAGCCGCGGCTGCTCGTCGGCGACGAAATGCTTGTAGCCGATCATGTCCAGCGTTTTGTCGAGGATCGGCTCGTAATTGCCGCTGTCATAGGAAAGCGGCGCGAAGTCCTGATAGATGATCTCATTATTATAAGGAAAGGCGTCGGGCGGGATGAGATTGCGCCGGCGGATCTCGGCACGGTCGATCTTGAGTTCATGGGCGGCGATGTCGAGCAGCCGCTCGATAACGAACACGCCATGCTGCCGCCCGGCGCCGCGATACGGCGTGACGATCGGCTTGTTGGTGAAGATTGCGGTGAAGGTGCTGTCGTAATTGGGGACGACGTAAGGACCGAGCAGCGTGCACTGCGAATTGATCGGCACCGTCAGGCCATAGGGGTTGTAGGCGCCGGTGTCGTGAAAGAACACGTCCTTGATGCCGAGGATGCGGCCGTCGGCGGCGAGCGCGATTTCGGCATCGTGAGTCTGGCCGCGCTCCTGGGTCGTGGCGAAGAAATGCTCCAGCCGGTCTTCGATCCATTTGACCGGGCGATTGAGTTTCCGTGCCGCCCACGGGATCACCACTTCCTCCGGATAGAACAACATGATCTTCGGCCCGAAGCCGCCGCCGACGAATGGAGCGATCACCCGCACCTGCCGCTCGCTCAAACCGAGCATGCCGGCAAGCCCGTTGCGCAAAAACACCGGCGCCTGGGTGGTATCCCAGATCGTCAGGTGATCGGCGCGGGCGTCCCAATGGGCAACGATGCCGCGGGTCTCGATCGGCGACGAACAGCCGTGATCGTAATGAAAGCGGCGGGAAATGACGCGATCGGCGCGAGCATGCGCCGCAGCGTAATTGCCGCGGCTTTGCCGTACGCGGGCGGCGACATTGCCGCGCACGTCGTCGTGCCCCCTGCCGGCTGCATCGGGCAGTGCATTTTCCAGATCGACGACCGCCGGCAGCGGCTCGATATCGAGCGCGATGTCGGTGAGCGCGTCTTCGGCGAGGTAGCGGCTGTCCGCCAGCACGACCGCCAACGGCTCGCCGACGTGACGGATTTTGCCCTTGGCGAGCGGCACCTGGGTGCGCTGATTGAAGGTGATGTCCTTGATCGGCGGCGGCGGGACCAACAGCGGGCCGGGGGCCCAGTAGTCGCCGAGATCTTCCGCGGTATACACCGCGACCACGCCCGGGCGCGCCCGCGCCGCGGCCACGTCGATCGATTTGATGCGCGCATGCGCGACGTTGCTGCGCAGGAACGCGGCGTACAGCATCCCGGGTAATTCAACGTCGTCGACGAACAACCCCTGGCCGGTCAACAGCCGGGCGTCCTCATTGCGGGTAATCGGCGCGCCGAAATTGCGCGTGGCCACGACGTTCACTTCTGCAGCCGCTCGGCGGCAAGCTGCACGGCCTCCACGATATGCTGATAGCCGGTGCAACGGCACAGATTGCCGGACAGCGCTTCGCGGATCTGCGCCTCGTCCGGCGCCGGCGTCTCTTCAAGAAAGACTTTCATGGACATCAGAATGCCCGGCGTGCAGTAGCCGCACTGCAGTCCGTGACACTCGTGCATCGCCTGCTGCAGCGGATGCAGATGCTCGCGGTCGGGCGCGAGACCCTCAACCGTCATGATGTCGTGGCCGTCGGCTTGAGGGGCGAACATCAGGCAAGAGCGAACGGCAACGCCGTCGAAAATGATGGTGCAGGCGCCACAAACGCCATGCTCGCAGCCGACATGCGTGCCGGCGAGCAAAAGATCATGGCGCAGGAAATCGCTCAGCAGTATCCGCCCCTCGACCTGACGCCGGTAGGGCGTGCCGTTCACCGTGACGGTGATGTCGTGGGTCTCAGTGGTCACGCCGGACCCGGTCGTTCGCCTTCGCCAAGGCGCGCCCGGTCAGGACGCCGGCGAGATGGCGTTGAAACTCTTTGCTGGCATGGATGCTGCCGCCGGGATCGATCGCGCCCTGAATGAGTTCGACCGCCGCCTCGATCGCGGGTTTGTCGATCATCGTGCCGACGAGCGAGTCACTTGCCGCCGCGGCGAACACCGGCCCGTCGCCGGCATTGCACAGCCCGATCCGCGCTGCACTGCAACGCCCATTGTCGTCGATCTGCACCACGCAAGCGACGCCGATCATGGCGAAGTCGCCCCGGCGGCGCGACACTTCCATAAAGCAGGCCGCGGAACGCGGCGGCGCCACCGGAATTTCCACTTCGGTCAGCATCTCGTCGGGCTCAAGCGCCGTGGTGAGCGCGCCGACGAAGAAATCCGCGGCATCGATCCAGCGTTCGCCGCGCACCGATTGCGCATGCAATTTGCCGCCGAGCGTCAACACGATGGCTGGCATTTCCGAGGCCGGATCGGCGTGCGCCAGATTGCCGCCGATGGTTCCGCGATTGCGGATTTGCGGATGCGCGATGTGTGGAAGGGCTTCCTCCATCAACGGTACCTGGCGGGCGATGACGGGATCGCGTTCAAGAGCCCGATAGCGCGTAAGCGCGCCGATGCAAAGCCGCTCCCCGGCGTCGTTTTTGACGCCGGCAAGCTCGGCAATCGGATTGATGTCGATCAGCGCAGCCGGCTGTGTCAGCCGGAAATTCATAGTCGGAACAAGGCTTTGACCGCCGGCAAGAAACCGGGCCTCGTCGCCGTGTTCGGCCTTTAATTGCAAGGCTTGCTCAAGGGTCCGGGCAGCAAAGTACCGGAAGGGCGCGGGTTTCATAGCAAGCGGAGACTACCAGAGCGGCGGCAAGCCGGCGTGCCTAAGTATGGAAAAAATCCCCTCAATGAGTCAAAATATTCTCCAAGCGAGGCACGTTCGAGGAAACCATTGACAATGGATGCGAATTAGCGTGCCCAATGTTCTGTCAGCCTGAATAAAGGTTGGGCGCGGATTTCGCGCGCAGGTCGCATAGCATTAGCCATGGACCAACGCGTAGCGAGGCGGCCCGGCCAGGCGGAGCAAAGCGTGGCACTCGGGTCTTCGCCTCAAGTATCGACATTACGTGTTGAGCAAGTGACGGCACCGCAGACCGCGTCCGGCGGCGCTACAGCGAAGGCGTTGACCGTGGACGCGCGCGGCGTCTCGCTGACGTTTCAAACCAGCGACGGCGAAGTCCAAGCGCTCGCCGACGTCGATCTGCAGATCAGCGACGGCGATTTCGTCTCATTTATCGGCCCGTCGGGCTGCGGCAAGACTACGCTTATGCGCGTCATTGCCGACCTGGAGCGGCCGACCGCGGGAGCCATTCTCGTCAACGGCGTCAGTCCGGAGGAAGCGCGGCTGCGGCGTCAATACGGTTACATTTTTCAGGCGCCGGCGCTCTATCCGTGGCGAACCATCGAGCGCAACGTGATGTTGCCGCTCGAAATCATGGGCTTTGACGCCCGTGAGCGCCGCGCGCGTATGGAGCGCTATCTGAAGCTGGTCAACCTTTCCGGCTTTGAACGCAAATTTCCCTGGCAGCTCTCCGGCGGCATGCAGCAGCGCGCTTCGATCGCGCGCGCCCTGTCGTTCGATCCGGCGCTGTTGTTGATGGACGAGCCGTTCGGCGCGCTCGATGAGATCGTGCGCGATCACCTCAACGAGCAGCTGCTGCGGCTGTGGGATCAGACCGGCAAGACCGTCGTCTTTGTCACTCATTCCATTCCAGAGGCGGTATTCCTGTCCACCAAGATCGTGGTGATGTCGCCGCGGCCCGGCCGGATCATCGACATTATCCCATGCGATTTTCCCCGCGACCGGACGCTCGAAATTCGCGAGACGCCGGAGTTCATCAAGATCGCACAGCGGGTCCGCTCCGGCCTGCGGTCGGGTCATTCGTATGACGAGTAGCGCGCTTGAGTTGCCGCGGGCGGGATGGCAGCCGGCCTGGATCGCCGACCGCGCGCCGGTCGTCTTCATCGTCGCCGTCCTGCTCGTGCTCTGGTACCTCGCCGCCATTGCGATGAATGCGGCGCTGGTGCGCGATGCCTTCGAGCGCAACGAGGTCAAGTATACCTTCGGCGAACTCATCGCCGGTACGATGGAGGCCGAGCGGCCGGTCGTGCCTGCGCCGCACCAGGTGGTGATCAGCTTCTTCGACTCGGTCTTCGACTATCCGCCCGATTCTCCGCGCAGTCTCGTCTACCACTCCTGGGTGACGCTTTCGGCGACGGTCGTCGGCTTTGCGATCGGCGCGATATTCGGCATCGCGCTGGCCGTCCTGATCGTGCACATGCGCACGCTCGAAAAGAGCCTGCTGCCTTGGGTCATCTGTTCGCAGATGGTGCCGATCCTTGCCATCGCACCCATCATCATCGTCGTGCTCGGCGCCATCGGCATCCGCGGGCTGCTGCCGAAATCGATCATTTCCGCGTACTTGTGCTTTTTTCCGGTCACTATCGGCATGGTCAAAGGATTGACCTCGCCCGATCCAATTCAGCTTGATCTGATGCGGACCTGGTCAGCGAACAAGCTGCAGGTCTTCCGGAAGCTGCGCTGGCCGTCGTCGATTCCGTTCCTGTTCGCCAGCCTCAAAGTGTCGGTGACGATTTCGCTGGTCGGCGCCATTGTCGCCGAACTGCCGACCGGCGCGCAGGCCGGTATCGGCGCGCGGTTGCTGACCGGTTCGTATTACGGACAGACGGTGCAGATCTGGGCGGCGCTCTTTGCCGCAGCCATCATCGCCACCGTACTGATTGGGTTGATTGATCTTGTCGCGAGATTTACGGCGCGGCGGATGGGGGCACACCCATGATCGCGCGACCGCAGGCCGTCGGGTTCTGGCTTGCCGCGCTTGGCCTCGTGGTAGCGTTGGCTTTTCCGCTCTCTACCGCGGGGGCGCCGGGCATGACTACCGGCCCCGAGCTGCTCATTGCGGTGCTCGCCGCAGCGCTGTTGTTCGCGCTCGCGCCGTTCTGGCCGGCAGTTTCGGCCGGCCTCGGCTTCATGGCCGCGGCCCTTGGCTGCGCGGTTACGCTCGCCTTGCTCGCCGCCGACAATATTGCCGGCAATGCCGCGTGGGGCTTTTGGCTGATGGTGCTCGCGACCTGGCTTGGCGCCGCATTGACGCTGACGCGCTTGGCGGCGCTGCGCCCGGCGGCTCGCGCCACGCGCTCGCTGCGCGATCTCGCCATTCCGATACTGTTCGGCGCTTTCCTGGTTTATCTCTGGGAAGTTGCCGTCCGCGGCTTCGGCGTGCCACCGGTGTTGATGCCGGCGCCGACCTCGACCGCGCAGCGCTTTGTCGAATCGTTGCCGGTCCTGGGCGAGGATTTCGTCCAGACTTTTGTGCGCAGCGTGCTCTCGGGCTACATCATCGGCTGCGGCGCCGGCTTTCTCGTCGCCATCGTCGCCTACCGCTATGACTATCTTAAACGCGGGCTGCTGCCGCTGGGCAATTTCGTATCCGCGCTGCCGATCGTCGGAATTGCTCCGATCATGGTGATGTGGTTCGGCTTCGATTGGCCGTCGAAGGCCGCCGTCGTCGCGGTGATGTGTTTCTTCCCGATGCTGGTGAACACTTTGGCCGGGCTTGCGGTCGCCGGACCGATCGAACGCGATCTGATGCGCTCTTATGCCGCGAGGCCGGCGCAGACTTTGCTCAAGCTTAATCTGCCCGCGGCGATGCCGTTTGTTTTCAACGCGCTGAAAATCAACTCGACGCTGGCGCTCATCGGCGCAATCGTGGCCGAGTTCTTTGGCACTCCGCTCCACGGCATCGGTTTTCGCATTTCGATCGAGGTGGCTCGTATGTCACTCGATATGGTATGGGCTGAAATAGTCTTGGCCGCCCTGGCCGGGATGGCTTTCTACGGGATCGTCGCACTCGCCGAGCGTGCGGTGACTTCGTGGCATCCGTCGTATCGGACCTGACTCGGCAATCTGACAGAGCGGAGAAGCGACAATGATGAAGAAGCTCGTGTTCGCAACCGGCCTCGCCTGCGGGGTCTCGCTGGCAAGCGGCGCCTACGCCGCCGACAAGGTGACCATACAGCTGAAGTGGGTGACGCAAGCGCAATTCGCCGGCTACTACGTGGCCGCGGCCAAAGGCTTCTATAAGGACGCCGGTCTTGACGTCACCATCAATCCGGGCGGCCCCGACGTGGCCCCGCCGCAAGTCATCGCCGGCGGCGGCGCCGATGTCGTGGTCGACTGGATGCCGTCGGCACTGGCGTCGCGCGAAAAGGGCGTGCCGCTGGTCAACATCTCGCAGACCTTCAAGAAGTCCGGTCTCGAACTGACCTGCCGTAAGGACACCGGCATCAAGACGCCGGCGGACTTCAAGAACAAGACGCTCGGCGTCTGGTTCGGCGGCAACGAGTATCCGTTCCTGGCATGGATGGCGAAGCTGAAGCTGAAGACCGACGGCTCGCCCGGCGGCGTCAAAGTGATCAAGCAGGGCTTCAACGTCGACCCACTGCTGCAGAAGCAGGCCGATTGCATTTCGACCATGACCTACAACGAGTACTGGCAGGTGATCGACGCCGGCTACAAGCCGGACCAGCTGGTGGTATTCAAGTACACCGACGAAGGCGTCGCCACGCTGGAGGACGGCCTCTACGTGATGGAGCCGAAGCTCAAGGATCCGGCGTTCGTCGCCAAGATGGCCAAGTTCGTGAAGGCGTCCGAGAAAGGCTGGGACTGGGCCAAGAAGAACGACAAGGAAGCCGCCAAGATCGTGCTCGCCGCGGACACCACCGGCGCGCAGACGCTGCATCACCAGGAACAGATGATGGGCGAAATCGCCAAGCTCCTCGGCTCCGACAACGGCAAGCTCGATCCCAAGGACTATGAGCGAACCGTCACGGAATTGCTGTCGGGCGGCTCCGATCCGGTCATCACCAAAAAGCCGGAAGGCGCCTGGACGCATGCTGTCTATGACGCGATGAAATAAGCGCGATCGCCCCGTGCGGATATAGCCGCACCGCTTTCGAAAGACACGTCGTTAAAGGACATGGCCGGCGCTACGCCGGCCATGTTACTTTTGCGGCGGCCGGACGCTGAACGAGCCGGCCATTAAGATCCATTCAATAAAACGCAAAACACATCAGGGAGGAAATCGACATGGCGACCCACGTGCTAGTACACGGTGCCTGGCACACCGGCAAAGAACTCGAACCGACGGCGGCCCCGATCCGGGCGGCCGGCCATCAGGTTCACACCCCGACTATCGCGGGCAACAGACCGGGCGACAAGAAAACCGTCGGCCTGGCCGACGCCATCAAATCGATCGCCGATTATCTGGTCGAGAATAATCTGAAAGACGTGATACTGCTCGGCCACAGCTACGGCGGCATGGTCATCACCGGCGTCGCCGACAGCGTTCCCGATCGCATCCGCCGCCTGGTCTACTGGAACGCGTTCGTCCCCAATAACGGCGAAAGCCTCAACGACATGGTGCCGCCGCCCTATGTCGCGCTGTTCGATCAGATTGCCGCCCAGCGCGGCGACAGTACGGTGGTACTGCCGTTCCCGATCTGGCGCGAGGCTTTCATCAACGACGCCGATCTGGAGACGGCGCAGAAGGCCTACGACGTTCTCAATCCGCACCCGGTGAAAACGTTCAGCGACAAGATCTCGCTCAAGACCAATCCGGCGGACATGCAGATCGGCAAGTCCTACATCAACTGCACCGAGGACACCTCGCTGCCGCATCACTATCCCTGGCATCCGCGCCTGTCGCAGAAATTGGGGCTGTTCCGGCTGGTTCAGGTTCCCGGCAGCCACGAACTCTGCTTCTCCAATCCGAAGCGGCTGGCGCAAGCGATCATGGATGCCGGCGGCGACTGATCGCGGGGCGTCCGGCCAACGAACGCCGAGCGCTACGCGCGCTCGTGCTCCACTGCGGCCAGCACGTCCTCGCACCGCATCGGTTCAAAGCCGGGGCGAAATTTTTCCCGGCCCAGACGATAGATCGCACCATTGTACGGCGCCGGTACGCCGTGTTCCGCGGCAAGCCGCACGATGTATCCGGTGATCGATTCAAGCTCGGTGTCGTGCGCACCGCGCAGTGCGACGTCCTGCGTCATGCTCGACATCGCCATGGCGCGGAGCCTGCTCTTGAACACCGGCCGGAACACCCAGCCCGGGATCAGTGTTGTCAGGTGCAAAAGACGAAAAGACGGTATGCCGGGGATGCGGTACTCGCGATAGCCGGCGGCGCGAATGATGCGCACGCCTTCCCACAAAGTCCGCGACAGCAACTGCTGATAAACAGCGAGATTCGATAGCGGCCGCCAGCCGCGCCCCACCAGCGCGTCGAGCGCGTTGGTGAGGTTGATCACGATCTTGGTATGCACCGCATCCTGCAGCCGGTCGACGGTCTGCGTCGGACAGCCGCGCGCGAGGATCGACTGCGCCAGATGCAGTTCCGCGTCCAACGTGTTGCCGGGCGTGCCGATCAGCAACGGCCCCTTGCGCTGATAGCCGATCAGCGCCGGCCCGTCGCGGCGGGCGTTGTAGGCGACAACGCAATAAATCACCTTGCTGAAATAGTTCGGCAGAATGCGCTGGTTGTCGATGCCGTTGGCCATCGACACGATGATTGGCCGATCGCCCAGTTCCTCTTTCACCTGCCGCGCGACCGTTTCCAGGCTGTAGTTCTTCACCGCCAACACCACGATCTCGGCGTCGGCTAACTCGCCGGGCCGGTCGATTGCGGCGACACGCACGGTCCGGCGCGTCCGCTCCGGCGCGTCAAATTCATAGGTCGTGATGCCGTCTTTGCGCAGCGCCGCCTGAGTTTCACCATGGCCCATGATGAAGGTCGCCGGATATTTCTCGGCCACCCAGGCCGCGACCGAAGCACCAATGGCGCCGGGGCCGATAAACAGGATCTTCGGCTCGCTCATAGGGCCATATTAGGCGGCAAACTCGCAAACGCGCAGGGAACGTCTGTTTTTATGAAGGTTGATGACGAACTTGAATTTTGTCGACTGCCGCACGATCGGCCGCTAACGACACCGGCCACGGGCCAAGGCGCATCGACTCGGCCCAAATTTTTTAGCGCCGTGAGTGCGATTTTCAGATGTATCCTCAATAGCTGCCATCCAACCAAAGTCGAATGCATTCTTCGACCCCTTGAGCTCGCTCATCGCTGCGCTGCGCAGATTGTCTTTTGTCAAGAGCTTCGGCTGAATGTTTTGCATGAACGGCAGGAGTCAATCGCGGCATAGTCGGCACCGCTCTGTAAATTTCTCGGACAGTTCCTGGCTTCCGGTCCTTCGTCATCGCGCATAGGCAATTGCAACACGCTGATCCACGCGCTGCATGCCCATTTCGGAGAATATGGCTTAACAGAGCCATTCTTCATGCGTCGCGCAACCTAGACCTAGATACCCTAAAAATACCCGTCTAACCGGACTATCTTGTCGTTAATGAAGATTGCTTGCGAGACGTCACAGGTGAAAAAAGCCCCGGGACATTGTCCCGGGGCTTTCGCATTTTCGCCGATTGCCAGGCGCCGTATGCGCTTACTCAGTGATGGTGTCCGCCATGCAGTGCAGGGTTGCGGCGCACGTTTACGTGAGCGTTAACGTGGGCACCGCGAAGGTTGACGTGCCCGTGCGCCGGAACTTCCCGATGCGGCCCGTGATTATGCGGCCCGTGATTATGCGGCCCGTGATTATGCGGCCCGTGATTGTGCGGCCCGTGATTGTGCGGATGGAACGGCTGCGGGTGGTGCGGGAAATGACGCACGCGCCACGGATGACCGCGATGATGCCACCAGTGCCAGCCGATTGGACCACCCCAACCGATGCCACGATGGAAGTTTTCACCGCACCAATACCAGCCGCCGCCGTGCCATCCGGCGTCGTACCAGCAATAGCGATGACCGCCGTACCAATAGAATTCCTGCTGACCCTCGACGGCAGCGACTTTGCCTCGCACCCAGCCTTGCGTCGGCTGCTCGGCGCATTGCGCCAGACTGAGCGTCGTGTTGGGCTGCACCGGCGTGTTATCCACGGTTACACACAGGCCGTCCGGGTTGGCGATTGCAAACACGTCCGCCTGATCTTTGAACGGCTGAAATTCCCAAGTCTGCAAATCGCCGCCGCTGCAATCGGTCAAGACAACCGGATCGCCGGCGCCGGGGGGCTGATTGGGCGTCCCGCTCAGGCCGCCGCCGCATTGCCCGTTGGCGGTCCGCGTGGAGTGCTGATACGCAACCGCCTGATGCGGTTTCCCGTCGCAACCAGCAACCACCAGATGCGTGTTCGGATCAGCGGCAGGCGCGGTCATGCACCAGCTTGCGTCTGGCGTGGAAAGCACCGATTTGAACGTGTAAACGTCCTGGGCATGCGCAGAAGCGCTGACAAGGCTGACAACGCCGAACAGGCCTGCTGTCACTGCAATTAGATTCGCCAGACGGCGACTAAACTTCCCTGGTTGGATCATTTTATTTTCCTTTTTTCTCGAAGACATCAATCAACGCCTGATATCGCGGCATCGTTTTGATCTCGATCAACCGATCGGAGGAATTCTGTGTGACACGGCTAAATAAAGGGGGATTGACTGCAACCGCCCACGCCCGGGTGATGTCGCCTGTGGGCCCGCTAGGGCTAACAATTACTCGCGATTTTCTGCTGATTGCCGACGAGGTCATCGAAT
>VFSW01000803.1_pt1 | contig 46517 bp, 38 predicted proteins | sample 5358111 | NCBI WGS metagenome assembly VFSW01 (sample SAMN11554181, study PRJNA540505) | mine drainage metagenome | isolation source: sediment from site ElyBrook_90M | place: USA: Ely Copper Mine, Vershire, VT | collected 2017
AGCAGGCTCAGACCCATCCAGCCCTGAAATCCTGCTCTTCACGCCGGATCCAGGAAATACCCCCAGCTGATCCCGTTCAGCGCCATCAGGACCATCGCTTGGGGGCGTCTGGACAACTTACAATTCACGACGCTGCTCCAGAAGGTCGCTCTTGCCAACAAGCCGGGGGCACAGAAGCTCCGGGACGAAAACTGGGATCCCGCGGCTCCAGCCCGGTTCACCGAGGAGGACAAGGCAAGTTTCAGCACTAATATCTTTGACATTTTGGGCCACACTTATGTGCGAAACGACCCCGAACACTACTACAAGTATTTTTACACGGAAGCGATTGAGTCCCCCGCCGATTGGCGATCCGTAGCGGCCGTGTATAACCTACTATTCGACAAGTTACCGGCCGCGCCACACGTGCGGCTCAAGGCCAATCTTGGTTACGCGAAGAATATAGCTCATGGAACCGCAACTTACACGTTCCAGGGCGGTGACGCCGCCGCCGATACGTGGAGGGAGGCGCTGATCGGCCTGATGGTGCTCGGCTTCAAGGCCCAGCCGAAACTGGCGGGGGGCGCACTCGATCCGTCGTTGGCCAACGCGATGTTGGAAGGCCAGTTCGTGGAACAGATCGCATCGGGCACGGCCGGCTTTCTCGGCAATCCGGAAATAAAGATCTTCTGGCGCTGCGACGGGCGGGACAAGGCTCACTTTCTGGATACTCATTCGGCGGAGGCCGCGGTTGACCTGGCGGATCGATCGGCCGAGCTGAATCTCGATCAGCGATGGAATCCGTACTCCGCCGATAAGGTCAAGAACGCCATGTGGCTTCGCAAGGCGAGCAAGGACAACGACTACTACACGATTGTCAGCGTCGCGATAGACTTCAAGACGACCGTGCCGTTCCCCACGCTGGATGAATCGAAGAACCCCGATTATCAATTCCCGATTCTCGAGGGCTCGACGGTAAAACCGCTCCCGCAATGGTCGGCGGGAGAACTGGCGCAACATCGCAAGAATCTGGCGCTGGTGTCCGTTATCGAGAAAGGGAAGCCGGTGGAGAAGATCCGGGTCTGCACAAAGACTCATGCTTATATGGCGGTGGTGCAGGACGGGTTTGTTATCAACACGCAAAGTTATGGCGGCGGTTCGTTCCCGGAGCGCGCCGTGCGCGGCTTGCCGGTGGATTCGGTTGTGGCGTACCTGCCGTTCTATCGCGTGCATCATGGCGGCGCCCGGGTAGAAGGATTCACGATGTTTTCCGCGGGAACGGACACGCCAATCCTGCTGGTCAGCGAGGAGGAGTTGCGCAATCGCTATGGATTGCTCGGCGCCGAAGCGATCCACCGACTGTATTTCGAGGCAAAGTCCTACATACTGGGCCGGGGCAAGTTCGCGTGGGCGGCATCCGGCTCCGCCGCGCCGTCCATGGACCTGGATGTCCAGCGAGTCATTCAACGCCCCTTGCAGGCGGCGGTCCAGCCGAGCGACCCACGCCTGCGCTAGCTACATCATCGCGGCCGGAGGCGCCGGCTCGTCCGGGCTGCCGGCGTTGGCGAGCGGCAGGCGGATCATCCACAATCCGAGCAGCGCCAGCACGACGAGTCCGCCCGTGAAACCGGTGTCGATAGGCAGCGTGGGGAAACGGCCGTGGAAGAAGACGATCGTCGCCGTAACCAGGCCCATCAACGCCTCGCCCGCGATCAGCCCGGAGGCCGTCAAAACGCCGACGTTTTCGACGCGCGCCGACTGCGCCTCGTTGTATCCGCGCCGCGCGCGCAACTGGTCGGTGATCCAGCGCAGCACGCCACCGGCGAAGATCGCGAAGGTCGTGTTGAACGGAAGGTACATGCCGACGGCCATCAGCATCGGGCTCTTCACGCGCAGCATGATGAGCGCCACGCCCATGGCGATGCCCACCACCACCAGCGGCCACGGCATGTCGCCGCCGACGATGCCCTGCGCGAGCGTCGCCATCAGCCCGGCCTGCGGCGCCGAGAGCTGCTTGTCGCCGAAGCCGATGCCCCCGCTCTTCAGGTTCGCCTCGTAGAGAATAAACAGCGGGAAATACATCACCGCGCTCGCCACCAGCACGGCGATCAGCTCGGCCGCCTGAATCCGCCGCGGCGTGCCGCCGAGAATGTAGCCGACCTTGAAGTCCTGCAGCAGCTCGCCCGCCACCGCGGAGGACACGCACACCACGGCCGCCACGCCCAGCACCGCCGCAACGCCGCCCGGCCCCGATGCGCCCATCGCGACCAGCAGCAGCGCCGCGATGATCAACGTCGACAGCGTCAACCCGGACACCGGATTGTTGGACGAGCCGATGATGCCGCACAGGTAGCCCGAAACGGTGGCGAAGAAGAAGCCGACGATCAGCATCACCACGCCGGCGACGATGCCAACCAGCGCGTTGCCCGAGAGGTAAACATACAGCCCGATCATCAGTGCGAAGACGACGGCGATCAGGCTGAACACGGTCTTCGAAGTCATGTACTGTTCGGTGCGGCTCAGCTTGTCGATATCCGTGCTCTTCAAGCCCAGCTCGCGCACCGCGCGGCCCAGGCCCTCGGCAAGGTTCTTGCGCATCTTGAATAGCGTGTACGCCGCGCCCGCAAGCATGCCGCCCACCGCGATCGGCCTTACGATGAAGCGCCACACGTCGTTGGCGAGCGAGGTCCAGTCTCCGTCGCCCGCCCCCGGAGGAAGGTAGGAGCGCAGTTGGGGCCCAAGGAAGTAAATCATCATCGGCACCAGCAGCCCCCATGCGATGACGCCGCCCGAAAAATTCAGCGCCGCGAGCTCGGGCCCGATGATATAGCCGACGCCGAGATACGCCGGGCTGACCGTGGGCGCCGAGAGCAGGCTGATGCCCCCGGAGGCGACCTGGCGCCCGCCGCTCATCTTCACCGCGCCGCGTCCGAGCTGGCCGATGCGGATCATGAAATCCTTGTCTGGTGAAAACAGACCGAGCGCGCCGAGGAGAAACGTCAGGCCGCCGATGCCGATGTTCCAGAACAGGTATTTCGCCGCGTCCGCGCCGCGCCGCCCCGCCTTGTGGATCTCGGAGGCGGCCACGCTTTCCGGAAACGGCAGCGAGCGGTCCTCGACGAGCACGCGGCGCACCAGCGAAACGAACAGCACGCCGAGCACGCTGCCCACGGTCATCAGCGCCGTGGATTTCCAATACGCATCTTTGGGCTCGAACGACGGCCACGACTTCGCAATGAGAAACGCCGGCAGCGTGAACACAGCGCCCGCGGCCACGGATTCGCCGATCGAGCCCGCCGTGCGCGCGATATTCTCTTCGAGGATCGATCCCTTGAAGACGCGCAGCACGGCCATGCTGATCACCGCGGCCGGATACGTCGCGGCGATGGTCATGCCGGCGCGCAGGCCGAGATACGCATTGGCCGCGCCGAGCACCGCCGTCATTACCAGGCCGAGCAAGAGGGCGCGCCAGGTGAACTCCCGCATGCTCGCCGACTCCGGCACGAACGGACGGTGTGGGGTGCTCACAGGCCATTCAGAATAGCAAAACGGCGCTGTGGGGCCGCGCGTGGAGGGCGCCTGGCGTCAAGACCGCGAGCGCAGATCGCGCGCCATACGCGCGGAGGCCCAATACGCGATGGCCTGAATGGTGAGCGACGGGTTGAAGCCGCCGTTATTCACGTGTACGCTGCCATCGACGACCCACACATTGTCGAGATCGTGAATGCGGCAGAAGCGATCCACGACGGACGTTTTCGGGTCGTTGCCCATGCGGCAGGTGCCGGCCTGGTGCTGTCCGCCGCTCACGCCAGCGCCAGGCATGGAAGTCCAGGTGCGGCTTGCGCCCGCCTCCTTCAGCCATTCCTCACAGCGCGCGGCGATGAAGCGCGCGACATCGCGATCGAACGGATGCCGGCGCCCGCCGATCTTCACCGTGGGCATGCCCCAGCCGTCGGTGAGCTCGGGCGCAAGCTCGACGCGGCAGTCGAACACCGGCATCTCCTGCACCGGCGCCTTCACGCTGGCGCTGCGTTTGTAATATTGGCGCACGTAGCGCTTGTGCTTGATGCCCCACAGCGGCACATCCGGCGGCACGACGGAACGCGAGAAAAGATACGGCAGGCGGATGAATTCGTTCGCGAGCATCGCGCCGCCTTTCAGGCCGTTCGGCAAGCCGTGGCTGAAGTCGCAGCAGGCGACCCGCGCGGCTGGACCGAGGCCGTCGAAGAGCTCCTGCTCGAACAGTCCGTAGGCGCCCGCGTAGGCGTGGCCTTGCAGATTGCGGCCCACCCAGCCGCTCGAGTTGCCGAGCCCGCGGGGATGAACGCGCGTGGCGGATTGAAACAGCAGCCGCGGGGACTCGGTGGCCGAGCACGATACGACAACGGCGCGGCAGGGCTGTTCGTCGAGGGCGCCGTCGCGGAAGTACTCGACGGAGGCGGCACGGGCGCCATCGGCCATCACGATGCGCCTGGCCTGGCAGCCCGTACGAAGCTCGCACTGGCCGGTTGCGATGGCGCGCGGGATGGCGGTGACGGCGGTGGAGTTCTTCGCGTTCACCTCGCAAGCGAAGCCGACGCAGTGCGGACATCCGATGCACGCCGGGCGGCCCTGGTATGCGATCGAGTTGATCGCCATCGGGATCGGAAACGGATGCCAGCCGAGGCGGCGCGCCGCGGCGTCGAGCACGCCGGCTTCGGTGTTGTAGGGAAGCGCGGGCATGGGATAGGCTTTGGAGCGCGCGGCCTCGAACGGATTCGCGCCCCGCTTGCCGCTGACGCCGATCTCCCATTCGGCTTTCGTATAGAACGGTTCGAGGTCCGAGTAACTTATCGGCCAATCGTCGAGCGTGCTGCCGGCGGGAGCGCCGTAAACGCTCTTCATGCGGAAGTCGCGCTCGAGGAAGCGCCAGGCCATCGCGCCGTAGCTCATAGTTCCGCCGCCCACGCAGGCCGCGATGTTGTTGTACGCGCCTTGGCTGGGAAGAACGCGGCGGAACTGGCCCGGGGACGTCTCGGCGAGGCGCACGTAGCCGTGGTCTTCAGGCCCGAAGGCGTTGCCGAGGACGGTGGTGCGCTGGCTGCGCAGTTCGTCGTGGCCGGTTTGCGGGAAGGCCAGCCGCGGACCGCGCTCGAGCAGCGCGACGCGGAGCCCGGCGAGCGCGAGCTGTTCGGCGACGATGCCGCCCGCGGCCCCCGCCCCCACCACCACGACATCGACTGGCGCGAGCTTCAATGCGCGTGGCCCTCCATCACGTCAACGATCGCGAGCATCCTCCAGCTCGCTTCGCCGCGATTGCCGCCATGCACGGGCGAGCCGTAGAAGCCCTGCATGGTGTGATCGGCTACCATGCGGAAGAAGCCGCGCAGAGCGGGCGGGCCTTGCGCGTCGATGTTATGGAGAAACGCGGTGCGCGCGTCCGCGTCCAGCTCGGCGAAGGAGCGCGCGTGTTGCGCGCGGCAGGCGGCATCGAACTGCCCGGCGCCCACGCGGTAGGCCTCGCGAAAGCGCGCCAGCGGGCCGGCGAGCTGGCGGTCGATGTAAGTGACCACGCCGGAGGCGGCCGCGCCGGGCGCGTCATCGGCGGGGATCACCGTGTCCGAGATCGCCTCAATCAGGCGGGCCTCGCCGGCATCGAGAGTCACGAGTCCGCGCTCGGCCCAGGCTGGCGCGGCGGCGAGGGCGAGAAAGGCTCTTCGCTGGATTTGCATCGTATCCCGGGGCCAGTGTATCAGCGCCGCGCGCCGAGCGGCGAGAATTCCGGCCGCCTGGCAGCCTATCGTTCCGCGCCAGCCAGTTTCAAGAGGCCGGTCCGAAAGGCCCGGAGACTTGGAGAGCGGTTGGACGCAATGTCCATATGCGGTCCGATCTCAGAGTGCCATTTAGATTCTTCTGGCCGATTCGAGGCCATCCTTCCGCTCTCAACTTGGCTGAACCACTCGGGAAGACGGCATCGGCCAGTCTGTCCCACGTGCCACAGATCGAGTCCCGCCGGTACGAGTCGAGAATTTTCGCGTTGCCTTTCGGGAACGCTCTGAGGAAGGCCGTGCTGTCGCCCAACATCCACGCCCCCAGCTCCTCGATCGCGAATCGGAGCAGCACCCGCGGCTTGGGACGGCATCCCGCGACGACTTGAAGTAACTCACGCTTGAACGACGCGCAGTCCCGGTCCTCGAAATCGATGACTGCGACAACGGTGGAGTCTAGCCCCTGACGGACCCGTCCTCAATCCGGATTTCAAAGTGCACCAGGCCGTCCGGGCGTCCAGGTAGTCGCTGCGGCAGACCCTGCTCGACCATGCTCTGGACCGCTGTATAGCCGCTGGCCTGACCGATCGTCGAAATCCAGCCGCTGCCTTTCTCGAGAACCCAGATCTCCGCAGGAGTCAAGGCATGGAGAAGTACGGCTGGTGAGTAGCCACGAAGATCGCGAACAAAGTGCTGCCGGTGCGGGGGCCGGGCGCAAAGCGGCGCGAGGTGGACCGCCTGGATGAAGACAAACGCATGCTGGCGTTCTCCCGATGGGCGGACGGCCAGATATGGTTCCGGGCGACCCGGATGTCCTGAAACCCGCGCCAGTTGGGCACTTCGCCGAGTTCTCCCTCGGGGGCCACACTTCTACGGATTCTGAGCCGGACAGCAGTGCCGTGTGTTATACAGCCAGCACATGGGCCGCCATACTCTCGACGATGGCAGCCGCAAATTCACTGGTCTTCAACTTAGTCGCTCCCTCCATCTGGCGATGAAGATCGTACGTAACACGCTTTTGGCGGATCGTTTCGGCGATGCAGGTCTCGATCAGTCCGGCGGCCTCGGGCCAACCGAGATAGGTCATCATCATGGCGCCCGAAAGAATCAGACTGGACGGATTGATAACATCCTGGTCCGCATACTTAGGCGCGGTTCCATGAGTCGCCTCGAAGACGCCGTACCCGTCGCCGATGTTTGCTCCAGGCGCCATCCCCAACCCGCCCACCTGCGCGGCACAGGCGTCGGAGAGGTAATCCCCATTCAGATTCGGCGTGGCGATCACATCGTACTCGTCTGGGCGAAGGAGGACCTGCTGAAACATCGAATCGGCGATGCGGTCCTTCACCACGACTTTGCCGGCCGCGAGCTCCGTGGAACTCTCGGTGCGGCACAGGCCGGCGAACTCGTCGCGGACCAGTTCGTAGCCCCAGTCGCGGAACGCGCCCTCGGTGTACTTCATGATGTTGCCCTTATGGACCAGGGTCACGCTGCGCCGGTGGTTCCGCAGCGCGTGCTGGATGGCGCGGCGGATCAGCCGTTTGGACGCGGTCTCGCTGATCGGTTTGATGCCGATTCCGGAATCGGGCCGCAAGTGGACGCCCATGGTTGTCGCGAGGAACTCCAAGACCCGCTTGGCCTCGGCGCTGCCCGACTTCCACTCGATGCCCGCGTAGACGTCCTCGGTGTTCTCGCGAAAGATCACGACGTCCAGCGATTCCGGATGCTTGACAGGCGAAGGAACGCCCGGGTAGTAGCGCACGGGCCGCATGCAGACATAGAGGTCGAGAACCTGGCGCAGGGCGACGTTTAGGCTGCGATGACCCGCACCGACCGGCGTGGTCAACGGTCCTTTGATCGCCACGCGGAAGTTGCGGACCGCGTCCACGGTGTCCCGCGGCAGCCATTCTCCAGTCTGGTGGAATGCCTTCTCCCCGGCGAGGACTTCATACCAAACGATGCGGCGCCGGCCGTGAAAGGCCCGCTCGACGGCCGCGTCGAACACCGTGCGCGACGCGCGCCAGATGTCACGGCCGGCGCCGTCGCCTTCAATGTAGGGAATGATCGGATTGTCAGGGACACTCAGATCGCCGTTGTGGGCCTGGATCGGGGCGCCCTCTTTAGGTACCGGGAGATTATTGTAGGAATCCATCGTCGTCCTCTTTCATTTTCTGGCAAAAGCTGGAAGCAGAATGCCCACGCCCACTCGTTGGGGTTGCGCGGCAGCGACGGAATCGTCGGGCGTGCGTGTCTCCTTGTGACAAGTGGCGCAGCGGGCAAAGTCGGGTTTGTGATCGTGTTCGGCGAGCGAAACATGGCAGGCGATGCACAGGTTATGCATCGCTTCGACATAGCCTACCGTCAGGTAACTCTTGACTTGTATCGTCGCGCCGGCAGGAATCAGATCCTTATGGCATTGCTCACATGGTTTCGAAGTCGTTGCGGTGCGTGGCCTTTCCGGATCGTGGCACTGAAGGCAGGAAAGACGGGCGCCCGAGGCGGATGCGTGCCAATCATGCCGGAACGCGTCGGTTACAAGGTACATGTCCTGGTGACATTCGTAGCAGCCGGAATTCCGGTCGCGGGGTAAGTTCATGTGATGGCACTTCACGCACGAGGCGTCGCCGCCGAGGCGCGCTTCGATCTTCGCGTGGGGGAACGCGACACCATAGCCGTTCAGGTTGCCGTCGATCCACAATACGTCGCCGCCGCGCGCGCGATGGACCGGCTGCGGCGGAATGCCCCGGCCCTGGTCTGGATTAGGTTGCAGGAGCGCGAACCCGACTGCGGCGGCGAGAACAAACGCTAGCGAGTAGACGGTGCGGCCGGCAATGGCAGGCACACCCAGCCATGTGGTTCCCACCGGGTCAAACTTGGGCAAAGCGAGCGGCTCGGCGTCCGGATCGGCGGGGCGCTCCTGCCAGACTTTGAAGCGCTCCATCATGAACAGGAAGACGAGCGCCGCCGCCGAGACAACGCCCGCGGAGATGGCGACTTCGGGCCAGGCGGGCACGTACCACCCGTTGCCCTCGCGCAGGTGTGCGAGGCCGCCGACGTCGATCCGGTTCAGCACGATGCCGGCCACTCCGAGCAAGGCCACCGTCCATTGGCCGTTTTGCGATTCGCGGATACGCGGGATCGAGAATAGCACCGCCGGCGTCACCGCCATCATCGCGATCTCGAACCAGAACAGGATGGTGTGCCAACCCGAGCTAGCCAGATAGCGGGCATCCCCGCGAACGATGAGATCGGCGAAACGCACTAAGACATAGCCTGCCAGCACCCACCGCGCCGCGCTCCCCAAACAGGCGAGCGCATCCGTCTCCGGCGCACGCCGGTAGAAGTAGGCGGTGAAATGACTTTCGAAAATCACCATCATCAGGCCCAGCGCGATCGCCGAGATCAGGAACAGCACGGGAAGCAGCGGCGAGTACCAGAGCGGATGGAGCCGGTAAGGCATGATCAGGAACAGCGACCCAAGCGACGACTGGTGCAGAGTGGAAAGGCCTATGCCGAGAATCACCAGCGGCAACCGCGCTTTCAAAAGCGCCCGTCGTAACTTGCGCAAAACCGGGAATTCCTCGGCTGGAACGGGGAAGAACTCGAGCGCCAGCACAGTGAGGTAGAGCATGACGCACCAGCCGACCTCGAATAGCGGCGAGTGCGGATTCCAGAAAACGATCATGTGCCAGATGTTCCACGGCAGGCCGAGATCGAACAGCAGGCCCACCGCCACGGCGGCGTATCCGAGGAACGCGGTCAACACGGCCGGGCGCACGATCGCGTGAAATCGTTCGAGCCGGAAAATGTAGACAGTCGCGGTCAGGATGAACCCGCCGGCCGCGAGCGCGACGCCGCCCATGACGTCGAAGCCGACCCATAGGCCCCACGGATGCGCGTCGGACAGATGAGTTATCGGTCCCAAGCCGAACAGGAAACGCGCGGTACCCACCGCCGCGGCGAGCCCGGCGACGGCCCACAAGATCAGCTTCAGTTTGTGGACTCTATTCATCGGGGCCTTCCGCCTGTCGCTTCATGCGCCGGGTAATGATCCAGTTGAGCCCGGCCATGGCAGCCACGGCTCCGGTGAAGGCGAACGGCACGGCCTCCATGGCGTCGGCGGTCGTGGCAGGCACAGGGGTCGATGGCAGCGGCCCCGTTCCCGTAAGAAAGGACAGGTCGACATTGGAGATGTACAAGACCGACGCGCCACCGAGCTCCGATTCGCCCCAGACCTTGTCCAGATACACGTTAGGATTTGCCGCGATGCGGTGGTGCGCTTCCTTTAATAGCTCGTCGCGATCGCCGAAGATCGTGGCTTTCGTCGGGCAGGCTTCGGTGCAGCCAGGTTGCCCGCCGGCCTGAATCCGGTCGTTGCACAACGTGCATTTACGGACGTGCGGAACCGGCTGATCCCAGTCATATCGCAGGATCCCGTATGGGCAGGCCATCATGCAATACCTGCACCCCATACATTTCGAGCTGTCGTAAACCACAGCGCCGATGGAAGACTTCGTCAGCGCGCCGACGGGGCAGGCGGAGACACACGCCGGCTCCAAGCAATGGCGGCATTGCTTGCGCACGAACGAGTGCGAGGGGCCTTCAACGATCGAAGTGTTGTTTCGTGCCGAGAGACCATCATTGCGGTCCCAGCGGCGCGGGGCGTCGGGTGGAAGATGATTCACCTTCTCGCAGGCGATTACGCACTCGTTGCATCCGATGCACTTGGTCGTGTCCGTCAAAATCGCAGCTTTCATTTGGCGATCACCTCACGCGGCAGCGGCGCCGCATCCACAGCCCGGGCCTTCTCCATCCAGCAGGGGCACTCGCCATAGCCAAGCGTTGCGGCAACCCGATCGCCCGCACCCGGCACAAACTTCCAGGCGACCGCGGTCACCGCGTGAGACAAAGGCGCCAGCACGCAGTGGGCGATCTTCGTGAAGGGCATCAGGAGCATGATCAGGGCGGCTGAGTACACGTGAACCAATATGAGTTGCCGATAGGCCGAGGGACTCAGGGCGGCGTGCGACATCGGATAACCGGAGGCGAAGGGGATAACCAGCAGCAACGGCCAAAAGTAATCCTGAGTTCGGCTCAGCGCGCGCATGCGGCGATCGGCCACGCGGGCGGCGAGCAGCGCCGCTCCCGTGGAAATCACCATCAGCGTCAGCCAATCGGCGGCCTTCTGCGGAAGTGCGGGCCATGCAAAGCCAACCGCGGCCCGCCAGAGGAGCACGTGCGCGGCGAGGAAGAACGGCACGGTGAGCAGACCGACGTGGAAGAGAAACGATATCGTGCTGTAGACGGGCCGTCTGCGCCAGAGCCGGCCGGCTGGAAAAAGCCAGGCGAGCGTCTGCCATAGTATGGCCTTCCAGGGGACGATCTTATCCGGGTTGCGGCGGTAGGCTTCGGAGATGTCCTGGACCGTATTCAATACGATCCGGAGCAGCCCGAGAATCATCAGCGAAAATGCAAGCCGGAACAGCGGCCCGCGTCCCAGTTCGATCCAACTGTCCACTTCCGTAATACCTCGCCAAGGGAAACATCATTCAAAATCGATGGCCTTGTACAACAGGTCATGCAAACCTACGATCTGGCAGTCGATGTGGTGTTCCTCCATGAGTTCGCGCAACTGCTTTTTGCAGTTCGCGCATGGTGCAATGCAGTACTTTGCGCCTGTGGCGCGAATCTGATCCGCCTTGGCCCGGCCCCCGACGAGTGTCCGGAAGGGACGTATTTCATCGATGGATACCGTGCCGCCGCCGCCGCCGCAGCAGATGTTGTGGCGCCCGCTTGGAGTCATTTCCACGTAGTTTTCGCAGAAGGCCCGGATCAACTCGCGGGGCTGATCGATAATCCATCCAGAGCGCGCAAGATTGCACGGGTCGTGGTACGTGACGGGGTCCGTGATGGCGCCGGGATTGAGTTTGAGCCGGCCGCTCTTCCACGCCTGGTGCGCGTACTCGATGATGTTGACCACGGGCAGCGCCCGCGGCCCTCCGCAAAACGACGGATAGTATTGTTTTGCGCACCGCGACGCATGGCCGCACTCTCCGATCAGGATTTTCCGGGCTCGGAGACGGGTTGCCTCGGCCTCGATTTTCTGGATCGCGTGTTCGAGAACCTGGTCGTTGTAAAACAGGCCATAATTGATCGCGTCATAGTAGCCAGTACCAATTGTCCAACTGTCACCGGTGGCCCGGAACAGTGCGGCGATCCCCATCATCGTTTCGGCTTCCATCAGATAGTCGGAGACGGGCGCCAGGAACAAGTACTCGGCCGCCTCCTGGTCGACCGGGAACGGAATTTCGAGGCCTTTCTCGTCGAGCATTTCGCCGCTGAGAAACTCGAGCGTGTCGATGAGAGCGGGGACAGGCAGAGCCGATGTGTTTCCGGTCGGGCCGGTCAATTGCTCCCGCACGCTGACGGCGAGCGCACGCGGCACGATGCCAATCTCCGAGAGAATGTAGCGGCCGAGGTGCGTGAGAAGACCGTGGTCGATACCCATAGGGCACTCGAGCGTGCAGCGGCGGCAGGCGGTGCAGTCGTAGAACGTGTCCGCCATGCGCTGGATTTGCTCGTCGGTGAGACCCGGGTCGCCAAGCAGGCGGCCGCGCAGGATTCCGGCGACCGTGAAATGACGCCGGTAGACAGACAGGAGAAGTTCCGAGCGGTAACACGGGATATCGCGATCGTTGCCGGTTGCCACAAAGACCTGGCAGCTAGTGGTACAGCGCGAGCATTTGGCGGCCACGCGGACATACTGCTCCAGCGCGACCCGGTAGTTCGTATGTTTCAGGATGGCGGCGAAGGCTTCGAGAAAACGGCGCGGGCGGTCGCTGACGTTCGAATCTTCGACGTGATAACGCACTCCGAGGCGCTGGTTGCGGACAACCTCGTCTTTCTTCGGGACCGCGAACGCCCGGCTCCGTTCCGCGTCGGTTAGCGGTTCCATCGATCCTCCTGGGCCCCGTTCGGCATCCACTTGCGGAGAGCGTGCCCGTCGGGCCGGAATCCCTGAGGAGGGATTCCGGCCAGCGGAGGATCGCCGAAGCGGGCTGGCGCCCCTGCGGTTCCGATCATCGGCAACGCGACGATCGTGACGCGGAACCCGGCGGCGAGGCGGAGTCCGTCCCCGGTTCGGGGCGTCCGCGTCATGGTCCACTGCGCCGTGCTAAGTTCCAACATCGAAGACCCCGTAAACAGAGCGCCCTCGCGGCGGTGCGCTCACGATCTTTAGCGAGCGGAAGTTCCGCCGGTCGCGAACCCGTGGAGTTTCACTTCGACTGTCTCTTCCAGGTGGTCGTAGTAGTCCTTCAGGACGGCGATGACCTCCGGCTTCGAGAACTGAGCGGGAACGGGCTTCCCTTCGCTCATCAGCTTTCTCAGTAGAGTGCCGGACAACAGCAGCCGTGCGCCGCCTTTGTAGTTGCCGTTGTCGTCGATGACGGCTTTGCTCTCGTGCGGGCAGGTCTTCATGGACGCCATGGCGCCGCACTCGTAGCAGTAGAACGTCCAGTCCATGCAAAGCGGACGGAGCAGCAACGCATCGGACGGGATTTCGTGGAAGATCTTCTGGGCGTCGAATGGGCCGTAGTAGTCGCCGACGCCGGCATGATCGCGTCCGACGATCAGATGGGTGCAGCCGTAGTTCTGGCGGAACAGCGCATGAAGCAGCGCCTCGCGAGGGCCGGCGTAGCGCATTTCCATAGGATAACCGCCCTGAATCACCCGGTCTCTCCGGAAATACTTGTTCACCAGCGCGTCGATTGCCTTCACCCGGATGCCGGCGGGAATGTCACCCGGCTTGAGCTTGCCAACGAGCTGGTGGATGTACACGCCGTCGCACACCTCGATCGCGATCCAGGCTAGGTAGGCGTGCGAATTGTGCATGGGGTTCCGCAACTGCAGCGCGGCCACCGTGGTCCAGTCCCGTTCGGCGAACGCCGCGCGAGCTTCGGCGGGCCGCTGATAGATCCCTTTGAACATCTCGGGGTAGTAAGATTCCGAAAGGACCTTGACTGGGCCCGCCAGGTTCACCGCTCCCTGTTCGTGGACCTTTTGCACGCCAGGATGCGCCGGGTCCGTGGTTCGAAAGATCTGCTTGCACTCGTATTCCTTGTCGATCGCATATTTCTCGGTGACGCGCATCGTACCGATGATGGACTCGCTTTCGGTGTCCCAAAGCGCCACTTCCTCCCCGATGGCGATGGACTTGGCGTAATCCTCTTCAGCCGACAGCGTGATGGGAATGGGCCAGAATAGACCCTTCCTGGTAGGCATGCTGTAAGTCTCGCAGCAGCCGCGCCAGTCGTCGTGGCCCATAAAGCCCTCGAGCGGAGTAAAAGCTCCGATTCCCATCATGATCAGGTCGCTCGTTTCGCGACTCGTCATCGGCACTCGTTTCAGGTGTGCGGCTCGTTGGGCCTTCTGCACTCTCGCTTCTCCTTCAAGAAGCAGACAGTTCAGCTCCCCGCCACCGTGCGGACGGATCAAACTACTCATTGGAGAACCTCCTCGACTCAAACCGGCTTCTAACTCGATCTCTTGCGTCCCCAGAATAGAGCCGATCCAGTTTCGTCAACAACGTTGAATGTTTACCGGGTGTATAAAGCTCGCGTCCCAGGCCCAAACCCATAAATTCCGGCGGTGCGAGGAGGGTTCCGGGATGCGCCCCTCTTGACTTCGGCGTTTTCTGGACCAATAATGAAGCCGTCGAGGATTGGAGGCCGTGCGATGCCGGTGAGATTGTTGACGACGGGGAAAGCCGCCGAGCTTTGTTCGGTAAAGCCGGATACGGTGCTGAAGTGGATTAAGAAGGGGCGCCTCTCCGCGACCCGCACCGCAGGCGGCCACTATCGCGTTGACGAACATCAACTGCTTCCGTTCCTGCCCAAAACGAACGAGAAGGACGTTGGCGAAGGCCGGGCTGAGGCCGCGGCGGGTCCCTGCGCCGTGCATTCTTTTCGATGCTGGGAATATATGAGCGACACGCTCCGCGACGAGTGCAGGGATTGTGTGGCGTACCAGACCCATGCCGCGTGGTGCTTCGAGCTGATGAAGGTTGTCCACGGGGCCGGTCATACGAAGCGCTTCTGTTCGGGCGCCTGCCAGGAGTGTCCCTACTACCGCCGGGTTCACGGCGAACCGACGAACGTTCTGATCGTGACCCGCGACGAAGCCCTGATTCAGTCCATCGCATGGCATCCCGACGGATGTCTGGCGTGCCGCTTCGCGCGGAATGGCTACGACGCTTCGGCGATTATTTCCGTGTTCCGGCCGGCGGTGGTCATCGTGGGCGAACGTGTTGCGGCGGAAGAGACGGGACTCGTGAAGGCGCTCGCCAACGATCCACGTACGCCGGGCGTCCGCGTACTTCTGGGGGTCCGCGAGAACCGGACGGAGCCGACGGCGGCGGGCAGTGGGATCGCTGGAACGATCCGCGCCCCGTTCTCGTGCGACGAGCTGGCCGCCTGGGCCGGAAGGCTGCCTGTGGAGGTCGTTCCCGTCCCAGGGCTGGCCAGCCACGCTACGCCGCCATCGGCGCGCAACGGCGGGCGGCGGCCAGGAAAGAGCGAGCCCATTCCGGCGTAGCCAGCGCGTGCAGGTGTGTATAACTGGCCCAGACATTGCCGGCTACGATTCCGTCACGGCGCTCGAAGCATCCCGTGCCCCGCAGCACGGCGCAAGCCGTGGTTGGTGGGCTGGTTTCGCCGCGGAGAATTCTCGAGTAGTGGAACTCGTGGCCCTTCAAGCGCAGTCCACATGGGTAGAAGGCGTTCATGGTGTCCACGGAGAGCTCGACGTATCCGTGCCCCTGGGGCGATGAGCAGACCTCGACATCGAACGGCAGCACCTCGGCCATTTCGTACCGGATGGATTTCCAGACCAGGCCGCGCGCCAGCAACATCAGGCCTCCGCATTCGGCATAGATAGGCATGCCGCTCCGGGCGGCGTGCTGAATGGAGCCAAGCAGGCTGGTGTTCGCGGCGAGCGCCTGCGCGTGGGTCTCGGGAAACCCTCCCCCGATGTAGAGTCCGTCAATGTCCTCGGGAAGCGCGGCCGACGACAACGCGGAGACCGGAACGAGCTCCGCCCCCGCGGCCCGCAGGGCATCCAGGTTTTCCGGATAGTAGAACGTGAACGCCGCGTCCTGGACGTATGCGATCCTCAAATCCGGCGCGCGTCCCATGGGGGCCGCTTCGAATCGCGCTGCCTCCAGCCGGGACGCGCGGTTTGAGATGTCGAAGAGGCGGTCCCAATCAAGATGCCCTCGCGTCAATTCCTGAACGTGTCGAGCCAGTTCCGACGAGTCCGGGTGTTCGGCCGGTGGGATGAGACCGAGATGGCGCGTGGGCAATAGCGTTCCCACGCCCTTGGGGACCGCGCCGAGAACGGGGATTCCACAAGAAGTCTCGATCGACTCGCGCAGAATACTATCGTGCCGCGCGCCGCTCACCCGGTTGAGAATAACCCCGGCGATCCAGACCTCCGGATCGAGCTTCTGACAGCCAAGCACGATGGCGGCAGCCGTCCGCGTCATCTTCGTCGCGTCGAGCACGAAAACGACGGGCGCGCGGAGCGCCTTGGCAAGTGCTCCGGTACTGTGAGAACCCCGCGCATCAACCCCATCGTATAGACCGCGATTGCCCTCGACCAGATTCCACCCTTCCGGCAGCGCATGGTGGAGAAACGACTGGGCCACGCGGTCGAACCCCATCAGGTACGTGTCAAGGTTCCGGGACTGCGCACCGCTCGCCCACGTTAACCACGCCGCGTCAATATAGTCGGGCCCCTTCTTGAAGGCCTGCACAGGCACACCTCGGCGCCTGGCCTCGAGCAGCAACGCAACGCCGATGAGAGTCTTGCCCGACTCTCCCGAAAGTCCGGCGATCACCAAACGCGGAGGTGCCTCCGTGTCCGCCCCGCTCCCGGCGGCTATCATATCGGCGCGCTGTCCGGTTCCGGTGGCAACTGGATATAAGACCCGCCCAGGTAACTGTAAACGCAGCGGCCCGAATCGATGAGCTGGCGAATCGCCAGCTTGCAGTCTTCCTTGCCGCAGTTTTCTGCGCCGTGCCGGGCGATCATCTCTTTCGTGAGATCGCCGGCTTTCAAGTTCTTCTTACCGGCGTATTGCGAGACTAACTGGTACATTTCCTCGGCCAGCGTCTCGGAAGAGATTGTCGGCATGAAAATGCCTCCTCAGCGCGAATATTTCGATCCGCCTCCATACTAGGCGGCGCTTACTCCCCGGTCAAGAGACGAACCGGCGTCCCTTGCGGAATGGACGGATGAAGTGTGCGCCCAGGACACCTTCAGCCCATTGTCAGGAACCTAGTTGCCCGCACGCGCGGGGACGCGCGCCGAGGCGCTCCGCCGACCAGTTAGTTTGGCGGCGGACGGCGCCTTTGGCGGCGTTTTATGGATTCGGTGCGATCAGGCCCCGGAATCGGACAACACACGGCACAGGCCCCGGTCCGTACCGATCAGGTTTTGGAGCACCCTTTCGGACATGGCGGCGCGATGGTAAGTCTTGCCACCCCAATAGACGGCGACGAAGCTGAACAGGATCAGGGCCATATCGAACACGGTCCATTTCGACAAGGCGAAGTACCGCAGGAAAGTGACGCCGAGGGTAAACATGGCGAGTCCGGTGCGGATGAGCGCCAGAGAGGTGCGCTCGCGGGCAAGCTCGGTGCGCTGCATCGAGAGGCGCGTCCGGGTGACGGCGGTGGAGGTCCGCTGGTAGGCGAGGTCCGTGCGAGTCCCGGCCATCGTGGTGCGATCCTGGGCCAGGACGTTGCGATGCTCGGCAAGACGGTTGCGCTCTTCGGCCAGATGCACGCGGCGGACGGCCATATCGGTCCGTTGGTGCGCCATTTCCGTGCGCATCGTGGCAAGCCGGCTCCGTTCCTCGGCCTGCGAGGTGCGCTCGCGCGCCAGTTCGGTGCGGATACTTGCGAGCTCGGTACTGCGCGTCGACAGGCGCGTTTGTTCGCGGGTCAGCGCGGTTCGCTCGGTGGCGAGGCCGGTCTGCCTTTCCGCATTTTCGGCCGTCTTGGACGAATAGAGGGCAAGATTCGAGGTGGTCTGGGTCCTTTGCCGCGCGAGGTCGTTCTGCTCGAGCAGAGCGACGCTTTGCGCTTCGCCCAGTTCGGCCAAACGGGAGAGCAGCGCTTTCAGCCCGGCCGAATGCCTAGCGGCTGGGTCATCGGTATGTAGCTGTGCCATAATTTGTTCCTCGCTTTCAATCCGCCGGTCACCCGTCCCGGCCTAGCCGGAAGCCTAATTTAAGGCCGATGCGTAACCCGGCTCGTACTGAACCTCGTGCACTCCCGGCACTGCGCCCACCACATCGCGCACCGTGCGCATGTCATCGGCCGGTAAGAACGGACCGACCAGATGAACCGACCCGGCTGACGCGGTGGCCCGAATTTCCCACGTAAGCGTGTTTGAATTGGATGCCAGCGCGGCCAGGACTTCGGTCGAGAGACATTCGTTCTCGAGTTGAGCCACGGACTCCGGCGAGGGCTGAAAGTCCTGCTGCGCGACAATCCGGGTGAGTAATGCGCACGCGCCGTCGAGCGACCATCGTTCGAGGTTGACGCACAGGTCGTACCCCGAAGGATCCCGCAGATCCACGCCATACATCATGCGCGCCCATTGCACTCGTTCGGCGTCCGTCGAGCGGATGTGCTCGCGCGCATCTCCTTCACTCAGCCCCAAGAGCTTGCACATGCGTGCAATACGCATCTCCATGGGTGCAATCAGCCGGATCCGCACGAAATGGGCGAGCCGCGGAAGCAGCAGGTGGCCCGAGTATCCGAAATAGGCCAAGGGGCCGCCATGCGTGTATTGCAGCAGCGCCCGCCGCATGAAAATCTGGTACGGCCGCCGCAGGTCGCTAAACTGCTGGTATTCCCGGTCCGCCCGGCCGATTTGCGCAGCGACGCGCGTGGCGAGTTCGCCGTAACTATTGACGGCGGCGATCAGATCCTCGCGCGCGACACAGCGCACACCACCCAGCTTCGACAGGCAGGCGGCGATGTTCGCGGCGCCCGACATGGTTCCTCGGGATACCAGCAAGGCAGTGGAAAACTCATCGGAATGGAACGCAGGACGGTCCTGGCTGTCTGCTCCCAGGGAGCATTTCAACTCGAAATCCAGACTGGTCGTCGCGGCTGGCATCTTTCTCTCCCGGCTTTCAACGCTCACGGTCTCCGGGCAAACCCTTAGGCGCTGAGACACCTTGACTCGTTAAGGAACCTGTTACGTACTCTCCTGGTCCCGGACACGACGCTGACGGTCTTCTCGAAGCAGTACAGTGGCTTGGCGGTACATCAACCCGGCCCGGAGACATTTCGATGCGGCGGCTTCCGGAAACGCCGGTACGCCGTGGGCGCCGGCGGGCAAGGGGCGATTCGTCGTGATCCCCGCAACAGGCGGCAAGAGCGGCATATTGCTCTTCCAGAACCATTCGATACCGCCAAGCAAACCTTGACTTACGGAACTACTTACCGGGATTGTTATATCACAGTCCATCGATTACAACGAACGCCGACTCACCCCGAGCGGCTCAAGTCCATAAATTCCTGGCGGCGCCGTGTGATCCGTAGAGTGAGGAAGCGCCGTTCTCATCCCTGATAACTCACATGGAATGTTCATCTTGAGGTCTTCATGATCGCTCGATGCCAGCTCCGGGCAAGCGCGAACGGGTCGCGGAAACCGGATCTGTTACGATAAATAGTGTAAGTGGAGTGTAAGTAAGCCGTAGGTGGGAACCCATGGCGCCCGGCAAAGTATATCTCGTGGGAGCCGGTCCCGGTCACCCCGCGCTGCTGACGGTGAAGGCCGCGGAGTTGCTCAAGACCGGCGACGTGATCGTTTACGATCGCCTCGTGCAAGAAGAGGTCGTCGCACTTTCCAAACCCGCCGCGGAGCGGATTTACATGGGCAAGACGCCTGGCCGGCATGCGTCGCGGCAGGACGAGATCCACGAGTTGCTGGCTCGCAAGTCGCGAGAAGGGAAGGTCGTGATCCGCCTGAAAGGCGGCGATCCGTTCCTTTTTGGCCGCGGCGGCGAGGAGGCGGAGTATCTTGCCGGCCAGGGCATCCCCTTCGAGGTTGTTCCTGGCGTCTGTTCGGCACTGGCGGCGCCCACCAGCGCCGGCATCGCCGTCACTCACCGGGATTTGGCCAGTGTTGTGGCTATCGTGACCGGACATGAATGCAAACGCGAGGCCAGCCGGATCGATTGGGATGCGCTTTCTCGAATCGATACGCTCGTGTTTCTCATGGCGGTCAACAGCGTCGGCCGCGTCGCACAGGAGTTAGTGGCGCGCGGACGCGATCCGCAAACACCGGCCGCTATGATCCAAATGGCGTTCTGGCACGGCGAGCGAGTGGTGTCCGGAACGCTCGCCACCATTGGCAGCGACGTGCAACAAGCCGGAATCAAGCCCCCGGCGACGCTGGTGATCGGCGAGGCGGTCCGGCTTCGAGAGAAACTTGGCGTCTCCCAGCGCGACCTGTTTCGTGGCGCGGACGCGATTCCGTCGCTCGCGCCCGGCCCCGCGCCCGATCAGTTACTCCGCCTGGCCATCGGTGGCTTGGGCACGCAGGTCCTGCGGATGGCCCTCGTGGCCGGTATCTTCGACCGGCTCGAACAATGGCAACCGGCCGCCTCGGTCGCTAAATTGCTGAACCTGAACACGCGTGGCGTAGCGGAAATCCTCGACTGCCTGGTCTCGCAGGGCTTGGTCGAATCCGGACCGCAGGGGTACCGCAACCTGGAACTCGCGTCGCGTTACCTCGTCGAAAGCTCCCCCGAGAACCTGAAAGCAACCCTTCTTTACTACGCCTGCCTTGGCAGTGCGCCGATGGCGCTCTATCGCTATGTCCTCGATGGACAACGGCCAAGCAATCTGCGCTTGAACCATGGCGTGTATGAGAAATCTTGTGAAAATCTGGCCCGATTTGCCGCCCCTTTCGTGATGGACAGTGTCGACTTATCGGCCTATAGCCCAGCGCTTGTCCTCGGCTGGGGATGTGAGACGTACCGTCAGGCGGTCATCGCTCGCTGGCCGCACCTGACCGTGGATGCGCGCAACCCGTTTACCGGTGCGAACGGGCGTGATATGGTTCACCCTCCGCCCGCCGGACCGTTCCGGGCGATCCTGCTGTCCGGTCTGCTGGCGTCCTGCCGTCACGGCCAAGTCCAACAGGTGCTCGAATCGGCTGCGGCGGCGCTCACTGACGACGGCCTTCTGATTGTGCAGGATGCCTTCTCGCCAGACTGCGCCCTGCCCGCGCCGGAAGTTCTGCTGGCGACGCTCGGGCGGCACGTGATCCGTGGCGGCTGCGCGACTTGGTCGCTGGAGCGGTTGCGCGAGGCGCTCGATAAGCTGGGCTTGCATTCGGTCAAGACGCGTCCGCTGCCCGCAGCTTCGCTATTGGTTCTCGCCCAGCGAGGGTAATTCCGGCTCGTGTGGCGAAAATCCATAAAGTCCGGCAATCGAACCGATTTCAGCCGCTAAGTGGCGCAGATTCGTCACGCTCTTGCACCGATCGTTAATGAAGTTTAAATTCGAGTTGGTTATCGATTGACCGTCCGAAGCCGATGTCCGGCCCGGTTCGCATCGCCGCCGGAACGGCTACCGAAGTGAGAGACAGATGGCGGAGACGAGCGTGACCCAAGAAACCACGGCGGATCTGAGCAACGAATTCCTCAGCAGCGCCCGTGTTTTCGCCTGGTCCGTTCGCGAGATCATGGAGCGGGCGGTGCTGCGCGAGGTCGCTGGCGACAGATTGACGTTCTCGCAGCTCAAGCTGCTGTATCTGGTCGCCCACACCGACACCCTCCGGATCGGCGACGCCGCGGCATTCCTGAATGTTACTTGCGCGGCGGCCAGTAAAGGGGTAGACAAGCTGGTCCGGCGTAAGCTGCTCCGGCGGGTGTCGCCGCAGGAAGACCGGCGCACGATCCGGCTGGCGCTGACCGAAACCAGCCGGCGTCTCATGCAAACCTATCAACGGGCTCGAGATACGCGCGCCAAAGCGGTTTTCGACCAGTTCGCGCCGGATGAACTCAGGCGGACCGCGGAGCTCCTGGACCGTCTCGCCGGAGCGATCGTCAGTGGTGGTTCCGAACCGGATGCCGTGTGCATGCAGTGCGAAATTTATTTCCGCGACCAGTGCAGATTCGGGGAATTCGGCCGCCGGAACTGTTTTTATCAACGTTTCAAGACTCAGGGCCATCCCGGCAATGGGAGTGGTGCTGCAAAAAGAGAGGTGCATTAATGCCGAGTTACGTCAATCCGGACAAGTGCGATGGATGCAAAGCGCTGGACAGAACCGCGTGCCAGTACATTTGCCCCAACGACCTGATGGTACTGGACAAGAAGACATCGAAGGCTTACAACCGCGACGTCACGATGTGCTGGGAGTGCTACAACTGCGTCAAGATCTGTCCCACTCAGGCGATCGATGTCCGCGGCTATGCGGATTTCGTCCCCATGGGAGCTTCCGTCACGCCACTCCGCTCCACGGATTCGATTATGTGGACCGTGAAGTTCCGCAATGGAACAATCAAGCGGTTCAAATTCCCTATCCGGACTACGCCGGAGGGAGCGGCTGCGCCCGATGGCGGTTTTGAGACCAAGGGAAGTTTGAACTCGCCGGCGCTTTTCACCGAGCCCGCATCGTCGGGCCTGGCGGAAGTTTTCACCATGCGGAATTGAGAGGAGGATACTCGAATGGCCGATTTTGAAACCGTTGTCGTTGAAACCGACTTATTGATTCTGGGTGGCGGCATGGCCGCGTGCGGCGCCGCCGTCGAAGCCGCTTACTGGGCGAAGCAGAACGGACTGAAAGTCACGCTGGTGGACAAGGCCGCCGTGGACCGCTCTGGCGCCGTGGCGATGGGGCTTTCGGCGATTAACCAGTACGTGGGACTCAAAGACGGCGCCAACACCGTCAAGGACTATGTCGATTATGTCCGAAACGACCTCATGGGCATCACCCGCGAGGATCTGGTCGCGAGTATCGCCCGGCACGTGGACTCCACCGTCCACCTGTTCGAGAAGTGGGGCCTGCCGATCTGGAAGGACGAGAAGGGCTCCTATGTACACGAGGGGCGCTGGCAGCTCATGATCAACGGCGAATCGTACAAGGTTGTCGTCGCCGAGGCCGCCAAGAACGCTCTGTTCCAAAGCGGCGTGGGAGAGATCTACGAGCGCGTGTTCATCGTCGGGCCGCTCATGGAAGGCGACCGTTGCGTGGGCGCGGTGGGTTTCTCGGTCCGCGAGAACAAGTTTTTCGTGTTCAAGTCCAAGGCAACTCTGGTGGCCATGGGCGGCGCCGTCCACGTGTTTAAGCCGCGCAGTTCCGGCGAAGGCATGGGGCGGGCATGGTATCCGCCGTGGAACTCCGGCTCATCGGCCTACTTCACGCTGAAGGCCGGCGCCGAGATGACTTGCCAGGAAGTGCGCTTCATTCCGGTTCGCTTCAAAGACGCCTACGGTCCAGTCGGCGCGTGGTTCCTGTTGTTCAAGTCCCGCGCGACGAATTCCGAGGGTGGCAATTACATGATCGACCGCCAGCCCGAGCTCGAAAAATGGGGCCCGTACGGGCGCGTGAAGCCCGTTCCGGCAAACCTTCGGAACTATCTCGGCATGCTCGACACGATGGAAGGCAAAGGCCCAATCCACATGCGGACCGAGGAAGCCATCGGGAAAATCTCCGAAGCCTATAAGGACGACCCGAAAGCGTACAAGAAGAAGATGAAGGAGCTCGAGTCCGAGGCCTGGGAGGATTTCCTGGACATGACTGTGTCTCAGGCCATCCTGTGGGCATCCACCAACCTGCAGCCGGAAGAGCGCAGCTCCGAAATTGCCGCTGCCGAGCCCTATTTTATCGGCTCGCACTCCGGCGCGTCGGGGGCCTGGATCAGCGGACCGGAAGACTTACAGAACGACGAGACCCGCTCGGAGTACTTCTGGGGCTACGATCACATGTCTACCGTGCCGGGGTTGTTCTGCGCGGGCGACGCCTCGGGCGCATCCAGTCACAAATTCTCGTCGGGCTCTCACGCCGAAGGCCGCATCGCCGCCAAGGCCGCGGTTAAGTTCATCGTCGAGCACAATAAGCCTCCGCAAGTGGCGCAGAGCACCATTGACGCCATCAAGGCCGAGATCCTCAAGCCGCTCGATGTCTATGAACAACACAAGAACGCCACGACCGATCCGGAGATCAATCCGAATTACATGAAACCGCGGATGTTCATGTTCCGCTTGCAGAAGATCATGGACGAATACGCCGGCGGCATTACCGCGCAATTCACCACCAATGGCGCCCTCCTGTCACGGGCCCTCGAGCTGCTCGCGTTCCTTGAGGAGGACTCCGGGCATCTCGCTGCCTCGGACCACCACGAACTCATGCGCTGCTGGGAAAACGTCCACCGCATGTGGCAAGCCGAGGCCCACGTCCGAACCATGCTGTTCCGCGAAGAGACCCGCTGGCCCGGATACTACTTCCGCTCCGACAAACCGAAACTCGACGAGGAGAAGTGGCACGTGTTCGCTAACTGCCGCTTCGACTCGAAGCGCAAGGAATGGGAGATGAAGACCCGGCCGGTTCTGCATATCTTCGCCCAGAAACCGAAGGAACAAACGCTGGCCGTGGCCTGAACGGTCCACGACTGGACGTTGTTGCGCCGGTTGGGGGCGAGCCGCCGGGCGCGCCCCCGCCCGGCGCGGGATGACGACGATGACTACAAATGGGGCCTTGTGCCCGTACTGCGAACAGCCGATGACGCGATGGGCGAACCCGCAGTTAACCAATTGGAGCGGCGAGTTTCAATTCGTCTGCTTCAACGACGAGTGCCCGTACTTCGTCCGCGGCTGGGCATGGATGCAGGAGCACTTTAGCGTCACCGCGTCCTACCGGCACCGGCTCGATCCCGTAACCGGCGAGAACGGTCCGCTGCCGGTCTGGTCGCGTGACGCGCTACGACACAACATCCTGCCCACGCCCGAGGAGATCCGCCATGCCTGCTGAGACCGCCGCTACGCCACAAACCGGCACGCTGCCTTGGGACCGTGTCGGTCTCGATGACCGCTTCACGTTTCGCTGCGGACGCGAGCTGGACTGCTTCACCCATTGCTGCCTCGATGTGACCATCGTCCTTACGCCCTACGATGTCTTGCGGCTCAAGCATTCTCTCGGCATGAGTTCGTCGGAATTCCTCGACAAACACACTTTGTCACCTAGTTTCCCGGGACAGAAGTTCCCGCTCGTGATCCTCAAGATGGACGAGCAAACCAAACGGTGCCCCTTCGTCTCAGCCGAAGGCTGCTCGGTGTATCGCGACCGGCCATGGTCCTGCAGGATGTACCCGCTGGGGAGCGCCGAACCGAAGAATCCCACCCCCGAAGAAGGAGCCTTTCATTTCGTCGTGCTCGAGGATCTTTGTCACGGACACAACGGGGGAACCTCGCGCACTGTTCGCGAGTGGATCGACGGCCAGGGCGTGGAAGAGTTCGAGATGATGGGCGCTTCCTTCAAGTACCTCACGCTCCACGATTTCTGGGATGTAAGCCAGGAGCTTACGCCGTCTCAAGCGGACATGTTCTACATGGCCTGCTATGACCTGGACCGCTTCCGCCGTTTCGTCTTCGAGACACGGTTCCTTGAACTGCTCGACGTTGACGAGGCGCGCGTCGAGGCGATTCGTGCCCATGACGACGAGCTGCTCGAGTTCGCCATCGAGTGGCTCCGCTTCAGCCTGTTCGGCGAGCGCACGATGAAGGTCCGGCCGAATGCGGTAGTGGAGGCGGAAGCGTGAATCGTGAGCCGCGCAAACCCGTGCTCGTCATCGGCGGAGGAATCTCCGGCTTGACGGCCGCGGTCGAGTTGGCGGATGCCGGCTGCGCGGTGATCCTGGTCGAGAAATCGCCGAGCCTCGGTGGGCAGGTCGCGCGCCTGCATCGATATTTTCCGAAGCTGTGCCCGCCCGCCTGCGGCATCGAAATGCATCTGCGGCGCATCCGCGAGAGCGATTCCATCACCGTCCACACTCTCGCCGAAGTGAAAGAGATTCATGGTTCGCCGGGCGACTATCACGTCGCCGTCCATCTCGCGCCTCGCTATGTCAGCGCGGCATGCACGGCATGTGGCGAATGCGCGGATGCGTGCCCGGTGGAACGCGCCGACGAGTTCAATTGCGGCCTGACGAAGACCAAGGCCGTCTACAGGCCGGGCGGCATCGCACACCCGCCACGCTATGTCATCGAGCGCGAGCTGTGTCCGGCGGGCTGTAGAGCCTGCGAACAAGCGTGCCCGTACGGCGCCGTGAAGCTCGACGAACACGTCGAGTGGAAGCGCTATTCCGTCTCGGCGATTATCGCCGCAACCGGCTGGGAGCCGTACGACGCGACGCGCATCGCGAATCTCGGATTCGGCCGCTGCGCCAACGTGGTCACCAACGTCATGCTCGAACGCATGGCCGCGCCGGACGGGCCAACGGCGGGCAGCATCCGGCGGCCTTCCGATCACAGCGAACCGCGCACGGTCGCCTTCGTGCAGTGTGCCGGCTCGCGCGACGAGAACCATCTGCCGTATTGCTCGGCGGTCTGCTGCGCGGCATCCATCAAGCACGCCGCTTATATCCGGGCGCTCTATCCGGAGACAGCTATCACGGTCTTCTATATCGATATCCGAACTCCCGGCCGCATTGAAGAGTTTCGGAGCCAGATCGTCTCCTCCGCGAACGTCCGCTTGGTGAAAGCCAAGGTCGCAAAGGTGGAGGAAGACCTCGCCACCGGCGATCTGCTCGTCACGTCGGAGGATGTCTTCTCCGGACGCAAGGAGACCTCGCGGTTCGAGCTGGTGGTGCTGGCAACGGGCATGGTCCCGCGCACCGCGGGCCTGCCGCCCGGATTCGCGCTCGATCAGTTCGGCTTCATTTCGGGCTTTGATGACAGTGACGGACTGTACGGCGCGGGCTGTGTCGTGCGTCCCTCGGAAGTGTCTTCGTCGGTCCGCGGCGCGACGGCCGCGGCCCTGAAGGCGTACCAATGCGCCAGACGGAGCGAGCGCCATGCCTAAGAGCCTTGGAGTCTACCTCTGCACCGGCTGTTCGATCGGCGCCGCGATCGATGCGTGCCAGCTCGAAAGCGTGGCCGCCACCGAGTGCAAGGCAGCGGTGTGCCGCGTGCATCCGTTCCTCTGCGGTGCGGAGGGACGCGAGACGATCGGGCGGGACCTGGCCTCCGGCGCCGTGGACACCGTCGTTGTCGCCGCCTGCTCGGCGCGCTCGAAGCCGGAGGCCTTTTCATTCGATCACGGCGCCGTCGTTGAGCGCGTCAACCTGCGCGAGCACGTCGCCTGGAGTCACCGCGCCAAGGACGAAGACACGCAGATGCTGGCAGCGGACTACCTGCGGATGGGCATTGCACGCGCCCTGAAAACGGAGCCGATCGAGCCGGTGTCCGGCGACATGTCGGAGACGGTGCTGGTGGTGGGGGGAGGAATCGCGGGTCTCACCGCCGCTCGGGAAGCGGCCAGGGCGGGCCACGACGTGGTGTTAGTCGAACAAGGGCCCTCGCTGGGCGGCTTCATGCTGGGACTGAAGAGCCGGTTCCCAGCCACGCCCCCCTACGAAACGCTTCACGCGGACAGCCTCTCCGATCTCGTCAATGCAGTCACGTATCAGTTGCACATCCGCGTTTTCACCTCTACTTGTATCCTCAAAACGGCTGGACAGCCCGGCATGTTCGACGTGACGCTCGCCACCGAAGCGGGCGAGACCACCGTGCGGGCCGGCGCAATCGTCGTCGCGACAGGCTGGCAGCCCTACGATGCGAGCCGCCTTGCGCATCTCGGCTATGGGCTCAGCCCGGATGTCGTAACCAACGTCGAGTTCGAGCGCCTGGCGTGGGGGCCGCTTGTGCGTCCCTCCGACGGCCGGCCGGTCCATACGATCTTGTTCGTCCAATGCGCGGGCTCGCGCGATCCCCAACACCTGCCGTACTGCTCGAACGTTTGCTGCCTGGCGACGCTTAAGCATATTCTCTACATTCGCGAGCGGGACCCGGAAGCGCAGGTGTTCGTGGTCTACAAGGATATCCAGGCGCCCGGCCAATACGAGCGTTTTTACCGTGCGGCCCAGGACCATGCTTTGAATTTCTTCACCAAGGGCGAAATCGCCTCGGTAGAGAAGACCGTCGACGGCAAGCTGAGCGTCCAGATTCGTAACACGCTGCTCGGCGAGTCCATCCTGCTCGTGGTCGACATGATGGTGCTGGCGACCGGCATGGTCCCGCGGCCCGCGGAACAAACGCTGAACCTGAGCTACAGGCAGGGGCCCGAACTGCCGGTGCTCACGGACGGTTTCCCGGATTCGCATTTCATCTGTTTCCCTTATGAAACCCGGCGAACTGGCATCTATGCCGCCGGCGCGGTACGCGCTCCCATGGATTCCGAACAGGCGCGCGAAGACGCGATGGGAGCGGCGCTGAAGGCCATTCAATGCATCGAGCTCGCGCGGCAGGGCCTCGCCGTACATCCTCGCGCGGGCGACGCCTCGCTACCGGACTTCTTCTTGCAACGGTGTACGCAGTGCAAGCGATGCACGGAAGAGTGCCCGTTCGGCGCTCTGGACGAAGACGCCCATGGAACGCCGAAGCTGAATCCTCTCCGTTGCCGCCGCTGCGGCCTGTGCATGGGCGCCTGCCCGGAGCGCATCATATCGATCCCTAACTACTCGGTGGACATGATCGCATCGATGATCAAGGCCATCGAAGTTCCAGACGAGGACGCGGAGAAGCCGCGTGTACTCGCCTTCCTGTGCGAGAACGACGCGATTCCCGCCCTCGATATCGCCGGCTTCGAACGGCGCCAGTACGACGCCAGCGTACGAGTGATCCCGCTGCGCTGCCTGGGCTCGCTCAACATGGTCTGGATCGCGGACGCGCTCTCGCGCGGCATCGACGGTGTGATGTTGATCGGCTGCAAATACGGCGACGATTACCAGTGTCATTTCACCAAGGGCAGCGAACTCGCCGCGCGGCGCGTGGAGAATGTGAGGGAGACGCTTGAGCGGTTGCAGTTGGAACCCGAGCGCCTCCAATTGACTCAGCTTGCGATCGACGAGTGGGGCAAGTTGCCTTCCCTGTTCAATGGCTTCGTCGGCAGGATCCGTGAGTTGGGTCCAAATCCGTACAAGGGCTTTTAGAGATGGCCAGCGCAGTGCTCATCCAACCGGACACGGAGTTCATCCGCGATGTGATGCGGATGGGTGGAGATGACCTGAAGAAGTGCGTCCAGTGCGCCGCTTGTACGTCCGTATGTTCGCTCGCAACCGCGGAACGCGGATTCCCCCGCAAACAGGTTCTTGCGGCTCAGTGGGGTCTCAAGGAGGAGCTGGCCGCGGATCCCGCGCCCTGGCTCTGCTTCTACTGCGGGGAGTGCTCGAAGACATGCACGCGTGGCGCGAATCCCGGCGAGATCATGATGGCGCTCCGGCGGTACTTTACAACGCAATACGACTGGACCGGGTTGTCAGGGCTCATGTATCGCTCGGCGCTCTGGGAGCTGGGCATGCTGCTGTTGGTGGCGGCCTTGGTCGTGGGCCTATTCACGCTGCCGGGGAATTTCGGGTTCGGCCTGCTGCGCCAATCCGGACCGGCGCCGCTCGCGACCGTTATGCTAGACAAGTTCGCGCCGAAACGCATCGTGCATATCGGAGACCTGTGTCTTGCGGCGCTGCTGGGCTCCCTGCTGCTCGCGAACGCCTGGCGGATGTTCGTCCGGCTCACGCGACGCGATCGGATTCCGGCCCGTTTCTATGCGAGCCGTGCGGTGGATCTGCTGGCCCAGGGCATCACACAGATCCGATGGCGCGGCTGCAACGACAGCGAGGCGTTCCGCAACTGGATCCGCCACTTGGCGCTGGTCACTGCGTACGCGACCATGTTCACGCTGGTCGTAGTTTTCCTGCCGTGGTTCCAGATCGAGAACACAAGCTTCCACTGGACCGGCATCCTCGGTTACTACAGCACGGCGGTCCTGTTGATCGCCACCGCATGGATGTTGTTCGACCGTGTGCGGAAGCGGACCGAAATGCACCGGTTCAGCCACCTGTCCGACTGGATGTTCCCGGCCCTGCTCTTCCTGACGGCGACCTCGGGCATTCTGGTTCACGTCTTTCGCCGGCTCGATCTGCCGATGCCGGCCTACGACATGTATGTGGCCCACCTCGCAATCGCCGTGCCGATGTTGGTGGTGGAAGTGCCGTTTGGAAAGTGGGCGCACCTTTTATACAGACCGCTGGCGATCTTCATCGCCGCGGCCACAGACGACGCAATGCGTTGCCGGAGTTGATTTCGACCGAAGGAGGCAAAACGTGGCAGAACAAAAGGCCAAGACGGAGTTGCTGGACGAGCTTGAGAAAGGGCCGTGGCCGAGCTTCGTTACCGAGATTAAGAAAGCGGCCGCGACCGGCCCGATGGCGAACGATTTGCTCGGGCAGCTTGAACTCTCCTATCACGAGAGGAAAGGGCACTGGAAGCACGGCGGTATTGTCGGAGTGCTCGGATACGGTGGCGGAGTTATCGGCCGCTACAGCGACCTTCCCGAGCAGTTTCCGCACATCGCGCACTTCCACACACTGCGTATCAACCAGCCGTCAGGCTGGTTCTACACATCCGATGCCCTGCGAACGTTATGTGACATCTGGGAGCGCCACGGCTCGGGACTTACAAACATGCACGGGTCCACCGGCGACATCATTTTTCTCGGAACCCGAACCGATCAGCTCGAGCCGGTGTTCAAGGAACTGACCGAGGCGGGCTTCGACCTCGGCGGGTCCGGTTCGGCGATGCGCACGCCGTCGTGCTGCGTCGGCGAGGCGCGCTGCGAGTGGGCTTGCTACGACACGATGAAGCTCTGCAACGATCTGACCCAGGCCTACCAGGACGAGCTGCACCGGCCGCCGTTCCCTTACAAGTTCAAGATCAAATGCGCCGGCTGCCCGAATGACTGCGTGGCGGCAACGGCCCGCGCCGACCTGTCGGTTATCGGCATCTGGAAAGACAGCATCCGGCAGGACGACGCGGCCGTGGCCGAATACGCCGCTCAGGGTCTCGATATTCAAAAGGATGTCTGCGACCGTTGTCCGTCGCACTGCATGAGCTGGAACTGGAAGCTGACCATCGACAACCACGAGTGCGTGCGCTGCATGCACTGCATCAACGTCATGCCCAAGGCGCTTCGGCCCGGCACGGAGCAGGGCGCCGCGCTTCTCATCGGTTCGAAAGCGCCAATCGTGCAAGGGGCGCTGCTGTCTTCCGTGCTGGTTCCCTTCGTGCCGCGAGAGGAACTGTTCGACACGATCAAGGAACTGGTTGTCCGCGTATGGGAGTTCTGGGACGAATACGGAAAGAACCGGGAGCGCGTGGGAGAGCTGATCCAGCGCGTCGGCATGGCGAATTTCCTGGATGCGATCGGCCTCGACCCGATCCCGGAGATGGTCTCGGCGCCGCGCGACAACCCATATATCTACTTCCAGAAGAACAACGAGAACTAACCGCGGAGTTACTAAGATGACATCTCCATCCAAACGCATCACCGACATCGGGCCGCCGCATTACGAGAAATTCCTGCCGCCCGTCATTAAGAGGAACTACGGCGCCTGGCGGCACCACGAGGTGCTCGAGCCCGGCGTTCTCTGTCACGTCGCCGAGTCCGGCGAGAAACTATACAGCGTTCGTGCCGCGTCGCCGCGCTTGCTCAGTATTCAAACCATCCGCTTGTTCGCCGATCTCGCCGACAAGTACTGCGGCGGCTACCTTCGCTTCACCAGCCGCAACAACGTCGAATTCCTTCTCGACGACTTCGATTGCGTCGCCCCGCTCAAAGGCGAGCTTGCGGCAGCGGGTTTCCCCGTTGGCGGGACCCGGAGCACGATCAGCAACATCGTGCATACGCAAGGGTGGGTACACTGCCACTCGTCGGCCACCGACGCATCCGGGATCGTGAAGTCCGTCATGGACGCACTCGGCGACTACTTCGTCGAGGAGAAGCTTCCGGCCAAACTGCGCATCGCCGTCGCGTGCTGCCTGAACATGTGCGGCGCGGTGCACTGCTCGGATATCGCCATTCTCGGGGTTCATCGCAAGCCGCCGAAGATCCGCCACGACATCCTCCCCAAAGTGTGCGAGGTGCCCACGTTGATCGCTTCTTGCCCGACCGGCGCTATCCGTCCGGCGGTCGTGGATGGCCGCCAGTCGGTCGAGGTCATCGAAGAGCAGTGCATGTTCTGCGGCAACTGCTACACCGTCTGCCCGGCGATGCCGATGAACGATCCGGAAAATGACGGGATTTCGATCTGGGTCGGCGGCAAGGTGAGCAACGCCCGTAGCGCGCCGAAGTTCACTAAGCTCGCCATTCCGTTCCTGCCGAACAATCCGCCGCGCTGGCCGGAGGTCGTCGCAGCGGTAACCAACATCGTCAACGTCTACGCGCGGAATGCGCGGCGTTTCGAGCGCATGGGCGAATGGATCGAGCGCGTTGGCTGGCCGAGGTTCTTCGAGCTGACCGGGATCGAGTTCACGCGTTATCACATTGACGATTTCAAGAATGCCGGATTGACTTACGCGCGCTCCGCGCATCTGCGGTTCTGAAGCCGGTGGATCATGCCACTCTTCAAGGAAGTTAAGAAACCCCTGATCAAGACGTCCGCTTCGCCGGGTGGCCAGATCAGCCCGTCGCGGCCGGTCTGCCTACCCAAAACGCCTCCGTGTGCCGGCACGTGTCCCGCCGGAACGGACATCCGCGGATGGCTGACAACCATCGCCCAGGCGGAGAGCTACGGGCGCTCGAACGACCACGCATACCGTCTGGCCTGGGAGAAGATCGCAGAGCGGAATCCGTTCCCCGCGGTGTGCGGGCGCGTGTGCCCGCACCCCTGCGAGGACTCGTGCAACCGGAATGCGAAGGACGGCGCGGTCGCCATCAATGCGCTCGAGCGCTTCGTCGGCGACTTCGGGATTTCTCGCGGACTGCGGCTGTCACGACTTACTGACGAGAAGCGCACCCAGACGATCGCCGTGATCGGCGCCGGTCCGGCGGGCCTCTCCTGCGCCTACCAGTTGGCGCGGCGCGGATACGGGGTGACCGTGTTCGAGTCATTCGGCCGGCCGGGCGGAATGCTGCGCTACGGCATCCCGAAGTACCGGCTTCCGCGCGAAATCCTGGACGCCGAGATCCAGCGCATCCTGGATCTCGGCGTCGAGCTGCGGTGCAACACCATGGCCGGCACGGACGTCACGCTCGCCGATCTACGCACCCGCTATGACGCCGTGTTCGTCGGCATCGGCGCGCATCAGGGTCTCAAGCTGGGGATGCCCGGCGAAGACGCGCCGAATGTCTTCACCGGCACAGAGTTTCTCAACCGTGTCAACAGCGGCGAATCCGTGACCGTCGGGAACAAAGTCGTGGTTATCGGTGGTGGCGACACGGCCGTGGATGCGGCGCGCGTCAGCCGGAGACTAGGCGCCGCTGTCACGATGCTGTACCGCCGCACACGGGCCGAGATGCCCGCCGTCAAAACGGAAATCGAGGGAGCGCTCGAAGAAGGAGTGCGGATCGAATTCCTGGCGGCGCCCGTGGAGGTCATTCAAAATCACGGTTGCGCCGTTGCCGCGAAGTGCATTCGCATGGAGCTCGGCCCGCCCGATTCCTCCGCCCGCCCGCGGCCGATACCGCGCCCAGGGACCGAGTTCGAGCTCGAAGCCACAACGATCATCGCCGCCATCAGCCAGGAGCCTCGCTTCGGCCAACTTGACAGCGTGCGCGAGGGCAAGCAATGGATCAAGGTCCAGGACGCGGCGATCGCCGGAACGCAGGGCATCTTCGCCGGCGGCGACGACACCGGATTGGGTCTGGTGACGATCGCGATTTCGCAAGGGCGCTTCGCGGCGGAGGCGATCGACGCCTGGCTGCGGGGCGAGCCCCTGGATAAGCCAGCCCCGTCGCCCCCGATTACCGCCAATCGCATTAAGCTCGAATGGTACAAGCCGGCCGAACGCCACCAGCGGGCCCTCGTGCCCGTTGACGAGCGGGGCCTCGACACCGAAGTCCAACTCGGCCTGAGCGAAGCGGAAGCGCTCGAAGAAGCCAAGCGCTGCATGTCCTGCGGGATGTGCATGGACTGCGAAACGTGCTGGATGTATTGCACGAATAGCTGCTTCGCGAAGCTGCCGAAGGGCGAACACTACAAGATCAAATTGGAGCTATGCAACGGGTGCCGGAAGTGCGCCGAGGCATGCCCCTGCGGTTATATCGAGTTGATTTGAAAGTCAAGGAGGGTAGAACTATGCCGGTATTCGAAGTCCATGACAAGAAGTACGAGGTGGACGAAGACGGGTTCCTGCAGGAGCCCGGGATTTGGAACGACGATGTGGCGCGCGACTTTGCCATCACCGAAGGAGTCGCCGAGCTGACCGAGAAACATTGGAAAGTCATCCACTATCTCCGGAATTACTATCTTCAGTTCGGAATCGCTCCGATGATCCGGAAGGTTTGCAAAGAGACGGGATTCAAGCTGGGCGAGATCTACGAGTTGTTCCCGTCTGGCCCCGCCAAGGGCGCCTGTAAACTGGCCGGGCTGCCGAAGCCGACCGGTTGCGTGTAAGCCCAACCGTTCCGAGGCCGTTGTGGAGACTAACCAGGCGATTGCCGAACGGTGGCTGGTCCGGATTCTAAGTACGCATCCGGACGAGGGCGCGCGTTTCTTCACCGGCACGGGGGACCCGTTCAGGAACCCCGTCGGGCACGCCTACAGGGAATCCGCCGGGATCCTGGTGGACGAATTGCTCGGGAGCATGGATGTGGCCCGTGTCACGGCCGCGCTCGAGCGCATCATCGAGATTCGCGCGGTCCAGGATATCCCTCCTGGCCTCGCCTTGACGTTCGTCTTCGAGCTCAAGGAGATCCTCGGCGACGCGCAGGCGCTGCCCGCGCAGGACGTGCGTCTTCGCCGGATCGACCAGATGGCTCTTATTGCCTTTGAAGCGTACGTCCGCTGCCGGGAGCGGATCGGGGAGGCGCGCGTCCGCGAAGCCCGGCGTGGCGTCTACGTTCTCGAGCGGACGCGGGCCTCGCGCGATCCTTCCCTCGGCGAGGAACGAGGCGCTCCATGAAGCATGCGATCTATTCGATCCTCGGCGTGGCCGCCATCGCCACGCTCGCGGGAGTGCTGGGCCGGAACGCGCCGGCTTGGTGGCCCCTGGCTGTCTTCGTCTCGTACGCTGCGATCGCCACGTTCTTCCTGGGCCTGAGCTGGCGGGTCGTAACTTGGTCGCTCTCGCCCGTGCCGTTCCGCATCCCCACCGTCTGCGGCCAGCAGAAGTCGCTCGCCTGGATTAAGCCGAGCCGCCTCGAGAGCCCGTCCACCACGCTCGAGGTTGCCGGCAGGATGGCGCTCGAGATCCTGCTGTTTCGCAGCCTCTTCCGCAACACCAGGAGCGAGTTGCGCGAGGGCCCAAAGCTTTTATCCGGCGAAAATAAGTTCCTCTGGCTCGGCGCCCTCGCCTTTCATTGGTCGCTCCTGCTGATCCTGCTGCGCCATCTGCGCCTGTTCCTCGACCCGGTTCCGCGGTTCGTGCTCGGCATCGAGAGCCTCGACGGGTTCTTCCAGATTGGCGCGCCGGTCCTCTATTCGACCGATATCGTGGTCGTGCTCGCGCTGCTCTATCTCTTTCAACGGCGGCTGCGCGATCCGCAGGTCCGCTACATCTCGCTCTTCACCGACTACTTCGCCCTGTGTCTACTTTTGGGAATCGCCGTGTCCGGCATCTGGATGCGCTACTTCGGACGGGTCGACGTGACGGCGCTGAAGCGGTTCGCGATCGGACTCGCGACCTTTTCGCCCATCGCGTTGCCCGCGCCGAACACCTCGTTCTTCATCCATCTCGCGCTGGTCGGTACCCTCGCGGTCTACTTCCCGTTCAGCAAGCTGATGCATATGGGGGGCGTGTTTCTCAGCCCCACGCGGAATCTGGCGAATAACAACCGCGCACGGCGGCATATCAACCCGTGGAATTATCCCGTACGCGTGCATACCTACGAAGAGTGGGAGAGGGAGTTCCACGACAAGATCGCGGCCGCGGGACTACCGCTGGAAAAGCCCTGAGCCATGCCCAATCCCAAACCCGAAGAACTCGTACAAATTCAATACCGGCCGCCGTCGAAGGCTTGGATGGACGTCCCCGTCGAGTTTCGCAAGGGAACCTTCTGCTACAGTGCGCTTCCCAAAAACGTGCAGTACCTCGGCATGCCCAACCCGCGCGAATGGCAGCCCTTCAACCAGGACTGGAAGCTGCCGGCCGACTGGAAGCGAATCATCCTCGACGGCATGCAGGACCGGCTAAAGCGGTTCCGCTCGTTCCGTCTCTTCATGGACATTTGCGTCCGCTGTGGCGCCTGCGCGGACAAATGCCACTACTTTCTCGGCTCCGGCGACCCCAAGAACATACCGGTGTTACGCGCCGAGCTGATCCGATCGGTGTACCGCCGCTATTTCACTCTCGCCGGGCGCCTGTTCGGACGGCTGGCCGGCGCGCGCGACCTGACCGAAGACGTGCTGAAGGAATGGTTCTACTACTTCCATCAATGCACGGAGTGCCGGCGGTGTTCCGTGTTCTGCCCTTATGGCATCGACACCGCCGAAATCACCATGATCGGTCGCGAATTGCTGAACTTGGTTGGCTGCAACATCAACTGGGTCCTCGAACCGGTGGCGAACTGTGACCGCGTGGGCAACCACCTCGGCATTCAGCCCCACGGATTCAAAGATAGCGTCGACTTCGCGGTCTCGGAACTCGAGGAGCTTACCGGCGTCCGAGTCGACCCATCGATCAATCGCAAGGGCGCCGAGATTCTTTTCATCGTTCCTTCCGCCGATTACTTTGCCAGTCCGCACTATTACACGTTTCTCGGCTACCTCGCCCTATTTCACGAGATCGGCCTCGATTACACGTTTAGCGCCTATGCGTCGGAAGGCGGTAACTTCGGGCTGTTCAGCTCGCACGAGATGATGAAGCGGCTGAACGCCAAAATCTACGCCGAAGCCCGCCGTCTCGGGGTGAAGTGGATCCTCGGCGGGGAATGCGGACATATGTGGCGCGTCCTGCACCAGTACATGGACACCATGAACGGGCCGGCCGATTTCCTCGAAGTGCCGGTTTCGCCCGTCACCGGCACCCGTTTCGATCATGCCCGGTCGACGAAGATGGTCCACATCTGCGAGTTCACGGCGGACCTGATTCACCAGGGCAAGATCCGCCTCGACCCCTCGCGCAACGATGCCTGGAACGTAACCTATCACGACTCCTGCAATATCGCCCGGGCTGTCGGGCTGATCGAGGAACCGCGATACATTCTCCGGCACGTGTGCAACCAATTTCACGAGATGCCCGAGAACACGATTCGCGAGCAGACGTTTTGCTGCGGCAGCGGTTCCGGCCTCGGCACCGACGAGAACTTCGAGATGCGCATGCGCGGTGGTTTTCCGCGAGCCAACGCGGTGCGGTACGTGCGCGACAAGTACGGCGTCAATCTGCTCACTTGCATCTGCGCGATCGACAAAGCGACGCTCCCGCCGCTGCTCGAATACTGGACGCCCGGCGTCGACGTGGCCGGCGTCCATGAACTGGTCGGCAACGCCCTGATCCTGCGGGGTGAAAGCGAGCGCACCACGGATCTGCGGGGTGAACCCGTCGTTCGCAGGGAGGCGCTGGCCCATGCGTGATCGCCCGATCATCTACACCGGACTGCTGGTCTTTCTCGGCCTGGCGACGATGCCATTCTGGCGCGATCTAGCTGGCGCGGCCACTACGAAAGGGCCGCAGCAGAAGTTACCGGCAACTGCAACGACATGCGTCGCCGGTGTGGAGTTCATGAAATCCTCGCACATGCGGCTGCTGCTCGACATGCGGGACCGGGCGGTCCGGCAGGGTATCCCCACTTATGCGGGCGCCGATGGCAAGACTTACACAATCGGTTTGACAAGCACGTGCCTCGAGCAATGCCATGGGAGCAAAACCGAATTCTGCGATCGTTGTCACGACTATGCCGGCGTGTCCCCGGGCTGCTGGAGCTGCCACGTCGATGCCGCGCACCCGCCCGGCGCCGCCGCGATGACGGCCTCGAGGAGCCCCCGGTGACGATCTCAAGGCAAACCTTCTTGCGGCTGAGCGGCCTGTCATTTCTCGCGCTCGCTGGCCGGAAAACGCTGCGTGCCCTTGCCGCGGGCACGGGGCGGACCCGCTGGGGCATGGCCGTCGATGTCCGCCGCTGCGCGGAGCGGAACGGCTGCACGCTATGCATCGACGCCTGCGACCAGGTTCATAACGTGCCGCGCATTCCGGACCCGCGGCACGAGGTTCGCTGGATCTGGAAAGACTCCCCCGAGCACGCATTTGTCGATCAGGACCTCCGGTACACGTCCCTCCACAATCTTCCGGTAATGCTTCTTTGCAATCATTGCGACGACCCGCCGTGCGTGCGGGTTTGTCCGACCCAGGCCACCTGGAAACGCGAGGACGGAATCGTCGCCATGGACTGGCATCGATGCATCGGCTGCCGGTATTGCATGGCAGCCTGTCCATATGGATCCCGCAGCTTCAACTGGGTCGATCCACGCCCTTACATTCAGAACACAACGGCAAGCTACCCAACCCGCACCAAGGGCGTCGTGGAGAAATGCACATTCTGCGTCGAGCGGATCGCCGTTGGCCGCCCGCCCGCCTGCGTCGATGCGTGCCCCGTAAAGGCTCTCGTCTTCGGCAACCTCGCCGATCCGGCATCGGAGATCCGGCGGCTCCTCGCTTCGCGCGATCACGTCAGCCGCAGGCCGGAGCTCGGAACCGGTCCCAACGTTTTTTACATTCTATAAGGACACTCCATGTTCATGGTTGAGAGGGCGCTGGTTGGCGGAAAAACATACTGGCGCTGGATGCTTCTCCTCCTCGCCTTCATCGTCAGCGGGTTCGTCTTCTACTTACGCCAACTGGAGTATGGCTTGGGTATCACAGGCCTTAGCCGCGATGTCACCTGGGGTTTGTATATCGCTCAATTCACGTTCCTCGTCGGCGTCGCGGCGTCGGCGGTGATGGTCGTTCTGCCGTACTACTTACATAACGTGAAGGCCTTCGCGAAGATCGCGATCCTCGGCGAGTTCCTTGCCATTTCCGCCGTGACGATGTGTATGCTGTTCATCTTCGTCGATATGGGCCAGCCCGCACGCGTGCTCAACGTGCTCCTCTATCCGTCTCCGCATTCGATGATGTTCTGGGACATGCTCTCGCTCGCTGGGTATCTACTGCTCAACTCGGTCATCGCGCTGGTGACGCTGAGATCGGAGCGGAACGAGACCGCTCCACCGCGCTGGATCAAGCCGATTATCCTGCTCTCGATCCCCTGGGCGGTGAGCATTCACACGGTGACCGCGTTCCTCTACTGCGGGCTCCCAGGGCGTCCGCTCTGGCTGACCGCCGTGCTGGCCCCGCGCTTTCTCGCCTCGGCGTTCGCGTCCGGACCGGCTCTGCTCATTCTGTTATGCATGCTGATCGCCCGAGTGACCGGGGCCCGATATCCGCGGGAATCGCTCCAGAAACTCGCTATCATCGTGACTTATGCGATGGTGACGAGTATGTTCCTCCTCTTGATGGAAGTCTTCACCGCCTTTTACAGCGGGATGCCCGAGGACCGCGAGCCATTCGAGTACCTGTTCGCCGGAATCGACGGCCACGCGCGGCTGGCGCCCTGGATGTGGGTCTCGACGATCTTAGCCGTGTGCTCGCTGGCGCTGCTGATCGTACCCCGGTTTCGCGCGAACGGCCGGCTGCTGGCGATGGCCTGCGGCATGGTATTTCTTTCCCTTTGGATCGATAAGGGGATCGGACTCATCGTCGCCGGGTTCGTGCCGTCTCCGCTCGGCGTGGTCGCCGAATACGCGCCGACCGGGCCCGAGATGGCGATCGCTCTCGGCATCTGGGGCGCCGGCATGCTCATCCTCACCGTCCTTTACAAGATCGCGATCTCGGTGCGCGGCGAGCCGCTCGGCGGCCTTCCCGGAGCGTAGTCCGGCACGCACAGGATGCACTTTCCCGTCTCAGGCGTCGATTGTCCGGTCTGGTTGCCGCTGGCGGTGGGCTTCGGCGCCGCGCTGGTTTCCGTGCCGGCCGGGCTGTCCGGAGCCTTCCTGCTGCTGCCCTTCCAGATGAGTGTGCTCGGCTTCGTCACCCCGGCCGTAACGCCGACGAATCTCATCCACAACGTCGTCTCGACGCCGGGAGGCCTCTATCGCTACATCCAGGAGCGCCGGATGTCCTGGCCGCTCGCCCTCACAATCGGCGCCGGAACCCTGCCGGGAGTGTTTGCCGGAGCGCTCATCCGCATCCGGTACCTCCCCGACCCGCGTGCGATGCGCGTGTTTGCCGGCCTGGTGCTGCTGTTCCTGGGCATCCGGCTTTTATGGGGTGTGCGTCCATCCGTCCGCCGGGCCGCGGCCGAGCCAGCCACGCCGTTTCCACCCGGCGCCGCGATGACCACGACCCTCCTCTCGCTCCGCCGGGTCGAGTACGAGTTTCGAGGCGCGCGGTACGCCTTCCGCCCCCACGCACTCGCCGCGCTCTCGCTCGGGGTGGGCGTGGTTGGCGGGATTTACGGAGTCGGTGGAGGCGCGATCCTTGCGCCGTACGCGATCTCCGTCCTGGGCCTCCCCGCGTATACTATCGCGGGCGCAACGCTTTCAGGCACTTTTCTAACCTCCGTCGCCGGCATCTGCGCTTTCGCTGTCGCCGGCCGGATGTTCGCTGGCGTCGCGCTTCAGCCGGATTGGCCGCTCGGCGCACTGTTCGGCCTGGGAGGTCTCCTGGGCGGGTACGTTGGAGCGAGGCTGCAGCGCTTCCTGCCGGAATTCTGGATCAAAGCGGCATTGGGTTTTCTAATTTCGGCTCTCGCCGCGGACTACGTCGCGTCGGGCTGCTTGTGATAACTGGACAATAGCGGCAACAATGGATCGGGTGGTGTTTGGGATGACGTCGCATCGTCACGGGATGACCGCGCCGGCTTTGCAAGGGAAGCCCGTCGTCCCTCAGGCCGCGGAGCGGCACGAGCGCGGCATCGGCGACTCCCGCCCTGCCGTTCTGAACTGCCTCGCTCCGGCCCTCGCACGGCGTAGCCATCCGTCCGCCGGCCCCATAACAGCGCCGAGGGCCGGCGGCCCTGTACCCGGCGATCGGGGAAGCGGAGGTTAACATGCAGGTCCTGCCGGAGCTGAAGCACCGCGATCTGCGATGGGTTGAATGGCCCGGCGCGATCCGGAAGTACGTTCTTCGCGCCGATGGCGAGGAGGTAGGATCGCTCGCTTTCGACCCGGACGACGGATCGCGCGCCGTCGGTGAAATGAACGGCCAACGCTGGACGTTCTCCCGCGAGAACTCGATGCACTACTATGTGGTAGTGCGCGCCGAGGGAGAGCCGGAGCCCGTCGCGACGGTGATCCCGCATTGGCAGGGAAGCGGGTCCGTCCGGTTTCGAACCGGCGCGCGCTATTGCTGGAATACGAGCCACATCTGGAGCACCACGTGGTGCTTCCGGCGCGAGAATGAGCCGGCCTCGGTCTGCGTGACCGGCGATCCCCCCTCGAGGCGGGGTTCGCATGTGAAGGTATGTCCGAGTTCGATGGATCTGCCCGAAACCCCCGTTCTCGTCCTGCTCGGATGGTTTCTCGATCTGCTCCTCTGCGACCGGCTGGCCAAAGCCCTTACCTGCTGATCCAAAGGCCGCCTTCCGGACCCGAGTCATGCGGAGACTCCCGCGAGGGTGTCGCTGAAGCGTCGGCAGGGGAAACCGGCGCGGCAGCCATTGAGCCGCGAAATCCGAAATCTTGGACGCCGACGCGGTTAGGCTATGCGGAAGGCACCATGAACCACGGCGATAGATGCGAGTTTTGGGGCCGTCCCGCGCCGTCGCAGACCCCGCACACGCCGGGAAGTTTCCTGCACAGAAGCTGGCGGATCTCCGCTGAGCCCGGCGCGGCGACGCTGGGCAACTCAGGGAAGGCCAAGCGCCACATGCCTGAGGGACCAGCGGTGGAGAAGTCGGATGCGCTCGTATTACCTGGGAAGCCGTCGAACAAGGGCGACCAGCCCGCGGAGATGATGGCGGGATGGAGCGCAGCCAAAGGAAACGCCGAACAGGTCCCCGCATCCCGGACGCAGAGCCGGACCAGTCGTGCGTTGACGGGCCTGAAAGGCGTACGCCAGGCAGCGCGCCGGAACCGGTGGCGGCGTGGGTGGATGAAGTGACGTGGCGGGAGTACGAGAAGATTCGTTCTCAGCGGGTGGCCGGCAGCGCCCATTGGGGATCGCCTCGATCGAGGACAAAATCGTGCAGCAGGGCGTCGTCACGGTACTGAACGCGAACTACGAAGGGGATTTTCTCGGGTTCTCGTACGGATTTCGACCAGGGCGCGGACAGCACAATGCGCTGGATGCGCTCACGGGGGGAATCAAGAGCCGAACGGTGAACTGGATTGTGGACGCCGGCATTCGCTCGTTCTTTCGACGAAATCGACCGCGGGTGGAGGCTCCGGTTTCTCGAACACCGGGCTCTCGGACGGTCTCCACGACCCCGCCCCGCCAAGCGGCCACATCCGCTCCACCTTCACCGACCGCACGCGGTCCACGTTCTGCATCTCGCCTTCGAGAATCAAGTAGGAATTCTCGAGCAGCGTCACCCGGCACTCGGCGAACTTGTCCGGCATCAGCACCGCGTTGGCGATGCCCGTCTCGTCCTCGACGCTCAAGAAGCACAGCCCCTTCGCCGTGGCCGGCCGCTGGCGGCAGATTACGCAGCCGGCGATGCGCACAGCCGCGCCGTGCTCCACGCGGCCGAGCCCGCTCGCCGGCGTGACGCCCAGCGCCCCCAGCCGCTCGCGATGATACGCCATCGGATGCCGGCCAAGGGTGAGCGCCGTGCCCCGGTAGTCGGCCTCCATCCGTTCGAGCGGGCTCATCGCCGTAAGCGGCCCCTCCGCCGCGCCCTCCTCTTCATCGAACAGCGGTCCCGCCGGCCGCAGCGCGATCTCGGCCCGCCACAGCGCCTCCCGCCGGTGCAACCCTTCTCCCAGCGAGTTCAGCGCGCCGGTCTCGCCCAGCCGCCGCAGCTCGTCCTTTCGCAGCTCCAGCACGCGCCGCGCCAGATCCGCGACGCTCGCGAACGGCCCCGCCCGCCGCGCTTGCACCACCGCCTCCGCCGAGTCCCGGCTCAGTCCCCGCACGTAGTTCAGCCCCAGCCGCACGCACCGCGCCCCGTTCTCTTCCTCGATCGTGCATAACGCCGCCGAGCGGTTCGCATCCACCGGCAGAAACCGCTGCCCGTGCCGCTGCGCGTCCTTCACCAGCGTCGCCGGCGAGTAGAATCCCATCGGCTGGTTGTTCAGCATCGCCGCCGTGAACGCCGCCAGGTAGTGGCACTTCAGATACGCGCTCGCATAGGCGATCAGCGCGAAGCTCGCCGCGTGCGACTCCGGAAAGCCGTACAGCGCGAACGCGGTGATCGACTGCACGATCGCATCCTGCGTCCGGCCGCCGATCCCGTTCGCCTCCATCCCGGCCCGCAGCCGCGTCTCGATCTCGCGCATCCGCTCCTCGCTGCGCTTGAAGCCCATCGCCCGCCGCAGCTCCTCGGCCTCGCCCCCGGTGAAGTTTGCCACGATCATCGCCATCCGCAGCAACTGCTCCTGAAACAGCGGCACCCCCAGCGTGCGCCGCAGCACCGGCTCGAGCGACGGATGCATGCACACCGCCCGCTCCCGGCCCTGCCGCCGCCGCAGATACGGATGCAGCATCTTGCCCACGATCGGCCCCGGCCGGATGATCGCCACCTGCACCACCAGGTCGTAAAACTTGCGCGGCCGCAGCCGCGGCAGACACGACATCTGCGCCCGGCTCTCCACCTGGAACATCCCCACCGTATCGGCCCTCCGCAGCGCCTCGTACACCACCGGGTCGTCCGGAGGCAGCCGCGCCAGGTCCACCTCCTCGCCGTAGGCTTCGCGGATCAGCCCGATCGAATCCGCCAGCGCCGCCATCATGCCCAGCCCCAGCAGATCCACCTTGACGATGCCCATGTCCGCGCAGTCTTCCTTGTCCCACTGCACCACCACGCGCCCTTCCATCGCCGCCGGCTCGAGCGGCACGATCGCATCCAGCTCGCCCGCGCAGATCACCATCCCGCCCGAGTGCTGCCCCAGATGCCGCGGCAGCCCGCGAATCCGCCCGAAAATCTCGCGGAACATCGCCGTATCCGCGCCGCCGGCCGCGAACCCCGCCTGCTCGAAGCTCCGCTCCTCCGCTTCGTCCCCGTCCCGGAATCCCCAGCCCGGCATCAGCCGCGCCAGCCGCGCGATCCGCTCCTCGCCGATCCCCAGCGCCTTGCCCACCTCCCGCGCCGCCAGCCGCCCGCGGTACGTGATCACGTTCGCCGTCATCGCCGCGCCGCGCCGGCCGTAGCGCTCGTACACGTATTGAATCGCCCGCTCGCGCGGCTCGCCGCTCGGCAGGTCCAGATCGATGTCCGGCCACTCGCCCCGCTCCTCGCTCAAAAACCGCTCGAACAGCAGTTCCATCGCCACCGGATCCACCGCCGTGATCCCCAGCGCGTAGCACACCGCGCTGTTGGCCGCCGACCCGCGCCCCTGCGCCAGAATCCCCTGCGAGCGGCAGTACCGCACAATGTCCCACACGATCAGAAAATACCCGGCCAGCTTCAGTTTCCCGATCAGCCGCAGCTCGCGCTCGATCTGCCGCGCGGCGCGCTCGCGCAGCCCCGCCGCGCACGGCCCGTAGCGCCAGATCCTGCCCTCCTCGACCCGCCGCCATAAAAACTCGTCCATTGTCTCGCCGCCGGGCGCCGGATAGCGCGGAAACTCGTAGCCCAACCCGTCCAGCGTGAAATCGAGCCGCGCCGAAAGCTCCGCCGTGTTGGCCACCGCCTCCGGACAATCGGCGAACAGACACGCCATCTCCCGGCCGCTCTTCATGTGCCGCTCCGCGTTGCGATCGAGCAGCCGCCCGGCCTGCGCGATCGTCGTATGATGCCGGATGCAGGTGAGCACGTCCCGCGCCGGACGCACCGCCGCTGTCGCATACGCCGCCCCGTTCGACGCCACCAGCGGCAGCCGCCGCGCCCGCGCCGTCTCGATCACAGCCTGGTTGTAGGCTTCCTCGCTGCGTTCGTAGTGCCGCTGCAGCTCGCAGTACACGTTGCCCGCGCCGAACAGATCCAGCACCCGCTCGAGCGAGCCGGCCGTGAAATCGAGCGGAGCGTACTCGCCCCCGGTCAGGCAAATCAGCCCCGGCGCATACTCGGCCAGATCCTCCCACGTACACTTCCCCTCGCCCTTCGGCGCGCGCAGATTCATCCGCGTCATCAGCCGGCACAGGTTGCGATAACCTTCCCGGCTCCCGGCCAGCAGCGGATAGCGCCGCCCGTCCACGCAGCTCACTTCCGCCCCGATATGCGCACGCAGGCCCGCCTTCTTCGCAGCCATGTGAAACCGCACCGCCCCCGACAGGCTGTCCCGGTCGAGAATCGCCATCGCCGGCTGCCCGAGCGCCGCGCAGGCCTTCACCATCTCCTCCGGCGTCGACGCCCCTTCAAGAAAACTGAACGCCGAGCGCGCATGCAGCTCGACATAGCTAGTCATACGCGCCTTCCACGTACCAGTCGCCCCCCGGCGCGCGCCACACGCGGCAGATCGTCCCGGTATCCAGGCTCAGATCCCATTCCTCGCGCTCCCAGGAGCACCCCGTTGCCCACCAGTCCCCCGACGACTGCCAAGGTCCGGCCGCCGCCGCCACTCGTCCCCGCAATCCCGGCGCATCGAGCCGCCGCGGCCGCCCCATCTCCATCTCGAGCCGCGCCCGCAACGCCGGCCGGAAATACCGCAGCGCCAGCTTCGGCGCCGGCCGCGCGCCACGCCCCGCCTCCGCCAGCGGCCGTTTCTCCGCCCGCAGCGCGAACGGCGCCGCACGGTGCGTGTCCAGCAGCTCCGGAACGCCCACGTTCTCCTCGCCTACCCATCCGCGAATCCGGCCTAGCGTCAACTCGAGCTTCGCCGGCTCCGGCACGGGCGGCTGAAACAACCCGTGCTGCGCGCGCCGCGGCGCCGCCGCCTCCAGCCCGATCGCCACCCCCCGCACGGCCGCACCCGGCGGATGCGCCTCCAGATCCGCTCGCACCACCTTCACCAGCGTCCGCGCCTCGCCCATCGGAACCGGCAGCCGCAGCTCGCGCCGGTGTTCCCCGCCCGTATCGAGCTCGAGCGCCAGCCGCACGGCGCCCGCCGACGCCCCGTCCGCCCGCAGCCGCGCGCACAGCCCGTTCAGCATCCCCGCCAGCACGAACAACAACGGCTCGATCTCCGCCACCGCATGATCCAGCGCGGCCCGGTCCTCGTACCCCTCCTCCGGCCGGCGAATCCGCAGCGGCCGCCCCGCCTCGCCCCGCGCCAGCCGCAGCAGCCGCAACCCCTCGTCTCCAAACCGCGCCGCCAGACCGGGCGCCGGCAACCGCGCCAGCTCGCCCAGCGTGCGAATCCCCCACATCTCGAGCACCGTCAAAATCTCCGGCGCCGCAATGCAACCCACCGGCAGCGTCGCCAGCGCCGCCGCCGCGTCCGCCGCCACGCTCACTCCCGCCACGTTCCGCGCCAGC
>VFSW01000804.1_pt1 | contig 46502 bp, 39 predicted proteins | sample 5358111 | NCBI WGS metagenome assembly VFSW01 (sample SAMN11554181, study PRJNA540505) | mine drainage metagenome | isolation source: sediment from site ElyBrook_90M | place: USA: Ely Copper Mine, Vershire, VT | collected 2017
CACTCTCAAGGATATTGCGGTCGTCATCGACCAGGGCGATGGTATGTTTCATGGAACTCGCTTTGCCTGAATTGGTCTTGCAGGGATCTGACCAAGACGTGACTTGAATGGAAGGACAACGCAAGTGGTACAAGACCTCGACGCAATTTATCACGCTGCCCGCCGTCTGTTGCGCGGCTGCCGGGTGGGCAGTTTGGCGGTCATCGCGCAGGATCAACCCTTGCAAGCCCTGGTCACCCCCGCTATCGCCGAAGATGGCGCGCCTTTGCTCCTGCTCTCGACCCTATCGGCCCACACCAACGCCTTGCTGCAAAATAGCGCCTGTGCCCTGCTGCTGGTCGGCCAAGCCGCCGGAGCGAACCCGCAAACCAGCCCGCGCCTGTCGCTCACCGGCCATGCGCAGCGCAGCGATGATCCGGCGGACCGCGCCCGCTATCTCGCGATCCATCCCTATGCGCAGCTCTATGCCGATTTCGCTGATTTCAGCCTGTTCCGGCTGGAGATCACCCAAGCCCGCTTCGTCGGCGGCTTCGCCCGCGCCGCCTCGCTTGACCCCGCACGCTTAAAGCCCGGTGCGAGATGGCAGATAAGCCGTGGCGCCTTGCCTGCTCTTGATCAAACCTTGCTTGATCAAATCACAGCCCGGCGCGGCATCGCGCAAACCGGCTGGACGCTCGCCGCCATCGACCCGGACGGGTTCGATCTCGCCCATGGTGATACGGTGCTGCGGATTGACTTTGACCGAAAATTATCCAATCTGGCCGAATTGCGGCAAGAAATCATCAGTATGGCGCGGATCGGCGATGCTGCAGCGCATGGTTGACACTTGCCCAGCGCATTGCCAGATCGATTTAGATTTGCCGAAATCCCGGCTTTGGCCGTACTACGAAATGTCTAACCGGGCTGTGGCTGATGCTGCGACCGCGAGAGGAAACCGACCATGAATAATTTGACGCCGAGCGGCGCAGTCGCGCCGCATGCCACCACCCAGCCGCCGAATTCCGCGCACGGCCTTGGCCCGCTCGCCGGAACCGGCTTGCATTGCGGCGCCGCGCGTCAGGCCGTGGGCCAAAACCAAGTCCACGCCAACCTGACCCGCCCCGCTCTGGTCGCTCATGCGCTGCGCCGTGGCGAGGGGCGCTTGTCAGCGGATGGCGCGCTGATGGTTGAAACCGGCGTGCATACTGGCCGCTCGGTCGCCGATAAATTCGTGGCCGATGAGCCGGCAACAACGCAGGATGTGTGGTGGGGCAAGGTCAATCAACGCCTTCCCGTCGAGAAATTCATGGCGCTGCGCGGGCGGGTGCAGGCCTATTTGCAAAACCGCGAACTCTTCACCCAGGATTTATTTGCAGGCGCCGACCCCAAGCAGCGCATCCGGGTGCGGCTGGTCACCACCAATGCTTGGCAGGCTTTGTTTGCCCGCAACATGTTCATCCGCCCCACCACCCAGGAACTCGCGGTCTTCGAGCCTGACTACGTGATTTTCCACGCCCCTGAATTCGAAACCGATCCCGTGATCGATGGGGTGCGCTCCAGCACCGCCATCGCGCTTTCGTTCGCCGAGCGGCAGATCATTATTGCCGGTTCGCAATATGCCGGTGAAATCAAGAAATCGATTTTTACCGTGATGAACTGGATTTTGCCCGCCACTGGTACGCTGCCCATGCATTGCAGCGCCAATATCGGCAAGGCCGACGATGTCGCGCTGTTTTTCGGCCTGTCAGGCACCGGTAAAACCACCCTCTCCTCCGACCCGCAGCGGCGCTTGATCGGCGATGACGAGCATGGCTGGAGCGTCGATGGTGTGTTCAATTTCGAAGGCGGTTGCTACGCCAAAGTGATCGATCTCTCCGCCGAAGCCGAGCCGGAGATTTTCGCCGCCAGCCATCGTTTTGGCACCGTGCTGGAAAATGTGGTGGCCGATCCGCGCGGTGTGGTTGATCTCGCCGATCGCACCCTGACCGAAAATACCCGTTCCTGCTATCCGATCGATTTCGTTCCCAATGTCGAACTCAGCGGACGCGGTGGCCATCCGAAAAACGTCGTGATGCTCACCGCCGATGCATTCGGCGTGCTGCCGCCGATCGCCAAGCTCACCCCCGAACAGGCGATGTATCATTTCATGTCCGGCTATACCGCCAAAGTCGCCGGCACCGAGAAAGGCCTTGGCCGTGAGCCGCAAGCCACCTTCTCCACCTGCTTTGGCGCACCCTTTCTGCCGCGCCATCCGAAAGTTTATGGCGAATTGCTGGCGAAACTGATCGCCGAGCATCAAGCCTCGTGCTGGCTGGTCAATACCGGCTGGACTGGCGGCGCCTATGGCACCGGCAAACGCATCTCCATCAAGCATACCCGCGCCTTGCTCAACGCTGCCCTCTCCGGCGCACTCGATAGCGGCGAGTTCCGCCGCGATCCGGTGTTCGGGCTGATGGTGCCCGTCGCGGTTGAGGGCGTGCCGTCAGCCATTCTTGACCCGCGTCAATCATGGTCCGACGCCACCGCCTATGACCGCACGGCAGCTGAGCTGGTGGCGCGTTTTGAAGCCAATTTCGCGAGCTTCGCCGATTTGGTCGATGATCGGGTGCGCGAGGCAGCGATCCGCTCTGCCGCTTAATGGTTTAGCTGGGGCGCCCGTAATATAGCGCCGCCACATGGGTCGCCTCAGCAAAAAACAGCCACCGTTCACCAAACAAACCGATCGCGGCAAATATCACGGCAAGCACCGTGGCAAAGCCGGGCACCAGCCCGGCTAACGCCAACACCAGCAGCAGGGCAGGGGCGGCAAAACCCACCAGCAGTACCAGTCGGCGCAGCTTGGCTGCATGTTTACGCGCAATCTGATAGCCCATCTCGCGCAGAATATAATTCTCAGTGAAATGTGGCTGATCCAGCGTGGTCACGGTGCCAAAGGCCGCAAGGCCGGTGGCTGAGGCGAGGGTGGTTAATGGCGTTTGCCGATCGATGAAGCGCCAATAAGCAAGTTTCGCCAACCCCGCGATCAACGTGCTCGCCAGCGCGAGTGACGCCGCGAGAGCGAGCGGTGCGCTGACTAACGCCAAAGCGGCCGCGAGCAGCAAGCCGCCGGAGAATAGCGCGTAAATCAAATAATCCGGCGCGGTATGCTGATTATGCCATTGGCGGATCGGCTTGAGGCTCGCATAAATCATCGCCGTGCAATAAACCGTGCCCAACCCGGCCAGTGCTGCGAACAGCCCCATCATCCGGGTGATGCCAGCATCCGGCCCGACCCACCACCACAAACCCGCAAAACCCAGCGCGGGAAGATAGGTGAGCACCGCCGCCACACCTTCTCGCGACAGCCAGGACGAACGCCATTGGCTGAACGCCCGCCAAGCGCGTTCCGGCCGACCCAGATGCAGCGTGGAGGCCAGCAAACCCGCACTCGCCAACCCAAGCGCCAGCACCATGCAAATCGGAACCAGCCAAACGCGATGCGGCAAAACGCCCAACGCCGCAAAAGCGCCGAGCCATGCAAGCAGCCCATATCCAAAGCCGGTCAACGTGGTCAGCAGCAAAACCGAATTGGCTGGCTTCATCGTGATAATACCTTATCAAGCAGCGATAACAGTGCCGAGCCGACGCCTGTCCCTGCACGCATCGGTGTTTCACGGGGTGGTGTCGCAATCCACGCCTTGCGCGGCGGCAAATACCGATTGGTCGGCCGATACCCCAACTCTGGCATAAGCTCGACACCGCCTCGGGCCGCCACCAGCTTCGATACCGCGCTGTCAGGGTCACCCAAATCGCCAAAATGCCGTGCGCGCGACGGGCAGGTTGCCACGCAGGCCGGCTCACGTTCGGCTTCCGGTAACGCGGTGTTATAAATCCGATCGATGCAGAGCGTGCATTTTTTCATCACGCCGGCATCTTCATCAAACTCCCGTGCGCCATATGGGCAAGCCCAAGAGCAGAGTTTGCAGCCAATGCAAATATCGGTGTTGATCAGCACGATGCCATCCTCGGCGCGCTTATAGGACGCGCCGGTCGGGCAAACCGTGACGCATTGCGGTTGTTCACAATGCAGGCAGGAGCGGGGAAAATTCACCGTGCGCCCACCACATCCGGGGGCTTCGGCCTCGTAGGAGTGAATTCGGTTGAACCAAACGCCGTCAGGTTCCGCGCCGTATGGCTGATGATCCGGCAACGGCGCGTGATGGCCGCCGGTGTTCCATTCCTTGCAATTCACCGCGCAGGCATGGCAACCCACACACGTATCCAGATCAATAACAAGGCCGAGCTTGGTTGCCCCAGGTAATGGTTGCGGCAGGCTGGTCATGCGGTTGGCTCCGGCGCACCGTGGCGCAGAATGATCGGATGATTGAGCGAGAAGGGGGCTTCAAGATCGGGCATACTCGGCTCGGTTTCGGGATTGGTGTCAGCGGCGCATTTTTCCAACCGCACGGTTAAATCGAACCATGCGGCCTGGCCGGTCACCGGATCAGAATTACTGGCGCGATGGCCGGCCTCGCTCGCGGGCAGATATTCCGAGATTAAATGATTGAGCAAAAAGCCCCGCCGTGCCTCGGGCGCGTCTTTTGCTAACGCCCAGGCCCCCGCGCGCTTGCCAATGGCGTTCCAGGTCCAGACCGTATTCGGGTTAAGCCCGTCCATCAGCCGCACCTGACATTTCAGCGTGCCGTTGCGCGAGGTGACCTGCACCCAATCCTCATCGACGAGCCCGTGTTTGGCCGCGAGGCTGCGATGCAGATAGAGCCGATTTTCCGAAAGAATTTGGCGCAACCAAGCATTTTGCGAACCCCAGGAATGATACATCGCCATCGGGCGTTGGGTGATCGCATGGAGCGGAAACGCCACCGGATCGCTCAGCGCCTCTTCAACCGGCGGATACCAAATCGGCAACGGGTCCATGAATCGCACAATCGATGCGCGCAGCCGCTCGGGGGGTACCCGCGTGCCGTGCCCTTCACCGGCAAGGCGAAATTTTTGCAGGATTTCACTATAGAGATTGAGCGTGATCGGTGCATCAGAGTCGATGAACCCCATCGCTTTGGCGGTCTGCAAATAGGCTTGATTATGGTGTTTATAGTAAAGCTGCTCGGCGGGCAGATGATACTGCCAGAAACCGTGATTTTCGATATATTTATTGAGCTGCTCCGGATTGGGCGCGCCGCGCCCCGGCACATCGCCTGCCGCGCCGCGAAATCCAGCGAGCGGGCCAAGGCCCGGTTTACGCTCATGGCGCACCATATAATCGGCGTAGCTCGAATAGAGTTTTTGGCCCTGTTGATCAACAAAGTTTGGCAAGCCCAGCCGACCCGCAAGATCGATCAAGACGTCCTGGAACGGCCTGACATCGCGGTCCGGGACGAGCACCGGGGCACGGATGGCATCGGCGGGGCCGTGGGCTGAGCCGATGGGCCGGTCGAGCAGCGAAATACAATCATGGCGCTCTAAATAGGTGGTATCGGGCAGTACTAGATCAGCATAGGGCACGGTTTCCGAGAAAAACGCATCGGCATAAATCACGAATGGGATGCGATATTGGCCATCAGCATCCTGATCGGTGAGCATGCGCGTAGTCTCGCCGGGGTTCATTGCCGAGTTCCACGCCATATTGGCCATGAACAACAACAATGTATCGATTTTCTCCGGCCCCGCCGCGTGCGCTTCGGCGATGGCCATATGCATCAGGCCGTGAATGCCGAGCGGTGCCGCCCAGGAAAATGCGCGGTCGAGCCGTAACGCTTCGCCTTGATCATCGACCAGCAAATCATCAGGCCCGGTTGGAAAACCGAGCGGCGCACTGGTCAGGCTGCCATTTTCGTTGCGTTTGGCACCTCCCGGCGGCGGGCCGGCTGGAATTGGCTTTGGATAGGGCGATTTGTAACGCCACGAACCCGGCGTATCGACGGCGCCAAGCAGCATTTGCAGCAGATGGATCGCCCGGCAGGTGTGAAACCCGTTAGAATGGGCGGAGATGCCGCGCATCGCATGCATCGCAACCGGGCGGCCGGTCATGGTTTTATGAGCGCGTCCGGCGCTATCGGTCCAGGGCTGATCGATCGAAATGGCTTGGTTGAAGGCGATTTCAGCGATTTCTTCGGCAATCCGGCGGATCGTTGCGGCCTCGATGCCGCAGCGCGCGGCCACCTGCTCGGGGGCAAAGGCTGGATCGGTATAGCGTGCCGCGAGCAGCGCGAAGGAAGGTTGCGCAGTGCGGCCATCGGGCAGGGTGAAATGGCCGAGCAAAGCCGGGTCGATATCAGTGGCCGTCGCCAGCGCCAAATCATGGCGAGCCCGGTCAAAGGCGAGTGGCTGGCCGTCCGCATTGCGGGCGACCAAACCATGATCGGGCGCACCCGGCGCATCGATCACCAGATGATGGGCGTTGGTGTAGCGCACCAAAAATTCGGTATCGATTTTGCCTGCTTCAAGCAGACAATGGATCAACGACAGCACAAACAAGCCGTCAGTGCCGGGGGTGATGCCAACAAACTCGTCGGCGATGGCTGAGTAGCCGGTGCGCACCGGATTGATGGTGATGATTTTGGCGCCGCGCTCTTTGAGCTTTGCCAAACCCAGTTTCATCGGGTTGGAATCGTGATCCTCCGCGACGCCGAACAGCAGAAATAATTTCGCATGGTCCCAATCGGGCTCACCAAACTCCCAAAAAGCGCCGCCCATCGAATAAAGCCCGGCGGCGGCCATGTTGACCGAGCAAAAACCCCCATGGGCGGCAAAATTCATCGTGCCGAACATTTGCGCGAAATAGCCGGTCAACGATTGTGATTGATCGCGCCCGGTGAAGAGGGCGAGCTTATTCGGGTTGGTTGCGCGAATGTGGGCGAGGCGGCTGGTGGCGATCTCCATCGCCTCGTCCCATTCGATTTCAACGAACTCGCCAGCGCCGCGCGGCCCCACGCGCTTGAGCGGTTTGCGCAACCGGGCGGGCGATAAGGCGGTCATGATCCCGGCGGAGCCTTTGGCGCACAGCACCCCGCGATTGACTGGATGGTCACGATTTCCTTCGATATAGCGCAGCTTGCCATCGTTCAAATGGACTTTGATGCCGCAACGGCAGGCGCACATATAGCAGGTGGTGTAGGCAACCTGATCGCCAATCGGCGTATCATACTCAATCGAGTCTTTGGGCATGGTGACTCCTCTGGCTTCCTTATGAGGCACAGAGGGGTCGATGAGCGATGGGCTGCAGCCGATCAATTCAATCGTTGCAGCCGATCAATCAGAGCAAGAACGTGCCGATGCGCCTATCGAAGCGGGCGACCGAGATTAATCGTGTTTGGATTGGTCACCGCACCGGCGACAGCGCCGAGCGCGCCGCCGATCAGCGCGCCACCTGCCGGGCCGGTGCCGGTAACCGCGCCGATCACCGCACCGGTGCCCGCACCAATCGCGCCGCCCGATAGCGCGCGCTGGCCGGGGGTGTAGCCACAGCCGGACAGGCCAAGAGTGATGCCGATCAGAGCGGCGGGCAGAAGGGATTTACGGATGATGTGGGGCATGACGGGTCTCCAAAAATTGGCTTGAGCGATGATGGCTTGGTCAGCGGTTTGGTCCAAACCGATCTGACTTTGCGATGCTTAGATCCCCTATGAATATGATCAAAATAGGGCAGCCATCAGCGCGTATCATGCGCGTGACGCAAAATGGCCGCAGCCTGCACCCTATGATCGCGTGCGGCGCGCACTTCCGGCCAATGGCGGGTTTGCAATCCGCAATCGGGATTGACCCAAATTTGCTGGGCGGGCGGTCTGGATCGAGATGGCATCGGCACCCGCTCGATTTAAGTTAACGTCATTCGTCAGGATCGGAAATTATGCGCAAACTTGATCAGCTTACTGATCGCGACCTCGAGTGAACGGGCTGATCATCTGGCTGATGATTGATGGCGGCATCACCGTGTCGATACCATATCGCGTGGGCCAAGTTTTAGGTAAATGAAGTGTGCCGAAGGCCAGATCGACCAGGGGTAGCATGGCGGCGTAGTTGCGATCCCGCATGGCATCATTGGTATGGTGCCAATGATGGAAAAATGGTGTGGCAACGATCGATTCCAGAAAACCAAAGCGCCAGCGCAAATTTGCGTGAATAAAAAACCCCCAGATGGTTCCAATAACAATCACGATCGCGGGCGTGCGAACGCCCCCTGCAAGGCCAAGTGCGAATAGCGGTGTAAAGCCGCAGAGCCGGACAAACACGATATCGATCGGGTGAGCGCGGGTGTTGGAGAGAAAATCGAGCTGCTCCGCGCTGTGATGGACAGCGTGAAAGCGCCAAAGAAACGGGATTTGATGGGTCAATCGGTGTCCCCAATAAAATCCGATTTCCGCGACCAGAACAGACAAGACGAGGGTTGCCCAGAAGGGCAGTGACGTAATCGCGTGTTCCAAGGCCGATGGCATGGCATTATGGATCGCCGCGCCAACCATCGCGAGCGGAACAGCCAGCAGCGCACCGGTTAGAAATGAATTAAGGGCGTAATAACCCAAATCCACCGCAAATTGTTTGCGGAAAATTGGCTGCCGATCAATCGACACGACCCGCTCGAGAGGTACAAAAATCGCCACGAGCAACAGTAGCCAAGCAGCAAGCCTCAATACTTCAACGAAAAAAACTTGCATCCCGTCATTCAACCACAAGGCAAACCGGCCGTCCAGGCGAGAAACCTGAACGACCGGTATTTTATCAGACTTTGGTGATCGATTGCTTCTTCGCGGCCCGACGGCGACGAAGAACCAACCCAAGACCAACCAAGCCACCACCGAGTAGCGCCAGAGATGACGGTTCGGGCACTGCAACCTGTTGCATCGAGATGTTGGTCAGCAAGGACATCGGCGGCAACCCGGACGGCGAACCAACCGCCAAAAACGACAGGGCTTCGGAGGTGCTCGACGCAATGAAGCTCAACGTGGCGGATTGCCAACCGGTAAAGCCTGCGCTCGCGTTGTTCAGCACAGCGGTATCCTGCGTTGAACGACCCAGGCTGACGGCCAGCTGCTCTGTCGTCGCACCGGTCCGGCTTTGCATCTGCGCGCCAGCCCAGTTGAAGCTGACGTCATAGGTGCTGCCAACCACCAAGTTGTTGATCGTTTGGCTGATCGAACTCTGCACCCCGGGAATTTGAGAACCATCAAGACCAACAAAGGTACCAGGCCCAGTCGGCGGCGCCGTGACCGACCATAATTTTTCATTACCTGTATAGGTATATTGCCCGATCGCGTTCTCGCTGGTCGCTGCTGATGCAGACGGATACCAAATTTCATATCCGTTATTACCGGCCCAGCCGGTCACAAACTGTTGGTTACCAACAGTGGCCTGGGTTCCAAACTGCGTGCTGACAGTCACGCCGGACGCGTTCGAAAAATCACCGTTGGAAACGAGGTTCGCACTGCTCGGCGGCGTCGCATTGGCAACGCCAACCGTCAAAGCGCCGAGGGCGCAGGCCGCGAGTATGGATGTTTTAAGAGACATCGAAAATCCTTTGTTGCAAAAAGAGGTTGATAAGCGGTTCATTGTCAGCAGATATCGTGCCAAATAATTTTTATCAATTATATCAATTTCTTCCCGTAATTTGACCCCATTAGAATCCGACAAGTGTAAAGTTTTCCGACAGAATTTGAAGGCGAACCGCTACCGATGTGCCGCGTTTTGCAGTGCCAGAACTGCCTTGAAAATCTTCGCCTGCCCCACACTGATGCTCCGCCAATCATGGCGCGCCGCGAAGGCCAGTGTCGCTGACCGATCGGGCGGCGCGGCGCGGAGCTGCAAAATTGCTTGCGCCAAGGCATCAGGCGTGTTCGCGCCCGCAACCAATCCTGCCGCGGCCTCGCGCACCACCTCGGCGTTCCCCGGCGCAGGCGACGCAACAACCGGCGTGCCACAGGCCATCGATTCAAGGAGAACATTGGCCCAACCTTCGCGGCTGGAAGCCAGCACCAGCAACTCGGCACCCGAATAATAGGCCGCCAATTCCTCTTGCCTGATCGAGCCGATAAAGCGCACATGCTTTGCCAGACCCATTGATGTTGCTAACCCGCGCAACTGCGCCTCTTCAGGACCGCTGCCGATAATCAACAAATCCAGATCACCCATGCCAGCCTCGCGCAGAACGCCAAGTGCCCGGATCACCCGATCATGCCCTTTGCGCGGGATCAAATGCCCAACCGAGAGCAAGTAACGGCGCTGTTGGCCCACCGCGCTGCGCGCTTGCTCTGGATCAATGGGCATGAAACGATCCAAATCGACGCCATTGCGTAACACGGTCACCCGTCCCGGCTCGGCCCCTAACGCGCCAAGCCCTTCGGCTAATGCCGCACTCACCGCAATCAGATGATCCGCCCGCTTGATCGCGGCGCGGATCTGGCGGGCCGGGCCCGGTTCCTCTGGCCATGCCGTGACATCCGAGCCGCGCGCCGTCATCACCAGCGGTAAATTAAAAGTCTCCGCCAAACGCGCGGCAGCAACGCCATCGGGGTATAAATAATGGGCGTCGATCAGGTCGGGATAAAATCCATCGGCCTGCAATTGTAACATGCCGCGCCGCATCGCACGATATACCATCGCGGGCGTCATGGCATCACTGATGCCCGGCACGACCAGATAGCGTGGATGCAGGGTATCGATCCCGTGACGGATTTCGCGGTCGGCCACACGGCCCCATTGCCCAAACCGTCCAAACATCGCCGCCCGCGACGGGAAATACGGAGTCGGGGCGATCACTCGCCCTTCACACTCGGTATCGGCGAGCAGGTGGCGCAGTCGCGTCTCGACGAATATCCCATGTGACGGAAACGCGATGTTGGGGTAGAGAGTCGAGACGGTGACAATGCGCATCAGGATTGCTTGTTTGCCCGTGCGCGCCGTTGACGCCAGCGCGCGCCGTTCGGGAGCGGTGCTTCACCGGCTGGTCCAGGTGCAATATCGGCATAATCAAATGGCGCAGGACGCTGTGGCTTGGATAATCCGGCATCCGGCGGTTCCTGAAAAGTCCAAAATCCGAGCCAAAGCACAGCCCCCAACGCCAACAAAAAAAAGACGGCACTCATAACGATGCAGCCCGGCGCATCCGCCAACCTTGCGCGTGCGGCTGGCTCGCTGTTCGGCTGGCTTGCGTGGATGCGCTCCGCAGCAGCACCAACGCCGACGATAATACAATCAACAGCATGAAATAATAATCATAATACGCCAACGACAAGAGTGAACCGCCAACCATGAAAGCGATTATCGAGACTTCGGCCATCCGTCCGAAGTCGCCCAGCCAAGCCAAGGCGGGGTCTCGCCGCGTCCGCCGCGCAATCGAACGCGCCATCAACAGTCCATTTAAATTCAGCGCGATCCAAATGAACAAGGCCGGGAAACCCTGATCACCCAAAACTTCAAACCAGATGCTGTGCGTTGCGCGTTGATGGTCCATTGGGAAATAGCGATGGATCACGTCAGGAATCGCGGTCGCTTGAAACCCACCGCCGGTGAGAGGATTATGCGCGGCAATTCCGAAAGCATCTCGCCAAACCGTCAGTCGATCATTTGCAGAGTTGGACTGGTGAAAATGCAAAATGGTGAACATTCGGGTCTGCCAGTCCGGCGGCATCAAGCCAATCGCGGCGACCAGCGCGATACCGATCAGCACCGCGCTGATCAATCGGTTTTTGCCATTCCACCAAAAGCGAATGCCCATCGCCCCGAGGGTGATTAATCCACCTCGCGAATAGGTGGCCACCACTGCAAATAGTGTTAACACCATGGCCGCCACTAAGCTGGTACGCACAATCCGATGCAGCGAATGCATTCGCAAATAGTTCATCAATGGCAGCGTCATCAATAAAGCGACAGCGAGTTGATTATTATCGCCGATGAAGGTATTCGCTGGTCCGTATACATGATCGTGGCCGCCGGTCAGTATCGCAAAAATTCCGCCCTTCACGCCGTAATAGCCAATCGAAATTACCATAATCCAAATAACAGCATGCAACCGCTTGCGGCTCGTTATCAATGACCCGGCGAGCATTGCGAACGCGAGCGATTTCATCAACTGAATATAGTCGTGAAATTCAACATGCGGGGGCACCAGTGCAAACAGCGTATTGACCGTAATGACCCCGGCAAAGCTCATAATCAGCATTTGCGTCGATGTTATCGGGAAATGCTTTGGTTCGCGCCGCACCACGCAGCCAACCAATGTTGCCAGTGCAGCCAACAGAGCCCAGGGCAAACGCGCACCGAACCCATAGAGGTCCTGCTGGGGATTCATGAGCGAAATCCAGTCGAAAACCAGCACACCCACCATCGGTCGGGCCAACGCCATGCCGAGCATGATCGCCATCGCCGAGCCCAGGACCAACAAATGCAGCATAGCGAACCCTTAACCGTTATGCTGCAATTTTGCCAGCAACGCCGCAGCAGCTGGTTGATCGGTGAACGGCCTCGCCGGGGTCGCGGCTTTTGGGCCAACCAGCGGTGTCAAGATCGCAATGGCTTGCGCCGATGCGCCCGATTGTGCGAGGGCAACCGCGTCATGATAAGCGATCGATGGGTCCGAGGGATCGCCCGCATGCGCCGAGTTGAGCAAAGTGAGTGCTTGGGTCTGCGCGGCCTTCGCATGATCCTGGCGCAAGAGAATCCAACCCAGCGTGTCGGCTGTTTGTAGTTGCGGTGAGCCGAAATAGGCACGCTGTGCCAGCGACAGCGCATCCGCCTTGCCTCGCTTACCTTCGATCCACGCAAGATTATCGAGCGCGACGGTATCCTGCGGTGCTAATTGTAACGAATGGCGATAGGCCTGCGCCGCAGCCGTCAGGTTTCCCTGATCGAGCGCCAACGAGCCATTCATGTCGCTCAGCGGTGCGTCGGTCGGAAACTGACCAACGGCCGTCTTGATCATTGCCAGCGCAGCAGCATGTTGCCCGGCTTGAATGTCGGCGCGAATGGCATCCATTGCCAGCGCGGGAGAAGGCGTTTTGGCGTAGTCGTGTGCAAACGAGGTAGCGGCCGCCGCCCATTGATGTTGCGATTGATCAAGCAAACCCGTCAACAAGGCGGCTTCGGGTTGGTGGCTCGGGTTCGCGCGCAGTTGCGCGACCTGTTTGCGCGCGGCGGTTGGACCATTTTGTGCTAGAGCTAATCCAACACGCGCCTCCATGAGCGCCAATTGGTGTGGATTGCGCAGTAACCCTGCGTTGATCACTGCGACGGCGGCGTGCGGATGTTTACGCGCCACATCGATATGCGCCAACGCTAAACGGGTGGCGACGTCATCGGGATTGGCCGTCAGCACGGCTTGCAGATTAAGCGCGGCCGAATTCAAATGTCCTTGCGCGGCAGCGAGCATGGCACGTTGCAGCAAAACCGCTGGCTGTGAGCGCACGGCCGGCGAAACTGTCGCGAGTAATCCTGAAGCGGCTTGATATTGCTTACCGATACGTTGCTGTTGCAAAATGGCCGCAACGAATTGTGCGTTATTGGGCGCATGGCGATGGGCGCGTTCCAGTGTTGCGAGGGCGGCGGCAGGTTGGTGCATCGCGTTCTGCAACCCAACGAGGGCTAGGATGATTCGCGGCTGCGCCGGGTGATGCGCTGCGAGTGCCGTCAAGCGCTTCAAGGCGGCAGGCCGGTCCTGTTCCAGCAATTCTATGCGGGTAAACCCGAGTTGCGCCTGGACTGACTTTGGATCGGCAGCCAATAGTTTCTGGAATGCTGCTTTTGCGGCGGGCAAATTGCCATGCAGCAGTGCCAACTGCGCTTGCAGCGGCGCCGCCGCTGTCGGACCGCCAAGCTTGTTCAAGGTTTCGGTGGCTTTGGTCGCGGTTGCCATGTCATTGGCAAACAAGGCCGCGACCGCCAGATGATGTTCAGCGTCAATCTGCATCGACGTCGCGTGGGCCGGCAGGTGTCGCACGGTGGAACGGAAATCCTGTTCGGCCTTGGTGTATGCGCCGCTTTGCAGGTCCAGCAGACCCAATCGACGCCATGCGGCAACATCATTCGGATCGAGTTTCAGCGCTAAATCAACATTATGGCGCGCGCGTGCCCAGTGATGCTGATGAAAATCGACCGATGCCAGCAGGTCCAGGCCCTGGGCATTCAGGGGGCCTGCCTTCGATAATTTGTCCAGCGCAGCGTGAGCGATCTGGTAATGGCCGGTTTGGACGGCAAGTAGAGCGACGAGCATTTGTGCGCCCGCATTGTCAGGTGTTTGAGCGGCAAAACTTTGTGCTGCCGTCAATGCAGTGGCCGCCTGGCCCAGCGCCTCATCGGTTTCCGCCTGCAAGTAGAGGATACCCGGAACTTGCTTAGCCGCGCCGGCAATTCCCTGCAAAATGGTATGCGCTTGATGCCAGTGATGGTTATCGACATCGATCGTTGCCTGCAAATAGGCGGCACCGACCGAGTGCGGCACGAACTTGCTCACTTGCTTCAGCTGCGCTTGCGCGGCCTGAATTTGCCCGGAAGCCGACAAAGCTTGCACCAACAAAAGCCCTGTCTTGATATTTGCGGGATCTTTTTGTTTCGCGTGTTGTAATATCGTAACGGCTTCGGCGGGCCTCCCCTCAGTCAGATCAAGCTGAGCTTGCCGCCGCAGAAGGCGCGGCGCGTCGGGGGCGAGCGTCGCCACCTGGGCCAAATCTGCCTTCACTTGTTTGAGATCGTGTTGGGCAAACGCCAGATCGATGCGCGCATAATATACGGCAGGTGAATTCGGCGCGAATGTGTCTGCTTGCTGTAAATCGGCCTTGGCGCGATCGAACCGCGACAAGACGAGATTCGCCCGTGCGCGGCCGATCGCAATCACTGCAGCCTTCGCGCCGGTTGCGGTTCCGATCGGGAAATCATGCAACAAGGCGATTGACCGCCCTTGAGCGATATAGCTGCGCAACAGCAAAGCCAGGCTGCGGTTGGGTTTGAACTGCGCCGCAATCGCTTTGCGGGCCTCGCGTTCGGCCGATACCGCATCGCCAAGTTGAAAAACGACCTGACCCAGCAGCGCGTGCGCTGCCCCATCATTCGGATGCCGGTGGACCGTATTCAACAGGTCCAATCGGGCGTCGAGCAGATTGCCTTTTGCCAACGCGGCCTCGGCCCGATGGTATGAATCGGGTTGACCCGCGAAAGCCGCAGGTGCTGTGCCGACCAGCCCGCCCGCTATGATAATGGCTGCGATTGAACTCACGCGCAGTCGTGCTGATGCCATCTTGTTCATGCCCTGTTTCCTTACCATGCGAACGCTCCGGTCAGATCGTGAAAATTTCATCGTTGAATCAATCCTGATCCTGCACGTCAAAATCGGTGACGTCCTCCGTGAAGCTAGCCTCCCGGTCCGCTTTGACGGCATCGCTCAAACCAAGGCCGTTGATCAGCCCATAGAGTGTGGGCCGACTGACCCCGAGCAATTTTGCCGCCGCTGCGATTGAGCCATCGACCCGCGCTAATGCCATTTGGATGGCTTCGCGCTCGGCCTCGTGCCGGGCGGTTCGCAAATCACGCACCGGCAACGGCGCCGCGTCGGCCAAGTCCAAATCCCGAGCCTCGATCTGCAAATTATCTGCCATAATCGCAGCCCGGCGCACCCGATTTTCCAACTCACGCACGTTGCCCGGCCATGAATGGCGCGCCAACGCAGCCAGGGCTGATTCGGCGAACGCCAACCCGTGGCGATTTTGCTCGCGCCCGAACCGGTTGAGAAAATATCGGCCCAACAAAATTGCATCGGAAGTTCGCTCGCGTAACGGCGGTATCTTGACGCTGACAATATTGAGGCGAAACAGCAGATCAAGCCGAAAGCGACCGGTCTCCACCAAATGATCTAAATCCTGATGGGTGGCTGAAACAATGCGTGCATCGACCTGGATCGGCTTTCGCCCGCCCACGCGCTCGATCACGCTCTCCTGTAGGAACCGCAATAGCTTAACCTGCAGCCCCAGCGGCAAATCGCCGATTTCATCCAAAAACAGCGTTCCGCCCTGCGCCAGTTCGATCCGGCCGGGAGTCTGCTTGATGGCGCCGGTAAACGCACCTTTTTCATGACCAAACAGCTCTGATTCGAGCAATGGTTCCGGAATCGCCCCACAGTTAATGGCCACGAACGGCGCCTTCGCTCGCGGGCTGAGTTCGTGCAGCGATTGCGCCAAAATTTCCTTGCCGGTGCCGCTTTCTCCCAACAACAACACCGGCGCGGTCGCGGGGGCAAGTTTTTCAATCGTGCGACATATTTTCAGCATCGATTCCGAGCCGGTAATGACCCGTGGTAAAGGGCTCGGGCTAGCCATCGCGTTCAGCCGACGATTTTCGCGCTCCAACGCAGCGAGTTGAAATACCCGATCAACAATGATCCGCAAAATCTCAATATCAACAGGCTTCTCGAAAAAATCATACGCACCGCGCCCAATCGCCAATAAGGCGTTTTCCCGCTTGCCATTGCCGGTAGCAACAATAACCTTGATCGAGGGCACTTCACGAACCAGCGCATCAAGGATCGCCAAGCCTTCGGTAATTCCATCAGGATCAGGCGGCAGGCCCAAATCGATAATCGCCACCTGCGGCTGCTCGCGGCGCGCAATATCAACCGCCTGGGCGCGGTCACCAGCCAGTAGCACCGTGCGCCCGGGAAACGCCCATCGATATTGCCGACACAAGCCAGGATCATCCTCAACAATTAACAGGCTCGCCCCTGCCGCGTCTGGATCACTCATGACTCTCACCACGATCATCGATCTGAATCATAGGCGTCCCAACCACCGTCGGCAACCGAATCGTGATCGTTGTACCAACTCCCTCCTCACTGACAACGTCCAAGCTGCCGCCTGCCTGCACAACCAGTTCGCGGGTTTGAAAAGCGCCGAGCCCAAATCCAGAAGGCTTGGTGGAGGTAAATGGCTTGAACAGCTGCTCACGCACAAAATGCGCGCTCATCCCACAACCGCTATCAATGATCCGGATCGTCACCCAACCCTCGCTATGCCGCAACTCAACCGAGACAAGCTGCGCCTCGCTGCTGGCCTCTCGAGCATTATCAAGCAAATGGTTGATAATCATGTCGAAAACCATCGGCTCGATCAGTATGGTTGATGAACCCGGCGCCTCCTCCAGCAAAATCGCACTACGATGCGCGAGCAGAGCGCGCATCCGCCCCCCCACGTCAATGCGCGCGGATCCGCCAGCGCCCCCTGGTCCAACCGGCGGATCATCGAGCGAATTTTCTCAACCGAGTCCCCCACCGTCGCGATCAAGTCGGCCTGAAACGCGGGGTCGGTGATATGGCGCTGCGCATTATCGATCAGCAAGGCCAACTGATTTGCAACATTCTTGATATCATGGGCCACGAAAGCAAAGCGCTTACCCGTTTCCTCAAACTTTCGCGCAATCGCCAGCGCTTCAGCGGCGCGCCGTTCCGCCATCACTAATGAGATTTCGCCGGCAACAACGGCCAACAGCGTGGCCATCTCCCGATGCAACGGTTGCGCCGCGCGCGAGCGGCTCAGCAGCACCACCCCTAGCGGCCCAGCCTCAAACGGGTCAGGCAACGCCACTGCGAGCCAAAACGGCGCCATCGGCCCATCTTGCGTCAGTTCGATCACCGTATTGTTCACAATCTCGGAAAAGAGCGGCGCATTGGTTGGAATCGCTGGGAGTTCCTGCGCCGTATTCCACCCTTCGGTGTAGCGCAGGCGCGCATGGTCCCGGTCATGGAGTAGCAAAATTCCGGTGGGCGCATCGGCCGTATCGGCCAACGCCTTGATCGCCCGCTGCGCCACGCTGGCCTCTCGATCGGCGGACAAGGTCGCAATGCAGCGCAACCATTCCTGCCGATAATCATACGGGGCGGCAACAAAATGCCGACTCAACATCACCATAACGCGCGATCGCGCCGAGCCCGAACTCGCGACAATACCCAGCGCAAGCAGGCCCGCAAACATCACCGCCCATTCGACCACGGCGCCCAGCCCCACGCCATAATCGTGCAACAACTCGCCGATCACGCCGAGCATGACCATGAATGAGCCGCCCAAAATTAGGCTGGCCGAATAAAACGCCGCCTCCTTGGATAATTGGAGCCGACGCGGCCGCCAGCGGATTGCGCGCATCGCGCCCACGCCAAACAGCGGCAAAACCATGAACAGCATAGCCAAACGTGCGCCAATCAGCGGCCCGGCAAAATGGTGCCGCAACACCACGCTGCCATAAAGCAGCAGGCTCACCAGGGCCAACCCACCCGTCGCCACGGTCGGCAGACTGACATGCCATAGAATCTCGCGCTCGGCGTTGCGCATCACGTTTTCTAAGAGCACCAAAATAATCAACGCAAAAATGAGATTTGCGTCGACAATTAAGGCGATCGCCAGTGCTGAATCGGTGATCCATACAACGCCGAGCCCGACAAACAGCAAAACGAGCGCACCGAGCAAATTTCGTTGAACGAGCGGCAGTTGCCTAACTGATCTGCCGCGACATACGGCATCCAGCGAAATCACCGCGACGGTCCAACCCAGGAGTGCCGCCATCCAAACACTGGACATCACCACCGAACGAGGCGCGACCAATGCCGAACTTGCACTGTAAACCGCCGTAACGACTGCCGCAATCATCATGGGTAAGCGGGTGCGCAGCCAAAGGCCTTTTGGCATTGACGGCAAGGTCAACTGATCTGCCTGCGGCAGCCGTGCCAGCGCAATAAAAACCGATAGCGCCAAATACGCCAACCCGATTGCGAGACTAATGACCTGAAATTCGGTGTCGGTCACGCGCGCATGAAGGCCGTCACCGCGCGCCCTTGCCGAACAGAACCACCGAGACGGTCTCGATCAAAATGCGGCCGTCAAGTAATAGGGACCGCTTTTTCAGATAGATCGTATCGTAAACATGCTTGACCCGCGCATCATCGACGGATGCCCCATAGCAATAGCGCACCTGCGCCAAGCCAGTGATTCCCGGCTTTACCAAATGGCGCAACTGATAATTTGGAATCGATTCTTGCAAAATATCCACAAATTCTGGCCGCTCCGGACGGGGCCCAACAACGCTCATGTCACCGCGCAAGACGTCAAAAAATTGGGGCAACTCGTCGATCCGAAATTTGCGTAGAAAGCGGCCGACCGCGGTAACCCGGTCATCGACGGGCGATGCCCAGACCGCCAGTCCGGCTTTCTCCGCATCCTGACGCATGCTCCGGAATTTGGTGATGCGGAACAGGCCGCCGTTCAAACCGACGCGCGTCTGGCGATAGAAAACGGGACCTTGACTGTCAATCTTAATGGCAATCGCGGCCGCCAACATCAGTGGCGTAACAATAATCAACATTAGAATGCTAAACAAAACGTCAAAAACGCGCCGAATTGAGTCGCCAGCACCATTTTTTGTCGCCGAAACGGCCAAGCGTGTGGACATGGTGGTGGTTTCGAAAGAATGGATTGAAGTCACGTTCGCCCGCCGGTCGAGCAACGACAAGGGGTGGATCTGATTGGCGTCTCTGTTCGGGTTAACCATATTGCCAGCGCCTTTATCGGAAATTGAGATTGTTGTAGGTTAAGAAAGTTAGCGATCGGTGAATATCGTCCGACCGTGGAACAGTTAGTAACCGAAACTACGCTTTACGTAAATAATCCAGACCATTCGTGTGATTTTGATCACTATAAAAATTATAAAACAATATCAATGGGTTGATCGAATTGAGCTAGAATTGATCCTGATATGACAAAAATTTGATACAAAATTATCCCAAGCCATGCAATTGATCGGATAATTTATAGATTTATATATCAAAAACTGACCAAAACGACCCTATAAATATCAAAAACGAGACAATAGCAAACTGTTTAAACGACGTTTTTCGTCGGCTTCGTCAATAATCTCGCCGGCAAATTTACGCGCTTGAACTGCAAGCTGCGTCCCGATCGGCCAAATTGGTCTCGCGTCTCCGGCGGATCAAAGGTCGCGCAGCGAGAGTCGACGACCTGTCGCTAGCCGTCAGGGTGCTGACTGCAGGGCCGATTGCATTCCAAACATCCCAAGCAATTGGGACGGGTTGTCGTTATTCCGCCTGGCGCGCTGGAACTATCCCCGCCTTGATCGCCGATCTGCCGCGCAATCGCCCGCTGGCCGCTTCAGCACCGCTATGATCTCGCTGGATTTGGTATCGGGGGCAAGGTGGGCCAGCACTAGGCGTTGCTCGCAACCCCAGGGACTGATTATGTGTCACGGTGATTTTTCGCGGCACGGTCGAAAGAGTAGAGTCCATCGCGCCCGCGTCGCGCAACCCTTCACGGGCCTGTCAAGCAAATTCCAAATGCGACTTCCCTGCGAGTACCAAGCTCCGCTCTTCACAGCGTCTCGATTTCTTGATAGCACGCACATATGTTTTGTTACACTGCGGTTCGGTAGTTTTTGTCGCGGTGCCACGGAATGATGTGAATCTGTTGACTTTAGGTGGGCTAAGATATCTGATTAGGATAAATTGTTGAGGCTATGGTCGAACACCGGACACACCACCATATAAGCTTCCGAATAAGCTTCCGAACGCCAAAATCGTCGCAGGTCGGCCTAACTTTAAATAATTGTCTCAAACACCAGGAGATCGTCGGTCTATGAACGTTAATTGGAACTATCGGATGTTGAATCGCAGAACAGCGATCTCCCTGGTGCTCATGTCCGCCCTCAGCCTCGGGTTGACCAATTGTTCGCCGCCAGCGCCGCCGAAACTCGCCACCCTCGCGGCGCCTAATCCAACATATCGGATCGGGCCCGGAGATGTCCTCGGCGTGTTCGTCTATGGATCGCCGGATCTATCGGAGGCGGCGGTGCCGGTCAGGCCCGATGGACGCTTTTCGATCCCGCTCGTCCAGAATATCCTCGCGGCAGGCAAGACGCCTAAGCAACTGCAAAACGAAATCGCTCAGCGCCTTACGCAGTACGTTAAAAATCCAAATGTTACTGTTATCGTCAAGAGCTTTCACGGTGCCCTTGGAAGTAACATTCGCGTTATTGGCGCCGGCAAGCCACGCGCGATTCCCTATGTGAATGGCATGACGGTGCTGGATCTGATGACCGAAATCGGCGGCGTTCCGCAGTTTGGTGCCGCCAACAGCGCGTTCATTATCCGCCGTACCGATGGTCACGACAGGAAAATTCCCCTAGCTCTCGGGGCGTTGTTGAACCAGGGCGATTTGCAGCAGAATGTCATGCTGCAGCCCGGCGATATCGTCGTTATTCCGCGCAGCCTGTTCTGAGGGGGGCGATGGAACCGCTAGTCAACACCGCCCAACGTCTTCTCGCTGCGGCTTGGCGCAAACGCCTATATGTCCTCGCGACGAGTTGGGTTATTTGCCTGCTTGGTTGGACGTCAGTGATGTTGTTGCCGCCCAATTTCGAGGCGAGCGCGCAACTCTATGTCGCCGCCGATCCTGTTCTTACACCGTTGCTGCGTGGTCTAGCCATCAACGGCAATTCGGAGCAGGAGTTTAAATTATTGCGCGAAACTTTGCTCAGCACCCCCAATCTGCAACAATTGATCGAGCGTGAAGGTCTGCACGCCCGGGGAGCTGGTGCGCGCGAGGCGCTGATCCGCTCGCTGCGGTCGCGGGTTACGGTGGTTCCGCAAAGCCGCAACCTGTTCACCATCCGCTTTGTCGGCCACGACCCGCGCCGTGCCTATAATATTATTCAGGGGCTGGTGAACATCTACGTCGAACGTGCCACGGTCCACAATCAAGGCGATATCGACAATGCTGGAAAGTTTTTGCAATCCCAGATCACGTATTTCCACGATCAACTGAAATCGCTCGAGGCGCGCCGTGCGACGTTCCAAGCCAGATATCTCGATCTGCTGCCCGGCGTGAACGGCGTTTCCGCTGTGCAATCTGCCAGTGCCCAGGTTCACAAACTTGAAACGGAGTTGCAGGACGCTAAGGCCGAACGTGGTTTGCTGACCGAGGAATTGTCAAAAACCAAGCCTCTCCTCTCGGCCGGGCAAAGTGCTGCAGGCAATCCGGCACTTGCCACGGCCTTGGCGAACCTCGCCCGGTTGCGTCAAAAATACACCGGCAATTATCCTGGCGTGCAGGCTGCCGAGCGCGAGGTCCAGACACTCGAACACGCGCCAAGTAGCGGCGGCACCTCATCCTATAGCCTGCCGGTCGCCAATCCGGTGTATGAGGCGTTGCATCTGAAACTGCTGCAAATTCAAACCGCGATCCTTACCCTCACCCGTGAACTCGCACGCGCACGCACCGAACGCACGAAACTCAATGCGCTCGCCCGCTCGCAGCCCGGTATCGAGGCGAAATTCATCAACCTCAACCGCAATTACGGCGTGTTGCAAAAGGAATATCAGGATCTGATCAGCCGCCGGGAGGCCATGCGCATCGGCGCCGCCGCCAATATCGATGCCAATCAGGTGCAACTACAGGTGATCAACCCGCCGGTGCAGCCGCGTTTGCCAATCGGTCCGAACCGCCGCTTGTTGTTGATTGCTGTATTGATCCTTGGAGTTGGCGCGGGCCTCGCGGTCGGCGTCCTGCTCGGTCAGCTCGAAGGCCGCGTTCAATCGGAAGACGATTTACGCTCGTTCGGTTTACCGGTCATCGGCCATATCTCAGATCTGGCGCCTGCACCCAGCGCCGCCGCCCCGGCGATGCAACTCGGTATTGCTGGCGCCTTGCTTCTGAGCGTATTCGGCGCGCTCTTCATCGCGACATTCATGATCGGAAATTTGGGATGAGCCGCAATGACCGCCCAGCCAGCGTTAGTCCCGGTCTGGTCGAGCGCCTTGCCGCCGGTCTGAACGCCGAGGGCTTGCCGATCCTCAATGCGGTCAGCAAGGCTCAACCGCCAGTGCAGGCTCCGGCGTCCAGCCCAGTCCAATCGGCTGGCACGTCGCGAACGGAGCGCCCGTCGACCATCCGCCGCGAAGAGCCGACGGAACCAGCGGCCCAACTACGCACTGCCTTGTCCGCCAACCGACTTTCTTATGCAATGCTGGAGGAAAACGGCATGGTCTCCCTACGCCGTCGCGACCGTGTTGGCGAAGAATTTCGCATTGTTCGTCACAATGTTCTCGAACAGCTAAAACAGCTCCCGGCGGATGATGACCCCGGCCGCCATCACAATGTTGTGCTGGTCACCAGCGCGCGCGATGGTGAAGGCAAGAGTTTTGCGGCCCTCAACCTCGCGGGATTGTTGGCGGAAGGCGGCAAGCAGGATGTCGTGCTGGTTGATGCGGATATCGGTCAGGCGTCACTGACCGCCCATTTCAATCTCGCCGAGGCGCCAGGTCTCCTCGAATTTGGCCAATCGCCGCGGCAATTGGCCCGCACCGTGCCGGTCGGCACCGCCGTTGACCGGCTGATTTTCATTCCCGTCGGCGGCACAGCCGATGCCGCGATGCGCGGCAAACTCGCGGCCGAGCAGCCGATTCGCAATTTGATCGCCCACGTCGCCAACACCTACGATAACGCGATCATCGTGATCGATGCGCCGGCCTGTCTGACCAAGAGCGATCCGACCGAAATCTCCGCGATCGCCGGTCAAGTCATCCTGGTTGTCGAATCTGGCCAAACGCGTCGCGCGGACATTGAAAAATCGCTCGATCTGTTGGATTCTTGTCCGCAGCTCAGCCTGCTCTTAAACCGCGTCCCCGCGCGTCGGCGCGGCTTATTCGCGGCAAGGAGCTAATCCGATGCGCCGGGCACCGATCGTCAACTGCCGGACATTACGCATTGCCTTGTTGCTAGCCCCCACATTCGCCTGCGCCTGGGGACACGCCCGCGCGCAATCAGTAGCGGATACCTCGTCGTCGTCGTCCTCGTCCTCATCGAACCTGCCGGATTCTTCCCTTACCGGCGCGGCCCCGTTTGGCTCCGCCGTCCGCCTCGGTGCATTACCCAGCCCGTTTGCCGCACCCAGCGGACTGAGCGGCCCCGTCGCCAGCACAACCGGACTCCAATTTACCCCATCAATCGGTTTTTCCGAACAGGCGATTATCGGTGGATTTCCAAAATATCTGGGCTCTAACAACGAATTCATCACCAGCGTCACCCCCGGCCTGCGCATCGCCGGTGCGGCACCGATCGGACGGATCGAATTCAATTACCAACCGAGCTTCGAGCTCTATGCTCATGAAAGCCAAGATTCCGGCATCAGCCAATCGTTGAATGGCAGTTTTACCACCGAACTGATTCCCGGTCGTCTGAACCTTAATGCCAGCGCCTATTTGACGCAGCAGGCAACCGCGGGCGGCTTCACGCCCGGTGGATACGCCGCGATCGGCCCGCACCAGCGCACCACTACCCAAAGCTACCTGATCAGCCCAAATTATCAACAAAAATTCATCGGCCTCGGCGCGCTTGATATCGTCTACAGCGCTCAATACACGAGACAAAGTGGCAACAGCGCCGCATTATCAGGCAGTCAACAGCCTTATTTTGTCCCCAACGATGTGTTCTCGCAAACGGGCCGGGCGCGCTTCACCACCGTCCCGCTCTACGCCAATACCGATGACCGCGTGCAAATCAGCGCCACACAGTATATCGGCACTGGCATTCTGCTCGGATCAAGCAAAATACGCGCGCAAGATGAAATCCGCTACGCATTCCGCCCGCGAGACTTGATTATTCTCTCCGGCGGATACGAAGATATTCGCTATCAAGGCATCCCGCCGACGCATATTGCCGATGCCATTTGGAGCATCGGCGTGCAGTTGCATCCGCGCCGCCATGTCGAAATTGTCGCAGCCTACCGCCATCGCGATGGGTTTAACGCCCCTTATCTGCGTGCCACCCTACAACTTACGCCGCGCACCACCCTGTCTGCAAACTACGCGGAAACACTGGCAACCCAGGCGCAAGGGATCGCTGCCAATCTTGCCGGTGGAATTGTCAATTTCAACGGCCAGACGGTCGGCGGTGTCGGTCAAACACCCATCCTGCTCACCAATAATAGCCTTAGCGTCCAGTCCGGGCTATTTCGCAATCATCAATTCTCCATCGCCACCACCACGCGCTGGTCGCGCGACAGTCTCTCGCTCAATCTGTTGCACAGCAATGAAACCCTGGTTGCCAATGCACCCGGCACATCGGGCTTCTCCCAACATAGCCTTTCTGCATCCGCTAATTTCTCGCATCAATTGACCCCGAACGCCACCATAGCCACCTATTTCGATTACAGCACGATCACCTACCCGATCGCGGGTCAGTTATCACGCGCCAACCAACTTCCCGTGTATGCCGGGGCGATCACCGGAAGTTATCGCACGGCTCATCAAATCGATTTCACGCTTCAACTGGCGGTCACGAATAGATCAATTAATAGCTTCAGCAATGCGGTTGGCACAACTGGTAGCGGTGTCCAAACAAGTATTACATTCGGCGTTCAAAAGGTATTCTGACCAGTGGATCTCCTTCTCGATTATTTTAATCTGCGTGAGATGCCTTTCCGGCTTACCCCGGATGAGCGGTATTTCTTCGGTAGCGGCGAGCATAACCGGGCCATCGCGCATTTGATGTTCGGCCTTGCCCAGGGCGATGGCTTCGTGGTGATCACCGGTGAAGTTGGCGCGGGTAAAACTACCCTGATGGAGCGCACCCTCGCGCGCATCAACCCCGCCACCTACAAACCCGCCGTGATTACCACCACCGCGGTCGATGGGCTGACATTGCTTCATCTGATCGGTGCCGAATTTGGCATTGGTCGCTCCCCAGATCACGCCGACTTTCTCGTGCGGATTCGTAATCGCTGGCGCAGCGACCTAGCTGGCGGCCGGCGGCCGATCATCGTGATCGACGAAGCCCAAGCATTGTCGGTCCAAGCGCTCGAAAGCCTCCGCCTGCTGTCCAATCTGTCGGACGGATCGAAACCGCTGGTGCAGGTGGTGCTGCTCGGGCAGCCCGAATTTCGCCGCACGCTGGCCAGCCCTCATCTCGATCAGTTGCGCCAGCGTGTCCTGGCCTCGTATCATTTGAATCCGCTAGAATTTGCTGAAATTCGTCCCTATGTAATGCATCGCCTTGCCGCCGGAGGCTGTACCCGCACCGACCTGTTCCATGAAGACACATTCCCCGTGATCTACCGGGCCACCAATGGTGTGCCGCGCCGAATCAACCGCCTGTGTGCCCGATTATTGTTCAATGCCGCAATTGAGGGAGAGATGCAGATCACCGCAGCCGCTGCCCTTCGGATCGCCGAAGAGCTCGAGCGGGATCTTACCGGCGGATTGCCAACTGGTGGCGCCATCCAATCCTACCCAAGCCTCGGCGATATCCTGAACGATTCGGGCAGCTTCTGATGAGCATACCGGGCGCCATGACCATCGATGTCGAGGATTATTTCCAGGTGCAAGCCTTCGCCGATGTGATTGCGCGCGACGGTTGGGAATCTTGGCCGCGCCGGGTTGAAGCTAACACCGCATGGCTGCTCGATGCGCTGGCCGCGCGCAATCAACGCGCCACTTTTTTCACCCTGGGTTGGGTTGCTGAGCGTCACAAACCACTGATCCGGCGCATCGTCGAAGCCGGGCACGAGCTCGCCAGCCACGGGTACGGCCATCAACTGGTTGATCACATCGGCCCAGACGCCTTTCGCGCTGACCTGCTCCGCGCCCGTGCCGCGCTCGAAGATGCCGGTGGCGTCGCAGTCATCGGCTACCGCGCACCAACCTTCTCAATAGGTCCGCACGTGCCTTGGGCCTGGGAAATTTTGCAAGAAACCGGTCATCGCTACAGTTCCAGCCTGTTTCCCGTGCGTCATGATCTGTATGGCACACCCGATGCCTCGCGCACGCCGTTCCAACCTGCCGGATTATCGCTGTGGGAAATCCCACTCACCACCATCAACCGGCTCGGCCGCAACTGGCCTTGCGCCGGTGGCGGCTATTTCCGCCTGCTGCCTTACGCCGCCTATCGCCAAGCCGTGCGGCATTTGCATCGTCATGAGCAAAATCCCGCGATATTCTATACCCATCCATGGGAACTCGACCCCGAACAACCCCAAATCCCGCGCGCGCGTCTGACCGCACGCTTCCGCCACCGGGTCAATCTGGCGCGGATGAAAACCCGTTTCTCCACCCTCCTGACCGACTTCACCTGGGACCGCATGGACCATATTTTTGCCGACCTGATCAATCCACCCAGCGCCCACTAACATGACCCTCCAATACCGCAGAGCCGAGCCCGTTGACGCCGCCGCATGGGATGAATTCGTCAACGGCCACCCCGATGCCACATTTTTTCACCGCTTTGCCTGGGCCAAAGTTTTGGCCACCGGCTTTGGGCATCGGCCGCATTTCCTGCTCGCCGAACGCGACCGCCAAATCTGCGGCGTCCTGCCGCTGATGCAGGTGAAAACCCTGCTCTTCGGCCATTCGCTGATATCGCTGCCATTCACCGTCTATGGCGGGCCGATTGCCACCGATGCCGCAACCGTGCAGGGCCTCGCCGACTTCGCAGTGACACTCCAACGCGATCTCGGCGCGCCCGTTTGCGAATTGCGTGCGCGCAACCCGATCGCGCTCGATCCTGGCCAATTTGCCGCCCCCGAGCCGCTCTATTTCACCTTTCGCAAAACCTTGCCGCCCCACGAAGACGACGCGCTCAAAGCGATTCCCCGCAAACAGCGCGCGGTTGTGCGTAAAGCGATCGAGCACGGTCTCACCAGCCAGATCGACCATTCAATTGAGCCGTTTTTCGCCCTTTATGCCGAGAGCGTCCATCACCTCGGCACCCCGGTCTTCTCGCGCCGCTATATCCGCGCTTTGCTCGACCAATTCGGCGATGATGTCGAAATTCTTACAGTCCAGCAAGGCGATCAGCCCATTTGCGCCGTGTTGTCCTTCGTGTTTCGCGATGAAATCCTGCCCTATTACGCAGGCGGTGGTCTCGCCGCGCGCGGTGTCGGTGGCCATGATTTCATGTATTGGGCGCTCATGCGCCACGCCCTCAGTCAAGGGCGAACCCAATTCGATTTTGGCCGCAGCAAGGCTGGCACCGGCGCCTTCGCCTTCAAAAAAAACTGGGGTTTCGCACCCGAGCCGCTCGCCTATCGCTTCGCCCTGGCCCCCGGCGCCACCATTCCGGAGAACAACCCGCTGAACCCGAAATATCGCGCCCTGATCGCGCTGTGGAAACGCCTGCCCCGACCGATTGTCAATCAAATCGGTCCTGCAATCATTCGCGGCCTCGGCTGAGTATCCATGCATTTGTTGTTCCTCGCGCATCGATTGCCCTACCCGCCCAATAAGGGCGATAAAATTCGCTCCTTCCGCTGGCTCGATCATTTGCGCCAACGCTTTGATGTGCATCTCGGCTGCTTTGTCGATCGCCCGGAGGATAGGGTTCATGTCGAAACCCTGCGCCCCGGTCTCGCATCCATCGCCGCGATCGAGCTGAACCCCGCCACCGCCCGTCTGCGCGCGCTCGCCCGGCTGCGCCCCGGACGGCCACTCAGCGTTGGCTATTTTTACGATCAACGGCTCCAAGCCTGGGTCAATCGCACCGTGCAAACCCACCAGATCCAACGCGCCCTGGTGTTTTCCACCGCCATGGTGCCCTATCTCTGCGCGCTTGAGCCGATGCCAACGCTATTCGATATGGTCGATCTCGATTCCGAGAAATTCGCGGCCTACGGCGATACAGCCTCTTGGCCAAAGACGCTGATCTGGCGGCGCGAGGCCAAAACACTCCTGGCCCTCGAGCGCACCGCCACGGCACGCTTTACCCGCACTTTCCTCGTCTCCGACGCCGAACGCGCCCGCTTTAGCGTCCTGGCCCCGGAAACCACAGCCCAGACCGAAGCCGTCCCCAATGGGGTCGATGTCACGTTTTTCGATCCGGACCATCCCTGTACCAACCCCTATCCGCCCGGCCATCCGCCGATCGTGTTCACCGGCGCGATGGATTATCGCCCCAATATCGAAGCCTGCCTCTGGTTCGCCCGTTCGGTGATGCCCGAACTCGCCCGCGACACGCCAAGCCCGATTTTCCATATCGTCGGTGCCGATCCCGCCGCCCCAATCCGTGCGCTAGCGGACCATCCGCACATCGCCATTCACGCCAACGTCCCCGATATTCGCCCCTATCTCCGCCACGCCTCCCTCGTGGTCGCGCCCTTGCGCATTGCGCGGGGCATTCAAAACAAAGTGCTCGAAGCCATGGCAATGGCCCGCCCCGTGCTCACCACCACCGCCGCCCTTACCGGCATTTCCGCCATTGCCGGCCGCGACGCGCTCATCGCCGATGACGCGCCAGACATGGTTGCCCGCGCCCGTGCCATTCTCCACGGTGATTGGCCCGATCTCGGACCCGCCGGTCGCCAAGCCGTTTGCGCCCATCATAGCTGGGCTACACCGCTCGCCGCGTTGGACCGGGCCCTCGCATGACCAGCGCCTGGCGCCAAACAAGCCTCGTCCTCGCCGTCAGTTTGCTGCTGTTCGGCGCGACCTTCGTCAATGAAGGGATTGCCGCTGTTCACGTCTGGCTTACCTCCACCGCCTATAATCATTGCTTTTTGATCCTGCCCATCGCAGCCTATCTCGCTTGGGAACGCCGCGCGGGCATCGGCCAACTCGCCCCATCGGCCGAATGGCGCGCCGCCTTGCTCGCGATCCCCTTTGCCCTGGGCTGGCTCGCGGCGGATCGGCTCGGCATCATGGAGGGGCGGCAACTCGCGGCCATGGCGCTGCTGCAATGCCTGCTCCTCGCAGCACTCGGACGCACCGTATACTGGTATTACCGCGCGCCGTTCTGGTACCTGTTTTTCCTAGTTCCGTTCGGCGGTTTTCTGGTCGCGCCGCTCCAACATTTCACCGCCGTATTTGCCGCCGACGGCCTCAGCCTGCTCGGAATCGCCCATTATCTCCACGGCACAACCGTCGAGATCAGCGCAGGCGCTTTCCGAATCGCGCAGGCCTGCGCGGGGTTGCGTTTCCTGATCGCCGCCATCGCCTTCGCGGTGCTCTATGCGCTGGTCATTTTCCGCTCGACCGGGCGACGCCTGATCTTCATCGCCGTGTGCTTGATCGTGCCCGTCATCGCAAACGGTTTCCGCGCGCTGGGTATCATCTGGCTTGGTTACGCCGAAGGCAGCGCGAAAGCCGCCGCAACCGACCATGTGCTTTACGGCTACATCTTTTTCTCGATCGTGCTGATGATCATTATTCTGCTCGGCCTGCCATTCCGCGAAGATCAAGCACCGCTATCGCTGCCATTAGCCCGTCAGCATCCGAAATCGAACGGCGCACGGATCAAAGCCACAGCCGCTCTGTTGATCATCAGCCTCGCCGCGCCCATCGCCGCCGTCGCGCTCAACCGCATCGCCCGTGCCACCCCGGTTAACCCGCCGACCACCTTGGCCGACTGCCACCTGATCAAAAGTCCCAACGCACCACTCCCCTCCGGCGCTGTCCGGCGCGATTTCACCTGCGCAAACGCGATGACGGTCTCCATCATCGCCTTTCCGCCCGCCACCACGCCTGAACCGATTTTCGACCTCCGGCGCAAACTCGGGCTGATCAACCTACGCGAAGCCCATCTTGGTCTAATCAGCCCCGCAGGGCATAGCGGCCCCAAATGGCAACTCGCCATCAGCAAAAATGGTCACAAAATCGCCGCGAGCGACCTGCTCATCAATGGTCACCTGACACTGGGTTCATTGGTCACCCGTTTGCACATGCTTCTGAGCCACCCGACCCCACCTGGCGCACAACTCGTGGTTGTTGTCGCGCCGTCGGCCGGCGAAGCACTCAACCGCACCGCCATACAACAAATCTTGGCCAGCGCGGCGTTAAGCGAGGTCACATTGCGAAAATTTGCGCAGTCAGCAGTCCATGGAACCACCCGATAGGTCCATAGGTCGGCCCGAAGGTCGTTCCCTATTATTCTTGGGGTTTGGACAAAAAAAGGGCGGTGTTGCCACCGCCCTTAAGCTCATTAAATCAGAACCGTCGTTTAGACGACGCGGCGGCGGCGGCGCAGAACGAGGCCAAGGCCGAGAAGCCCGGTGCCCAGCAGCGCGAGTGAACCCGGCTCCGGAACATTGACATTCGAGAATGTCAGCTGCGCCGGTGCGCCATTCGCCTCGACATACCAAATATTATAGGTGCCCGGATTAACGCTGATATTCGTGCCAATCGCGGTGGTGGGACCGGCGGAGTTTACCAAAGGCAAAGTACCGCCAGCAGCGAACAGGCTGAACCCATCGTCATGGGTCACGGTGGCGCTCAGCGTATGGTTGGTGGTGAAGGTCAATTCAAACAGCGAGGCGCTACCGAAGTTGGACGTGCTCAGAGTTGAATCGGCGTTGAAGCCCTTGCCGAAACTGACACCGGAGAACCCGGCGAGATTGTTGGTGAAACCGTTCAGCGTATTCTGCCCCTGCGCTGAGTCCGACCAATTCGGAATCCCGTTGAAGGTGCCCGAAAAGAAGAAATCGCTCGAGGTGTTGATCGGATTGGAGGGCAGAGCCTGTTGGTTTGCCGAACCGATGCCTGAATTTGGGGTTTGCGCATTCCAAGCCGTGACGGTGAAATCCAACGACGGCGTGGCGTAAGCGACGCCGGAACCCAGCATCAGGGCACCGACAGCACAGGCAGCGAGAGTAGCCATTTTAAGAGACATCGCATTAATCCTTGGTTAAAGAAGTGAAAATAGTAGCCGGAAAAGACGTTGCAGATTCCGTGCCAAATCATAAATAGTTAATATTTTCTTATATTTACCGCGATTTCGACGAGCCTGAAATGTCCAACTGTAAAATTTTCCGACAAACATTCAACGGATCAAACTGTTGGACCAGCGGCTTCGTATCCAGTAGGGCGGGTCCGCCCGATCATACGAGTTTAGTCGCCGGATCAATGGCGCGCGCTACGCCACGGCCATAAAAAACGGGCAGTGTTGCCACTGCCCGCCTTAACCAACTCAATCGCCACAAAAAGCGTAGTTCGCCTATGCGGAGCGGCGGCGGCGCAGCACTAGTCCGAGGGCGAGCAGCCCCGTGCCCAGCAGCGCCAGCGAACCCGGCTCCGGAACATCTACATTCGTGAATGACAGCTGCGCCGGTGCGCCATTCGCTTCGTAATACCAAAGATTATACGTGCCCGGACCGACGCTGATATTATCGCTAACGGCGACCGTCGGGGACGCGTAATCATATAAATTGACGCTATTACCGGCGTTCCACAGGCTGAAGCCATCGTCATGGGTGACGGTGGCGCTCAGGGCGAGGCTGGTGGTGAAGGTGAGCTCGAACAGGGTGCCGCTGGCAAAGTTCGGTGTGCTCAACACGGTGTTGCCGCTGAACCCAGCGCCGTAATTGAGATTGGAGAAACCAGCAAGATTGTTGGTGAAACCATTCAGCGTATTTTGCGCCTGCGATTGGTCGCTCCAATTGGGCAGACCATTAAAATTACCCGAAAAGAAAAAATTGCTCTGCATATTCACCGTGTTACCGGGCAGAGCCTGTTGGCTCCCGGAAGAGCTCGTAGCCCCGGCGGTCTGCTCGTTCCAGGCCTGAACGCTGAAATCAAGCGACGGCGTGGCGTAGGCAACACCGGCACTCAGCAAAACGGCGCCAACAGCGGAGACAAAATAGAGCGATTTCTTGACAGCCATGGGAATTATCCTTTACGCCCAACACATATGCTGGGTTGCAGAATATAAAGCATTATCCGTGCCAAAAATAATTAGTTAATAAAATCAGTCGATTAAATCACCGCATCCGCTTTTCGACATCACCGATGTAAAATTTTCCGACAAAATTCGACCGTCTATCCTTTAAGCGGTTGCCCGCCGCCGCCAGGATTTTCCGGCCCTTCGAGATTAATGCCATTGGCGCATACCCGATGGCGAGGCGCGCCCAGACCAGCTCGGTGGCATGGTCGGCGAAGCTGGATTTATACCGGGCCTCCCCCGCCAGAAAATCATAATCGGCCAACCCCGCACGGGCATAATGGCCGATCGCAGCGGCGTGACAAACCAGCCCCGGTTTCTCGTGCGGATGCGCCTCATCATAGGCAAAACCGCTCTGATAGGCGGCCACGACCGCGCCATGCCGAAAATTATATAAATATCCGATCAGCCGATCGCCGGCCCTGATGGCCAGTAAATCAACGGTCCCCGCAGCGACCCCATCCGCCATCACATGTCGGTGAAAAGCACAAAACGCCGATGACATCGCGCCAGCTTGCCCGCGCCGTCGCCAATGGGCCTGATGCAGCCTCGCCATGTCGGCGAACGCGCGGTGCGCCTCGTCGGCAGTGTCTGCCCGCTCAATCGTGATCGCGCCGCTGCGCTGATAGGAACGGATCGCGCGCCGAATTTGCGCCCGGCTGTTGGGTGACATCAATAAAGTGGCGTCGCCGTCACATGCGCGCACCGGCGCCAGACTTCGGCGCGGCGCTGGTTGCCGCCGCTCGATCGATAGGACCCCGATTCCGCGCAGATCGGGCAGCGCCCGAGCGGCGATCCCCGGCAAATCGATGACAGCCGCACCCAAATCCGCAATCGCCCGCCACCAAAGCGCCGCCGCCTGCGGATAATCCCGATCGACCAGCGGCCCATTATGCTCAATATACGGTGCATCCAACACCGGATCGCCCACCGAGGTCAGGCTCAGCGTGCGCGACAACCAAACCGATCGCCGGTTAAAAATTCCGATCGCCACCACCCGCGTCGCGGCCTCCACGCGCACCACCTGCGGATGCTCAAGCCCGTGCGCCAGGGCGGCGGACACCCAGGCCCAGGAAATAAAAAACGACCCATCCGCCCGCGCTTCCAATGCGCGCCATTGCACACCAAGCGTCGCGCGGTCCGGATCAGTATCCACCACCACCGATAACGCCGGATCACTATCGCGTCCTGTTTGGATATGCTTGAAATTAAAGATGTCGCGTGTCATCACGCCCGCGTCTATTCCATATGAGATATGTCATTACCATGCCCGCTCGTCTTTCAGAACTCTTTATTGCCCCACAACCGGCTTACTTGCGTGATTCCAAGCCCGTTGCGACCGTCATCATCGATACGGAAGAAGATTTCGATTGGCAAACCCCGATCGAAGGGACCCCGCACGATACCGCCTATTTGCTGCATCTCGATCAACTCATCCCGGTCTTGCGCGCCTATGGCGCGGTTCCCACGCTGCTCCTCACCTTCCCCATTCTCGAAAATCCACAAATCGTGACCCAGCTGCGCCGCATGGCCGAACGCGGTGATTGCGCACTCGGCTTGCAACTCCACGCTTGGGTCACACCGCCCTTCGCCGGTCAATCGCGCTCGGATATGTCTTTCGCCAGCAATCTTGATTCCGATATCGAAGCCCAGAAGCTGGAAAATCTTTATCAAAAATTTCTGGCTTGCTTCGCAATGCCACCGTTCGTGTTTCGCTCGGGCCGTTATGGTCTCGGTCGCCATACGGCCCGGCTGATCAGCGCGCTTGGCATCACCATCGATACCAGCGTCGCGCCCTGCACCTCGATGGCCGATGAGGGTGGCCCTGATTATAGCAAGATCAATTTCGAGCCGTTCTGGTTTGGCGATGACCGAAAACTATTGGAACTCCCGCTCTGTCGCTCGATCATCGGCTGGGGCGGTGCGTCCGGCCGCAAAGCCTATCGTCAGGTGATGTGGCGGGGGCGCCGATGGCAAATGCTTGGTGCAGCCCTTGCCCGTCTCGGCTGCGCAGAGCGCGTGACCCTCTCGCCCGAAGGTAATGGCGCGCGCGCCGCGCGGCGTCTGGCCAATGCCCTAATCGCCCATCAACAGCGCGTGTTGCCGGTCAGTTTTCACAGCTCATCCATCTGGCCCGGCCGCAACCCCTATGTCCGCGATCGGCGTGACTTACATTGTTTCTATGACGACCTGTCCGCCATGCTCACTGACCTCACGGATCGGCTCGGCTGCCGCTTCGTGCGAACCGATGAAATCCCCGATTTGCTCGCACCACCGCTCCCCACCGACCCCGTGCCGCGATGAGCAACGATCCCCATATCCTGCTGATCGCCAATAATTTCCCTCCGGTGCGAGGCGGCTCAGCTCTGGTCTATGGCGAGCTGGCACGCAACGCGCGCGGCAAGGTCGAGGTGCTCGCCCCACGCACCCATTACGTCGATAATTTGCCGCTGATCGGCTGGCGCGAGCATGATCGTCACGCCCCCTATCGGGTGACCCGGCTCACCTTATTGCGCACACCCTTGCAACATCCGGGCAGCAAATCTTGGCCAGCCCGGCTACGTTTTTTAAGTTACGATCTCGCCCTGCGCGCGACCGTGCTCATCCGGCTGACCATCATCCTGGCCACTCGGCGGGTTAGCGCGGTTTGCATCGGCGAATTGATGGCCGGGGCCTGGCTCCTGCGCGCCTTGCGGTTTTGGCCCGGCCTGTTGCGCGTGGCCTATGTGCATGGCGAAGAAATCACTACCGATGACGATTACGACCCAACCGGCAATCGCCGCCGCGCGGCACTCGCCGCCGCCGATATCATCATCGTGGTCAGCCGCTTCACCTTCGATGCCGTCACCCGCCTCATTCCTCACGCCGATCGCCGGATCAAACTCATCGAAAACGGCGTCGATTATCACCGTTTTGCCCCTACCCAGCATGAACCGCGCGATGATTTGATTGAACGCTATGGGCTCAAGGGGTTTTTCGTCTTCGTATCGGTATGTCGGCTCCTGGAAAAAAAAGGCATCGATCACGCCATCATCGCCTTCGCGGCCCTGCACCGTAGCGATCCCAGCATCAAATTCCTGGTCGTCGGCGATGGCCCCTACGCCGCCACCCTCGCCGCGATTGCTGCTCAGGAGCGCATCAGCGATGCGGTCATCTTCGCCGGCGACGTCGCTGATGCTGACCTTGCCGATCATTATCGCCTGGGCGATGTGTTCATCATGCCCAACCGCGCCCTCGCCTCAGGGGACACTGAGGGCTTTGGCCTGGTCTTTCTCGAAGCCAATGCTGCCGGCCTGCCCGTCATCGCCGGCATCGATGGCGGCAGCCCCGCCGCTGTGCGCGATGGAGAAAACGGCCTGCTGGTCGATGGTCATTCGATTGCCGCCATCGAGACCGCCATGCGGCGGCTACGCACCGACGCTCCGTTGCGCGCACGCCTGACCGCAGGCGCCCATGCCCGCGCCACCCAATCCGATTGGCGGTTGAAAGCCGCTGAATTTATCGCCGCCTGCACGATCGAGCCCCGATCATGATCACCCCCTGGTCCAGCGTCGATCCTGCACAATTTGCCGATCCGGCTGATGATCTGTTCGCGAGCTGGCTGTGGTTCAACCTCATCGCCCACGCTGCTCCGCCGCCCCATCGCGTCCCTGCGGGCCTGACCCTCAACGGCACCACCCTGCCGCTCTGGTGCCGCGCGCGCGCGGGCGCGCTCGTGCCGGTCGAAGGCCTCACCAGCCCGTATAGCCTGGAATTCCGCCCCATCCTCCGCGAGCCAACCAAGCTCGCCCAGCACCTCGTCCGCCATGTGCGCGGCGTCGTCCGGCTGGACGCTCTCGACCCGGCCGATCCCAGCATCACCGCCTTCGAACGCGCGGCCACGGAGGTCGGCCTCGCCATCCATCGCTTCAGCCATTTCAGCAACTGGTTCATGCCAGTCCAAGGCGATTTCGCAAGCTGGCTCGCGAGCCGCCCGGGTGCGCTCCGCAACACCATCAAGCGCCGCATCAAAGCCGCCGCCGCGCTAGAGTTGCGTTGTTTCGGCTTGCGTTTCGCCCCCACCGAACCCAACAGCCAACCGATCGATCTTGATCAAGCTGTCGTCCAATTCGAGGCGGTTTACGCAGCGTCTTGGAAACCGCCCGAGCCCTTTGCCCGGGTCAACGCGCAGATCATGCGCGGCCTCGCCAGTGCCCATGTGCTGCGCGTCGGCATCCTCGCCGATCAAGCCGGCCCCATCGCCGCTCAATATTGGGCCGTCAGCGGCCGCCGCGCCTATCTGCTCAAACTGGCCTATATCAAAACCGCCGCCGCCCGCTCACCCGGAACCGTCCTCACCGCCTTGATGATCAAATCCATCCTGAGCACCGAGACAATCGACCATCTCGATTTCGGTCGCGGCGAAGACCGCTATAAGCGTGACTGGGTCTCCCAGCAGCAGCCACGGGTCGGCCTCTTATTGATCAATAAGCGTAGCGCGTCGGGCGTCGCCATGCTCGCCCGCCTGCGCCTCGCGGCCTTGCGCCGTGCCTATCTGCGCTCTCCCCAACCGGTCAGCCCATCACCATGAAAATCCTCTATAGCCACCGGATCCAATCGCGCGACGGTCAATCGGTCCATCTCGAAGATCTGATCGCCGCCTTCCGCCGCGCGGGCCACGACGTGCTGGTGGTCGGACCCGGCGCCTATGCCACATCGCGCTTTGGCGATTCCGGTGGCGCTGCCGGTGCCTTGCGCCGCCTGCTGCCCACAGCGATAGGCGAGCTGGCTGAACTGGCCTATAATCTGCCCGCCTTCTGGCGCTTGTGGCGCGCCGCGCGCCGGTTTCAGCCAGATGTCATCTACGAACGCTACAACCTGTTCTACCTCGCGGGCGCTTGGGTGGCGCGCCTCACGCGAACCCGCTATCTGGTCGAGGTCAACTCCCCCTTGGCCGATGAACGCGCGCTGCATGGCGGGCTGCGCCTGCAAGCCCTGGCACGCGCAGGCGAACGAACGGTCTGGCGCGCTGCCGACCAAGTTTTTGCGGTCACCCAGGTGCTCGCCGACATCCTGATCGCCCAAGGCGCCCCCGCCGCACGGATCACCATCACCCCGAACGGCGTCGATATCAGCCGTTTCCCCGATCCCAACCGCGCCGCCCGCCAATCGGCTGGTGGCGCCCCCGTGCTCGGCTTCATCGGCTTCGTCCGCCCCTGGCACGGGCTCGACCTGATCATCGCGGACATGGCCGATGACAATGATTTGCCGCTCAATCTCGTGATTGCCGGCGATGGTCCGGCCTTGCCCGATCTGCGCGCCCTTGCCGCTGCGCGCGGCATCGACCACCGAGTGCGCTTCGCCGGGCTGGTTGACCGCGAGCAAATTCCAGCCCTGCTCGCCGATATCGACATCGCGCTCCAGCCAGCCTCGGTCGCGTACGCCTCGCCGCTCAAGCTGTTTGAGTATATGGCCGCCGGCTGCGCCATCATCGCCCCGGACCAACCCAATATCCGCGAGGTCCTGACGCATAATCAATCGGCGCTGCTGGTCGATCCCGCCGATAAACAAGCGCTCTGGCGCGCCGTCCGCCAACTCGCCGCCGATCCCGCCCTGCGCGACCGCCTCGGCCGTGCCGCCCGCAGCGCCGTCCTGTCACGCCCTTACCTGTGGGATCACAACGCGGCGCGCATCATCGTCTGTGCCAAATCCGAATGACGCTCCCGCCCGCCCCGCTGATTCTCCATATTTTCCCAAGCTTCGCCGTCGGCGGCGCCCAAATGCGCATGGCGACATTGGCCAATCAATTCGGCCCCCGGTTTCGCCACGCGATCATCGCGCTCGATCAGCAGGTCGCCTGCCGCGATCATCTCAATCCGCGTCTCGATATTCAAATCATTCCAGCCCCGCCACAGGCCCAGCCACTCCCCGCCCGGCTGCTCAGCATCCGCGCCGCGCTGCGCCACATCGCGCCTGATATTCTGATCACCAGCAATTGGGGCTCGATTGAATGGGCCATGGCCCGCCCACTCGCGGGCAGAATCCGCCATATTCACACCGAAGATGGCTTCGGTCCGGAGGAACAGCATACCCAACTGCCGCGCCGCGTCATAACCCGGCGTCTTGTCCTGCGCCGCAGCGACATCGTTGTGCCATCAACCTTATTGCAGCACGCGGCACAGCATATCTGGCGCCTGCCGCCGTCGCGCATCCATTACATCCCGAACGGGATCGACCTCACCCGCTTTCACCCAAACACCCGCACCCGACCTGCCGATACGGGCCGCACCATCCTTTGCGTCGCCGGCCTGCGTCCTGAGAAAAACATCGCCCGCCTGCTGCGCGCTCTTGCCCTCGCCAAGCTGACGCCGAACCCCCGCCTGCTGATCGCGGGTGACGGGCCGCAACGTGCCGCCCTGCAAGTGCTCGCCGCCGATCTCGCGCTGAATGTCACTTTTCTCGGCAATGTCACCGATCCCGCCCCGCTCTATCGCGACGCTGATTTGTTCGTCCTATCCTCGGACACCGAGCAAATGCCGCTGTCGGTGATCGAGGCGATGAGCAGCGGCCTGCCGGTCGTGGCAACAGCCGTCGGCGATATCCGTGCTATGGTGGCGGAGTCGAACCAGCCGCTGCTCGCGGCCCCGACCGATCAAGCTCTTGCCGATGCTCTCGATATCACGCAGACGATCAATCTCGGGATGATCGGCGCTGAAAATCGCCGCAAAGCCGAACAAATGTTCGATATCGCCAGGATGACCGCGAAATGGCAGGCCTTACTCGGACCCACGGGCACTGATCTGATCGATCCCGCGCGGGTACTCAGACAAAATGAGCAATCCCTACAATGAAAATCCAAGTTGCCGCCGACATCAGCACGATCACCCGAACTGCCTTTGGCCACGGCAGCCGCACATCGACTTTAACATGCTCAATTCGTTCAACCACGACGACGCGCGACATCTTCAATTCTCGTTTCAGAAGTTTTTTTCAGAAAACCAATCCCTGTTCAACGAGTATGAGACAATTTTACCGAGAAAATCAAGCGCGAATCGCGTCAGACGCGAAGTCGCGCCGATACGCAAAAGCCTTGGATTGCCAACAGGTTCTTCCGCGTTTCCGAATTTATTACAGAAATATTAGTTGTTTCGGAGATTTAGTTTAATGTGCGGTTTAGCTGGTCTTTTTCGTCGCGACGCGGTTTTCGCCCAATCCGGCCCGGTCGATGGCGCCATGCTCCAACGGATGACCGACGCCATTGCCCATCGTGGTCCGGACTCTGCGGGGCTGGCTCTTGATGGCCAAATCGGCTTGGGCTTCCGCCGTCTCGCCATTATCGATCTAGCGGGCAGCCCCCAGCCGATGGATAGTGCCGATGGCGCACAAACCATCGTGTTCAACGGTGAAATCTATAATTTCCAAAGCCTCGCCGCCGAACTCACCGCCCTTGGTCAGCAATTTCGCACGCGCGGCGATACCGAAACAATTCTAAATGGCTGGCGCCAATGGGGTCTCGGCGTGCTGGACCGGCTCGATGGCATGTTCGCCTTCGCGCTTTGGGATCGGCGCACCCGCCAACTCCTGCTCGCCCGCGACCGGATCGGCAAAAAACCCCTCTATTATGGCGTCGCGCCGGATGGCACCCTCGCTTTCGGCTCAGAACTCGCCGCCCTCAGGCCGGTCCCTGGCCTCACCGACCAGCTGGACCCGAGTGCAGTCGAGGATTTTCTCGCCCTCGGCTATATTCCCGACCCCGGCTCGATTTTCCGCGACATCCGCAAATTGCCTCCCGCCCATCGGCTGTTGATCGCCGCGGATCAAGATCTGCCAACACCGCAACGCTATTGGACCCTGCCCACCGCCTCCGCGCTGAGCCATGTGCCAACCGATGCGCCAACCGCCGCGAACCTGCTGCGCGATAAGCTCGACCATGCCGTTGCTAAGCGTATGATCGCCGATGTCCCGCTCGGTGCGTTTCTCTCCGGCGGCATCGATTCCGGCTGCGTCGTGGCACTCGCCGCCCGCCAGATTGATCACCCGCTCCGCTGCTTCACCATCGGCTTTCCCGACGCCGATGAACGCGCCGCCGCCGCCGAAATCGCCGATCATTGCGGCGCCCAGCACGAAACCGCCTTGATGTCCGCCCACACCATCCTGGCTGATGCCGCGTCCCAGGCCGCTTTATTCGGCGAACCGTTCGGCGATCATTCCTCTGTGCCCAGCCGCGCCGTCGCCGCCCTTGCCCGCCAGCACGTCACGGTCGCGCTCACGGGCGATGGCGGTGATGAAGCCTTCGCTGGCTACCGGCGCTACCGGTTTCACCATATCACCGAAGCAGGCCGCCGCCTGCTGCCCGCCGCCGCCCGCCACCGCCTCATCGGCGCCCTCGCCCGCGCCTATCCGAAACTCGATGCCGCCCCGCGCTGGTTGCGCGCCAAATCCACCCTCACCGAACTCAGCCTTGATTCCGCCGAAGCCTATTATCGCAGCGTCAGCCGCAGCGATGCGCAAACCCGCCACGCCTTATTCAGCCCCGCCTTTCGCAGCCAAATCGCCGGGTATGATCCCGCCCAACGCTTTCACACGATCGCCGATGCCCATGAGGGGGACGACGCCCTGCGGATCGCCCAGCAGATCGATCTCGCCACCTGGCTCCCGGGCGATATTCTGGTGAAAGCCGATCGCACCAGCATGGCGGTCGGTCTCGAAGTCCGCTCACCCTTGCTCGACCCCGGACTGCTCGCCTTCGGTTTCGCGCTTGAACCCGGTCTGAAGCTGCGCGGCAGCCATGGCAAAGCGGTCCTGCGCGATGTCGCCGCCCCCTTGCTGCCCGCCTCAGTGTTCACCCGCCCCAAACAAGGGTTCACCGCCTCATTAGGCCCCGAACTGCGCCAAGCCGCGCCGCAGCTGCGGCAAAAACTCTGTGGTCCGAACGCCGCCCTGCTGGCCAGCGGCTGGTTCAGCGCGCCCGGCCTCATGGCCCTGGTGAACGCCCATGCCAGCGGCCAGCGTGACCATACAGCATTGCTTTGGCATTTACTGGTGCTCGACGGTTTTCTCGCCGCCTGGCAAAATCAACCGGCGAGCCCGCCATGACAGCCGAACCCACGCCAAACCCACCAATTCCAGATCCACCAATTTCTGGCCCACCAGCCACGTCGGATGTCGGCCTCGCCAGCCTCGCGGGCGAAGGTTCGATACTCAGCCGAACCGCGCGCGGCGCTGGTTGGGTGGTGGGCTGGCGGTTTTCCACCCGGTTCATCGGCCTGTTTAGCACCCTGATCCTGGTGCGCCTGCTCACCCCGGCCGATTTCGGCATCGTCGCCCTCGCCACCAGCTTCGCCCAAGGCTTCAGCCAGCTTTGCGAGGCCGGGGTCGAAGCCGCCATCATCCGCGATGCCAACCCCGACCGCGCGCTCTATGATACCGGCTTCACCATCAATCTGATCCGCGGTCTCAGCGTCGCCCTGGTGCTGCTGATCGCCGCTTTCCCGATCGCGTCGCTGTTCCACAATCCGCATCTCGCTCCAGTCCTCCTCGCCGTCGCCGCGATCAGCGCGATCGGGTCGATGGAAAATATCGGCGTCGTCGATTTCCGCCGCTTCATCGCCTTTGACCGCGAATTCATCCTGAAAATCATCCCCCGCATCGCCCAAACCACCATCGCCATCACGCTCGGCGTGCTGTTTCACTCTTATTGGGCGTTGATCGCGGCTTTGCTCACCAATCAAACCCTCACCACCTTAATGACCTATCGGCTGCATCCCTACCGCCCGCGCCTCAGCCTCGCCGCGTGGCGTCGTATCGCCCATTATTCGGCCTGGACTTGGGTGAATAATCTGGTCAATCTGCTGAATTCCAACGGCACCAATTTCGTCATCGGCAAGGTGTTTGGGGTAGGCGCTGTCGGCATCTATGGTGTTGGTAACGAAATCGCCGGCCTGCCCAACACCGAACTGGTCGGCCCGCTCTGCCGTGCTGCGTTTTCCGGCTTCGCCGAAGCGCGCGCGGGCGGCGATAATGGCGCCAATCTTCTGCTGCGCCTGCTCGGATTGATGACCATCGTAGCTCTCCCCGCCGGTCTCGGCCTGTCGCTCACCGCCTATCCCATCGTGCAACTCGGCTTCGGCAAAAATTGGATCGGCGCCGTGCCGCTCCTGCAAATCATCGGCGTCGCCAACGCGCTCAGTATTTTCAGCATGATCAGCGGCGTGGTGTTCCGGGTGCAAGCCTGGATGAAAGCCCTGTTCAAACTCGCCGTCGCGCTCACGCTCCTGCGCTTCGCCTTGATCATCGCGCTGGTGCCCCATTACGGCTTGCGCGGCGCGGCCATCGCCATTGCGATCACCGAAATCATTGATCAGCTAATCTTTCTCGCGGTCACAATCCGCCGCCTCGAACTCTCACTGGCCACCTTATTCGCCCGGGTCTGGCGCAGCCTCACCGCCGCCGCGTTCATGACCGTGCTGCTGGTCGCCCTGCATCTGGGCTGGAGCGATCATCCAGGCACTAATCGCTTCGAAGCCACCCATCTCGCCTTGGCCATCTTCATCGGCATCACTAGCTATAGTGCGTCGCTCATCCTGCTCTGGCTCTTGGCGCGGCGGCCCGATGGCGGCGAACGTGATTTGCTCAATTTTGCGCAGGCAACCCTCCAACGCATCCAGAAAAGGCGAATCCCGGCATGACCCTTTCGCTCCGCACCGCATCCCTCACCGCCCTGTTGCTTGCATTCCCGCTCACCGCACGGGCACAAAGCATGGTCGCCGCCCCGGCCATTCCGCATGCGCCCGGCGCGCTCACCGGGATCGTGCTGGAAAACACCACCCATCACGCCCTGCCGCCCCGCCTGATCATTTTTGCCGAAATGTTTGCACCCGGCGCCCTGCCGCGCGGCACCGGCATCATCGCGGGCACCAATCCCGCCCAAGCCGATGTCAAGCTGCGCTACCCCGATGGCTCGGCCAAATTCGCCATCATCACCCTGCAAACACCACCACTCCGCGCCGCCGCCAATGCACCGCTCCTGCTGCGCGCATCCGGCACAACAACCGGCATAGCCGTGCCCATCGGCCCCGCCCTCAGCGCTCATGCGCTAACCATCCAAGCCACCATCACCCCCAAAGGCGGCTCACCGCAACGCTTCACCATCGATCTAACCCGCTGGTACCAGCAAGCCCGCGCCGCCCAGCGCCTATCACCCTGGCTGCAAGGCCCGCTCGCCCACCAGATCCGCCTAAGCCGCACCCTGGTCGGCTCGCTCCGCTTGGTGGCCGATGTCACCGCCTATCGCAGCGGCGCCATCGGCGCTGACATCCAGTTCAACAATGATCGCGCCATGACCCAATCGGGCAGCGCCATGAGCGAAACCGTCGCCATCGCCCTCAACGGTAAAACCATCTATAGCGCCGGGCCTCTCACCGAACACCAATATCAAGATTGGCACGTCGTGCTCCGCACCGATGGCCGCGTGCCGATCAACGTGGTGCACGACATCGCAGCCCTGGAGCGCCTCGGCGCGATCCCCCACTACGCGCTGCATCCCGGCGCCGCCCTCAGCGTGCTGGCGCAGTATCGCCGCGCCATTGCCAAACCCGGCTGGGATGCGCCACTCGCCGCCGATGGCGTGCAGCAATACATGCCCACCACCGGCGGGCGCGGTGGCATCGGCCCCACCACCCTGGCCAACGCCACGTGGCTGATCAGCCAAAACCCAATCGCCGCCGAATACGCCATCGGTCAGGCCGATGCCTCCGGCGCCGTGCCATGGCATATGTGGTATCCCAAAACCGATAATTTCCTCACCACCGCCGACATTCCGAATATCTGGACCGATATGCGCGGCGGCCCACATTCCTACACCACCGGCCTCACCCAACAGGTGGGCAATACCGGCTGGACGGCCGATGCCGCGCACCAGCCCGACCTTGCCTACATCCCCTATCTGCTCACCGGCCGCCGTTACGATCTCGATCAACTGAACGCCCAAGCCAGCTTCGCCGAAACCGATTTCTGGCCCGCCGGCCAAGCCCGCAACGGCGGCGCAGGCCTCGTGGTCGGCTCATCAAATCAGTTGCGTGGTGCCGCCTGGGACCTGCGCGAGATCGCCGAGGCCGCCTATATCAACCCGCAACACAGCGCCATGCGCCGCTATTTCGCCCACATGGTCGCCAACAACATGGCTTTTCTCCGCCAAAAAATGCCGGTCTGGCAGGCCCGCGAAGGCCAAGCCTATGGCTACCTGCCAGGTGCCTATGGCGCAGGTGCGGCGATGCCACCCTGGCAGCAGGATTTCTTCGCGATGGTGATGGGCAGCCTCGCCCAATATCACGTCCTCGGCGCGCGCCGCGTGCTGCATTGGCAAACCCATTTCCTCGCCAATTCACTGCTCCCGCGCGCCCAGGGCTTCAACCCGCATGACGGGATCACCTATAATTTGAGCATCTATAACCCAACCAACAAACAATATAACACAAGCTGGGCCGCCATTCGCCGCGCCACCGAACAAGCCGGCCAAGCCAACGGCACCGGCTGGGCGCATAGCCAAGGCTATTACGCGCAAACCCGGCTTGGGGCGCTCGCCAGCATCATCAACACCACCGGCTCCGCCCGCGCCCGCGCCGCCTATAGCTGGCTCGCCCAAGCCCACGCGCCCGAAACCAGCCCAATCGCCCACGCCACCCAAGCCCAATTTTGGATCACCCCGGAGCACGCCCCGTGACACCAAGCCGCGTCCTCATGGTCCCGCCGATTCGCTGGCTACCCTATCGACAAACGGTCGGTGAGGATGGCGGTCCAGTCCCGCAACGCCTCGACGCCGCATTGCAAAAGCTTGGCTGGACCGTTGATATTCTCGATCCCGGTATCCGCCCATTAAACCCATTCGGCGGCATGAACCCGCTCATCCAATCGTTTGACCCGCTCCGCACCCTCAATATCCTAACCCGCAAACGCAATTATGATCTGATCGTCTCGGTCTTTGAAGGCAACGCCGCCCCTCTGCTCATGGCCCGCCACCTCTTCGGCTTTCGCACCAAAATAATCCTATGGGATGTCGGATTGACCGAAACATGGCGGCTGCGCATGCGGGTTCTCGACTACGTGTTGCCCCGTGTTGACGGGGTCATGGTCCTCGCTACCGCGCAAAAGCACTATATCGAGGCTAAATGGCCGTTGCGAGCACCCGTTCAAATGATCGGTCACTCAGTCGATACGATATTTTTTCGACCCCAACCCATCGAACCGGATGATTTTGTGCTGTCAATCGGCAATGACGCAAGCCGAGACTATAAAACCCTGTTCGAAGCCGTTGCGCCGCTCGCCACCCCCGTCAAAATCCGCACATCACCTTCGATTGTCGCGCATCTCGAACAACCGAATAATGTCGAAATCATCGGCAAAGCCGTGTCATTTCCAGACCTGCGCACGCTCTACGCCAAGGCCAAACTGGTCGTGATCCCCCTCGTCGAAACACTGAACGCAGGGGGCATCAGCGCCGTTCTCGAAGCGGCCGCAATGGGCAAACCCCTCATCGTCACCCACACCGCCGTGCTCGAAGACATTCTTAAACCGGGCGAGACCTGCTTGACGGTTCCGCCGGGTGATCCTCAAGCGCTCCGCCATGCCATCGAAACATTACTCGCCAACCCCGACCTCTCCCGCCGCCTCGGCAACGCCGCCCGCGATTTCGCCGAACGAACCCAGTCCCAATCGGCTTTTGCAGCCCGATTAGATCAAGCTATGAATTTTCTTTCAAAAGAGAAATAAAATGATCGAAAATAAAGCAATAATATCAGTCGTTGTGCCAACAAAAAACCGTCCAGATGCCCTGCGTGCATTAATGTCGGATATAGAAAATCAAGAATTCAAAAAATTTGAATG
>VFSW01000805.1_pt1 | contig 46493 bp, 28 predicted proteins | sample 5358111 | NCBI WGS metagenome assembly VFSW01 (sample SAMN11554181, study PRJNA540505) | mine drainage metagenome | isolation source: sediment from site ElyBrook_90M | place: USA: Ely Copper Mine, Vershire, VT | collected 2017
GGGTTGCAGTATGTGTTCCCGCTGGGGTTAGTGGTGTGGTCGATCACGAGTTGATTTAAATTGGCGCTGTTGGAAGGCGCATAGCTGCTCGACCCCGAGTACTGCGCCTGAATGGAATATTTACCCTCGGCGCTGAAACTGGCGACACATGTTGCTGTGCCATTGCTGACAACCTGGTTGCCTCCGGAGCAGGTGATCTGCGAGTTGTTGGCGGTGAAGCTGACCGTACCGCCGCCAATTCCGCTGCCGCCGCTGGTCACCCCGGCGGTGAGTGTCGTTGTGTTGTTCGGCGAGGCAGTGTAGGACGGATTCAGGCTCGAGCTTACCGTCGTGGTTGTGGCGGGCAGGGCCGAATAACGGAGGATCAACTGCCACCCCGTGATCGATACCGGATCGGTGACGTAGCTGGGGAAGTATGGCCCGGGGTCGCTATCGGCCACGTGCAGAGTCCACGTGCCGTTCGCCGAATCACCCACGAATTTCGCCAGGGTGGAGCTGCCATCGGTTTGCGGCAGGTCAGACGATGAGGAATCGTAGAGCGGCGTGGTGCCGAAATCGCCCCAATATGAGCTGGGCTCCACGGCCATGGAACCCGTGGAGGGCCACGCTCCGGCCTGCCCTGCGACGTTGTATGGCGGCGCAGGCGTGGTCGTGCCCCCAATCGTGATTGCCACGCCATTCATGCCGTCCGTGCAGCTGTTGTTGCCGGTGGCGCCGAGCAGCGCCAGCTTGTTTCCCGTCGGGTCTTCCAGCACAAAAGCGGTGTAGCAGAGGGCCTGGTAGCTGCCGCCGTTGCCGGTGGGGCCGGTCGAAGTCGTCACGCCATTGAGCACAACCTGAACACTAGCCACAGGGCCGGTCGCGCCCGAGACCGTCATCGACGACGAGCTGAGGCCGGCTGGGCTCCCGCTGGATAAGGTGCCCCCGGCAATGGTCAACGCGCAGTTGGTGCTGGGCGTCGCGCTCGAGCAGGTATACGTCATCTGGGCGTTAGCCCGCCCCGCGAAAAACGAGAGCACCATCACTGACGAGGCCAGAACCACCAGCCCAGCGAATCTCCTGCTCAGGAGGAGACCAGAAGAGCGCATTGCACAGGAAGAGGCCGGGACGAACTGGGGCCGCGCAGCGCGCGCCAGCGGGGCAAAAGGCTCAGTGCACGACATCCTGGAAACCTCGCATGGTGAAACCGAGCGCAGATTCCGGGGTACGCGGGAAGCTGGCGATCGGCGTTGAGCAATGTTCCTTGGCACTGCCGCATCTGGGGATCGGCGGCAATCACTCGTGTGCGCCTGGGGATGAGGCACCGGCTTGCATAGGTATCGAGGTCCCCTTGCCTGATTACGACAAATTTGTAAACAACTTGTGGGAACAATGATCCGGGTAGGAGAAGGATGATTGGGCGGGCGGCGATTGTCAAGCGGAAATCCTGTAGCGGAGGAATCCGGCTTGTTATACGCGACCGGGAATTTCACGCGAGGTTTACGATCCGAGCCGTTACTCCGCGCCAACTTCAGGCGGCATTTGCAGCGTGATTAATCCGGTGCGACCCGGGTATCTTTAATTTCGAGCTAAGGCGGGATTGATGTGAAGACGGAGTCACCATGTTTCTCTTGCGCGGTCCACACGGCCAGTTATCTTTCGATGCGCACTTGACAGAACGCAGACCAACAATGATAGGCTTCGTGAGCGCGTCCCCTCGCGCCCCCGAAAGTCAGGAAGGTTCATGAATGAGTGATGCCTATGTAGGTGAAGTTCGCCTGGTCGGGTTCAACTTTGCTCCCGTTGGCTGGTTCTTCTGTAACGGTGCCGTGCTCCCTATCTCCGAGTACAGCGTCCTCTACACCCTCATCGGCACTACCTACGGCGGAGACGGTCAAAGCACCTTCCAGTTACCCAATCTGCAGGGCCGTATCCCCATCCATCAGGGGTCGAGCGGGGCGAGCACCTATGTTCTGGGTCAGACGGGCGGGGCGGAGACGGTGACCGTGAACATTAACCAGTACCCGCGGCACACACACAGCCTCCTGGTTTCGCAGAACGCCGCGAGCAGCAGCACGGCTGGCAACTCAACGCTGGGTACGGGGCCAAAGGCCTACACGGCCGCCAACCCAAATACGGCCATGAATGCGGCCATGGTGGGACAAAGCGGGGGCGGCAATGGTCCCCACGAGAATCGCCAGCCGTTTCAGGTGCTCAACTGGATTATTGCCTGGGAAGGTATCTTTCCGCCTCACAGTTAACCCGCGCGCCGTGGAACCTAAGGAGAAATGAAATGGAACCGTTTATCGGGCAGCTTTTGTTGGCGTCCTTTGGATACGCCACTGGGTATTTTGTCCCCTGTAACGGGCAGACGTTGGCGATCAATTCCAACCAGGCTCTGTTTTCGCTGCTGGGAACCACTTTCGGAGGTGACGGGAGAACGAACTTCGCGCTCCCCAATCTTCAGGGCCGGACGCCCGTAGGATTTGGCAACGGCATCAACATGGGACAAGCAGGCGGGGAAGAAGCCCACACTTTGACAGCACAGGAAGTACCGCCGCACGGGCATAGCCTCAACGCCTCGGCCAACTCCAGCCCGGTTCCGCCGACCGCGAATCTACTGGGCAGCGCGGGTGTGGTCGCATATGCCGCGCCGACCAGTCAGGCCCCTATGAATCCCGCCACTCTCAGCATGGTTGGAGGCAGCCAGCCGCACGAGAATCGCCAGCCCTTTCTCGTGATGAACTGGATGATCGCATTAGGCGGCATCTTTCCCAGCCGCAGTTAGAGACTCGAATCACGGAGAACTCAGGTATGGCAAATCCCTTCCTCGGTCAATTGTCGCTGGTGGGCTTCAACTTTGCGCCCTATCCCGGGTGGGCACTGGCGGCTGGTCAGATCATGCCCATCAGCCAGAACACAGCTTTGTTTTCCCTGCTGGGTGTCATGTATGGCGGCGATGGCAGGAGCAACTTCGCTCTGCCCAACCTGCAGGGCAGAGTTGCCGTCGGTATGGGACAGAGCCCCGGCCTCAACCAGTACTTCCAGGGAGAGGTGGGCGGAACCCCCACCGTCAATCTGCTCTCAGCTGAAACGCCTACCCACACGCATCCTGCCATGGCGGACCCGACCTCACGAGGCGTTGTGGACACACCGGCCGGTCACACCTTCGCCGATTCGGCCTCCGGCAACCTCTACTCCAACACGACCTCGCCTCTGGTGACGATGAACCCGTCCGCCATTAACCAATTTGGCGGCAATCAGGCGCACAATAACATCATGCCCTTCCTCGGGCTGAACTGGATCATTGCCCTGCAGGGTGTTTTCCCGCAGCGTCCTTAGAACTGTCCGGCTTACCGCAGCACGGCCTGGTAATCCGGCTTATGAATGAGTTATGTCCACTCTGGCTGTCCGCCCCGCTCTGCCGCAGGACGAGATTTTTCTTTACGATCTCTACTCCGCGGTACGCGGACCTGAGTTCGCTCTGGCTCCCGTCACGCCTGCGCAGCGGGAAGAGCTGATCCGCATGCAGTTTCGCGCTCAGATGTCAGCCTATACCTGTACTTACCCTAACTCCTGCTATCACGTTGTGCTGCTCGACAGCAGACCCGTTGGACGCCTTTGGGTGGCTCCAGGTGAGGATGAACTTCATCTCGTGGATATCGCCGTGCACCCCAGCGTGCAGCGCAAAGGAATCGGAACCGTCCTGATCCAGCGGCTCCAGCAGGAAGCGGTGCGGGCCAGGCTTCCCATCCGCTGCTGCGTCTTCCGCTTCAATCCAGGCTCATTACGCTTCCACCAGCGGCTCGGTTTCGTCATTGTGCGCGAGGATCAGTTGCACTACTACATGGAATGGCGCTCCGTGCCCCAGTTGTAGTCACGGCATGAAAAGCTATGCGCCGCCTTGCGATGCTGAGCCGGCCGCCACGACTTTCGTCGTTTCCATCAGCTGGCCCGCCCATCGGTTGCAGACCTCAGTCAAATGTGCTCTCAGCGCATCGAGGTCGCTGTAGCGGAACAGGTGAACATCCTGGCGTTCCTCCAGTTCCCTGCGAAATGCCAGAATCTCCGCATTGGTCTCCGTCGGCGCGTCCTTCAGACAGACCACCACCTCGCGCATCGGCATCTTCGCATCGTCCCGGCACTCGGTGGCCAGCAGAAAGAGCTTCCGGAACAGGTCGCGTGGACCCCAGTCGTCCTCAAAGATTTGGATGAAGTAGCTGCTCCAGCGGACGTTATCGGAAACGATACCGCGATTGCCGGCGATCTGGTCGCTTTCCCGCAGACCAACCTCGACAAGAAGAACCTTCGCCGGCATCGCCGTGGTTTCGTTCGCGCGCGCGACAGCGTCGTGACAAGCCTTGCGATCCGGTTCAAGATCGCCTGGCGCCGAGATAAACACGCGGTAAGCGTCGAATCCATGCGGCATACGGGAAACCCAGCATAGTGGAACGAGTCAATCGACACAAGTTTGGCGGGCAGGGGTAAGTCCCTTGCTAAAATGATTGGCCGAACCCAAAAGCCCGACAGATCGCGCCGTCTGCGATAACGTGACTGCCCCAGAAGATAGGTTATCGGCCAGAACTTCTCGGGCACGTCCCAGCACAACCCCGCCGCCGCGCCGGGAAATGCGTCTGCACCTGGAAGACGGCGGAACTGACTGCCTTCGTCGTGAGGCACCACGAGAAGGTCAGAAAGTGGAAGTGAGCGCCGGCTCCCGTTCTGCTTCCGCCCCACCCTCGACCCGCGCATACGCATACGGACCTTCCGGAATCAGGGCTACGCAGGCGTCCTTCGGCAGCCCCGCAAGCAGGGCCGCAATTGCGGCTTCAGCGCTGGGATAACTCCGATCCGCCAGAGCGCCAAGCTTCCCCTTCGGGGCGCCAGGTGTGTAGAAGAAGACCTTATGGTTCCGCTCGGTGAGCGCCAGCTTCTCCAGTTGCCACTGGTCGGGCACGACAGGAGAATCTGCAATTGCTCGAAGATAACTCTCGGCTGCCTCATACGCGCGCAATTTTCCGGAAAATTCGGGCGATCCGATCCCCTCTGCGCACTCGCTCAGCACCAGGATCCGGCCTCCAGGCTTCACGATATGTTCTGCCGCAGTAATTCCCTTGATGGTTTGATAGAAGGTCAAATCCAGTGGATATCCGGCTGCGCTGGTGATCACCGCATCCGCCGCCTCCGGCAGCCGCTCCATCGAATGTTCACGCAGAAATCGCACACCGGCTGCATGCGCCTCGACCGGGCATCCGGCGAACACTCCGGAGATCTCTCGCTCTCGCGTCATCGTGACGTCGAGAATGAAATCGTGCCCGGCCATGCCTGCAATTTCCAGCAGCTCCGCGTGCAGTGGATTCCCGTCGATTGAGCCTTCCGTCGCCGCCGGCTCCCGCATGAAGCGCGGGGAATGGATCGTCCGGATCGTCTCTTCTCCCGCCAGGCCCGGAGCGACCAGTTTGCGTCCACCGGAAAAACCCAGCATCAGGTGCTGCTCGATGAACCCCAGCGTGATATGCAGATCAGCAGCCATGAAGCGCTCGTCGATGAACACCGGCGTGCCTCGGCCCGTTCGACCGAGTGAGCGATGCGCCGCGCGATCCCGTGCGTCATGGTTTCCGATGCGATAACCGGCCGCAATCACCGGCCCCAGGATCGTGTCCAGTTCATCCCGTGTTGCCTCACGATGCAGTCCTGTGGCAATCAGGATGGTTACCGCATCCTTCGGAATTCCCGCCCGGTGCAGGCGCTCCAGCAGTGGAGGCAACGTCACCCGATTAGGCGCGGGCCGCGTTATGTCGCAGACGGAGATCGCGGCACTCGTGCGGCCCGCCGCCAGAAGGGCCAGCGGCGGACGGCCGATGGGCGCATCCAGTGCAGCTTCGATCGCCGCCGCAGGATCCGCCACAGGACCACCGGATCGGCTGAGAATCAACCTGTATCGCGGCCCCTCGGGGAGAGTTGCCGTGAGTCCTTTCTTTCCGAAAGCGAACTCTGTCTGCATGTTTCCTGACCCCGCGTTCCTGAGCGGGCAATGAGCCCACTGCTTCAGTTATATCGCTCTTGCCGATAATGTTCCGAATTGAGATCGGTCCCTAACCGCGGGAACTATGGTTTCGAACCGGGGCTCGCCTTTTTTGCTGCATTGAGCTGCGTGAAGATATCCCGTTCTTCCGCAGCCTTCTCCGGCAACTTAGCTTTGGCATAGGCGCGGGCTAAGTTGAAGTGAATCTCAGGACTCTCAGGACTCAGTGATTTTGCAATTTCCAGCTGCTTTATCGCTGTGGTCAGGTCGTTTGCATCCATGGCGGCCCGGCCCAGGAGGTAATGAGCATCGACCGAATCCGGCGCGAGATCCAGCGCGCATTGCGCCCAGCGCACCGCTGGCGCCGAATCGTTCTGCCGCAGCGCGATCGAGGCCAATCGGAGACACGGGAGTTCACTGCGAGGAGAGATCCGGCGCTCGGCCTCCATCTGTTCGGTGGCCTGGTCGAACTCCGAGAGCGCCATCAGCGCCGTTCCATAAGCGTAATGAAGAAAGGGAGCCTGCGGATAGCGCCGGAGCAGCACCTGGAATTGCGGAAATGCTTTGTCATACTGGCTTCGTTCGAGAAGGCCGGCAATGCTTCCTGCGGACGCGACCAGGTCTCCGTCAGCCGCGCTAGCATCCTGCGGAAGCTCGGCGCGCCGCAGCAGAGATAAGCCAAGGGCAAAAGCCACTTTTGTGCGAAGTGGGCCAGCCTGATCGGAGACCCGTGCCAGCACCGCATCCGCCTCGTCGAAGCGGCCCGCGCGCACCAGGAGAATCCCATAGGTGTATCTGGCCTGGTCCAGCGATTGCGAACTGGCGTTCAGGCCAAGCCGCGCGCCACGGTCGAGATGGATGAGGGCGCTGTCGTTGTCGTGCAACTCAAATTCGCAGAGCCCGAGCAGCGCCCAGGCGGTTCCGGTAGGAGGATTCGAAGCGAGCCAGTCCGCCAGATCCGTGCGTGCATGACCGTAGTCGGCGGCCATGTATTCCCGGAGCGCCTGCTTCCAGAGAGCCTGGCCCGCGTCGTCGGGCTGCGCACTTCTGAAGGCCGGACTGCCGTACATCTGAATGATCCGCTGCTCCGGCGGTGCGCCGATCGAAGCAGAAATTTCGGCTGACGACGGAGCGGGGGCCGCCGCGCGCCCGGCTGTGGGCCGCTCGATGTCCGCCAGCGCCTGGCGAGCTTCGATATTGGCGGGATCGATGCGCAGTGCTGCCCGCGCCGATCGCAATGCGGCGGTCTTCTCCCCATCGAGCCGTTGCAGGCGGCTGGCTTCGATCCACGCCAGCGGACTCTTCGGCGAGATCACGGTTTCGGCCAGGCATTGCTTCAGGGCGTCCCGATTTCTCGCGGCGTCCGCCAGAGCCCGGCACCAGGCGAGATGAAGATAAGGGATGTCCGCGTGATCGTGCGCGATGGCAGCGAGGCTTCGCGGATCGCCATCGATCGCCGCGCCGCCAGTTTGTTCCAGCAGCGCCTCGCGCGAGGGATCCACCTGCTGCGGAAGCAGCGGCACGCGCAGCGTTGCGAGCCCCAGTGCGATCTTCGCATGCTGTGGTGCTCCTCCGGTTCCAAAGGTCGACTTCAGAAGATCGGCAGCACGATCGAACGCACCCGCCCGAATGCGCAGGAGAGCCAGATGGTAGGCGGATACGCGCGCAATCTCTTCGTCGTCGCGGATCCCGAGGCTTTGCGCTCGCTCGAGGTGCGTCTGTGCATCGCCATAATTCTTTGTCTCGAACTCCGACAATCCGAGAAGCGCCCAGCCATTGCCGAAGCCGGGGGCTAATACTGTGACCCGGCTAAAGGGGGACAGGGCGTCTTGAAATTCGTTGTTGCTGTAGAACAGCATGCCAAGGTTCCACCATCCCTCGATCCATCCGGGTTGTTGGGCGAGCGCCTGACGATAGTCGCGAATGGCATCCGCGGTTCTGCCCTCGCTGGCTTCCTGCTGCGCCTGATCGCGCAAGCCGGTCACGTCGGCGGGAGAAGCTCCGGCTGGCGATTGCGGTGGGGCATTCGGAGTGGATTGGCTCCCGGCAAACCGGACTTGCAACAGGAGAACAAGTCCGAGACAAAAGGACCTGAATGCCAGCAAAAGCATGGGATGATTCCGGCGACCATTATACTGTCAGCGTTCATGCCCTCCCGTGCGCAGTCCAGCGTCAGGCTCCTCTCGAGGACGTTGTCTCGCCGCAGACTCCTGGGGACCATGAGTCTGGCCGCTGCGAGCTCGGTCCTAAAGGCCAGTCCTTTCGCGCACGCTGCGGTTCCAGCGGAGCCCTGGCCCTTCGAGGAAGTCCCTGCGGCGAAGAGCGGCATCCATTGGGTGCACGATGCGGGCCGATCTCCGCAGAAATACCTGCCCGAGAGCAGCGGCGCTGGCTGTGCCTTCCTCGATTACGACAATGACGGATGGATGGACATATACCTCGTCAACAGCGGCAAGTCGAACTTTTTCACTCCGCCCCATCCGCTGCGGAACGCGCTCTATCGTAATAATCGCGATGGAACCTTCACCGATGTGACGGAGCAGGCGCGGGTCCCGGGTGGCGGCTACGGAATGGGAGTCGCCGTGGGCGATTACAACGGCGATGGCTATCCCGATATCTACGTCACACAGTGCGGCGGTAACATTCTCTATCGCAACAATGGCGATGGAACCTTCACGGATGTCACGCAGCAGGCGGGCGTCGCGGCGGGCGGATGGTGTACCAGCGCTGTGTGGTTCGACTACGACAACGACGGGAGGCTGGATCTCTTTGTCTGCCAGTTCGCCGAGCTGGACCTGGCGCGAGGCTGTGCGATTGATGCTGCCGGGCGTCGCCACTACTGCATCCAAACTACCTTCAATCCAGAACCCAGCTTCCTTTTTCATAACAACGGCGACGGCACATTTACCGACGTGAGCAAGTCGGCGGGTATCGCGCAGTATCTCGGAAAGTCATGGGGCGTAGTCGCGGCGGACGTGAATAACGACGGCCGGATCGATCTGTTCGTCTCCAATGACACCGTGCCCAACTTCCTGCTGATGAACCGCGGCGGAAAGTTCGAAGATGTGGGCCTGCAGGCCGATGTCGCATACAGCAGAGACGGACGCGCTCGCTCCGGCATGGGCGTCGATGCTGCCGACTTTAACCAGGACGGATGGATGGATCTCTTCATCGCCAATATCGATGAGGAGTTCTTTTCTCTCTATCGCAACAACGGCGACGAGACGTTCAACGATGTGGCAGCGCAGATGGGTATCGCCATGCCGACCCGCTGGATGAGCGGCTGGGGGAACAAATTCATCGACTACGACAACGATGGCGATATCGATCTTTTCGCCGCGAACGGTTTTCCCGACAATCTGCTGGACGAAGCGTCGGGTATGATCCAGTGGCGCCAGCGCCTGCTGCTCTTTCATCGCGAGGGAAAGTTGTTCAGGGATGTGAGTGAGGAAAGCGGCCCGCTCTTCACGCGGACGTTCCCGGCACGCGGCCTCGCCGTGGGCGATTTCGATAACGATGGCGGGATGGATGTGCTGATCGTCAACAACAATGAAGCGCCGCTGCTGGTACACAACGAGGTGGGGCGGCGGAACAACTGGCTCGGCGTTCGTCTCGTCGGCCTCAAATGCAATCGAGATGCGGTGGGAGCGAGAGTCATCTGGCAGGCTGGGGATCTGAAACGTTCACGGGTGAAGGTCGCGGGTGGCAGTTTTCTTTCTTCACACGACCCGCGCATCGTGATGGGGATCGGACAACGGCACAAGATCGACAGCCTGGAGGTCCATTGGCCTCAACCCAGCGGCGCCGTAGAGCGCTTCACCGATCTGCCGCTCAACCGATACATCACCATTACCGAAGGCGCGAGTCAGTGGAGCTAATGGCGGGCGGATTGGGGCTGCTCAGGCGAATTTCCCCCGGCAAGCGGCAGAGTATAATCCGGGCGGGTCAGGTGAGTCTGTATGAAAAGCCGTTCGCTGATTGCCACTGTTTCACTTCTGATAGGTTTTTCTCCTTCCATTGCTGTTCTGGCACAGGCGAATCCCGCATCGACCGCCTCCAGTGGCGGCCCTGAGGCTGCCACCGACGTTGGCAAATATTCCAATTTCAATCAGCTCATGAACAGGCAGTCCGGGAGCATGCGCTTCTACGGCAAAGTCGAAATGGCGAATGGTAAATTGCCCTGGATGGTGATCCCCATTGTCGTTACCTGCGACGGCAAAGTGCAGTACAGCACCATCGCCGATCCCAAAGGCGGCTTCGACATTGTTCCGCCGGGAAAAAGCAGCGAAGTGCTTTCGCAGAAGAAGGACCCAGGTCACACCGCGCCCACTCAACTGATTGGTTGCGCGGTCAACGCACAGGTTGAAGGCTTCACGTCTAAACCGCTGAACATTGCCAACCGCACCATCGTCGACGACCCCTCCCTGGGGACCATTACGCTGGAGCGCGACGAGCACGCAAACGGATCCATCACCAGCGCCACAACCGAATCGGCTCGGCCCGATGCTATCAAGGAGTTCGAGAAGGCGCACGGCGATGACCTCGCCGGCCATGCCGCGAGTGCGCGCCATCATCTGGAAAAGGCCGTGAGCCTCGATCCCAAATTTGCTGAGGCCTGGTATCACCTGGGAAGACTGGAAGAGGGCGACAACCCGGCACAGGCCCTGAGCGCCTATCAAAAGGCAGTTGCCGACGATCCTGCCTACCTGCCGCCCTATGACGGCATCGCGTCGGTTTCGGCTGCGCAGAAGAGGTGGCAGGATGTGCTGAATGCCACCGCAAAAGCCCTGCAACTTGATCCGCCAGGCACACCGGAGATCTGGTATTACAGCGCGGTCGCCAACTTCAACCTGGGGAATCGCACCCAGGCCGAGACCAGTGCGTCAACCGCACTGGCCATGGATCCGAGCCATCGCGTTCAGAACACGGAGCAGATGCTTGCGGTGATCCTGGCTTCACGCGGCGATTATGCCGATGCATTGCTGCACCTGCGAAACTGTCTCACCTACATGTCTCCTGGCCCGAACGCCGAGTTGGTCAGGCAGCAGGTGAGCCAACTGGAGAAAGTCGTTCCGCCGAGCTCCTCCAAATAGGTCGGCTGCGGCGGGCATCGTCGGATGAGAGCGATGGACCCTGGCCGCCTCTGCTGGTAGGGTGGATCACTGTCTCCCCTGATGCGTGCTGCAGGCTGGAAATCGTTACTGCTCGTGTTGAGCCTGGCTGTGCTTGCGGCCGCGCACGCGCTCGCTCCGGACGCGGGCAACGCTGAAGCTCCTGCAACGACGCGCGAACACCTGAAGCAAATGGCATGGTGGCCCACGCAGCAGGTTGCGGATGATTCGCAATTCGTAGGCGAGAAAACGTGTGCCGAATGTCACGCCGCCATCGCGCACACGCAGGTGGAAACCCAGATGGCGCAGACGATGGTGGCGGCTGCGGATTCACCGTTTGTGGACGCACGCAGCGGAACCATCTTCAGGTATGGGGCCTATCGCTACAACCTGAACCACACGAAAGGCGTCACGCTTGTGGTCAGCGACGGCACGCACAGCATCGCGGCGCCCGTTCAGTGGGCATTGGGATCCGGAGAGATTGCCCAGGGCTATGTTTGGTGGGATAAGGGACAACTCTACGAAAGCCGCTTCAACTATTACGGATCGATGCACGGCTTCGATCAGACTCCGGGACGCCTGGCCGATGCGCCGGTGTCCCTGGATAATGCTCTGGGGCGCAGGGTTGCCGGCTTCGAAGCGCGCACGTGCTACGCCTGCCACGCGAGCGCTCTAACGGCGACCGAACCACTGACCACCGCGCATTTTCAGCCCGGCATCACCTGCGAGGGCTGCCACGGGCCGGGCCGGGCCCACAGCGAAGCGCAGAAAGCAGGCAATTGGGAGGTCATGACCATCGTCAATCCCGCGCACCTGACTCCCGCAGCGTCGGTTGATTTTTGCGGAGCCTGCCACGGTACGCCGAAGGACGTTGCGTTAATGGGTTTCGTCGGCAAACTGACGGTGCGCTTCCCGGCCTATCGTCTGGAAAAGAGCCGCTGCTGGGGTCAGAATGGCGACGCGCGTCTCACCTGCTTCGCCTGCCATAATCCGCATCAGTCACTGGAAGAGAATGCGGCCGCTTACGACGCTGCCTGCTTCCGATGCCACGCGGGTGGCCCGGTTTCCGCAGCCTCGGCCGCTGCGCGGCAGCCCGCTTGTCCGGTGGCGAAGGATCGCTGCACCTCGTGTCACATGCCCAGGATCTCGCTCGCCGGCATGCATTACGCCTTCTCCGATCACGACATCCGGATTGTGAAATCGGGAGCCGGATTTCCGGACTGATGCGATGAGCGGGGGTGTGCGCTTTCGTCGAATTCTCCGCAATCGCCTTGCGATTTGTCTCCTCGTGTTCTTCGTTTCCGGAACTGCAATCGCGCAGACAGCCCCGAGCAACACGCCCGCCGATCCCGATCTCTTTGGGCCTGCACTGAAGTCGCTCCTCATTGCCCAGCAGCAGGCTATCCGTTCCGGCGACCCGGACGCCGCTCTCGTTTACAGCCGTGCGCTGGCAATGGCTTCGCTTCGCAAGCTGGCGGCGATGGACCCGAAGGACGACGCGTGCCGCCAGGCGATCGCTTCCCTTCCCTCGTCGGATCGAATGGTGGCCGACCTCCCGACCGCGTTCCTTCTTCTCCGTGCCGAATTGACGTCGGGCGAGACGGCACAGGCTGTGGACCTCGCAGATCACATTGTCAGCACGCATCCCGACAGCGTTCCATTGCGGATCCAGATCTCAAAGACAATGGCGGATAACTCGGATCTGGATGGCGCTGTGCAGGAGGCGAACCGTGCGGTGCAGATCGATCCCGATTCTCTGGAGGCGCAGATTGCTCTAGGCATGGCATGGTGGGCCCTCAACGAATTTGGCTATAACGAAGAGAGCCTGCGCGCATTCACGGCGGCTCAGCGTCTCGATCCGGGTGGCTACGCCAGCAATCTATCCCTCGGAATGATCGAATCGCAGTATCACAATTTCGATGCGGCGGACGATCATCTTCGCGCTGCGGCCAACGCCAACCCCTCCGCACCCGAGCCCTGGTATCAACTGGGAATGAACAGCTATGAACAGGACCGGCTTGCGGATGCCGAGCAGAGGCTCGAACAGTATTTATTGTTGACGAAGAGCAAGGAGAATGCCCAGCCCGCGCAGGTGCGGCTCGCGCTGCTCACGCTCGACGCGATGGCCAGCGAGCAGGGCAAGCCGCCCGATCCCGCGCATGCGGCAGAGGAGGAAACGCTTCGTCAGCAGATTGGGGCGCAGGCGCAGGCCAATACGATGGCGTTCAGTCCCGATGCTGCTCGCGGAGCGATGGCGGCATCGGCGCACACTCCCTCTCCATCCGAGCAGAAGGCCGACGACACAAGCGCGATTCATGCAACAGCCCAGCAGGTGCGCGAGCTGGCAGCGAACAGTTTGAACGACTGGGGCACGGCGCTGGCGCGCCAGCACGAGTACGACGCCGCCGTTCTCCCTTTCCGGTACGCAGCTGCGGAAGACCCGTCGCTGGATCCGGGGATGCGCAACCTCGGCTTCTCGGCGCTGATGAGCCACGCCTACCAGGAAAGCGAGCAGGCACTCGGAAGATGGGTCGCCGTACATGCGGACGACGTGACGGCTCGCGCCTATCTCGGACTTGCGCAGTTTGAGAATGGGGAGTACGCCGTTGCCGCCGGGACATTTCAGGCTCTCGGTCCGGCGGTGTCGTCCAGGCCGCTGATGGCTGCCACGGCGGCGGCGGCTTTCGCACGCGCGGGCGACAGAACCCGTGCGGCGATTGCACTCACGGGACTGGATAGCGCTGCCTCCGATCCCGAGGCGAAGGCGCGCGCAGCGACGGCCCAGCTCGATCTCGGCGACATCAACCGCGCGGCCGCGCTGGCTCAATCCGCGCTGGCCGACGACGCGCAAAATTCCGAAGCACTGCGCGTGCTTGGCGATATCGATCTGGAGAGGGGCAACGCAGTCGAGGCGGCCAAAGCATTCGAGCAGGAATCCAAAGGGGCTACAGCCACTTCGGGAGAAGTCGCCGAAGCGCGAGCGTTGCTGGCCGAGGCGCTTCTCTCCAGCGGGCGCCGCGCGGAAGCCGAAGCTATCGTTCGCGAGTTAGTGCGCACGCATCCCGAGTCAGGAAAGGCGCTGCGGAATCAGGGAGAATTGCTTCTGAAGAACGGCGACGCGCACGCGGCACGCGAGAAGCTGGGTGCGGCGCAGGTTCTGCTTCCGAACGATCCACAACTCCGTCGCGATTTCGAAACAGCGAAGCAGATGACCCAGGCCCCTCAACATTAACCTCTGGCGAAACTGTGGCGCCGGTCGAAGCTCCAAAATCAAACCATCAATGAAAGGTCCGCAGCGGGCGCGGCAACTTCGTCTTCGCGGGCACCAATCCGGGTCGTTGTCGATGCGTTTTCGCTGCCGGACTTCGGATCGCCGGGTTGACATCCACAGGAGCGCCGCACCACCAATTCAAGTGGCATGATCACCCGACGGCCGCCGCCGGACGACCGACTGCCGGAGATACGCTCAAAAAGAAGGTTAGCGGCGACTTCGCCCAGCTCGTAGATGGGCTGCCGGATCACGGTGAGCGGGGGTTGGAGAACATCCGCCATCTCGAAATCATCGAATCCTGCGATTGCCATCTGGCGGGGGATCTGAACTCCGGCTGCGCTGAGTGCATGCAGAACGAAGCGCATGGTCAGATTGTTGGCAGCAAACAGCGCCGTGGGTGGCTGTTGGCTGTCCAGCATGGCATGAACGAGCGCGGCGGTTTTTTCCTGCGATTCGCAGTCGACATACGGAGCAGCCAGATGGCCCGCCTCCAACATCGCATCGCGATAGCCGGCATAGCGGGCTTTCATGGTGTAGAGCTTTTTGCTCAGGCCCAGAAAGGCAATCGACCGATGGCCGTGGCCGATCAGATGCCGGACCGCCTGCATCGAGCCGGCGCGATTTGGCACCAGAACCGAATCGAAGCGCGAGCCCGACGCGGGCCGGTCCAGCGTAACGACGTGAACCCGCGCAAAGGCCTCACTGTTGTGGTACCGATCGTTGTTCGAAACGGGAATGATCACCAGGCCGTCCACCTGGCGCCGAAGCATGGACGTGGTTTCTCTCTGCTCGATCTCCGGGTTCTCGTCGGAGGTGGTGAGAATCACGGAGTAACCGTGTGCCTTTGCGACTGCTGAGATGGCATGTGCGCAGGTCGCAAAGAATGGGTCGAAGAGGTATGGAACGATCACGCCGATTGTTTTGGAGCTGACGGCTCGCAAACTCCGGGCTACCTCGTTCGGCTGGTAGTTAAGAATCCGGATGGCGCGATAGACGCGCTCGGCCGTTTCCCTGGAGACGCTTGCGCTTCCCGTCAGGACACGGGAAACCGTCATTTTGCCAACGCCAGCCAGGCGGGCAACATCGGCCATTGTCGTGTTGCGTTGCGACTTGTCCGCCATGTTCTTCCTTGATTGCCGGCGGGGACCCAGGACCGCCTATGGTACCAAGCGGATCCGCGCCTCCGATGAATTTGTCCGCTGGGCCGGATCGCCCGCCTGCCTTCGACGATCGCGGCCCACCGTCGGAAACTGTCGTTCTCATGATGCCGGATTTGCCCGATTCCGGGAAACGTTTTCAGAGCCGGCTCCTCCTCCAGGAAGGGTGGGCTCCCCGTCCAATCCTCGGCAAAAACGTTTTTGCAGCGTAATAAAGTATTGACAATCCCGTTTCGCAGGCAGAATATGGGGGGGTTTCAAAAGCTCTTCCCACGGTCGCGGTAACGGTCCCAGTTCTCCAGTATCGGTCAGAATCCCTAAGAAGCACGAAAATCACTTGATGATGTGTCGCTGGGGCGTTTTTTCTGCTTCGAGATGATATCGATATCAGACTTCCCTGATCCCGGTGGCTGCGGCTCCCGGCGGTTCAGACAGAGTTAACAAAACAGAAGCACTGGTAACACTTTTTCGCAGGAGGCTCTATGAGAGCAGGGTGGTTGAGAAAGAGCGGAGTTGTGTCTCTCCCGGGAGGCGCGCTCTGCACGCTGATTACAATTCTTGCGCTGGCGACGGTTCCAGCTGTCTCGCACGCGCAGGCCTACTACGGAACCATCGTCGGCAACGTGACCGATGCCACGGGCGCCGCCATTGTCGGGGCGAAGGTCGTAGCCACATCGAATGCGACGAACGCCACTTTCACCGCGACGACTTCTTCCATCGGCGCCTATACGCTGGCACAGATCCCGATCGGGACCTACACGGTCGTGATCAATTCCGCAAGCTTCAAGGAGTTCCGGGCCGAGGCTGTGGAGGTTCACGTCTCCACCGCGACAAACGTCAATGCCTCTCTAACCCCTGGCGCAGCCACTCAGACTGTGACTGTGCAGGCGGATCAGGTTCAGGTCGAGACCACTTCTGCCTCGGTCGGCGAGGTCGTTTCGGGTTCGCAGGTTCGCGAGCTGCCGCTGAATGGCGAAAACTTCATCGGCCTCACGCAGTTGTCACCCGGCGTCAGCCCCGCAGCTTCGTTCAACGGCCAGGATAAGGGCCTCGAAGGCGGAGTCAACTTCTCCGTTAACGGCAATCCCTACACCAACAACCTGTTCCTCGTCGATGGCGTCAACAACAACGACGTCGGCTCCAACCGCACCATCCTCATCTATCCCGCGACGGACACCATCGCCGAGTTCAAGATGATCCGCAACTCCTTCGGTGCGGAGTACGGACAGGCTTCCGGAGCCATCATCAGCATCACCACACGCTCCGGTTCCAACGATTTCCACGGCGGCTTCTTCTACGCCGGCCGCAACGATGTGCTGGACGCGAACAACTACTTCAACAACCAGCTCGGCGTTGGCAAAGCCAAGCTGCGCCACAGCGACTACGGCTATTACGCCGCAGGCCCTGTGTGGCGGAATCACCTCTTCCTCTGGTGGAACCAGGAGTGGGACAAGGAAATCCGCGGCGGAGCCTTTGGCGCCTGCGTACCCACGACGGCCGAAGACGCGGGCGACTTCAGCGGCTACGGAACGGCGTCCACCGACCAGTGCGGAGCCGCTGTCCCCGGCGCCGGTACGAACCCCGGTTTCCCGACCTGGCTGGGTACTCAGAACAAGCTCTCGGTCACTCCCGATACCGCCGGTGGGCTGCTGGCACAGTTCTATCCAACCGCCAACTACAACACCGATCAGACCCAGGTCAATTCCAGAGGCTTCAACTGGAATTCAGCGATCAACAATCCCCTGAACTGGAGCGAGTGGAACGTTCGCCCGGACTGGGACATCAACAAGAACAACCGTGCAACGCTGCGCTGGACGCAGGACTCGTGGTCCAACCCAACGCCCAACATTGGCGATTCCTTCTGGGGTGAATCCGATTTCCCGACCGTGCAGTCGGCCTGGAGCCAGCCCTCCAAGAGCGTGATGGCCAAGCTGAGCACGACCATCTCCAACAGCATGATCAACGACGTTGAGTTCGGCTACGGCCACAACGCCATCATCACCACCCTCGGTGGCACGCGCGCGAGCATCGTTCCGGCCATTCAGAAGGCTTATCCCTCCACGTTCCCCTCTTCCCTCAAGGAAGGGGATGCGTTTTTCGGTGGCTGGGGCGGATTGAACCCTTACGGTTCGTACCAGGGCGCAGCGTCGTTCTGGAACATCGCTCCCTATCACAACTATGAAGATCTCTACACGGTGCAGGACAACCTGTCGAAGGTGATGGGCAACCACACCCTGAAGGCGGGCGTCTTCCTGAGTAACAACATCAAGGTAGAAGACAGCGGCAATGGCGCCGATCGTCCGACCCTCCCCGGTGGCGTCTATTGCGCATCAGGGCAGACGGGAGCGCCAGCAACTCCGACTGCGGGCCTTCCCGCCTGTGTCAACACCAACAACCCGTTGGCCAATATCCTGGTACCGGGCACGGGAACCTCTCCGCAGGTCTTCAACAACATCAGCGAAGGAAGCACCGATGTTCTTGCCAAGGTCAAATGGCATGACATCGAGTGGTATGTCGCCGACTCATGGAAGATCAACCGGCGTCTGACCGCGGAGTTGGGTATGCGCTGGTCCTTCTACCGCGAACCCTATTCGGATGACAATCAGTGGGCGAACTGGAGCCTGGCCAACTGGAGCGCCAGCGAGGCAGCCACCAACCCCAGCGATGTTTGCAACGGCCTCGTCGTTCAGCCCGGCACGCAACCCTGCCAGGCCGCCAACAAGCTAATGCAAAGCCTCAGTATCCCCCTGAGTTTCTCCAACGGAACGCAGGGCCAGAACAATGCCCTGATCCCGCAGAGCAATCACGATATCGCTCCACGCGTCGGCATTGCCTGGGACATCTTTGGCAACGGCAAAACCGCTCTGCGCCTCGGTGCCGGCCAGTTCTACCAGAGAGAAATGGTCGGGCAGGACGAAGGCATGGAAAAGGGTGCGCCGTTCTCGCTGTCGGCCAGCTCCAACCGTCCCATGGATACCTCCACCAGCTGGACCTGCACCACGGGTGGCTGTACTACCGCTTCGGGATTCTCCGGCGGATCGGTCTCCCCGAACTTCGCCCGCATTCCCAAAGCCGTCACCCCGAACAGCTGGCAGTGGAACGCCACCGTCGAGCAGGAACTCCGGCGCAATACATCGCTGGAAATCGGCTACGTCGGCAACGTTGGCAACCACCTGACCTCGATGCTGCAGTTCAACCCGGTACCGCAGTCGCACTGGGTCGACGCCGTATTCAGCGGCAACGGCACCGGCGTCAATCCGTGGCGACCGGCCTTCAACTTCTCGCAGATCAACGGCTTCCAGCGCGAGGGCCATGCGTCTTACCACTCGCTCCAGGCTCTGTTCCGTTCGCAGATGGGGGCCTCCACCTTCCAGGCCGCTTACACCTGGGGACACTCCGTTGGCGATGTTGAGGAGGATAACTCCTCCGGCACAGCCAATCAGGAAATAGTCACCGTCAATGGTCAGAGCGCTCTGGATAAGGGCAACACGAATATCAACCGTCCGAACATCTTCGTCTTGAACGAGGTGTACTACCTGCCGAAATTCGCAGGACAGAACATGCTCGTCAAGCAGGTGCTCGGAGGTTGGGAAGCGAACAGCATCTTCACCGCTGCGCATGGCAGTTCCCTTACCCTCTTCTCGAATGGCGGTTACAGCGATGCCAACAACCCCGGCGCGACCATCAGCCAGCTCATCGGTACCGGTTACGTCGGCAACAACCGGCCGCTGGTCACCGGTCGCGGCTGCAACCTCAATGAGAAGGCCTCAAACGTCCTGAACCAGGGCGCCTTCCCTCTGGTGGGCTACACTCTGGGCACGGTTCCAGCCAACATCGAGCATCGCGGCTACTGCTACGGCGCTCCGACCACGGACTGGGATGCCCAGATGGCCAAGAACTGGCAGATTAAGGAGAAGTACCGGGTTAAGTTCGCCATGGACTTCTTCGATCTGCTCAACCACCCGAACTTCAACTCCTTTGCCCTCGAGGGTGAAGGATTCGCGCCCTCCGTCATCGCCTGCGGCAACGCTCCCTGCTCTGCCTCCAACCCGGTCATTACGGCGTATGGCAGTGCGTCTTCGAACCTCAACAACACCGGTACCCTCGGGCAGCCAACAACCGTACAGACTGCCAAAGGCAACCGCGAGCTGCAGTACTCTCTGACCTTCTCGTTCTGACCACGAGAAAGCAAAGAGGATCCATCTCGTTACGAAACTCAACTGCGGAGCCCTTTCGAGGGCTCCGCAGTTTCTTTTGCTTTAAAATTGCCCCAAGTCCCCGCTTATCCATGAGGTTGCATTCCTATCCTCTTTTCGCACGGATCAGACATTCTCCGGAGTGTTCCCGTCGCGTTGCAGGGTTCGTGCTCGTCCTCTTCCTTGCCACCGCATGCTCAGCGGCATTTCCACAAGCCTCACAGCGGGCTTCCTCCGCGCACCAGTCCGCAGCATCCGATGAACTGCAGGCGCGTTTGGCCGCCGCGGAACAAGCCCGGAATGCACGGGACCCCTCCGCCGTGATCGCCGCCAATCGACTGGTCATCGCCTCCGCCATGCGCGAACTGGCCGGACTCAAACTCGTCGAATCGGATTATCCCGCATCGATCGATCTCTATCGAAATTCGCTCAACTTCGAGGACACCCCCAACGCCGACGAATCCCTCGGCTACGCAGAATTCCGCGCCGGCCATCTCGACCAGGCCATCGCGATGGCTCAAAAAGCCCACGCCGCTGATCCGCACAACCTGCACATCGACCGCCTCCTCGCCAGCGCCCTCGACCAGAAAGGCGACTACGTCCAGGCCCTCGAGCCCTTCACCGAGATCGCGCAGGCCCAGCCCACCATCGACAACCTCTATCCGCTGGCCGAATGTCTCCTGCAGACCAAGCGCCCCAAAGATAAGCAGCGGGCGGCCGAAGTCTTCGCGCAGATGAAGCAGATCGCCGGCGACAGTGGCTCCCTGCACGTGCTCATGGGCCGCGCCTATCGCGATGGCGACGATATGGAGGATGCCGTGCGCGAGTTTCGGCGTGCGCTGGCCGTCGATCCCCACACGCCCCATGCCCACTATTTCCTCGGCCTCGCGCAACTCTATATGCGCGACTGGAAACCCACTCCCGAGATCGAATCCGAGTTTCAGAAAGAAGCCGAGCTCTACCCCAACGACTATCTGGCCAACTACATGCTCGGCCTGACCACCTCGGGCGAGCGTAACTACGACGTATCCGACAAGTATCTTGCTGTCGCTGAGCGCATCGATCCGACTTCACCTGACCCGCCACTTTATCTGGGCATGAATGCCTACGCCGAAAACAAAATGGATCGAGCCGAAGTCCTGATGAAGAAGGCCATCCAGCTGACCGGCAGCGATGAAGAGCGCACCAACTATCAGATCCGACGCGCGTACGTCGATCTGGCGCGCATCGAGTCGCAGAACGGCCACAGTCAGGAAGCCGACATGTATGCCGCCCGGGCGCGCGAACTGCAGAACAAAATCATGCAGCAGACGCAGCAGGACGTCAGCAAAATCATGGCTGCCAAAGGCGATACGGGAGCTGCAGCCGTGGTCCCGCTCTCACGCAAACAGGAAAATGCTGTAGTCCCGGCCGTACAGAACGCCGACGATCCTGGAGGAAACCACGGCCTCACCCCGGACCAGCTTGCCGTCGCAAATCGACGCGAGAAAGCGCTGCAATCTGTCCTGGCGCTGGCGTTCAATGACCTCGCGACTGCCGACGCAATTCAAAAGAACTATCCCGAAGCTCTGGGCTTTTACCAGCAGGCCGAGCATTGGGATAACTCCTTGCCTGGGCTCGAAAAGAACCTCGGGCTCTGCGCCTTTCGCGCAAAGGACTATGCCGAAGCCTCGCGCGGCCTCTCGTCCGCATTGCAGCAGGATACCGCCTCTTCCCCCCTGCGCGCCATGCTCGGCCTCTCTTACTTCGCCACCGACAAGTATCCGGACGCCGTCCGCACCTTCCAGTCTCTGGGCCCGCCCGGCATGACCGACGGCGAAGTCGGCTATGCGTGGGCCGCCTCCCTGGCACGCACCGGCGACATGAAGAAGGCCACCGAGGTCCTCAGCGCTTACGAAACCGAACCGCGCGCTCCCGAGACCCTGCTTCTCGTGGGACAACTCTGGACCGAGATTGGCGACTTTGCCCGCGCCGTTGCCACCCTCGATCGGGCGATCGCTTCCGATCCCACATTGCCCAAAGCCCATTTCTACGAAGGCCTCGCTTACATTCGCTGGGTGCACTGGCCCGAGGCCGCAAAGGAATTCCAGGAAGAACTGAATCTGGACCCCGGCGATCTCGACGCCATCTATCACCTGGGCTTTGTCGATCAGCAACAATCAAAGACCGATGACGCTCTGACCCTCTATATGAAGGTGATTGCAGCCGATCCGAGCTATGTCAACGCGCAGTACGAAGCGGGCAAGATCCTGCTCGATCGCGGCGATCTCGCGAGCGCAGCCGAGCATCTTCAGGTCGCGGCCAGGCTGAACCCCGACAAGGATTACATCCACTATCAGTTGCAGTCTGCGTGGCGCAAGCTGGGCAGGACCGCCGACGCCGATCGTGAGCTGGCAATCTATAAGACGATGAAAGCGCAATCGCGCGAACGCGTTGCCGCGGCCCTCAAACAGCATACCCACTGAGAAAGGATCCTATTCGTTTGCTCTCTCGACTCCTGAGAATCCTGCAGCCTGTCGTTGTTGCCGTTTGTGCGCTGAGCGTTGCGGAGGCGCAGATGGGCGAAGGCCATCCGGCTCCTTCCGCTCCTCCGCCCGGCGGCAGAATGACGAAATGTACGGGACGCCCCATCCCGCAGCTCGCGGATGTCACTGCATCCAGTGGCATCACTTTTCAGCACGCCTCCGATCCGGACAAGAAATACATCATGGAATCGATGAGCGGCGGCGTTATTCTTATCGACTACGATCGCGATGGCTGGCCGGATATCTACTTCACCAATCAGCCTACTATCGCCCAGGCGCTGAAAGACGTCCCCGCCCACGGCGCGCTCTACCATAACAATCACGACGGCACCTTTACCGACGTCACCGCCAAATCCGGACTCAACGCGCCCTGTCTCGCCGATGGTGGCGCCGTCGGCGATTACAACAACGACGGCTGGCCCGATCTCTACATCACCTGCCTCGGCGGCAATGTTCTCTATCGCAACAATGGCGACGGAACTTTTACCGATGTGACGGCCCAGGCGCACGTCAGCGATGGCCGCTACTCTACCGGCGCCTCCTTCGGCGACTACGACCGCGATGGTCTCGTCGATCTGATGGTCGTCAATTATGTGGATTTCCATCTGACCGACCTGCCCAAATTCGGGAGCGCTTCCTTCTGCAAGTACCGCGGCCTCGACGTCCAGTGCGGGCCCAGAGGTCTGCGCGGCGCCGGCGACTCGCTTTTCCACAACAACGGCGATGGAACCTTCACCGACGTGTCGAAAGCAGCCGGCGTCGATGATCCCGACGGATACTACGGCCTTGGCGTCGTCTGGGCGGATTTTAATAACACCGGATGGCCGGACATTTACATCACGAACGATTCCACTCCTAAATATCTTTATAAGAATCTGCATAACGGCAAATTCGACGAGATAGGCCTGCAGTCCGGCACTGCTGTCAGCGAAGACGGCTCCGAGCAGGCTTCCATGGGCATCGCTCTCGGCGATTACAACCACACCGGACGTCCGTCGATTTATGTCACTAATTTCACCGACGAGAACAGTCTTCTCTACAAGAACGAAGGCAACTGGAATTTCGATGAGGTTTCCTACCCCGCCGGCGTTGCGCTTCCCTCGCTGCCGTGGGTCAAGTGGGGAACCGCGTTCGTCGACCTTGACAACGATGGCTGGGAGGATCTGATCGCCGTCACCGGTCACGTCTATCCCCAGGTCGATCAGCTGCCGTCCGGCGGCGGCTATCGCCAGCCAAAGATTCTCGAGATGAACCAGAAGGATGGCACCTTCTGTGACGCCAGCGACGAGGCCGGTCCAGCCATCACCGAACGCCGCGTCTCGCGCGGGGTCGCCGTCGGCGACCTCTTCAACGACGGCAACATGGACATTGTCGTCGAGGATCTCGACGGCAAGCCCATGATCCTCCGCAATCACGGCATTCCCGGACGGCACTGGGTGAGCTTCGAACTCGACGGCACAAAGAGCAACCGCCTCGCGTTGAACGCACGCATCGAGATCGTCGCCGGAGGCATCACCCAAACCGATGAGGTCCACAGCGGAGGAAGCTATCTTTCACAGAATGATTTGCGCGTGCATTTCGGTCTGGGCAGCGCTACGAAGATAGACAAGGTCGAAATTCACTGGCCCTCAGGACTTGTGGAAGATCTGAAAGATATAGCTCCCGATCGCCACTACAACGTGCTCGAAGGTAAAGGTATCGTCGATCCTGCCGTTGCCAGGCCGGCTCCGGTGAAGCACTCGCCTCCCCCGGGTGCGAGGCCATCTTTCTAAACCGTGCACCATCCGTTCCGGAGATTGGCTCATTTTCGGCTAATTCGCAGTCGACGAAGAAGGACTGAACGAGATTTCCTGGGTTACACGGACGCGGTGTGCTCGGTGTAGCCTGCCTACAGAGTCGAGGCCGCTTCCGATCGACTCTCAAAGGACAAGCTATGAATCGCCGGGAATTTCTTGTTGGCTCAGGCGCCGCCTCTATCAGTTCCTCTTTCCCTCTGCGCGCCTGGTCGCAGGATGATGAGCCTCCGATCGAGCATCGACTGCCGCCGACCGACGCCGACTATCAGCGCTCCAAATCGTACATTGAGGAAGTCCCCGTTCATCGGTACCACTGGGCTTCGGATCGGGCAGTCGAAGCCTTCAGGGACATGAAGTTCGGCCTGCGAATCCATTGGGGCATCTATTCGATCTACGGCAGACCCAATGAATCCTGGCCGTTTCTCACCCTTCCGTTCGAGGAGCGCCAGTCGTACAACCAGGCCTACCGCTCATGGAATCCGCACGAATTCGACGCAGATGCATGGATGAACCTGTGCGAGGAATCCGGGATGAAGATGTTCGCCTTCACCAGCAAACATCACGAGGGTTTCTCGATGTTCGATACGAAAACCCGGGTGCGCAATCGGGCCAACTGGACCGCGCCTGGCGGCCCTCGCATCGAGGACTGCGACCTTGCGTACAGCATCATGGAGACGCCCTTCCGACGGGATGTTGTTGGCGAACTTACTGAGGCTGCCCACAAACGCGGGATCAAAATCGATCTCTATTTCTCCCATTCCGACTGGTACGACGCCGACTTCCGCCCATACGGATGGCATCCGCTGCAGGTTCCGTCTTCGCCGAAGCTCTGGGGCTGGGAGCCGTCGAACGGCACGACACAGGAATTCTGGGACGGGATGAAGAAGAGGATGGACGGGCGCCTGGTGGTCGTGCCGGATCCCACTCCGCGGGAAGTCCAACGCATGGTGGAGCGTCATCGCACTCAGCTTACCGAGCTACTCACGAGATACGGCACTATCGATATGCTGGGGCTGGATATCTTCTGGGGGCCGACTCTCTGGCCGCAGATGCGCGACACTATCCTGAAGCTGCGGACCCTCCAGCCGGATGTTATGCTGCGCGCGCGCGGTATCGGGAATTATGGCGATTACTACACTCCTGAAAGATTTGTCCCCGCATCCAAGGAAGCTACGCAGATGCCGTGGTTCGTAATTTATCCACTCGGACGGTCGTTTTCTTATGAGAGCGACCCTTCCAAGTACAAAGGCGCAGAATGGATCGTTCACAACCTGGTTGACATCACCGCTAAGGGCGGCAACTTCATGGTCGGCGTCGGTCCGAGCGGCATGGGCAGTTTTCACCCTACCGCCATCGGCCAGCTCAAAGAGACCGGGCAGTGGCTGCGCGTGAATGGCGAAGGCATCTATGGCACGCGCCCCCGGCCGGGCACCGAGTGGGCCGAAGGCAACAATATGCGTTTCACACGCAGCAAAGACGAACGCGTTCTGTATTGCTTCGTTACCGAATGGCCGGGCAGAACGCTCCAGATCACCTCGCTGGACTCACGCCCGGTTCAGTCCGTGGAGTTGCTGGGGTATCCGGCAAAACTGAAGTTCCGCCTGGATCCCACGCACAATTTCGTGGTCTCGATCCCCGACGAACTGCAGGATGATTCAAGCCGGTCCAGCCGGTTCGCCTGGGGTTTTAAGCTGAGCTACCTCGCATAAGTAATCATCAGGCTCGTTGGGCGTTGAACCGAGCCGACCCGTGCATTTCTCCCTGGCGCCAACCCCGGACCTTCGCGCTTCATTGCCGCAGCATGGTCCCCGTGCCGCCGTGGCTGAGCGAACATTCTTTGCGATCAAAAGGTAATCTCAATTGACTGGCGCACTCGGGGGCATTAAAGTAATCGGTGACTCTATCATTTCTGTACAGATCCCTCTCGCTGATCAGGAATCGTAAGGAGCCGTTCGATTCATGGCAGCCCGCTTAAAGGACATCGCGAACGACCTCGGACTTTCTGTTGTCACTGTCTCGAAGGTATTGCGAAACCACCCGGACATCGGCGAGGAAACCCGAAAGCGGGTTCTGAAGCGGATGCGGGAGCTGAACTACCAGCCCAACTTCGCGGCCCGATCCCTGGTCACCGGCCGGACATGGACTCTGGGGTTGGTCGTTCCCGATTTGCTCCACCCATTCTTCGCCGAAATTGCCAAGGCCATCTCGGTGGAGACCCGGAAGCACGGATACAGTCTTCTCATCTCATCGTCCGACGAAGACCCGGAGCTGGAGATCCAGGAGATCAAGCAACTGCTGGCCAGGCGTGTGGATGTGATCCTGGTTGCATCGGCCCAGTCGTCGGTAGACTGCTTTCGCATGATCGAGGAGCAAAAAACCCCCTACATCCTCATCGACCGGCGGTTCGAGGGCCTCGACGCGAATTTCGTCGGCGTGGATGACGCCGCAGTCGGCATGCTCGCCACATCCCACCTGCTCGAACAGCAATGCCGCCGTATCGCTCACATCCGCGGTCCCAACGTCAGCACAGCGATCGGACGTCTGGAAGGCTACAAGCGCGCGCTTGCGTCCCACAATTCCAAACCGCTGCCTGGACACATTGTTTCACTCGGCGCGTCGGGAGATCAGCGGGGAGAAAAGGGCGGATATGAAGCGGCAAGCAAACTGCTTGCGGCGCAGCCCCGGCCCGATGGCATTTTCTGCTTCAACGATCCCTCGGCGCTGGGCGCGATGCGGGCGATTCTGGAGGCGGGTTTGCAGATTCCCGAGGACATGGCTGTCGTGGGATGCGGCAACTTCTCCTATTCGGATTTTCTGCGCGTGCCTCTGTCGTCAGTGGATCAGGGCAGCGAAACTATCGGGAGACGCGCGGCCGATCTGGCGCTCAGAATTGCCCGCAAGAAGATACAGATGAAGCCAAAGACCGAGTACATCGGCTCGCGCCTGGTAGTTCGCGCCTCCAGCCGCCGGTTTCCAGACTCGTCCGAACCGAGTTCCTGATCGCCGATTCTGCGGCTGATGATTCCTCAAATCCGCTTGCCGAACCGGACGACCGACCTGACCGTCACAAGTCCCGGCGTCCTAAGTGTTGTCCTGAATCCGATTGCTACCCTGCGCTTCTTCCTTCGCAGATAATGCGCGAGTTCACGGTGCTCGGGGCCCGGTCTGGTAAACGATAACTGTATCGTTGACAACGATCCGTTCGGTTGTTACCATCGCAGCTTCGTTCGGTGAAGCGCGATCCAGCGCTTCAGAACAGGAGCGAGTCCGTGCAACGACGTGATTTTTGCAGACTTCTGGCGATTGCTGCCGCATCGAGAGCCATTCCAGCCGTGGGGCAAACTGCGCAGGACAACTCATCGGAGTTGCCTGCCGGATTTAATGAGTACACACAGGACTACGCCCGCTTCTGTGCACTCCCGCCCAACAAGCGAACCTTCTACAAACTGAGCGGTGGCAAAATCGTCCAGGACAAGCTGAACAATGCGACCTGGAAAGCCTCCGCATGGGGTGACCCCGAACCATTGCCCGTTCCCGGCGGCTCCTGGGACGGCGTGCCGATGGAGTCTCCAATCGCCGACCTCGCCGGAAGGGGACCCTACAAGCCCACGTGGGATTCGCTGCTGCAGTATGACGCCCCGGAGTGGTACCAGGACGCCAAGTTCGGCATCTGGGCTCACTGGAGCCCGCAGTGCGTCCCGGAAGATGGCGATTGGTACGCGCGCAATATGTACATCGAAGGACAGCGGCAATACAAATATCAGCTGGACCACTACGGCCCCCAGTCCCGGTTTGGATACAAAGACCTCTGCGCGCAGTGGACGCTGCTCAACTGGGATCCCGATGAGCTGATCGCGCGCTACAAAAAAGCCGGCGCCAAACTCTTCATCTCTCTCGCCAATCATCACGACGGCTTCGACGCATGGGACTCGAAGCATCAGCCGTGGAACTCCGCCGCAATCGGGCCCCATCGCGATGTGGTGGGCACCTGGGCGGCAGCGGCGCGGCGCCAGGGACTGCGCTTCGGCGTGACCGTCCATCAGGCGCGCAACTGGTGGTGGTTCCAGCCCTCGCACGGTGCGGACACCACCGGCCCGCTGAGCGGTGTGCCCTACGATGGCGACCTCACCACCGGCGAAGGCATGGACATGTGGTGGCAGGGCCTCGATCCGCAGCTCCTCTACAGCGTCAGGCATCCCTTCGACGCGCTGCCGGATGTCTCCTACGTCAAGAACTTCTACGATCGGACGCGCGACCTCATCGACCAGCACAACCCCGATCTGCTCTATTTCGACAATCCCCTGCTGCCCCTCGGCTGGGGTGGCATGAACATCGGCGCCTACTTTTATAACCACAGCCTGCGCACCAACGGCGGCAGGATAGAAGCCGTGCTGAACATCAAAAATGTCCCCGAGCACCTGGTCAAATCGGTGGTTGCGGACTTCGAGCGCGGGCTGACCAGCGACATCCAGAAATATCCGTGGCAGTCGGAAACCTGCATCGGCGACTGGCATTACAACCGGGAGCTGTACGAGAAGCCGGGCGAATTCGGCGGCTATCTGCCCCCGCGCGATGCCATCCACTGGATGATCGATACCGTCAGCAAGAATGGTACCTTCATCCTGGACATTCCGGGCAAGCCGGACGGCACCATCGACAGCAAGGAGATCGCAGTCCTCGACGGCATCACGGCGTGGATGCAGGTCAACGGAGAAGCCATCTACGAAACCCGTCCGTGGAAGGTCTATGGCGAAGGACCCAACAGCGTCAAGGCTGGCTCGTTCCAGGGCAACAGCATCAGCAAGCTGGGCGAGAAGGACGTACGCTTCACGCGCAACAAGGCCAACAGCGTCGTCTACGCGATCGTGCTGGGCTGGCCAACGGAGCCGATCATGGTGCAGTCTCTGGGCCTGTCGGCCTCAACGCAGCCGGGAAAGATAACCCGGGTCGAATTGATCGGAACCGGCGAACGCCTCAACTGGAAACAAACAGGCGAGGGTCTGCGCGTTGAATTGCCAAGGCAGTACCGGCCGCCTGTGGACTATGCGGCAGCTCTCAAAGTGACGCTGGGCTGAGTCAATGACCGGCTGCGAGGCGGTCGGGGTTTTCTAACATCGCCCGTCCAGTCTTCATGGCTGGACGGGGCTTTCTGCTGTCAAGACACGATGCGAACGCCGGTGCCGCAGGGAGCGTCCGACCGCTGACGATCTCGTTTCTCACCAGCATTCGTCCACCCAAAAACCCCGGCACGGACGGGTGACACCCCTCGACGGCTATCTGCGACTCTGACGGGCAGGGCATTTTCACATCGTTACAGTTATCGTATACTTAACCGCGCCACACTGCCCAGCGAGTCTCAGGAGGACCGGTGCTTCGATCGTCGACGACAGCATGGCGATCACGGCGCACTAGCGTGATGCAGTATCGCGTTCTGGGCACCACGGAACTGGAAGTCTCGGTCGTGGGGTTTGGTGCTTCTCCTCTTGGTGACGTCTATGGTGCCACCGGCCCGGAGGAGGGGAAACGTGCCGTTCATCTGGCGATCGACGAGGGAATCAACTTCTTCGATGTCTCTCCCTATTACGGCATCTCCCTGGCCGAGCACCGCCTCGGCGCGGCACTGGAGGGGCGGCGGAACAAAGTCGTCCTTGCCACCAAGTGTGGGCGTTACGGAGGCAACGAGTTCGATTTTTCCGCGCGTCGCGTGTTCGCCAGCGTCGATGAGTCTCTGCACCGCCTGCGCACCGACTACGTTGACCTGCTGTTTGCTCACGATGTCGAGTTTGGCGATATAAAGCAGATCGTGGAAGAAACCATCCCCGCGATGCGGCGGCTACAGGAACAGGGGAAGACGCGGTATATCGGCGTCACCGGATTTCCCCTCAGAACTCTCATCCGCATCGCCAGAGCGGTTCCGGTCGACGCAATTCTCAGCTACTGCCACTACAACCTGCTCGCGGACGATTTGGCTACGGTTCTGGCACCTCTTGCGGAAAGCCAGGGAATCGGTCTGATCAATGCTTCGCCCCTGCACATGGGGCTGCTGACCGAGCGCGGCGGCCCGGCCTGGCATCCGGCACCGAGCGAAATGCGCGAGGCAGCCGGGAGTGCCGCCGAGTATTGCCATCACCGCGGATTCGATATCTCCGATCTGGCGCTGCGCTTCTGTTTCGATTATCCGGGGGTTGCTACTACCCTGGTTGGGATGGCAACCAGAGAACAGGTGCGCAGTAGTCTTCGCGCGTTCGAAGCGCCCGCCGATCCTCAGATGGTTCGCAAGGTGCGAGCCATCGTAGCTCCGGTGTTCAATCGCTTCTGGCCTTCGGGAAGAGAAGAGAATCAATGATGACTGAATCCCCACATAACAATCTCGATTTTGCAGCCGCCTCGACTGGTATCGTGGATCGATTCCAGGTCTTGTGCAATGGCTGGGATGTTGTTCGGAAAGGAAGACGACTGTGAAGGCTGTGGTGATGCATGCGCCGGGCGATGTGCGGGTGGAGAGCGTTCCGGATCCAGGACGAGGAACAGGCGAGGCGCTGTTGCGGGTGCGGCGTGTAGGACTTTGCGGCACCGATCTGAATTCCTGGCGGGGAAGAAATCCTCTGGTATCGTTTCCGCGTATACCGGGACACGAGATTGCAGCGACGATCGTTGAGCTGGGCGCGGAGCCTCCCGAACATCTCAGCGTCGGCATGGATGTCACGCTGTCTCCGTACAAGAATTGTGGGCAGTGCCCGGCGTGCCGCAACGGGCGGCCGAACGCGTGCAGGGACAATCAGACGATGGGCGTGCAGCGCGATGGCGCGATGGCGGAATATATCGCGGTTCCGATGGATAAGTTGTTTATCGCAAATTTGAGTCTCGAAGAGTTATGCCTGGTCGAGCCATTGACTGTGGGATGCCATGCGGTAGCACGCGCGACGGTGACAGCGAAGGACGTCGTAGCAATTTTCGGGTGTGGCGGTGTGGGATTGGGAGCGGTGGCGGCGGCCGCTTTCCGCGGCGCAACGACGGTGGCCATGGACGTCGATGATGCCAAGCTGGAGATCGCGCGCAAGGCAGGGGCAGCGCATACCATCCGCACGAAGCGGCAGGATGTGAAGGAGGCTCTGGCGGAGCTGACCGGAGGAGATGGACCCGATGTGGTCATCGAAGCGGTCGGACTGCCGGAGACCTTTCGCGCTGCGGTCGAACTGGTCGCCTCCACCGGGCGTGTTGTTTACATCGGATACGCGAAGGAGCCGGTGAGCTACGAGACGAGACTCTTTGTGCAGAAGGAGCTCAATATTATGGGTGCGCGCAATGCGCTGCCGGAGGACTTCCGCCAGACCATTCATATGCTGGCGCAGCATCGCTTCCCGATCAGGGACGCCATTAGTACGACGGCACCGATGGATCAGGCTCCGGAACTGCTGCGCGCATGGAGCGACGATCCGGCGCGATTCACCAAGATCATGATTACGCTCGATCAGGAGACGCCAGCCCGGCCCGACCGATGACCCACTCTTCCCTGCCCCTCACCAACCCAGGCCCACAGGCCGACAACAGCGTCCCGCTGGTGCCGCAGGGCTATAAGGTTGTCTTTGCGCTGATCACGACGCTTTTCTTTCTCTGGGCCATTCCCAACAACCTGAACGACGTGCTGATCCGGCAATTCATGAAGTCATTCGTGATCACGCGATTCCAGGCGGGGCTGGTGCAGTCGGCCTTCTACCTCGGTTACTTCGTGCTCGCCATGCCGGCGGCTCTGGTCATGCGGCGACTTGGTTATAAGTCGGGCTTCGTAATCGGGTTGTTTCTCTTCAGCCTGGGTTCGCTGCTGTTCTGGCCCGCTGCAGAGGCCGGTCGCTATTCATTCTTTCTGGTGGCCCTGTTCGTCATTGCCAGCGGGTTGTCGTTTCTCGAAACGGCGTCGAACCCGTTCATTGCGCAATTGGGCGATCCGCGTACCGCAGCTCGCCGGCTGAACCTGGCCCAGGCTTTCAATCCGCTGGGATCGATCACGGGGGTGTTGATCGGAACCATCTTTATCTTCTCGGGCGTGGAGCTGAATCCACAACAGGTAGCGGAATTGCAGGCCCGGCACGCCTATCATGCGTATCTGCATTCGGAGACGCTGCGGGTAATCGCGCCCTACCTCGTGCTCGCCGCGGTCACGCTGACGATGATGGTGCTGATTGCTGTGACGCGCTTCCCTGCCTCGCTCGCGGCAGAAGAGGATCGCGGTCCCGGCTCGCACCGCGCCGCCGATCTGTTGCGCCGCCCGCATTTCGTGATGGCGGTAGTAGCGCAGTTCGCCTATGTCGGTGCGCAGGTGGGAACGTGGAGTTATCTCATCCCCTATATTCAGGCCTACACGGGCGAGGCGGAGAAGTTCGCCGGTTATTGTCTGACCGGAAGCCTGGTGATGTTTGGGGTAGGACGTTTCTTCTCCGCATGGCTGATGCGGTTTGTGCAGCCGAGCCGGCTGATGGCGATCTACGCGATCATCAATACGGTGCTGGCAGCCATCGGCATCCTGTTTCCCGGATGGACGGGCATGATCGCGCTGCTGCTCACCAGCTTCTTCATGTCGCTGATGTTCCCGACGATCTTCGCCCAGGGGATTCGCGGTCTGGGCGAGACGGCCAAGCTGGGTGGCTCGCTGATCGTGATGGCGATCATCGGGGGCGCCGTCCTGACCCCGGTGATGGGCCTGCTGTCGGTCCGCTTCGGAGGACTGGCGATTGCCTACGTCGTTCCGGCCCTCGCCTATATTCTGATCGCTTTCTATTCGTTCGCGGACATGCGCATGTTCGGATCCGGCGCGTCTGTGATCTCCGCAGGAGAGGCATAACTATGGTTCGTACCGGAATCCTGAATCCGCAAGTGAATTCGCTGCTCAGTCGTGTCCGCCACACGAACACCCTTCTGATTACCGATCGTGGCTTTCCTTACTGGCCCGCAATCGAGACGGTAGATCTTGCCCTGGTCGACGACATCCCCCGTGTCCTCGACGTGCTGCGAGCGATCCGTCTCAACTTCACGATCGGGCGCATTGTCATGGCGGAGGAGTTCCAGCCGCATAATTCTCCAACAGTTGTCAGCGAGTTCGCTGAAGCGATGTCGGGTCTCGATGTTCAGTTTGAACCTCATGTTGACTTCAAGAGACGCGTCCCACGGGTCATTGGACTTATCCGTACTGGAGACACGATTCAATATGCCAACATGATTCTCGAGTCGAGTTGAAAGACGGCGACACGACCGCCCTCTTAATGACGGGGCCGGCACGATCCATAAGAGACAGCGCCAGCGCTCATCGCACGATGAGCGCTGGCCAATTTCTATGCCGTCTTTAAGACCAGCACACTCGCAATCGGATCTGGAGCCCTGGCGGGAAGACTCACGTCAACGCCGCCGGCGGTGCGGGTTACTTTCAGCGGGCTGCGGGCCGAGTCAGCAAGGAGCCAGGCACCCGTCACCTGACGAGGAACCTTGCTGAGGTGGAAAGTTGTTCCCGGCCATTCGAAGAGATGGATGTAGATCCGGCTGGCCGTGGTTGTGGATCTCCACTTCCAGCTGGGAATGAACTTCGGCTTTCCATCCTCATCCTTCTCCGTCGTCGAGAACGAACCGGCCTCGTCTCCGAAGAGAGTGGGACGGGTTGAGTAAATTGATTCGCCATTGACGTCCAGCCATTTGCCTATCTCGTGCAGCCGAACTACTTCGGGCTGCGGAACCTCGCCGGTGGCCTTCGGTCCGATATTCAGGAGATAGTTTCCGCCCTTGCTTGCGATATCGATCAGGTTGCGCACCAGAGTTTCCGTGCTCTTGAAATTGGTGTCGTCCACTTTGTATCCCCAGGTGTCGTTCATCGTCATGCACGACTCCCAGTCGCGACCGGGATAGCCGCGAGCGGGGATGTACTGTTCCGGGGTTTCGGTGTCCCCCTGATAACCCCCGCCGAGACGATTGTTCCAGATCAGTCTTGGATGCTGATTGAGGAGCGTTACGATCTTGCCGGCTAATTGCGGCGTCATGTCCTTCGTTGGAGTATCGAACCAGACGATCGCAGGAAACTCGCCGTAGTTAGTCAAGAGCTCGTGGATTTGCGGGATTGCCTTGGTTTCAAGGTAAGTAGCAAAACTGCCATTCTGGGCTGGGTCCCAATGATAAGTAGGCGGCTGGTGATCGCCCGTCTTGTACGCTGCTCCCCCAGGTGCAGTCCAATCCTGATCCTGAGAGTAATAAAAACCGAGCTTCACGCCCTGTTTACGGCACTCCTCGGCGAGTTCCTTCAGAGGATCGCGTTTGAAGGGAGTCGCCTGCACGATATTGAACGGATTGGCCTTCGAATCAAACATGGCAAAGCCGTCATGGTGTTTCGACGTGATGACGATGTACTTCATCCCTGCTGACTTTGCGAGACCGACGATTCCGGCGGCGTTGAATTGTGTGGGGTTGAAGCGGGCGGCCAGAGCCTTGTACTGCGCAACGGGGATCGATGCACGGTTCATGATCCACTCGCCAATTCCCGGAACCTCCTTGCCATCCCAACGGCCGGCGAGGATGGAATAGAGCCCCCAGTGGATAAACATGCCAAAGCGTGCCTCGCGGAACCACTGCATCCGGGCATTCTTCTGTTCGGGTGTTTCGGTGTCCTGGATTGCAGGCACCGGATGCATCGTCGCTGTGTTGTAGTGTTCTCCCTGCACCTGAGCCAGGCCCGGCAACGTACCCGCAAGGGCACGGCCGGTGGCAGTAAGTGCGCAGACTCTGGCAAAAGATCGTCTTGATAAATTCATTCCTGAACCCTCATTTTTGTTAGCCTGAACCTTATCAGTGAAGTTTTGTGAAACTGACAGCAGCTATCGATCGGGGAAAAGCCTAAAGACTGCGGCTATGGACTATCGTGCGTAAAGGGTATGGCGTTCGACAATCCCGCGCCCTTCGCGAACTACGATCCATTGATTGGCCTCCACACTCGGGATGGTCTCCACGTTGCTTACCGGACCATCGGGCCAGCGGATGGTCAGATCCGCCTTTGTGGCGTGTCCCATGCCGAAGTGGACGCGGAAGTCTCCCTGGGAGATGTGGTATCCGCCGCTGCGAACTTCGTCGATCTCCTTTCGCTTGCCGACTGTCAGCGTCAGTCGCGCACCGATCGCGTCGCGGCCGGAAGCCGTGACGGCCCGCACGACCAATGCATTGCCCCTCGGCCCAAAGTTTTTCAGGAGAGACGGCGCCTCGAAGAGATTGACAGTCACGATCTCCTGAGAGCCATCGTTGTCGAGGTCGCCGACGGCGATGCCGCGGGACGCGTGTTTTGCCGTGATGCCGGGGCCGCCGGTTGAGGACATATCGTAGAACTGGCCGTCGCCGCGATTCCAGAACAGCTGGCGTGGCTGTTTAAACTCTTCTCCGAGGTTGTACTTTTCGACGAACGGGTACACGTGACCGTCGGCGATGAACAGATCCGGCCATCCGTCATTGTCGAAGTCCAGGAAGGCGGCTCCCCATTTCACATACTGGGTGTGCACGGCGAGACCGGCGGCGCTGGTGACATCTTCGAAGTTGTTATTCCCCAGGTTGCGGTAAAGCGTATTGGTGTCGTTCGAAAAATTGGTCTTGAAAATGTCGAGCCGTCCGTCGCCGTCATAGTCGGCGGCGGTAGCCCCCATGCCGGCTTGCTCGCGGCCGTCCTCGTTCACGGCGAGTCCGCTGGCGAGACCCATTTCTTCAAATGTCCCGTTGTGTTTGTTGTGGAAATACAGACTGGGAGTGGAGTCACACGTTATATAGATATCGGGCCAGCCATCGTTGTCGAAGTCACCAGTCAGAGGTGTGAAACCGTAATACTCAGGCGGAGTCTCGACACCGGCCTGTTTGGTAACGTCGACAAAATGCCCATGCCCATCGTTGTGATAGAGGGTCATCGTCTCGCCTTTCAGGCCGCGCGGACCGCAGGGGACGGGCATGCCTTTCCAGTTGCAGCCGCTCTGGGTACGAGGCGGGGGCGAATCCTGTGCTTTGAAATTGACATAGTTAGCTACGACCAGATCGAGGTATCCATCGCGGTCGTAATCGATGAACGCACATCCGGTGCTCCATCGCGATTGCGCCTGGTACAGCCCACGCTCCTTCGTCTCGTCGCGGAAGGTGCCGTTTCCGAGGTTGTGCAGGAAAACGTTGTGCCCCCACTGAGTCACGAAGAGATCGACATGGCCGTCGTTGTCCGGGTCGCCGGCGCAGACTCCCTGCCCCCAACCGAGGTGGCCGATGCCGGCTTTGGCGGTGACATCTTCGAAGTGAAGGCCGCCGAGGTTGTGATAAAGGTGGGGCGTGAGTGGTGGGCCGGAATTGCGCAGACGGTCACCCTGCACCAAGAAGATATCCGGGAGGCCGTCGTTGTCATAATCGAAGATTGCAACACCGGTGCCGGTGTTTTCGACGATATAAGTCTGATCCAGATCGCCGGAGATAACTTTGGCGGTGAGCCCGGCCTGCGCGGCGATGTCGCGGAAGTCGACAACCGGCGCCTTCATACCAGTGGGGAGCGGGCGCACCGGCTGATCGGTGGCATTCCCGGAAACCATCTGGGAAAGCACCTTGACGCCAATCAATAGCGGCGCGACCAGCGCCAGGGCGACGGCGAGCGGGAGAAGACGGCGAGCGGGCCGCACTAATCCGCCTTCCCCACGGCGGAGGCCGCGTGCTGGTTTTGCGCCTCAGCGATGAGTTGCAGGGCGCGCTGGACCTCAGGATCCGTTGGCTTGAGGGCTTTGGCGGCCAGCAGTTCTTTTTTACCGTCGTCGAGGTCACCGGCCTGGCAATCGATCAGGCCAAGTTTCTTGTGAAGATCGCCCTGGACCGCGCAGTCGCCACACTCCGCAATGGCCGCCTTCAACTGCCGGGTGGCTTCGGACCAGTCATGAGCGGAGGCGGCGACGACACCATTGTTAGCCAGGGTACCGACGTTGTCCAGGATGCGCCGCTGCTTCTGGATCTCGACATAGCGAGCCATGAATTTATCGGACTCGGCGCGATCGGACGACCGCAGAGCACGGGCAAGGCCGAAGAGCGCCTGGCTTAGATTGGGGTCAATCGCGATGGCCTGCCGCCAGGCCGCCACCGCTTTCTCCGTCTCCGATTGCTGCTCAAAGCACTGGCCCAGCAAATACCAGGCCATCACATTGCGGGGCTGCAGCTTGACCGTCTCGTCGAGCAGATCGGCTGCGGCGGAAAACTTGCCCTCCTGTTTATCGATGAGTCCAAGATAATATCGCGGCTCGGGCATCTGTGGAATTAGCTGGCGAGCGGTTTCGAACTCGGGCTGTGCTTCACTCGGGCGGCCCAGATCATACAAGACTCGGCCACGGTAGAAATGGACGACCCCGGATTGAGGAGCGAGGCGAACCGCCTCGCTTGTTTCCGCCAGAGCTCCGGGCAGGTCGTAACTATCGGCGAGCGCAAGCGCGAGGTCAAGATGAGCTGCCGCCAGATCGGGCCTCAGCACCACGACCTTGCGAAGCAAAGCGATGCTTTCGCTCAGCTTGCCCATCTGCTCTTTGGCCCTGCCGGCCATCGACAGGGTGTTGGCATCCTGGGGGGCAAGCGCAACGGCTTTGTCGAGTTCCTGTTCGGCGCCGCTTATCTTGCCCTGCCTGGCAAGAACCAAACCGAGGTTCAGGTGACCTTCCATATATTGCGGATCGTCTTCGAGGGCCTGACGCAGAAGCTTCTCCGCGGTCGCGAGGTCGCCCTTTCTGGCATAGATCATCGCCAGCGTCCCGCGGGCATCGACGAGCTGGGGCTCGAGGTCGAGAGCGGACTGGAGCCACTGTTCAGCGGAATCCATGTCGCCCTTTTTAAATTCCAACTGGCCCAGTTCGGCGCGAATCTTAGCCAGCTTCGGGTCAATGTCGATTCCTTTGTGAAGGGCTTCCTCTGCACCTTGTGTGTCGTCCGTGGCTTCCAGGGCCAGCGCGAGGTTGTACGCTGTCCACGGGCTGTTCGGATTTTCTTCGAGCATGTGGCGATAGACCTGAGCAGCTTCCGCCGGCTTGCCCGCCTCGAACAGGTCGTTCGCCTTGATACCATCGGAGGTCAGCTGGCTGTTCCGGAACTCCACATCGGTTGTTTTGCGAAACTGCTCGACGATCTTCTCAGCCTCCTGGTTCTGGCCGAGCGCGCGCAATACCGCCGCTAACTGGAACTGGGCCGACTTATCGCCCCGATTCAACGCAACGGCCTTCCTTAACTGCGGCAGAGCCTGGTCGGGTTTTCCCAGCTTGGCCAGAACAAATCCGAGCTGATAGCGCGCTTCAAAATCGTCCGGTGCCCTGGCGGCTCCAAGTTCGAGTTCCGGCTCCGCCTTCGCGTAATCGCCGAGGCCCCGGTACACCATTCCGAGCAGGACGTGACCCGAGGAATCACTCGGTTTCTGACGCACGTATTCGCGGGCCGGGGCAAGCGCCTCACTATATGCGCTTGCGTCGACGAGCACCTTGACCTCTGCGGCCAACGCGGTCGTGTCGGTTGGATCCTGACGGACGACGACACGGTATTCATCGGCAGCCTCACGAAAACGCTGTTCGTTGGCATAGATGTTGCCGAGAGTAAAATGCGCTGCGGTCATGCCCGGATGCTTGCCAAGCAACTCCGTGAAAATGTGAATCGCATCCGCTACGGTGGAACCATCGACCGGCGGGAGCCCGTCACCCTGCCTGGCTTTTGCGACCTTATAAGTAGCGGTGGCTAAAGCAACCTGCAAATCCGGAGCATCGGGCTGGAGCCGCACGGCCTGTCGCCAGTAGTCCAGGGCCGCATCGTATCGTCCTCCCCTCAGCAGAACCTGGGCAAGCCCGTCCAGGGCGCAGACCAGTTGGGGGTTGGCAGCGAGCGCTTTGCGAAACTCGGCTTCCGCGGCGGCCGGGTCGGGCAGCACCGAGCCGAGAGCGCAACGCGCCTGCAGCAATGCGGGATCGTATTGCAGAGCCAGCTGGAACTCCCGGACTGCGGCGTCGTTCTGCTGTTGACGCTCCCGGACAAGCCCGAGATCGAAATGGGCTTCGGCCGAGTGCGGGTCAAGACGGAGCGCCTGGTCGAAGGCCGCAACAGAACATTTGAAGTCGCCCTTTTGCGCGAACCACACGCCGACAGCGTCGTAGACACTGGCGGGGGGAGTGCCTGCGCGCGGGTTGGCGGCCGACGCCGGCGGTTTACAGGAAGGCGGCAGCTGCGCCGGCGCTCTCGTGGCGATCAACAGCAGAAGAACGCTGCAGCAGACAAGCGGACGGCATGATGGAACTAGTCTCAATCGAAACCAACCTCTTGGATCCACGTCATTGCTGATTTCCACCGCCGGGCTCGGTGATCACCATGACGCGATCGGCGGTCACGTCATGCAGCACCTGGTGCGTACCCGACGGCCAGCGGATTTCGATCTCACGAATCACGCGCGAGTCACCCAGTCCGAAATGAACGCGCGGATCGCTGGATGCGGCATAGCCAGTACTGGTCGTTGCCTCATTGTAGAGGTTCCTGCCATCGTCGGTCGCGATGCGGACCTGCGCGCCGAGGCCCATCCGGTTGCTTTTGGTTCCAACCAGTTTGAGCAGGATCCAGTGATTGTGCGTCTGGGTGATGTTACGAAACACACTAACCGGAGAGCCCAGAGCTGTCACCACAAGATCGACGCGGCCATCGTTGTCGAGATCACCATAGGCGAGTCCGCGATGGGGTGCAGGCCGAGTGAAATCGGCACCGGCCGTAGCGCTCACATCTTCAAACTGCCCGTTGCCTAGATTGCGAAAAACCGAGTTTGGCTCGGCATAGCGAAAATGCCGGGAGATCTGCTCGATGTTGTCCATCACATTGCTGCGGGCCACCACCAGGTCCTTCCAACCGTCATTGTCGAGATCGACGATACCGTTGGACCAGCCGGACATTGGCCGGGTCAGATTGGCAACCCCGCTGGGCGCACCGTCGCTGATGAAGGTCTTTTTGCCGGTATTCAGGTAGAGGGGGAAGGTCTCATTTTCGATCGCGGTGTGCCAGATATCCGGCAATCCATCGTTGTTCACATCGCGGAAGTCGACGCCCATACCGGCGAGAACGTTGCCGTCTTCGTTGTACGCCACGCCCGCCTGCAGACCCACCTCTTCAAAACGTTTGCCTTCGATGTTATGGAAGAGCAGGTTCGGGCTGTTATCGTTGGCGACAAAGACATCGGGCCAGCCGTCGTTATCGTAATCGGCAAAGGCGACCCCCATTCCCCTGCCCTCGATTTTTGAAATACCGGTTTCTGCCGAAACATCGGTAAAGGTGCCGTCGCCGTTGTTGCGATACAGCGTGTCCGTTAGTGGAGGGAAGCTGTCAGGGTGGCAATAGCCGCGGCCGTTCAGGCCCACACAGGCCGGTTCGTAGCGGGGATCCCAGTCCACGTAATTCACCACGAACAGGTCCAGCAGGCCGTCGCGGTTGTAGTCGAACCAGCCGGCCGCGATGGACCACATCTTGCGGCCGTTGTGCATGGCGCCGCTGAGACCGGCCTTCGCCGTCACGTCGGTGAAGGTACCGTCGCCATTATTGTGGAACAGTTGGTTCCCGTTCACGTTGGCCACAAACAGGTCAGGCTTGCCGTCGTTGTCGTAATCGCCGACCGCCGCTCCCATTCCGTAACCGGCTCCGGCGACTCCGGCATGCTCCGTCACGTCGGTGAAGGTTCCATTGCCGTTGTTGTGAAACAAGCGGTTGTAATATTTCGGGCCGGTCTTCACCAGCAATGGCATCGCGGCGCCGTTGACCAGATAGATGTCGAGTAGACCATCCCCGTCGTAGTCGAACAGCGCGACACCCGCAGGCATGGTCTCGGGCTGGTATTTCTCCGCGGTAGGGGAATTTTCGACTACAAAGCGCACGCCGGCTCGCTCAGCGATGTCCTGGAACCTGACGGGTGACACCGGAGCGCCCTGAGCAAGCACAAACACACAGAGCACCGCGGCTGAAAGCAATATGGTCAGCGCCGAACGCATTCCTCACTCGTAAGTCTTCAGCTTGCATCGATCGAAGCACGGAAAGCAAATGGCATCACCGCCGCTTCGCGGCGGTGATGCCATGGTAGACGCCCGGGCTAATAGTAGAACTTCAGCGCGACCTGCAAATTTCGCGTACCGTTTCCGTTCAACTCGTTTTGCTGGCTCGTGACTTGCCCGAACGTTGTGTCGGAAATGTTGGAATCCGGACGATTGAAAACAACGTTGTTAAATAGATTGAATGCATCGGCGCGGAATTCGAAGTATCTCTCTTCGCCGAGCCCAATGTGGAACTGACGGCCCAAGGTCATATCAACCTCGTGCCGCATTTGCGCAGTATACGGGTTTACCTTTTCGGTGCCGTAAGTATAGGCTGCCGGCTGTGTGAAGGCGCCGGTATTGAACCACTTCGCCGGGGTGTGGAGACCCGACCCACTGTTCGGATCGCCCGTCACGTTCACCCGCTCCTGGAGGCAGCAGCCGATATTCTCCGGGTCGCTGCCGGTAGTCACGGTGTACACCTGCCCCGAACTGAATTGCACAATGCCGTTCAGCGACCAGCCACCTGCAACACCGGAGACCAGCTTATCGGGAGAATGGGTGAAGGGAGACTGCGCCGTGAAGGCCGCCGAAAAGATGTTCTGCTGGTTGAGGTCCGAAGTACCGTAATCGACGCTGCGGTGGTATGGATTGGATGAGTCGCAGCTGGCACCCAGGCCGCAGCCATCGGAGTTCGAGTGCGCCAGCGTGTACGCAACCAGGTAGCCGACACCATGGAGGTTCCGCTCGTTGAGCGTGACCTGCAGGGCGTTGTACTGGCTGCTGCCGACGCTTTGGTCGAACCATTGCTGCAGCATATAGGGGTAGGGGCGACGGCTTTGAACATCGCCGGGGCCGGGCTGAGGGGTGTTCATGGTCGGCCCCCAGTCCTCGCGGCTGCCGGTGGCGCCGACGTAGTTCGCATCGAGAGCGAGGTTCCCCGGTAACTGCCGCTCAATGCCCACGTTGTACTGGTCGTAATACGGAGTCTTGAAGTTGGGATCCACCATCCACTGGCTGACCTGGCTGAAGTCGTTGATTGGATAAACGATCGCGCCACCGCCGCCCAGTTGCAGCGGATCGGCCGCGGTCGCCGTCGTAACGTTCGTATTCAGACCGGCGTTGTCGAGGGTGTTGACTGCAGGCCAGTTTCCACCGAAGTTCTGCGAGAGCTGAACGATGGTGGCCCACTCGTCGTACTCGCGGCCATAGCCGCCGCGAACCGTTGTCTTGTCATTCAAACGGTAGGCTGCACCGAAGCGCAGGCCCCAGTTGAACTTTGAGTTCTGAATCACTCGCAGGGTTGGGCTAACAATGGTGTGCGGGGGCAGGCCGCCGGGAGCAGGCGTGCTCGACGCGGTATAGATGCCGGTCGGGATGCAGGGTGCGCCCTGGGTTGCCGAGCAGTCAGGCGGACGTGCGTTCAGGATGTACTGGCCGGTGACGGGGTCGGCATTGCCGGTGTAGTAGTTCCCACCGTTGCCGGTCCCGTATATCGGCGTGAGGACGATGGCGTTGCGAAAGCCGAGATTGAGGGTAAGACGGCTCGTCGCCTTGAACTGATCCTGCACGTAGAAGGCATCCATCCAGCCGCCGTTGGCCACCTCATCGATATTCCGATAGTTGGCTTCGCGGGGAACACCGAGCAGCAACGACGCCCAGCTGTTTCCGCCTACTCCCTGATCGGCTCCGACGCCCGCCGTCTGCTTGACTCCAAAATAGATCCCCGAATAGGCAATCGGGGAAGTGAAGTTGTTGGTCTCGATATCGACGCCGGCTTTGAGGGTGTGCTTGCCGAGAATCTTCGAGAATGAGCCGCCGAACTGCCAGTCATCCGCCAAACCGCTTCCCTGCAGCTGCGAGCCGGTGAGACCGACATAGGTGTCCGCTGCCATTTGGGGGGCGTATGTCTTGTTGTTCAGCGTCATCCACGCCGGGGACATTCCGAGTGTCTTTAGCTGTCCAAGAAACGCCGCATCTTCCCCGGCCCAGGAGGTGCCGATCAGGCTATATCCGTAGTTTCTGCCGAAGTAAACATCGGAGAAGGTCGTCGGACTGTAGGTGTGGGTCCAATGCCCGATGTAGTTGTGGCCAATAACACTGTCGAAGCCCGAACCGATCGTGCCGGACGGGGACTGCCCGTACTGATCGAACTGGCTATAACGAAACATCAGCTGATCGTTGTTGCCGAAGTTCTGATCGACCCGAAGCGTTCCCGAATGCTGGTTGGTGAACGATCTTCCGGTTACGAAGACGTTGCTCCCGTTCACCAGAGCACCGCTGGCCGGGATGAGCCCCGCGTACAGCGAAGTGATCGGATTGAATCGGCTGCTGGGGATGCAGTTAATATCGCCGCCGCAAAGTGAGGGGTTGCCGGGACCTTCGTTGTACTCCTGGGTGAAGGTCTGGCGCGTGTACTGGCCGGAAACGGGGTCCAGGGTGGTCGTGGCCGGATCATAGATGGGCACGCCCAGGGCGCTGAAATCACCGTTGCGCATCGCGGCCGTGGGCCCGAGGGCTCCCGTTTCCTGAGCGGAGGCGAAGCGGTAACTTTCCCACGCGGCGTAGAAGAAGGTGCGATTCCTGCCGTCGTACACCTTTGGGATTGAGAGCGGACCTCCGGCCGAAGCGCCGTACTGGTTCTGCCGCAGCGGTGCGCGGCTCGACTCAAAGTAGCCGCGCGAATCCATCTGCTCGTTGCGCAGGAACTCCCAGAGAGCGCCATGGTACTGGTTGGTTCCGGATTTCGTGACCACCGTCACGAGGCCTCCGGCGGCCCCGCCATACTCGGCAAGATCGTTATGGCCCTGGGTCTTAAATTCCTGAATGGCGTCCACGATGGGCGAATAGTTGTAGACACCGGACAGCGTATTCAGGTCGTTCGCGCCGTCCAGCAGGAACACGTTGCTGCGGTTGGCCGCGCCGTTTACGGCCGGAATGTCGGTCGTCCCGACCGTGTGCCCATTCCAGCCGCCCCCTCCGTTGCCGTTCTGGTCGGTATTGACGTTCGCGACGCCAGTTGTGATCGTCAATAACTGGGTGAAGTTGCGGCCGTTCAAAGGCAGGTCATTCACCTGGTTCGTAGTAACAACCGTCCCCAATTCCGAGCTCGACGTCTGCAACGCGGCCGCGGTGGCGGTTACAGTAATACTGCTCGTCGTTGACCCGACTTTGAGCTGAAAATCGAAAGTCGCAATCTGGCTGACCTGGAGAGTTACCGCTGGTTGCGAGACCGTGGCAAAGCCGGTTGCGGATGCCTGCATCGTATACACGCCGGGCACCACGCTGGGGAAGTTGTAAGCTCCGTCATTGTTGGTGGTGGTTGTCCTCATGACACCGGTGTTGACGTTCGTCAGCTCAACCCGTGCAGCCGGGATGGCGGCGCCAGTTGGATCCTTGACGACGCCGTTCACGTTCGCGGTAGCCAGCTGTGCCACGGCAGACTGGCACGCGAAGCCAGCGAGACTCAAAAGAATTAAAGGCGCCGTGAGATACCAGAGCCGATTAAGGCACTTCCTGAACGACTCCACCATAATTGCCTCCTTGCGAAAAATATGCTTCAGCGGCTGATCCAACGGTGTCAGCCTGAATGGGGACCCGAGGTCGGGATTCCGTCTGTTCCGATCAACGACTACTTTAACGTTAACGGAAGGCATCCTACGCGTGCGATCAGAGAGGTGTCAAGGGCTTCCTCAGAATTTGTGATCGTTGCGCACGACCAGCATTGCATTGAGCCTATCGGGCAGGGGCGGGAGCAGGTGTCAGAGTGCTTTCGCTGGGAGACTATGCGCCGCGACGCCGGCAAAACAGCCACAGATGGGTGTTGGAGAGAGCCTCACGTCGAAGCCGCAACAGCAAGCATGGGACTCTGATGAAATGGCCGGCAACCTTCTCCCCCGAAGGTCCGCTGGAACCCTGTGAGATGATCACGCGGCAGTGCCATTTGTCGTTTCGTCAGTTTCTCGCGCTTCGGATAATGCCGCCGGACCAGCGAATCCAATTCCGCTCACGGCACCACCCGATCCATCTCTTCCAGAAACTGTTCCCGCCACGTCTTCTTCCCGTATCTCCCGAACCCGTTCTGCGCCGCCAGCGTCCGCTGATTCACCCGCCCTGCTCCCACAACCGAGGTTATCCCCACTGGCCCTGGATCGCAGATTTCTTCAGAGGTTTCCGGGCTGGTTAAGCTGGATAGAGTCCAGGACCTTAGTTTTATATCCGCTCACGGTGGACGCGTCCCGATGACTTGGATGGGGCCTGGGGGATGTCCACGATTGGCGGCATTTGTGCATTATGCTCCGGTAATTGGTCGTGCAGAATTACATTGAGCAGGGACTTGTTCACTCGGATGCGGCCGTTGTATTCGAGAAGACCCAGTTTGCGGAAACGGTTCATGAAAAAGCTGACTCTTGACCGTGTAGTACCGATCATGTCGGCCAGAGTCTTCTGCGTGATCTCCGGAATCAGAGTCTCCGGTTCGCCCGCCTTCCCAAATTCGGCCATCAACAGAAGAATCCGTGCCAGCCGCTTTTCACTGGAGTTGAAGAGCTGATCGACAAGATCCGCCTGGGTTCGCATGCTGCGGGCGAGCAGAAACTTCAGGAACAGATCGGAAAACGCATGCTCCTCATGCATAACACGGATCATTTCCGATCGTTCGATCCGGAGTGCCGTACAGGCGTTCATCGCGGTGGCCGTCGCTAATCGAAGCCCCACCGCTCCTGCAATCGACTCCTCTCCGATGAAGTCGCCGGCCGAGAGAAGCGTAATCGTAGCTTCTTTCCCTCTTTCAGAGACCACGGTGAGCTTTGCGCGACCCTTTTGAAGATATAAGACAAATTCAGCTGGATCTCCCTGCGAAAAGAAGGTGTGTTTCGGCATAACACGGACGATCCGCCGTCCGAGCCCTGCCTTCGAAAGAAACGCAGCGGCGTCAAAGACGGCGTGCTCTGTTGCAGTCATCTGGATGGCCTCTCTTCATGGGGGGAAGATCGGATCAATCGCAGGATGCCCATCCATCCCGAATCGAAGCAAGTAATCACTTGCCGGGAATGGCCCGTGATCATGACACTCGAGCAGATGCCAATGAATCCAAGCCACTCAGCGCCTGAGTTCGCCTGCCTCTCTCTAACCAGCTTCGCCCTCGAAAGAAGCCCTGTCTGTTTCCTTTTGCTCAGTAAGGATGAGTGCCGCGTTTCCGTCTTCATTCTCCCCGTTCGGCTCAAGCGGCATTGAGTGTCTCCGTTTTGGCTGCAATGCACTTCACTTGAATGCCCTCGCGGGGTTCCGGCAAGAGCATCAGGCGGGCAACGCCATCGCAGCGCTCAGCGACTGTCTTGAGTTGTCAAGTGGGTTGATGGAAAAGGCCGGCGCGGA
>VFSW01000806.1_pt1 | contig 46484 bp, 49 predicted proteins | sample 5358111 | NCBI WGS metagenome assembly VFSW01 (sample SAMN11554181, study PRJNA540505) | mine drainage metagenome | isolation source: sediment from site ElyBrook_90M | place: USA: Ely Copper Mine, Vershire, VT | collected 2017
CACCGGCTTTCGCGCTGGCTGAGCGGAGGCCTGACTCTCGCCGATCACCGCCGAGCCCACGCCCCGGCCGCGCTGCTCTTCCCGCACCATGATGTCGACTATATGGATCTGGTCCGGAAGATCGGCGACGAGGATCCATCCCGCCTCCGCCCCATCCACCAGCACGATCTCGCTCGAAGCATCGGGAAACCCCCCGCGATTCGCGGCGTGGCGCTGCCGGTACTGCATGTCGAGCAGATGATCGCGCATGGGTTGCGGCCAGGCGTCCGCGCCGAGTTCCCGCGACACGGTGTCGATCGTCAGTTTTCGGAGAAACGGTTCGTCTTCCGGCGTTTCGGGGCGGCGCGACACGGTCATTTCGTTCATTATGAAACATCTCGGTTAGCATGGGGAATTGGAAAGTCGAGAGGGATGGGTTCCGATCCGCCTGAAGTGGATCGGCGGGGAAGCGTTCGTCGACTGGTGCCGGCTTGGCGGCGCGCGCTTCACCGAGCCGTTCTTCGATCTTACGATCGAAGCCGCGTTGCGGCGGCCCTTTAACCGCCTGTTCACACACCGCACTCCGATCGCTGAACTGGGCAGGTGGTATGCGAAAAGCCCGGGCCTCGCTCCGTCGGGTTTTATTTTCCACATGTCCCGATGCGGCTCGACGCTGGTTTCGCAGATGCTGGCGGCGCTGCCGGAGAACGTGGCGATTTCCGAAGCCGGTCCGCTGGATCGAATCGCGCGCGCGGAGTATATCCCGGAGCCTCTGAGAGCGGAATGGCTGCGCTGGATGGTGAGCGCGCTCGGCCAGCGGCGGTCGGGCAGGGAAGCGCGCTATTTCATCAAATTCGACAGCCTGACCGCGCTTGCTTTACCCTTTATCCGGCGCGTATTTCCTTCCGTGCCATGGATCTTCCTTTACCGCAATCCTGAAGAAGTGCTGATTTCGCACCTGCGGGAACCGGCCGCCGCCATGACCCCCGGCATGATTACGGATATTCGGGCGCTCGACGCGCCGATGGAGGAAATCCTGTCGATGAGCGCGGAGGAGTATGCGGCGCGCACCGTCGGGCGGATCTGCGAATGCGCCCGGCTGGCAATGGACGGCTGCGGGTTGGCCGTGAACTATGCCGAATTGCCGGAGGCGGTGTGGGGCGCGGTCGCGCGGCATTTCGGGGCCGGGTTCTCACCGGATGAGATCGAACGGATGCGTGGCGTTGCCTTGTATCACGCGAAGCACCCGCGTCAGAGGTTCGAGGCGGATGGGGAGAGTAAGCGCCTGGCGGTTTCGCAATCCGCGCGAGAGGCCGCAGCCAGGTGGATCCGCCTGGATATACAAAAATGCTAATGTATATCCAGAGGACGTCTGAACCATGCAGGTTTCGAAATGGGGCAATAGTCTGGCGATCCGCATTCCCGCGGCGGTCGTCGAGGCCTTGAATCTGAAAGCGGGCGATGAAATCAATGTCCGGGTGACCGGCTTGAGCGACTTCGTAGTCGAACGTGAGATGACCCGGGAAGAGGCCATTGCCAAAATCCGAACGATGGGAACACCGCTCCCTCCTGGTTTCAAATTCGACCGGGAAGAAGCGAATGCCCGGCGATAGGGCATTCTTCGACACGAATATACTGATCTACGCGTTTTCCGATGGAGACCCTCGCCGGAACGCTGCTCTCGACCTTTTGCTCGCCGGGGGATTGGTTGGGGTACAAACGTTGAACGAGTTCGTCAACGTCGAGCGCAACAAACTCAAACTATCGTGGTCTGTCACTCTCGACCGTCTGAGAGTTATTGAGCAACTCTGCCCGCCCCCCATTCCGCTGACTGCCGCGACACACGGTCGCGGTCTCCAGATCGCACAGGGGTTTGGTTACCGCATCTACGACTCGCTCATGCTTGCGGCTGCGGTCGAAGCATCCTGCACGGTCTTCTATTCGGAAGATCTGCACGAAGGGCAGGCGATCGGCGACCTCACGATCCGCAATCCGTTCGAATAGCTGCGCCCATAGCCTGTCGGCTCCCGAAAGCCGACGCTACCGGATTTTGCGGCAAACGGACGGTCATGCCGCCCCGTCCTCGATCCGCAGGAGGGCAACTACCGATTCGACGATTCTGTTGCGCGACCCGGCATTCAGAATACCCGCTTGAGCGACCATCAAACTCCGACTGGCGGTAAAAAGCTTGCCAGGCCCTGGCAAAGTACCCAGTCGCCCCGCCCGGCACTCGTGAGTACGACCGCCGGACGCAGTTTCGTTTCAGAAAAATCGGAGAAGGGGAACCGCAACAACACTACCGCACCTCTTGCAGGTGCGACCATGCGTCATCCTCCTCGGGGCGACCCCAGTCCTCGGCCAGCGCTGCTTCGCTGAGTAGCGCGTTCTCCGGAACTGCGGCAAGGGGGGGAGTCTCCAGGATCGTGACGAGGGCGCGCCGGACGGACCCGAGCCGCAGGGGTTCCAGCAGATGCACCGCGCCCTGCTCATCGATTACGGCCTCGACGGTTCGCATCACGGCTTTTGCCCTCCATTGTGAAGTTTACACAACTTCGGCGCTTTCATCCACTGCTCTGCCGTCAACCGCGATCCGGCGGCCCAGGCCACAGGACCTCGTCAGACCGTGGCGGCGCGGGCCTGTTGTTCCTCGGTAAGCAGTGTTTCCAGCCACGCTGAAAGCAAATTGCCGATGCATTCATCGAATTCCGCAAGGGTGGAGAATGCTGCCTGCGATTCGGGCATACCATCGGCAGGAGGTTGTCCGGAAGGTTGCTTCTTCGCCAGAACCGCCACGCTGTGCATGGGGAGCGACGGATCGGCTGCGGACTGCAGCGCAAGATGGTAATCGTTTCTGAAGTTGCGCTCCTTCGGCCCCCAGTCGTCCCAGAGAATGAGGATATAGTGGCGGGAGTCGCGAATATTCCGATTGACTGCGTGCTGGAAAGGCCGTTTATCGAGAACGTTCGTCAGTGTCACCGGAACGAAGAGGATGCCTTTTTGCATGGCGAAGGTCTCATTGAACTGGCCAACCAGATCGTAGAAGCGGGATCGCTCCGCCTCCAGTTCCCTGGGGGTTGCGCAGAATACGCTATGCATTCGTTACATAGGCTGATGGGCGATTTCCCAGGAGGCGGATCCGGGCGGGAGAAACGCCCCGCCCGGATCCGCCTGAATGAGGAAGCCTTTACGGTCAGTTCCGGCTGGGGAACAGGCCAACCATCGCGATACAGAAATTTACGACCAGATACGGCTGCATATTGTTGTGCGGCACATTGCCGCCGGCCTGGGCGACCGTAGCCGCATTCATTTGTGCGTTCGGTGTGGCAGTCGAGAAGGTAGTTACGGCCGGGGCCGCACCGGTATGCACGGCCGCCAGCGCCGCGGCGGGATAGTTTCCCGCGGGGGTTTGCACGTTGCTGGCGGTGGTGGTAACCGCGTTTACGAGGTGGGTGTGCAGCGGCATATTATTGTAGAGCAGCGATACGTTCGCCGATCCGGAAGCCTCGCCTATTACGTACGTCGAGCCGCCGCCCGTGCCCTGATGGATTGGCACCTGACCCTGCAGGTTGGGCAGTTGGAAGGTGGTGGTGCCGTTACCGCCGTAGGTCGTTCCCAGCAGTGCAAACAACGCCGCATATTGAGAGATCGCCAGCGTCTGTCCGTTGCAAAGTTGCCATCCGGTCGGCGCAAAGTTGAAGCCGAACATTCGGATTTCTCCCAGAAATGGTGACGACATGTGTGTATGTCCTTTCGCTCTTCAGGTTTTGAATTTAGACAGGCACGTAAGACAAGAAATCGCTGCGCCCGACGGCCCATTTTACGTCATTGAAGGGGTTAATACCAGCACAACTTGCGAATAAAATCAGCCTGTAAACCGGGTGGCCCGGAGGAAGGCGGGACCGTTGTGCTTTGCGGGGAAGATAATGCGCATATTCGCGTCCCATCGCGCATATTTCCCCTGAGGAAAGCTCCACTGGCCCTGCCAGGTTGCCCGGGCACGTTTCGCAGCTTCCCGTGCCCGCTTCAGACCTATGGCATGAACAGCGCCGCAGGGCCGTGACTGCAACGTTGAATCCGGCAACCCGGCAGCCGGGCGAAGCTCACTGGCAGCCGACGATATCCCAGGCACTGACGCCATTACTGACCAGAGTGAAGTTTTGGCATGTCCCTGTGTTAGTCGTATTGGCCGTAAGGTTGGCATAGTCGTTAATCGTGTCGCTGGCCCCGCCGGTAGTCTTCGACTGCACGGTAATATGACCGGCAGCCGAGCCACTGGAAGCGTCAATGAGGATGATCTGCTGGCCCGCTCCCAATCCCCCGTGCGCGGTCGAAGCTCCTGGCAGGGTCACCGTGGCGCCGTCAGTGACGAAGTACACCGACGAACAGGGACACGTTATCGCGGAGCCGTTCGCGAGCGGCGAACCCTGCGCCGCGCCCACCGTAAGGGTGGTGCCCGTTGACGTACCGGTCGCACCGGTTGCACCGGTCGGTCCGGTTGCACCGGTCGCGCCGGCCGGTCCGTTGCTGCCGTTCGTGCCAGTGAGCCCGGTCGAACCCGTTGCGCCAGTCGCACCCGTGGATCCCGTTGCGCCCGTCGTTCCGGTTGCGCCCGTCGTTCCGGTTGCGCCCGTCACTCCGGTCGGCCCAGTCGGGCCCGTGGCCCCAGTCGCCCCGCCACTGCCGGAAGTGGCGATAACTTCGGGTCCGATCAGATACATGGAAACCGCCATTTCGGTGCTGGCCTGGTTCTCCAGAACCACGCCAAGAACCTGGCCGCCGCTGGTCGGATACGTCGCGCCGACATCCTGGCAGAAGCCGTTCTGAGTAGGGCTTTGCTGGACATAGTCGCCCACAACAGTTGCATTAGTGAACTCGCACTGAAGAGGACCCGAGAACTGCACCGTGAGGGTTCCCCCATTGCCAACGACAACCGGGGAGCTCCCGGTGCAACTACTCACGCAAGCCGTCGCTATGCCCAGGATGGGGAATTTGGTCGGCTGGCCCGTGACGGAGTCCGATACCTTCACAGCCGCCGAACTCGTTTCGCCCTCGACGAAGATCACCAGGTCTCCCACGTTCACGGCTCCGCTGGCGGTGAAGTTTGCCGTGTTGGCGATCGCGCCCGTTGCGCCGGTGGCGCCCGTCGCTCCGGTAGAGCCAGTCGCTCCGGCGGAACCCGGTAATCCCGTGCCCGTCGCTCCTGTTGCACCCGTGGGTCCGGCGCTTCCCGTGGCTCCGGTTGCGCCAGTAGCGCCCGTGGCTCCGGTGCTTCCCGTAGCTCCAGTGCCGCCAATGGCGCCAGTCGCTCCAGCGGCGCCTGTCGCTCCGGTGCTGCCCGTTGCGCCAGTAGCGCCCGTGGGTCCGGTGCTTCCCGTGGCTCCGGTATTTCCCGCGACACCGGTGCTGCCAATGGCTCCCGTTGCTCCGACCGCCCCCGTCGGGCCGGTCGCCCCCGTTGGCCCCCCGGCGCCGACCAGGGTGATGCTCAACATCGCCGGATGACTGGTCGTCGTGCTTTCCTTGCTGTCGAACGAAACCAGAACGACGCCGTCGTTCGGAGTGACGATGAAGCCGCTGTTCGTCGTTCCGCTGAGCCAGCTTTTCACTGCGGCCGTGGCGTCGATGGCCACGTAAGTGCCTGCGGCGGAAACCGAAACCCCGCTCTCCACCGCGGCGCCGGCCGCCGGAGCGTTATTCCCGTTGACGCCGGACTCCGTCCAGGCGCCGTTCGCCACCGAAAAATTGATCGTGCCGGCAGCCGCGAGCTTGTTCACAAACAAAAGGAGAACCGCTTTGGAGATGCCGCCGGCGGTCGTTCCCGAGGGTAAAGCCGTCAGATCGAACTGCACGAACGCCTGGTCAGCGTTGGGGCCGCCGACGTTGAGAACTGTCGCCGAACCGTAGTTGATTCCACTCCCGGGAACGGCGTAGGAATCCTGGGTTAAAGGAACGTTTTGCGCAAGCATCGCCGCCGGTAACAGCGCCAATCCGCACAGCAGCCGACAGCCGAACTTATTGCTCATATCAACTCATCTCCGAAATCGTTTCCTGCAACCCGAACGCGCAATGACACCTGTCCCCGGAGCCGGCGGATGCACAGGCGTTAATTATCTGATGCTAATACAAAAAATGGAGTTATGCGCCACTTTTTTCGATGAAAGTGCGTCACGATTCCGAAACGTTGCCGGACATGCGGCGTTGCGACGGTTATGTCCGATGCCGGGCCCAATCCTCGATCCGCTCGACGGCCCGCATCAGGTTTTCATAAGAATTGGCATAGCTGAACCGCACGTAACCTTCGCCGAATTCACCGAAACCCGCGCCGTTCAGACAGGCAACGCCCGCATCGCTGAGCAATGAGTCCGCAATTTCCTTCGAACCGCGTCCGGTTCGCTTAACGTTGGCGAAGGCGTAGAACGCCCCGCCCGGAACGGCGCAGCGCCAGCCGGGGACGTTGTTCAAGCCGGCGCAGAAGGCGTCGCGGCGGCGCCGGAACTCCTCCACCATGGCGGTCACCGGCTCCTGCGGTCCGCGCAGGGCCGCAATCCCCGCCCTTTGGGTAAAGCTCGCGGTGCAGGAGTTGGAATTCACCATGAGTTTGTTGACGGCGTCCACCAGGAACGAGGGCATGACGCCATAACCCATGCGCCAGCCGGTCATCGCGTATGTCTTCGAAAAGCCGTCGAGGACGATGGTTTTTTCGAGCATCCCGGGCATGCTGGCGATCGAGACCGGTTTCGCGTCATCGTAGACGATACGGTCGTAGATTTCGTCCGAAAGCACCACCAGATCGCGGTCGCGCACGGCATCGGCGATCGCCGCGATGTCTTCGGCCGGTATCGTGCCGCCGGTCGGATTCTGGGGAGAGTTCAGGATCACCATTTTCGTGCGGTCCGTAAGGCTCCTGCGGAAGACGTCGAGATCGAAAGAGAATCCCCGCTCTTCGACCAGCGGGACGGGCACCGGCTTCGCGCCCGAAACACGGATCATCGACTCGTAAATGGGAAATCCCGGATTCGGGTAAATCGCTTCGTCGCCTTCGTCGAGCAGCGCCAGCATGGGGAAGAAGATGATCGGTTTCCCTCCGGGCGTGACGCAGACGTTGGCCGGGTTGACCGCGATGCCCCGCGTTCCGGAAATATATTCGGCGATCGCCTCGCGCAGTTCGGGCAGGCCCTGGGAAGGGCCGTAGTGCGTCCAGCCCTCGTCGAGCGCCTTCTTGCCGGCGTCCACAATGTGCTGCGGCGTGGGGAAATCGGGCTCGCCGATTTCCAGATGAATAATGTCGCGCCCCTGCGCTTCCAGAGCGCGGGCGCGCACCAATACGTCGAAAGCGGATTCGGTGCCGATCCGCGACATCCTGTGGGCAAGTTTCATCGTCATTATTGTTATTGATCCGATTTTCGAAAAAAGGAAATTCCGTTCCGAACGACGGCTTCGGCAACGCGGTCGCCGATCGAAACGCGCCCTCCGTCGATGCGCGCGGTGACGCTGCCTCCGTCGTCGAGCCGGATAATCGCCACCTGATAAGGAACGTCGCCCGCGAATCGCTCCGGCGCGAGGTGCACGACTGTTTCGGTGTAAACGATGCCGGTTTTCAAGCAGCGTCTCCGAGAATCGTGACGACGCAGGTGGCGCCGCTGCCGCCCAGGTTCTGCGCGAGGCCGATCGAATGCCGCTTCAGCTGCCTTTCGCCCGCCTCGCAGCGGATCTGCTGGACCAGATCGCAGATCTGCGCCACGCCCGTCGCGCCTACCGGATGGCCTTTCGATTTCAAGCCGCCGCTGGCGTTGATGGGCATCGCTCCGTTCCGTCGGGTCTCGCCCTCGGCGGTGAAAAACCCGCCGCGCCCGCGCTCGACAAACCCGAGATCCTCCATGGCCACGATCTCCGCAATCGTGAAGCAGTCGTGCAGTTCGGCGAATTCGATGTCTTTGGGCCCGAGACCCGCCATCTCATAGGCCTGTTTCGCCGCGCCGCGCACCGCCGCGAAAGTGGTGATATCCGGCTTGCGGTCGAGCGCGACCCAGTCCGAAGCCTGCGCCACGCCGAGCACTTTGACCGGTTTCTCCGTGAATTCGCGCGCGCGATCGGCCGCGCACAGCACCACCGCGGCCGCGCCGTCGCTGATCAGCGAGCAATCGTAGAGGTTCAGCGGTTCGGCGATGGGCCGGGCGTTCATGGCCTGTTCGAGCGTGATCGCCTTGCGCATCTGCGCGTCCGGATTCAGCGCGCCGTTTTCGTGGTTTTTCACGGCGACGGCGGAAAGATGAGCGCGCGTGGTGCCGAAATCGTGCATGTGGCGGCGGGCGATCATCGCGAATAAGGAGGGGAAGGTGGAGCCGGCCGCGACTTCGGTGGCGCAATCTCCCGCCCCTGCCAAAATCTCGGTGACGCGCGCGGTGGGCTGGCAGGTCATTTTCTCCACCCCCAGCACCATGACCGTGTCGTAAATGCCGCTCGCCACCCCCATGAACGCCTGAAAAAAGGCCGCGCCGCTCGAAGCGCAGGCGGCCTCGAACCGGGTGGAGGGAATGCCGCGCATGCCGAGGGCCGTCGAAATATACGGGGCGAGATGGTTCTGCGAGGTGAACTGCGGGCCGGCGAAGTTGCCGAGATAAAAGGCTTCCACCGCGCCGGCCTCCACGTGGGCGTTGGCGAGCGCTTTCTCGCCCGCGGCAACCGCCAGCGCGCGCAAATCCAGATCCGGGAAGGCTCCGAACGGAGTCTTTCCCGCGCCGATTACAGCAACTGGCCGCTCGAACCTCACTTATACTGAGGATAGCGCGCAAAGTTCTTTTCCACGTCCGGAGCATTGGAACGTCATCTGTACAGGAATGCCGGTTCTTGCGCCACAGATTCGAATGAGAGAGCACGACTCATGTCCCGCGCCGCTCGAGAGCGAAGTTTCTCTGACTGAGCGGCAGGATCGGGAACTGCAGGCGCGCTTTGTCGACGAGAACCTGCGCCGGGTCTTCCGCCAGATTTACCGCATTGTCGGCAACGTTCACGACGCGCAGGATCTCACCCAGGAAGCGTTTATCAAGGCGCTGCAGCGCCAGGAACAGCTCAGGGACGAATTGAAGGCGGCCCACTGGCTGTCGCGCATTGCGACGAATACGGCGCTCGATTTTCTGCGCCGTCACGGGCGCGTTTCCTTTTGCGAGATCGCGGAGGCGCCCGGGAGCCATTCCGAGACGCCGGAAGCGGCGGTGCTCCGTACCGAGCGGCGCGACTGGCTGGCCACCGGACTCGAACGCCTCACCCCGAGGGAGCGCGCCGCGCTGGTGCTTCGGGATATGGAGGGCATGCCGGCCGGGGAAGTCGCGAGACGGCTCGATTGTTCCAAAGCCACGGTGCGTTCGCATATCGCCAATGCGCGCACGAAGTTGAAGAAGTTCGCCGAAAAGAGGGCGCGATGAAGCATCCGGCTGAAAACGATCTGGCGCTGCTGGCCAGTACGCCGGTCGGCGGTGACATCGGGCGCATTCGGGGCTTTCTGATGAACCGGCACGTCCGCGCCTGCGTGGAGTGCCGCCGGACGATTGCGGAGTTTCAGGATCTGCGCGAACAATTCGCGGAATTCGAGCCGCCCGATCTGGACTGGGCGCCTCTGGCGGCGGAGATGCGGGCGAATATCCGGCTGGGTCTGGAAGCCGGGGCCTGCGTGGGCGGCCGGCGTGTTTCATGGCATTGGAATCCGCGTCTGGCGGTGGCGTTTGCCTGTCTGGTGGCGCTGGTGGGTTCGGGCGTTTTCCTGAAGAACACGCGCCTTCATCCTTTGCCTGCGGTGGACGCTTCCGCCACGGTGCAATCCAGCGGGTCCGGAATTGAGCTGCGCAAGGGTGGCGACAGTTTGATTTTTCTCAACCGTCCGGGCGTGACAGCCAACCAGACGGTGAGCGCTCAGGGCGAGATTCGCGCGCGCTATATCGACGGCGAAACGGGAGCGGTGACGATCAACAATGTTTACCTCGAGCAGTAGAATCGCTTTGCTTGCGGCAATGGCTTGCGCCGTGCCGCTCGGGGCACAGGAAACGGCGCTCGATCCGGCGAGTTCGGTAAAAATCGATCTTCCCGCCGATTCCCCGTTGAACCTGATTTCGACCACCATGGGCGATTCGCGCGCCACTTCGCGCGGCGGCGCCATCGTGCTCGATCTGCACATGGGCCTGACGCTGCGCAATTCCGGCTTCAAGCACGTGCGCGGGGTAACTCTGCTGGTGACGGCGCAGTAGTTTGCGCCGGGCGGCAAGGGGTCGGTGGCGCGGCCTTCGATCGACGTGGCTCCCGGCGAGACGTTCACGCTGCCGGTCGATATCCGGCTGGTGCGCCCGGTGCAGCAGACCGCGGGTCCGCTGGTGCGTGTGCAGCTCGATGGCGTGCTGTTCGACGATCTGAGCTTCTTCGGCCCCAACAAACTGAACTCCAGACGCGCGCTGACGTTCTGGGAAGTGGAAGCGCAGCGCGATCGGGTGTGGCTCAAACAGGCGCTGCAGGCGCGCGGCGAGAGCGGGCTGGGCGAAGAGATGCGGAAGAGTCTCGCGCGCCAGGCCGACCGGCCGCAGCTGGACGTCTCGCTCACGCGCAACGGGCGCGCGACGGGCTCCTCCGTGCCCGCGGCGGACCGTGTGGCGCAGTTCGCGTTCCTGAGGCTGCCGAATGCGCCGGTTGAGGCGCTCGAAGGCTGGGCCGCGATTTCGGGCAATGAGGCCCGGTCGCCGCAGATCGAAGTGGTCAATCGTTCCGGCCAGGCGGTGCGGTACGTCGAAATCGGCTGGCTGGTGAAGGACAACCGGGGGCAGGAGTATATGGCCGGGTCGGTGCCCGCTTCGGAATCGACGATGTTGCTGCCGTCGGGACAGCGCGCGCGGCTGCTGCAGGATACGGCGCTGAAGTTTTCACGCACCGGGCGGCCGATTGAGATTGCCGGAATGACAGGATATGTGAGCCAGGTGGAGTTTGCCGATGGGCGCGTCTGGGTGCCGTCGCGGCGCGATCTGGATTCCTCGCCGCTGCTGCGCGTCACCGCCCCCTCGCCCGAGGAGCAGCGCCTGGGGGATTTGTATTTGAAGAAGGGCCTCGCGGCGGTGGTGGCGGAACTCAATCGGTATTAACGGGCCGAATCCGGCTGAAGCTGGGATTTCATTGTGCTCACGGAGAACTGCCCCCTGGCCATGGCGACGCCGTGACGGTTACCGCGCAACTTGAGGCCCGCCAGGGCCGTGTGCTCAAAGAACATGGCGACTCGCTCATATCTCACGACAGGGCAATGAAGGAGCACGACGAGTCGATGAAAACGCTCGACGCCCGAATCGCCAATCTGGTAAGCGGGATAGGCGAGTTCATGCGGCGCGATCGCGCGCAGGAATGAGGGACGGGGCGGGGAAGCCCGCCCACCCGGAACAGTTCTCCGGATGTGCTGCCGCGGGCGACACCAAAGAGGAGACGCGGCGTAACTTCCAGGACGCACTGACCGCACACTTTGAAGCAATGCGGGAAGTGGGCGAGCCGATCCCGGAACCGAACGCCTCAGGTTTTCATCTCCTGAACGCCGCCGGACCGCACCCGAATACGGCTAAAATCGGATACAGTGCTGCACGAACTGGTGGTTGAGGATTACGCCGTGGTAGACCGCCTGCGGGTCCGTTTCCATCCCGGTCTGAATCTGCTCACGGGCGAAACGGGCAGCGGCAAATCGATTGTCGTCGATGCGCTCGGCCTCCTGCTGGGGGGGCGCGCGTCGGCGGACATGATCCGCTCGGGCAGGGAACGGGCGCGCGTTTCGGGCGTGTTCGAAATCGGGCCGGGCGGCAGAAAGGTGCTGGAACAGGCCGGGTTCGACGGCGAAGACAGCGAGTTGCCGGGCGAATTATTGATCGATCGCGAGATCCAGTCGAACGGCAAGGGCCGCGTTTACGTCAACCACCGCCCCGCGTCCGTGTCGCTGCTGAAGGATCTGGCGGCGCATCTGGGCGACATTCACGGCCAGCACGATCAGCAACGCCTCTTCGACGCCGCGGCGCAGATGGCGATGCTCGATGCCTTTGCGCAGACGGGCGCGCTGCGCGGCCAGGTGCGCGAGATCCACGGCTTGTGGAAGAGCGTTGCCGACCGGATCCACGAACTCGAAAACGCGGATCGGGAGAAGCTGCGGATGCTCGATCTCTGGCAGTTCCAGCGGAACGAGATCGAGACCGCGGAACTGCGCGCGGGCGAAGACGTGGAACTGGACGCCGAGCGCCGCGTGCAGCAGAATGCGGGCCGGCTGCTCGATGCCGCGGGCACGTCCTTCGAAGCGCTTTACGAATCGCCCGAATCCGCCTTGTCGCTGGTGCGCGCGGCCGCAAAACGGCTGGACGAAATGGCGAAGATCGACGAGCAGATGGCCGGGATGCGGCAGGCGCTGGAGCCCGCGCTCATCGCGATTCAGGACGTTGCGCACTCCCTGCGCGATTACCTGGGACGCGTCGAGGTCAACCCCGCGCGGCTCGAAGAGATCGAGACCCGTCTGGAGGCGATCGACAAGCTGAAGCGGAAATACGGGAAGTCCGTGGAGGAGATTCTCGCGTTTCAGGAGGACGTCGCGCGCCGGATTGGCGAAGTGGAGAATGCCGGCGAGCGCCTCGAAGAACTGAAGTGCGAGTTGAAGAAACTGGCGGCGCGGTACGAGCACGCGGCGGCGGAACTCTCGGCCCGCCGGAAAGCCGCGGCGCTCGAACTCTCGCGGCGCGTGGAGCGGGAACTGAAGCCGCTCGCGATGGAGCGAACCGTTTTCCGCATTCCGCTCGACCCCGCGAACTGGTCCGAAACCGGCGCCGACCGCGTGCAGTTTCTGGTGTCTCCGAACGCGGGCGAGGAGCCGAAGCCGCTCGACCGGGTGGCCTCGGGCGGCGAACTTTCGCGCATCGCGCTGGCGCTGAAAACGTGCCTCGTGGGAAGCGCCGCGCTCCCCCCGCGCACGCTGGTGTTCGACGAGATCGACACCGGAATCGGCGGCCGCGCGGCTGAAGGCGTGGCGCGGAGGCTGCGCGCCCTGGCGGCGGAGAATCAGGGGCTGTGCGTGACCCAGCTGGCGCAGAGCGCCTGTTTTGCGGAGCACCATAACCGGGGGGGGAAGTTCGAACGGGATGGGCGGACCGTCGCGGAAATCGAAGAACTGGACGCCGCCCGAAGCACCGAAGAAATCGGCCGCATGCTGAGCGGACAGACGCTCACAACGGAGGCGCTGCGCCACGCCGCGGAGCTGCAAAGAGCCGCTCGGATTTAGGTGTATGCTATTCTCGATAGAGAATACGGAGTTTCCTCTTGACACACACCGATTCCGCCCTGCTCGATTCACCCCTGCGTGACGATTCCGTTGCCACCGATTCTCAGCGGCAACACGACCGAACGGTTCGCGCCGAAATCGAAGAATTTCGCGCCAAAGCCGCCGAGTTCCTGGCCGGCAGCATCACGGACGACGATTTTCGGCCCTATCGGCTGCGCTTCGGCTGCTATGGCCAGCGCCAGGCCGGCGTGCAGATGATGCGCACCAAAGTGCCCGGCGGCATGCTCACGGCCTCGCAAATGGACCGCCTCGCCGATGTTTCCGACTTCATTGGCGGCGGCAAAGGCCACCTCACCACGCGCCAGAACATGCAGTTTCATTTCGTGCCGCTCACGCAGTTCGCCGACGCCATGCATATGCTGCACGACGTAGGCATGACCAGCCGCGAAGCCTGCTACAACACGGTCCGCAACGTCACCGCCTGCCCTTACGCAGGCCTGACGCGCCACGAAGTTTTCGACGTGCGCCCCTACTCCCGCCAGGTGGCTTTCGCCTTCCTGCGCAAGAGCCTGACGGACGCGATGCCGCGCAAGTTCAAGATTTCGTTCGATGGCTGCACGGATGGCGATTGCACCATCGCGGCCATTCATGACGTGGGCGTGAAAGCGGTGATGCGCGACGGCGAGCGCGGCTTCCGCGTCGTGGTCGGCGGCGGTCTGGGACCTCTGCCCGTTGAAGCGCGCCTGCTCGACGAGTTCCTCCCCGTGGACCGGATCGTCAGCCGCATCGAAGCGGTGCTGCGGGTCTTCAATCAGTACGGCAACCGCAAGAACCGCAACATGGCGCGTCTGAAGTTCGTGATGCGCGAGCGCGGCTTCGACTGGCTGAAAGAGCAGGTCGATAAAGAGTACGCCGACATTCTGGAAAACGGCGGCATTCCCATGCCCGAGAGCGTTCCGGAAGGCTTCGGCGGTTATATGAGCACGCCTTTGCCGCTGGGCGCCGGAGCGCTGCTCCCGGTAGTGAACAAGAGTTCGTCCGGCGATGCGGAGTTCGACCGCTGGCTCGAATCGAACGTGGAAGAACAGAAGCAGCCCGGCTACGCCATGGTTACGGTGCGCATCGATCAGGGCAACCTGACCAGTTCGCAGATGCGCGATCTGGCGAAGATCGCGCGGGAAGCGGGCGATGGCTGCCTGCGCGTGACGGTGGAGCAGAACCTGGTGCTCGGTTTCGTGCAGCTGGGTTTCCTGCCGCGCGTGCACGCGGCGCTGAAGGCGATCGATCTGGGGACGCCCGGGGCGCGCGAATTGCAGGACGTGGTGACATGCCCTGGCGCGTATTCGTGCAACCTCGCGCTCACGAAATCGATGAACCTCGGCTATGCCATGCACGATCTGGCGCTCGGGTACGACGACCCGTCGCTGCGCGGGCTGCAGATCAATATCAGCGGCTGCCCGAACTCCTGCGGCCAGCACTGGACGGCGGAAATCGGTTTCTACGGCAACGCGCGCAAGGTCGATGTGGGCGGCGTGAAGAAAGAAGTGCCGTACTACCAGATGCTGCTCGGCGGCGGTTACGACCGGGAGGGCGTGATGCGCTTCGGCCTTCAGGTGCAGAGCATGCCGGCCAGGATGGCCACCGTTGCCGTGGAGCGGGTGCTGGCGCATTACAAGGAAAATCGGCGCGAAGGCGAGACCTTCCGGGACTACGTGCTGCGCTTCAGGATCGAGTTCTTCCGCTCGTATCTGGGAGACCTGGCGAAGCCTTCGGGTCTCGACCCCGACGTTTACAAGGACTGGGGCGATACGGACGACTTCTCGCTGCAACTCGGCCGCGGCGAGTGCGCCGCGTAGTTCGTCAATCGGCCCCAACTTGATACGCTGGTGATTCCCGATGCGAATCCTCATCAGCGTTACCGACAAGGCCGGAGTGTCCGAGTTCGCCCGCGGTCTGGCGGCGCTCGGCGCGGACCTGATTTCCACCGGCGGCACGGCCCGCCTTTTGCGCGAGTCCGATATCCCCGTGCGGGATGTCAGCGAAGTCACGGGCTTTCCCGAGATGCTCGACGGGCGCGTCAAAACCATGCACCCGAAGATCACCGGCGCCATCCTCGCCGTCCGCGACAACGCGCAACATACGGCGTCTCTCGAAGAGCATGGCATCCACCCGATCGATATGGTGGTGGTGAATCTCTACCAGTTTGAAAAGATCGCCGCGCGCGCCGATGCGCCGCTCGAAGAGCTGATCGAAAACATCGATATCGGGGGGCCGACGATGATCCGTTCGGCCGCGAAAAACTGGCGGGACGTCGCTGTCGTCACGTCGCCCGCCGATTACCAGGCGATCCTCGACGAACTGAGCGTCGCCGGCCGGCTGTCGCTCGCGACAAAGTGGAAGCTGGCCAAACAGGCGTTTCAAGTCACGGCCGATTACGACCGGGCCATTGCGGCGCGCCTCGCGCATTTCGGTGGAACCGCCGAAGTGCTGCCCGCCGTTCTCGACATCCGCGTGCCTCGCTCCATGTCGCTGCGCTACGGCGAAAATCCGCACCAGCAGGCGGCGCTTTACGCTTCCGGCACGAAAGGCATCGCGGGCGCGGAACAACTCCACGGCAAGGAGCTTTCCTACAACAACTTCGTCGATCTCGACGCCTGCTGGCAACTGGCCTGCGAATTTTCGAACCCCGCCGCCGCCATTATCAAGCACACCAATCCCGCGGGCTGCGCCGAGCAGCCGTCGCTCGCCGACGCGTACCGGAAGGCGCTCGAATGCGACCCGGTTTCGGCCTTCGGCGGCGTGATCGGATTGAACCGGGAAGTGGACGAAGAGACCGCGCTCGAACTCGCGAAGGTTTTTGTGGAAGCTATCGCGGCGCCCGCATATTCCGCGGCCGCGCTGGCCATTCTACAGGCGAAAAAGAATCTGCGCCTCGTCCGAGTGACGCCCTGCAACGAGCCTCTGGTCGTGAAAAGCATTTCGGGCGGCTATCTCGCGCAGACGGCCGACGCAGCCGGTTTCGATCGCGGACAATGCGAAATCAAGACGCGCCGCGCGCCCACGATGGACGAATGGAGCGCGCTCGAATTCGCCTGGAAAGTGGTGAAACACGTCAAATCGAACGCGATCGTGTACGCTCTCCCCGGACAGACCGCCGCCGTTGGCGCGGGACAGATGAGCCGCGTCGATTCGGTCAACATCGGGGCGATGAAAGCGCACCTTCCGCTTCAGGGCACAGTGGTTGCGTCGGACGCCTTCTTTCCGTTCCCCGACGGTCTGGAACAAGCCGCCAAACATGGAGCGACCGCGTTCATTCAACCCGGCGGATCGGTCAAAGACGCGGATGTCATCGCGGCGGCGGACCGGCTCAACCTCGCGATGGTCTTCACCGGCATCCGCCACTTCCGCCATTAACCCGATTACTTCGGCTTCAGGAGCGGGAGCACGCTGGCGCGCGCCAGTTGCGGCTGAGTCTCCCCCGTGCGGTATTTCGCCAGTCTGGCGGCAGCCTTCGCTTTGGCGTCGTCTGAAATCTGGATGCGATTCTTCACCGCCAGGGCGCCGCCCGTCTTTGCGAGGCGCGTCGCCACGCCCTTATGCTGGATTACGCTCGTCTTGCCGTCAATCGTCGCCACGCCGTTCTGCACGGACACGGTGAAATGCTCGGCGTTGATTTTCGATTTCGCGAATTTCGCCCGGATAGCCCGCTCGACCTGAGCATCCGGCGCTCTCATGATAACGGCATTCGGCTTGACTACCGATGCTGCCTGGCTCAGCCCCGCGATAGCGGCGGCCAGAGCCAGCGCGGAATACAGTCTTCGCACGCTCTACCCGGACAATACAACAAACGCGGCGCAATGAAAATACCACTAACGCCGGACCGGGTTATACGTGGTCGACCTCGCGCAACCAGTCGGGCCGCTTGAGCACTTCCCTCGGCTTGCTCCCATCCGGCGGACCGATGATGCCGTCGCGATGCATCATGTCGAGAATCCGCGCCGCGCGCCCATATCCGAGGCGCAGGCGCCGCTGCAGCGTGGATGTCGAGGCCTTCCCCATTTCGAGCACCACCCGCATCGCCTCTTCGTACATCGGATCCTGATCGCCGGGCAACGCGTCTTCGACATCGGCATCTCCCGCCTCGTCCGGCGGCGCCATCAGGTAGGACTGGTCGTAGTCCGGTTTCGCCTGCGCCTTCCAGAAATCCACCACGCCATTGATCTCGCCTTCCGTGACGAACGCTCCGTGCACGCGCGTGAAGCGGGACGAGCCCGGCGGCAGGAACAGCATGTCGCCCTTGCCCAGCAGATGTTCCGCGCCCATGCCGTCGAGGATGGTGCGGCTGTCCACGCGCGTGGCCACGCGGAAGCTGATGCGCGCCGGGAAATTCGCCTTGATGATGCCGGTGATGACATCGACGCTGGGGCGCTGGGTCGCCAGCACCAGGTGCATGCCCACGGCGCGCGCCATCTGCGCGAGCCGCGTCACCGATTCCTCCACGTTGCGCCCTTCGAGGATCATGAGATCGGCCAGCTCATCGATCAGAATCAGAATGTAAGGCAGCGGCTTGATCTCTTCCGGCGCCGGCTCTTCGTCTTCGAAAAGGCTGCGCGGCTCGGCCTGCAGTTTGCGGATTTTCTTGTTGTACTGATCGATATTGCGCGCGCCCTGCTCGGCCAGCAGACGCAGCCGTCGCTCCATTTCGAGCACCGCGTTCTTCAGTGCGTTGGTCGCCTTCTTCGGGTCCGTGATCACGGGGGTGAGCAGATGCGGGATGCCTTCGTACATCCCGAGTTCGACGCGCTTGGGATCGACCATGATCATCTTGACTTCGTCCGGCGTCGATTTATACAGAATCGACATGATGAGCGAGTTGATCATGACCGACTTGCCCGAGCCCGTGGAACCGGCAATCAGCGCGTGCGGCATGGAATCGAGCGCCGCCACTTTGATGCGGCCGTTGATGTCTTTGCCCATCGAGATCGTCAGAAAGGAACTCGATTCCTGGAACTCCTCCGATTCGATCACGGCGCGCAGACTGATCACTTCGCGCTTCGTGTTCGGAACTTCGATGCCCACCGTGGGCTTGCCGGGAATGCGCTCGATCAGGATCGATTCGGCCTGCAGGCCGAGGCAGAGATCCTCGACGAGCGTCGTGATGCGGCTGTACTTGATGCCCGCTTCGGGTTTGAACTCGAACGTGGTGACCACCGGGCCGGGGTTGATCTGGACCACCGACCCCAGCACGTTAAACTCCTCGAACTTCGATTTGATGGCGGCGGCCGTGTTCTTCAGTTCCTGCTCGTCGAAGGCGGAACGTACCGGGATTTCGTTCAGCAACTCGGTGCTGGGAAGCCGGTAGATCGTGTGGCCGCGCGGAGCCGCCTCTTTCCTGACGGGCTGGCTTAACGGGAACTCGACCACATTCGCGGCGGGCGGGGGCGTGTCGGCCAGCTGGCAAATGGGAATTTCGTCCTCCGCCGGCGCGGGTTCGTCCCACGGCATGGTTTCAGCGGCGGCGGGCTCGGGCTGAGAGGGGCGAGAGGCTGGCGTCGCGGTTTGTGTGGTGACCGTTCGCCGCGTAACGGCAGGATCGGGCGCGGCCGGAAGGCTCCGGGCGCTTTCCTCGTAATCGGCGCGCTGCTGTTCGAGCGCGCGGGCCTCAGCGGCCTGCCGTTTGTCCTCGCGTTTCCGGAGCGCGTCTTCGCGGCGGCGTTCGAGCGACCGGCGCCAGCTGTTCCGCACGCTCGCGATCGCCGCGAGGAGCGGAGAGAACCACGCGCCGAGCTTCGCCAGCGTGAAGGTGGAGACCAGATAGGTCGAAGCCACGAGCGCGGTGGCGAGCACGACGGCCGAGCCCGCGAGATGGAGCGGGCGCCGCAGCGAATCGGCGATGAGAAATCCCGCCGTGCCGCCGGGCATGATCGTGCGGTCGAACAGCCGCCAGTCCGGCAACAGCGCCGCCGCGCCGCAGGCGGAAGCCACCAGCACGGCGCTTCCGAACAGCTTGATCAGCGGGGCTTCGAGCGCCTCGGAGCGAATCCATTTCCAGCCGAGCGCGAAAATCAGCACGGGGAAAAGGAAGGCCGCAAGCCCGAAGGCCTGCAGGAAAATATCGGCCACATGCGCGCCGGCGGGGCCGATCAGATTGTGCGTGGGAGCGTCGCCCGCGACGGAGTCCCAGGACGGATCGTGTGGATGGAACGACGCCATGCTGAGCAGGAATAAGATCCCTGCCGCAAAAAACACGAGTCCCGTCACCTCATTGAGGCGTTTCGACGGACCAGGAGTAAAGAGTCTCATCCGACTGGCGGGCGGAAGAAACCGGAGCATATTCAGTATCGCAGATCTTCCGGGGTCTATTGATGCCTTTCCGCTGCGAGCCGTTTCTTCAGTTGCGCGCGCGACTTGTCTGCGAGAACTCGGCAAGCCGCCGGGTCGATCAGCGCATCGGGATTGGAATTGCGTTGCGCCAGACGCTGCCAGAGGCTGGAGACTTCCGGGTGCGGCGTGATGAGGATATCGCAAGGCGTGCGGTCAAGAAACGCATAGCTTCGCTCGAAGTCGTCTTCGGCATCAGGGTGTTCTTTGCGGCGCGTGAACAGGAAGCCATCGGCCGATACAGGCGTCAGGCTATCGGCGTAAACGAGGTTCAGACAGCGGCCGTTTTCGCACGAGCGCCAGGTCCAGCTGGTGCCTCCGGGCGTGTGTCCCGGCGTCAGATGCGCGGTGACGGCGGCGTCGCCCACGCGCAGGGTTTCGCCGTCTTTGAAAGTCTCCACGCGCGCGATCCGGGCGATGGGCGCGATGGAGCCGAACTGCGGGTCGTCGCGTGGAACGGCGCCTTTCTCCATCGCGTCCGCCGTCCACATGCTCGCGGCGACGCGGGCGCCGCTCAGCTTCTGCAGTTCGGCAATACCGCCCGCGTGATCGAAATGGGCGTGCGAGTTGACGATGAGCTTGATATCTTCGACGCGAAAGCCAAGCGAGCGGATATTGGCGACGATCCGCGGCGCCGACTCCGGGAGTGCTCCGTCGATCAGGATATGGCCGGCCTGGGACGCGATCAGAACGGAGCCCAGACCGTGCGTGCCGACGTAGTACGCATTCCCGTAGATCCTGAACGGCTGCTGCGGCGCGTTCCAGGCGAGACAATTCGCGCAGGAAGAAGGGCGGTCCTGAGCAACGGCAATCGTAACCGGCAGGAGCAGCAGAAGCACTCGGCAGCGCATCTGCCCATCGTACATGAGCCTTGAATCCGGGGTGGTTTTTCAGAGAAGTTGTTATACTTTCGACAGATGGCGTCGATCACGCTAAGCCTTCCGGACGATCTGGCGTCGCAGCTTCGGGCACGGCGGCAGCAACTCCCGAGAATCCTGGAACTGGGCCTGAGAGAACTCAATGCGGACGGTCAATCCGGCTTTGACGGCGCCGCCGATGTGCTGGAGTTGCTCGCCGCACTGCCCGCGCCCGAAGAAATCCTCAACCTGCGCCCCTCTGCGCGCCTTGCCGCCCGGGTATCGGAACTGATCGGGAGAAGCCGCACCGGAGAGATGACGCCTCAGGACGAAGAGGATTGGGAGAAGTATGAATATCTCGAACATCTGGTCCGGATGGCAAAAGCATCCGCGCAATTAAAACTCGCGCGTCCCGCGAGCGATGCCTGACATCGAAGCCACCCTTCGCGAGCTTGTGCGATTGCGGGCCGGCGGGTTGTGCGAGTATTGTCGCATTTCGGAACGATTCACGCTGGCGGAACACGAAATCGACCACGTGATCGCGGTGAAGCATGGCGGTCTGACCGTTGTTGAGAATCTCGCCCTGTGCTGCACGGTCTGCAACCGGTTCAAAGGCAGTGACATCGCTTCAATAGATCCCGAAACCGGACAGCTCACACCGTTGTTTCATCCACGCTTCGATCGCTGGGATGACCACTATCGGTTCAGCGATGGCGAGATTCTCGCCTTGAGCGCCAGTGGCCGGGTTACAGTCAGACTTCTGCGAATGAATCGCCCAGCCAGAATCGGAGAGCGGCGGCTTCTGCAACGCTGAACGGCATCGAGGTTCGCGCCCGTGCGCTGCGCCGGCGCGTTCGATCGACACCTCAGCCTCGACGCGAGGTGGCCCGGAACGCGGTTTCAGGATCTATCGCGGTGCGCACGGCCGCGCTGGCATCCAGAGCGGCGATCGACGATTTCTATCCGCGCGAATGAAATCTTCCGGCGGTGAGATGCACGTTCCACAAGCAGGCGGTGGAGGGAAAACCGGGAGGTCGCGAATTTGCAGCGCGGGCACACATCTATTGTATGCACTTCGCATGCAGGCGGCATGCGCGATCAGATCACCAGCACCGGGCACGGCGAATGGCGAACGACCGGGCCGGTGTGAGAGCGAAGACTGCCCAGAATCCCGTGAACATGGCCGTGACCCAGAACCACCAGGTCGGCCGCATGTCGCCGGGCTGCCTCGGTGATCACATTCTCCACCTCGCCTCCCGCCATCTCAACGGGGGCTGCGGTACCCGCGTCGCGCTGCAACTCCGCGACGCGCTTCAGAAGCCGCTCTTCCGTGATTTTTGAGAGCCGTTTGCGGTCGTATTGCTCCTCGGGCGTGCCCACAAAATCCGGAATCGCGTAGACGAGTCTCAGCTCCGCGCCGAACTCCGCCGCAAGCCTTCCCGCAGGCGCCAGGGAGTTCGAATCTTCGAAGGGATCGATGCCGTAGAGAATCCTCCGGGGCATTTCCGTGCTGACGCGGGCATCGGGTCCGAACGTCAGCACCGGGCACTTGCACTCATGCAGTACCCTGGCCGTGACGGACCCGAGCGTGGCGCGGACCAAACCATGGCCATGCGCGGCCATCGCAATCAAATCCACGCCATGGCGCTCTGCGTACACGCAGATTTCAGCGGCGGGGTTGCCTTCGCCGAGAGCGATCTCCACCGGTCCACCCGGAAAACACTCGGCGGCCATTTTCTCCAGGCGCTCGCGCCACGAATCGGCCGCCTCCACCGAGTAGAAGACACTCAACTTCGCTTCGAGGCATGTCCGCCATGCCTCGACCGCGGGCGCAATGCGGCGCGACTCGGCGGAGAAATCCACCGGGAAAAGGATATTACGGAACTTCATCGGGATCTCCTGCAGCCTCTGCTGCATTTTGCGGACCGACTGCCAGGCTGCGCCGGCGCCGTATGTCGATCAGCGTGGCGGCAACCGCCAGGATCGCCGGACCCAGAACCGCGCCCGCCGCGCCGAACGCGCTCAGGCCGCCGATAAAGGCAATGAAAACGGCGAGCGTGTGCAGCCGCAACTCGCGTCCCACAAGGATCGGATAGAGGAAATTGTCGATGGTGCTCACAATCCCGGCCCCCCAGACCGCGAGAACGATGGCCTTGATCCAGCTTCCCTGCCAGAGCAGATAGAGGGCGGCGGGCGCCCAGACAATACCCGTGCCCACGAAAGGAACCGCCGCCAGCACCGCCATGGCCGTGCCCCAGAATGCCGGCGCCGGCAAGCCCAGCACGGCGAACATCGCGCCTCCCAGAAACCCCTGCACCGCCTTGACGGCCAGGTTTCCGTAGAGCGAAGCGTAGATGGTGTCGCCCACCCGGTCGAAGATCAGAGTCAGCTCGTCCGCGGGGAGCGGCAGGAGGGCTCGGATCGAATCGAGAATCCGCGCCCGGTCCCTGAGAAGGAAAAAAAGCGCAAAGAGCGCCATGAGAACCTCCGCCACGATCCACACCGAGTTCGCGATGGCGGCTGAGATGCCGCTCGCGAAATACCCGCTGAATTGCCTGATCCCCGCATCGAGGTCCATGGCGGGCAAATAGGTCATGTAACGATCGAGATCGCCCGCCTGCGCCGCCGCGCGGATCCAGTTGGCGGCGGCCAGGCTCTCGTTCGCGATCCGGGTCAGCAGGAGCGCGCCCGGCGCGATAATCGCCACCAGCAGAATAACGATGACCAGAAATGCCGCGGCGCCCGGCGACGCAAGTCTGCGTTCGAGACGCCGATGCAACGGACGTACGGCAATGGCCAGCCCGAAGGCCAGCGCCAGCGTGGGCACAAGCGGTGCGACGAGCTTCCAGCTCAGATAAACGCACACGGCCGAGACGATCCACCAGGCGACATTGGACGGCTGGCGGGTCATCGTGCCGGCTCCTCGCGCGATTGGGCCTTTCGTCTGGCGATTTCCACACTGAGCAGGGGCACTGCACTGAACGCGAAACACATGGCAACCTCCGGGGCTGAAAGCACAGCGGTATGGAGCGCGGATCGCAGCGGCGCCCATTGAATGGTTGCCCATTGCAGCGCGCCACAGAGCAGCACGGCGCCCACGACGGCCCTGTTCGCAAGGAATCCTCCGCTGAGCGGGGGAGCCGTAGCCGAATTCAACCCGAGCGCAAGGAACAATTGCGACAGCCCGAGCACCAGGAAAATGACCGTTTGCCAGTCGGCCGGCCACACGCGCCGGCACAGAATGCCCGCGGCGAGCGAAGTTCCGCCCAGCAGCAGGCCGTTGAGCACGATCGAGCGGGCCATGGAAGCATCGACGATCGCCTGGCCGGGCGCGCGCGGCGGCTGCGTCATCACGTCCCGCTCCGGAGGCGCAACCCCCAGGGCCAGAGCAGGCAGGCCGTCGGTGACCAGATTGATCCACAGGATCTGGAGAGGCGATAACGGCAGAGACATTCCGAGCAAAGGCGCCACGATCATGACCGCGAGTTCGCCGGAGTTGCCGATGAAGAGGTAGCGCACGAATCGCTGGATGTTGGCGAAGATCACGCGGCCCTCGCGGACCGCCGCGACGATCGACGCGAAGCTGTTATCCCGCAGCACGATTCCGGCGCTTTCGCGCGCCACGTCGGTTCCGCCTTCGCCCATCGCAATCCCGAGATCGGCGGTCTTGAGGCACGGAGCGTCGTTCACGCCATCGCCGGTAACGGCGACAATCTGCCCCCGGCTTTGCAGTGCCTGCACGATCGTGAGCTTCTGCTCCGGCTTGAGCCGGGCGTAGATGGAAACGCGTTCAACCGCCTCGGCGAGTTCCGGCGGCGATAGCCGGGACAGCTCCGCGCCGGTCAGCACGGTCGATCCCGCGGCGAACCCGAGCTTCTCCGCCACGGTCCGCGCCGTGAGCGGGTGATCGCCGGTGAGCATCGTCACACGCATGCCCGCGCGGCGGCAGGCGGCCAGCGCCGCAGCCGAGTCCGCGCGCGGGGGATCGTAAAATCCGACCAGGCCCGCAAACGTGAGGCCTTCCGGCGAAGGCGATTTCACTTCTTCCTCCCCGGCATGACGACGGAACGCGACCGCCAGCACCCGCAGGCCCGATTGCGCGAAACGTTCGACGGTTCGGGCGATTTCGCGCCTCGCGGCATCGTCGAGCGTACACATGGCGGTCAGCGCTTCCGGTGCGCCTTTGGCTATCTCCAGTGTCTCGCGCGAGCGCCCGTCGGCGCGGTGTACAGTGGTCATCGCCATGCGCTCGGAGTCGAACGGGAAGCTGGCCAGGCGCGGCGTCAGGTTGTCGAGATCGGTCTTCCCGCGGCCCTCGGCGGCGGCCGCCTCGCAGAGCGCGACATCCAGCGGGTCGCCGAACCACTTCGCATTCCCCGCAAGGGTGGCGTCGTTGCAGAGCGCGCCGTAGTCCAGCACCGATCGCCTGGCTGAGGCAGGCCAGACCTCGCTGAGCGTCATGTGATTTTCGGTCAGTGTGCCCGTCTTGTCCGAGCAGATGACGGTGACCGAGCCCAGGGCTTCGATGGCGGTCAATCGCCTCACCAGCACGTTGCGCCGCAGCATCCTCTGCCCGGCGGCGGCCAGAACGATGGTGACCACGGCCGGCAGCCCTTCCGGCAGAGCCGCCACGGCCATGCTTACCGCCGTCAGGAACATGAGCCTGGATGGTTGTCCGGCCGCCAGCCCGGCAATGAAGTAGGTGAGCGCAATCGCTCCCACAAACAGCGCCAGGCGAGAACTCATCCGGTCCAGCTGTTTCTGCAAAGGGGTCTGCGGGCGCGGGGTGGCTTTGAGGAGAACCGCGATTTTTCCGAGCTCCGTGCGTGTACCGGTCGCGCTCACTTCCACGGTTCCTTTGCCTTTGAGCACGGTGGACCCGGCGAAGGCTGTGTCCGTGCCGGGCAGCTTCGGCGCCGCCTGCGACTCGCCCGTCAGGATAGCCTCATCCACCAATACTCCGGTTCCCGAAAGCAGCCGCCCATCGGCGGGCAGGATGTTGCCGGCATCGAACAGATACAGATCTCCGGGGACCAGCTTTGCCGCCGGGATCTCCCTGATTTCCCCGTCGCGGCGCACACGCACCGCCGGAACCGAAAGCTCACGCAATCTGGAAATCGCGCGCTCCGCCCGGTATTCCTGAAAGAAACCGAGCAGGACGTTAAGCGCCAGAATGGCGCCGATGGCGATGCTGTCGCCCACATCCCCGACCAGCCCGGAGACAAGCGCGGCGCCCGCCAGGATAGCCACCATCAGGGACGCAAACTGCCGGCCGAGGATGCGCCAGAAGACCAGGCGCGCCTCGGCCGGCAGTTCGGTGGGATCGTACTGCTTCAGGCGCGAAGCTGCCTCGGCGGAGGTCAGGCGCGGGCCGCGCGGATCGCGTCTTTTTCCGCCTGCCAGGGGTTATCCGCGACCCGGCATTCGTTGTTCAGGATCATGGTCGGCCGCCGGGTGTTGTTGAACGCGGGCCAGTCGGGCAGGCCCTTATGGTTCGGGTTGCCGGTGCGCGCGAAGGCCACCCAGGCGGTGCTCATGCGGTCGGCCAGCGGATAGCGGTCTTTGCCGTCGCCCACTTCCGTTCGGGCGATATCGACATTTTCGAAGACAAACGGAATGTCCATGGTGTGCATGGAGCGCAGCATGCCTCCGCGCACGGGCGAATACCACTGGAAGTAATACTTGTAAACCGGCGCCTGCCCGAGCGCCGCTTTGCGCTCGGCTTCGGTGTCGGTCGCGGTGCGGAAGTTCGAGCCGTCGGTGCCGGCGAGCAGGAAAATATCCAGATTGCTCGCCCGCGGCCGGTCTTTCTTATAGAGCGCGACGATTGTGTCCGTGGACGCATCGCTCACGCGCAGCATGCGCTTGAGGTTCTCGTGCAGTTCGGCGTCGCTGAGCGGATCGTATTGCTGACTCGCGGTCCACGTGATTTCGGTTTCCGTCGATCCGATCATCATAGGGACATCGGCCGAGATCGGCGACGCCACGGGATCGAAAGGCCCGGCGGGCAGCGTGCGCCCATCGACCACCGCGCCCAGGCGCAGAGGTTCGCCCGCGCCGGCGCGGGTCAGGGCGAGCAGGCTGCGGAAGGGCACTTTCTGAAGCTCCGAAACCTGCTTCACATTCAGGCTCTTCATCGCGTGTTCCGTGGTGGCGGTAGCTTCGGCGACGGATTGCCCGTTCAGGGCGGAACCGCTCATGGCGATGGCCCGGTGAAACAGACCCTTCGCGGCCGGCATTCCCATCAGCAGGCTGACCTTTGTGCCTCCGCCCGATTGCCCGAATACGGTCACATTGCCAGGGTCGCCGCCGAAGTTCGCGATGTTGTCGCGCACCCATTCGAGCGCCGCGACGATGTCGAGCATGCCTGCGTTGCCGCCGCCGATCTCGGGGACATAGAGGAAGCCGAAGATGTTCAGGCGATGATTCACGCCGACCACGACGACATCGTGCTTCGCCGCGAGATTCGTGCCGTCGTACATGGTGAAGCCGGCCGAGCCATTGGCGAGCCCGCCGCCGTGCAGCCAAACCATCACGGGGCGTTTGTGCCCGTCTTTCAAGCCTTGCGACCAGACGTTCAGACAGAGGCAGTCTTCGCCCATGGGCTCGGTGCGGTCCATGACGCCGACTTCGGGAACCAGGTTGCCCGGATTCTGGGGAGAGCGAAGGCCGATCTCGAGCGTCTCTTTGACGCCGGTCCACGGCTGAGGCTTTTTGGGCGGCAGGAACCGGTTCGCGCCGGCCGTCGAAGCACCGTATGGCACGCCGCGGAAAGCGTTGACTTTCCCCGAAACATAGCCCTGAATCTTGCCCGCAGTGGTCTCGACTACCGGTTTCGCCTCCCCGGCAAAGATCCGATTCAGGCCGCCCGTCAGCAGGCTGCCTGCGGCGATCGTGCCCCCGCTGAGAAAGAGACGGCGGTCCATATTAACCTCGCCCCCTGCCAGGGCCAGGCGGCAGGGCCGCAATGGCGAGGCGCGCTTCCTTATAGGGATCGTCCATCGGCTTTGTCTCATCGTTGAAGACCATGGTGGCGCGCCGATCGAGGGTGAATGCCGGCCAGTGCGGAAGGCCTTTGGCGTTGGGGTTTCCGGTGCGGGCGAAGGCCGCCCACGCGGCGCTCATCTTGTCCGACAATGCATAGCGGTCCTGCCCGGAGCCGGTCATCGACTTCGCTTCGTCCACATTCTCAAACACGAACGGGATTTCGAGCGTGTGGTACGACCGCAGTTTGCCCTCGCGCACGGGCGACTGCCAGGTGAAGTAATACTTGTACACCGGCGCTTTCCCCTGCGCCGCTTTGCGATCGGCCTCGGCGTGGACGGCGTTGCTGAAGGTCGCGTCGGAAACAACGATCTGGTAGATCTCGACGTTGCTCTTGTTCGGGCGGCCCTTTTTATAAATGGCGATCACGCGATCGACCGTAGCATCGTCGGCGTGTAAGGACTGCTTCAAAAGCCGGTGCAATCCGGCATCGTCGACCGGGTCGAGAGGCGTGCCCGGGAAGAAGTTCACCTCTTCTTCGACGGTTCCGATCAGCAGCGGCACGGTGGCCGATTCTTCCGGCGCGGTGGGATCGAAAGGATCGTGCGGGAGGGTTTTGCCATCCACCACGGGCGCGAGCTGGAGACCGGGACCCAGGTCCTTTACCGCTTCAGTCAGCTTGTCGAAGGGAAGATTCTGGAGTTCCTCGATGCGATCGGGCGTGAGGTTCAGTTTGGCGAGAATAGCCTGGGCGGTCCTGGTGGCGCTGGCCCGGGTGGCGCCTTTAATGGACGCTCCGCTCTGGCATACCGCACGGTGAAACAGGCCTTTCGCCGAGGGCATGGCCATCAGTGTGGCGACCTTGGCGCCGCCTCCGGATTGACCGAATATCGTCACATTCCCGGGATCTCCGCCGAAGTTTGCAATATTGTCCCGGACCCATTCGAGGGCCTGCACGATGTCGCGGTGCCCGGCGTTGCTCGCATCGGCATATTTCGGGCCGCCGATATCGGCGAGATAGAGATAGCCGAAGACGTTGAGCCGGTGGTTGACGGTGACGACGACCACATCGCGTTTGCGCGCCAGGTTCGCGCCGTCGTACATGCTGTAGTCGCCGGAGCCGGAGGCGAATCCGCCGCCGTGCAGCCAGACCATGACCGGGCGCGGGTTGTTGCCTTTGAGGCCGTTGCTCCAGACATTCACAACCAGGCAATCTTCGCCCATGGGGTTCTGCCGGTCGGTCGCGCCCACTTCGGGCAGCGGTTCCAGAATGCCGTGCTGCTGCGGCGAGCGGTGGCCCAGTTGCGTGGCGTCGCGCACATCGGTCCAGGGCTGAGGCTTCGAGGGCGGCATGAACCGGCCCGCGCCGGCGGTGGAAGCGCCATAGGGCACGCCTTTGAATGCGTTGACCCGGTCGATGACCGCCCCGCGGATTTTGCCCGACGTTGTCTCGACCACGGGTCCGTCGCCGGCGCTGTTTTTCGCCGCGCTTAGAGACTGCGCCATCAAAATGCCCGCCGCGGCTCCGCGGCCGATAAACGACCGCCGGTCAATCGTGCTTCCTGAACTGTCATGCCTCGAACTCATGCCGCCTCCTGGCGCTTTTTCCCGATATGGGGTTCATTAAATCCGAACGCAAGTATATCGTAATGTCGCGTCCGCCAGGCGTCCGGAAATCCCATTCCGGCGGCCGGCGAAGAGGCGTCATCGGGGGCAATGCCCGGCTTCCTGCCGCACGGAAGCGGCCCGCCCCCGGCGCTTTGCGAGTTCAGTGAGTTCGGGAGATACTCAGCTCACCAACCTGACTCAGGAGCATCTCCCGATCGCGGCGGCTTAGTGGCGGTGGGTTCCGCCGATCGGGTCCGCAGCTTTGCCTGCGGGCTCGACAACCCTGTCCGCGATCTCCAAAGCATCCGGCGCCGCTTCCGCGGCGGCAGCCGTCGATCCGTGCGCGGAGGGTCCCGGCCCGGCTGCCGCCCGCGCCGGAAGTTGCACCTGGACGATGTTCATCATGCCCATGTCCTCGTGACCCAGGATGTGGCAGTGGAAGACGAAGTCGCCAATGTCTCTCCCGCGGAAGTCGACCAGCACGGTGACGCTGGGATAGGGGTGATCCGGATTCCCGTCCCAGTAGGGAACCTGAACCATATCGAGATACTGGCCGGTGACCGCCGGCGATTGCACCGAGCCGTTCAGTTCGAAATTGTTCTGCGACTGCACCAGGAAGTGGACCTGGTGGAGGTGAAATTCGTGGTTTTCTCCCGCCCGGTTCTGGATCGTCCATTGCTCCACGGTTCCCTGAGTCGCCACGATATCGGGGGGAAGATCCGGACTGAAAACGTGCTCCGGCTTCCCCTCAACCGCCATGAAAAACTGGGTCGGAGTGCACGATGTGTCCGTCGCCGCGCAGTTTTCGTCGAAGTAAAGCGTGCGTTGTGCGGCGACGGGCGCGCCGGCGAGGCCCGCGAAGCGCCGGGAATTTGTATTCGGCGATGTAAACGCCGGCATCGCGCCGTCGGCGCCAGGCGATGCGGGAGTGTCCGCCAGCTGGATCGTCGCGAGCGGGCGTTGCGGGTCGTTGTCTCCAAGAGGACCGGTGTTGATCGCCAGAGTGATCAGCTGAGCGAGGTGTACGGAACGCGGCGGCGCCGAAACAATGAACTCCACCCGCCCCGCCGGCGCCAGCACGAAATGGGTGACCGGAATTGTGCTCCCCGGCTGCGTTCCGTCCTGTGAATTCACTGAAACGCCGTCGATCGCGACCACCTGCAGCGTCTGGGGCCGTCCGTCGAAAACGTACTGGAGATCGAGAATTGTGTCGGAACTGGAGTTGGAAACCCTGAAGAACTCCCTGCTCCCGGTTTGCATTTCCAGGATCGCCGGGACGAAATTGCCCGAGTTGGGATTCGTCGGCGAGGTGATGGGAACGTAATTCAACGTGACGTCCCAGGAAGGAATATTACCCTGAGGCGGCGGATTTCCCGGCACATGCTGATCCCGCACCAGCAAAATGCGCTGCGGTAAACGGCTGACAGCCGGCTGCACGTCTTCGATGCCGTCTACGACGATCGCGCCGGCCGCGCCACCCTGAACGGCGTGCTCGGCGGTCCCGTGAACATGCGGATGGTACCAGTAGAGACCCGGCGGCTCGTTGTCCGGGAAAACGAGGTTGTACACGAAGGTCTGGCCGGGATTCACGAGCGTTTTGATGACTTCGTCCTGATGGCAGACCGGCGAAGTGTTCGTTCCGTGATAGTGAATGTTCATGGAGGAACTGTTCATCGTGGATGCGCCGCAATTGGGGGCATTCACCATCATCGGGCCGGTTCCGGGCGGCAGATTGTTGGTCGCCGTGATGACCAGACGGTCGCCCGGCTTCACGTGAAGTGTTGGATTCTGGAGATCGTTCGGTGTCATGAAGCAAAAAAGTTCGCGGCCGGCGGAGTCGAAAGCGTGCTGGTACGAAAACCTGACGCTCAGAACCCCATTGGAGCTGAAGAGGGCAGGCGGATTGGCGACCACGCTTCCGGCGACGGGACGCGGACATGGGTTAGCGACAGGGGCCACAGGTTGAACGGGGCTCGATTGCGCCGCACCGGGCTCCGGCACGAAAACAAAAAGCGATAAAATCGGCAGGACAGTACCGAAAAGCGAAAAACGTTTCACGTGAAGCTCTCCTTATTTTTTCGGTCAAATTACTGTTTCAGCGCAAAACCCGGCGCGGAAACTCCCCCAAAATCCCCACCACATCCCGGATTTCAGTCCGACCGAAATCGCGGGCGAGGCTGCATCGCTGAAATTTATCCAGAGTATACAGAAAGTTATTCAAATATCGAAAATAGTCATGGAATTTGACGCTGTCTTGCTTCTTTCAGGCCGCGGAACGTAAGAAATCGTACCATTATCGAAACCGCGCGAACGCGGCCATGCAGATGACCCGGGCATCCGGGCGCCCGCCGTTCGCGCCAGGTTCGTGCCAGGATGAAGTGTCGTGACACAAGAGGACGCCTGGGCACATATCGAGGAGACTGGCATCATCCCCGCCGTTCGCGCCGCGTCGGTGGAAGAGGCTCTGTTTGCCGCGAAGGCGGCGCTTCGGGGCGGGATCGGCGTGGTGGAACTGACCATGACAACGCCGGGAGCGCTCGAAGCGATCCGGGAACTGGCGCTGACCGGTCCGGAACTGACGGTGGGCGGCGGCACCGTGCTGGACGTGCGCACGGCTCGCATGTGTCTGGACGCGGGAGCCCGATTCATCACCAGCCCCGGGCTGGATGCTGAGATTTTGGATTTCGGGAAGGAAGCCGGTGTTTTGACGATCCCCGGCGCCATGACTCCCACGGAGGTGGTGGCCGCGCTCAAAGCCGGAGCCCACTTCGTCAAGGTCTTTCCCTGCTCTCTGGTGGGAGGGGCGAATTACATTCGCGCGCTGAAGGCGCCTTTGCCGCATGCGGCGCTGATTGCTTCGGGCGGCGTCACGCAGAAGAACGCGGCCGATTTCATTCGCGCCGGAGCGGTCGCGCTGGGCATTGGGGAAGAGTTGATTCCACACGAGGCCGTCCGCCGCCGGGACGCGGACTGGATTCGCGAACTGGCGCGCCGGTTTACAGCCATGGTTCAGGACGCCCGGAAACCGAACGGCGCACCGGGGATCGGGAGGCATGGGATCGGGAGTTAATAAAACGGCCCGAAAAAACGAAGCCATTCGACGCCGAGGTGCGCGATTTGGCGGCGGGAGCGCGCTGAGGCTCACCCCCCGCGTCGGAAAACCCATTCGTGCGCTTCGCGGCCCAGACGAATCCGAGGCTCCGCCTGACTTCGCCGGGATCGATGGGCAGACGCAGTTCGTGGAAAGCTCCGGCGTCGGCCATGTCGGTCCAGGGGATCGACTCGGAAAAGCCGGTGCAGGCTATGGGCAGGGCCGTCGGGGCCGCTTCGAGGACCCGTTCCAGGGCATCCTGCCAGGGAACTCCGGGGTTATTGGCGCGAAAGAGAACCGCCATGAGAGGCTGGTCCGCATTCATTTTCCGCAGCGAGGACAGATCTTCCGCCTGAGCGACGAGCCATCCGAATTCCGCGGCGACGGCGTCGAGATGCTGGCGATCGATATTGAGGTTTCCGAGTAGTGCGATCGTTCCGCAGGTCATGATCGACCGAAACGTATGCACGTTAAGTGCCGCCCGGATTTTAACGGCGGGAGTTTCGGTCGATCGGGTAGAATTGATGCGCGATCGATGCTAGGATGATGTCGTATGCGAACCACCTTGAACATCGAAGACGACGCTCTCTCGGTGATCAGGAAATACGCCGAAGAGCGCGATATTTCGCTTGGGCAGGCCGCTTCGGACCTGGTCCATCGGGGAGCGGAGAACCTTCCAGTGTTCAAGACAAAGAACGGCTGGGTCGTCTTCGAGCTTCCCGAAGGCACGCCGCCGCTGACTGACGAACTGCTCGACGAATGGGAGACGGCGGAGCATGTCGAGGAGCACCGGCGTGCGTTTTCTCCTCGACGTTAACGTCCTGGTCGCGCTGGCGTTTCCGCTGCACTCTTCCCACCGGCTGGCGCACGCATGGTTCGGGCGGGAACCTGACCGCCTGTGGGCGACCTGTCCTTTGACCCAGTCAGGATTCCTCCGCGTCGCCAGCCGCGCGCTGGGCGGCTCGCGCGATTCGCGCGACGACGTCCGCAAAGCACTCGCCGGTCTGGAGAGGGATTGTCAAAGCCCGCGTCACGAGTATTGGCCGGTGGATGTCGATCTGCGGGACCTGAGCGACTCGGAGCGTTCGCGCCTCATCGGACCCAACCAGATCGCGGACATGCAACTCCTGCTGCTGGCTCACCGGCGCGGAGGACAACTGGCGACGTTCGATACCGGGCTCAAAGAACTCGCGGCCCGCACGCGCTATGCGCCGGCGCTGATGCTTCTGTAACGCGCCTACGCCAGATTCATCGCGCTGAACATGGCGAGCCGTTGTTCGCGAATCGGATCGTTCTCGACCTTGCTCACGTTGTTGAAGACCATCGTCGGCCAGTCCATGGCATTGAAGCGCGGCCAGCGGGGCAACTTCGAAATATTCGGATCGCCCGTGCGCGCGAACGCGATCCACGCATCGCTGACTTTATCCGCGAGCGCCATCGCTTCCGCGCCGCCGCCCGTAAGCTGCGAAGATATTTTCACGTTGTCGAACGCGAACGGCACGTCGATCGTATGCGGCGACTTCAGCCGGCCTCCCTGGACCGGCGTCTCCCAGCGGAAGTAATACAGGTAAACCGGCGCTTTGTTCAGCGCGGCCCGGCGCTCGGCGATCTTCATCACCGGCGCTCCATAGCGGTAGTCGCTCGCGATCAGGAAGTAGATGTCCGAAGGCGTCGAGCCAGGATTCGCCTTGCGATAAACATCGATCGCGTGGCCGGCGTTATCGCCGATCAGGGCCTTGACGCGCGCGCGCATTCCGTCTTCATCGAGCGAGAACATGGCGGGCGGAGACGCCAGGGTCATTTCGGTGCGTGCGGAGCCGACGATGAGCGGCACGTTCGCCGAAACGTCCGAAGCCACAGGATAGAAAGGATTCTGCGGAACGGCCGAACCGTTCACGGTGGGCGAGAAGCCATCCGTCATCTGGTCCGCGCCGCCCATGTCCTTCACCACGTCGAAGTAAGCGGCCATGATGCGCTCGACCGGCATCTTCTGCATCTCGCGGACTTCATTCCGGCCCAGTTGCAGTCTGGAAACCAGGCGCTAGGCCCCGCCCGGGGCCTGATTGCGGTCCACCAGCTTCATGGTGGGGCCGCTTTCGATGACGGCGCGATGGAAGAGTCCTTTGGCCGAAGGCATGTCGAGCAGCGTGCCGACTTTCCGGCCGCCTCCCGACTGCCCGAAGATCATGACCGTGTTCGGGTCGCCGCCGAATTGCCCGATGTTATCCCGGACCCATTTGAGCGCCTGCACGATATCGAGCATGCCCACGTCGCCCGATTGCTCGAAGTCCTCACCGCCCAGCGCGCCGAGGTACGTGAAGCCCAGGACATTCAGGCGGTGGTTGACCGTCACCACAACCACATCGCCGCGATGTGCGAGATTCGTCCCATCGGTTCCGGGCGAGGAACCGGAACCCGACGCAAACCCGCCGCCATGGCACCAGAACATTACCGGTCGCTTGCGGCCGTCTTTGAGCGCGGGCGTCCAGACGTTGAGGACCAGGCAATCTTCACCCTGCCCGTTCATCGCCGGGGACTGCGGAGCGCTCGGTCCATACTGGAGGGCATCGCGCACGCCGGTCCAGCGCGCCGGGCTCACGGGCGGCATGAAGCGGTTCCTGCCCGCCGTGGACGCGCCATACGGGATGCCCTTGAAGGTTTTGATCCCGTCCACCTCCACGCCGCGCACTTTGCCGGACGCGGTCTCGGCGATTACGGAGCCGGATTCCGCGCCTTTGACCAGGACAGCGGCGGGGGCCAGCACGGTAGCCAGCGACAGAAAGCTTCTGCGATTCATTTCGGGGATCATGTTATCACCGCCAACCGCCATAATGTTGGTATGGCCCGCGAACTGTTTGAAGTCTCCTGCCCCTGTTGCCAATCGACCCTGAAGATCGACTCCGAAATCCGCGCCGTGATTTCGCACTCGGAACCCGTGAAAAAGCCCGTGATCGAGGACCTCGCGGCCGAGGTGGCGAAGCTGAAAGGCGCGGCGGGGCGCCGTGAGGAGGCTTTTCAGAAGTCGTTTGCCGCCGAGAAGAACCAGGGGCAGGTGCTCAATCGCAAGTTTGACGAACTGCTCAAGCAGGCGAAGGGCGATCCGAACTTCGGCAAGAAGCCGCGCGATATCGATCTCTGATGGCTCATTCGAGGCCCGCCGATCTCAGGAAGTTGCGGGCGATTTCGCGCGCCGGGCGGTGCTTGCCGTCCAGTTCGTAGTTGAGCCGGCGCATGGTCTGGCCGTCGATGCGTCCGGAGAGTTCCGCCAGGGCCGGGCGCAGGGCGGGGAACTCGCGTTCGGCTTCTTCGCGCACCACGAGCGCGCACTGGTAGGGCGGGAAGTAATGGCGGTCGTCTTCGAGCACGGTAACGGGAAGGACTGAGAGCATTCCATCGGTGCTGTTGCCCGCGGCCATATCGACCTGGCGCTTCGTGAGCGCCTGGTAAAGCAGACCGAGATCCATCGTCTTCACCGATCCCGACAGACGGAGCCCGTAGGTTCGGACCAGCCCCGGCAGGCCGTCTTCGCGATGGGCGAATTCGTAGCCCGCGCCGAGCTTCCATGACTTGGCCCGCGCGGCTTGCGTGAGGGTTGCGAAGTGGCCGTCGGCGCTGCGGACGGCCATCGCGAACGTATTTTCGAACCCAAGCGGATCGAGCCATTCGAGACGCCATTGCGCGTAACCGCCGCGCACGGCGGAGAGCACCTGCGTCGGGTCTTTGAGCGGCTTTTCCTTAAGCACTGCCGTGAGCGCCGTACCCGTGTATTCGGGGTAAACGTCGATATCGCCGGCCACCATCGCCTGTTGGGCGAGCAGCGTGCCGCCCAGATCGAGCTTGCGGCTGACGTGGCCGTGCAGGCGATTCTCCAGATGCTGCGCTACGATCTCGCCGAGCACCAGTTGCTCGCTGAAGTTCTTCGAGCCCACGCGCACCCTGGGCTCATGGTTGCAGGCGAACTGGTTGCAGGCGAGCAGCGAAACGGCAAGCGCCGCGGCTAACGCACGGAGCATCGTTTCTCGATCCAGCCCAATGCGCCATCGGCTGCGAGCGCGAGCAGCGCGGCGGGCACTGCGCCCGCGAGAATCTGGACCTTGTCCACCGAGGCGATGCCACGGAAGATGAAGACTCCGAGTCCGCCTGCGCCGATGGCGGCCGCGATGGTCGCGGTGCCCACTGTCGTAACCGTCGCAATGCGCAGGCCCGCGACGATGGTGGGGGCTGCGAGAGGAAGCTCCACCATGCGCAGGATCTGTCCGCGCGTCATCCCCATCGCAACGGCCGAGTCGCGCACTACCGTGTCCACCCCCAGGATGCCGGTCACGGTGTTGCGGAGGATGGGCAAGAGCGCATACAGTACCAGCGCGACGATGGCGGTGTGTTGCCCGATGCCGCCGATGAACGGGATCGGGATGAGGAATCCGAAGAGAGCGAGGCTGGGGATCGTTTGCCCGACGCTCGCGAAGCCAAGCGCCCAGCCTCGCGCCCGCGGGTGCGACGCGAGCAGAAGCCCCGCCGGGATGGCGATGGCGGAGGCGATCAGGATCGCGCTGAGCACCATGACGAGATGCTCGCCCAGAAGCTGGATGCCTTCTTCGAGAAGGTCCTGCAATACGTCACTCAGCATGACTGCCTTCGCGCAACACGTCTTCGCGCAACACATCTTCGCGCAACACATCGAGGAACGCGCGGGCTTCCGGATGCGGGCCGGCGCCGAACTCCGCCGGAGTGCCGATGAAGGCGAGACTGCCTTCATGCAACAGGGCGATGCGGGTGGCGAGTTTCATGGCTTCGCGCACGTCGTGCGTGACGAATACGGAGGTCTTGCCGAAGCCCGCGCGCAGACGCAGGAATTCGCGTTGCAGGTCGAGTCGCGTGACCGGATCGAGCGCGCCGAAGGGCTCGTCGAAGAGCAGAATTTTCGGATCGGCCGCGAGCGCGCGCGCCACGCCGACACGCTGGCGCTGTCCGCCGGAAAGCTCGCGCGGAAGCCGGTTGCAGAAGTCTTCGGCGGGAAGGTTGACGCATTCGAGCAGTTCGGCGATCCTTGCGGCGACTTTCGGTTCAGGCCAGCCTTCGAGCCGTGGCGCCAGACCGATGTTGCGGGCGACGGTGAAGTGGGGGAACAGGCCGCCGTCCTGAATCACGTAGCCGATGCCGCGGCGGAGGCGCACCGGGTCCCATTCGGCGGTGGTTTTGCCGTCCACCCGCACTTCGCCGGAGGAAGGCAGAATCATGCCGTTGATGAGACGCAGGGCGGTGGTTTTGCCGGAGCCGCTGCGGCCGAGCAGGACCAGCGTTTCGCCCGGCTCGATGGAGAGAGTCAGATCGTTGAGGATGGTGTGTTCGCCAATACGGAAGTGGACGCTCCGAAACTCGACGGCGCTCATTTCGTTTGAAAGAGGGTCTCGGCAAAGCCCCACTCGCCATCCACCCACTGGCGCACGCAGGACCAGCCGGTGCGCTCGCCCATGCGCGGGATTTCTTCGGCGCGGAACTTGTGCGAGGACTCGGTCCAGATGGTTTCGCCGCGCGCGAAAGAGACGCAGAGATCGAGTTCGCCGATCCGCACTTCCTGCGCGATGCGCGCGCGCAGATGCATCTCGACGCGCGAGTGGCGCTCGTTGTAGCGCGCTTCGTGCGCGAAGTGCGCGAGATCGAAGCGGCCGTCGAGTTCGCGGTTGATGCGGGCGAGCAGGTTGAGATTGAAGGCCGCGGTCACGCCGATGGGGTCGTCATAGGCGCTGAGAAGGCGGGCGCGGGATTTGACGAGGTCCGCGCCGAGCAGAAGAAAATCGCCAGGCTGCAGGCGCTTGCGGACGCGCCGCAGGAACACCGCGGCCTCGGTACGGTTGAAGTTGCCGATGGTGCTGCCGAGGAACAGGAGCAGGACGTGTTCGCCGGGGCGGCGGCCGGCTATCGCGCGGTCGACCCCGTCGAGGTAGGTGGCTTCAACGGGTTCGATTTGTAAATGCTCCATGCCGTCGAGAACCCTGGCGCAGTTGTCCAGCGCGGCGCCCGAAATGTCGATGGGGAGGTACCGGACGGGGCCGGATCGGGAGGCGGCGGCGAGAATGTGACCGGTCTTCATACCGGTTCCGCTGCCGAGTTCGATCACGAGCTTCGGGTGGTTCGAAGCGCGCACGATTTCGGCGGCCGCGCGCGCGAGAAGCAGGCCATCGGCGCGGGTGAGACCGTATTCGGGCAGCACCGCGATGACTTCGAAGAGCGCGGAACCCACCTCGTCATAGAGCCAGGAGGCCGGGAGCGTTTTCTGCCCTTTGCGGGAGAGGCCGGCGGATACGGCTTGCGCGAATTCGGGGTTGACGCCGGAGGGCGTGATGGTTACAGCCGCTGCTGCCGAGGCGATCATAGAGAGTGTCCCACAACGCGAAACCCAGCGTACATGTAGGGATAGCCGGGGCGGAACCAGTTGCGGAAACCGGGGCGAGCGAGCGCGCGCGCCGTGCGTGGAGAGGCGCCTTTCATGACGTAGTGCCGGCCGTCGAAGAAATCGGCGGAGTAGCCTGGGTAGAACGGGTGCGCTTCGAAGCCTTCGAAGGGCGCGAAGACATCGCGGGTCCATTCCCAGCCATTGCCGGTCATTTGCGCGGGTGCGTTGCCTGCGCCGGCTGCTCCGGCATCGATGGCGATCGGGTCCCAACGGCGGTAGTCGAAGTTATCGCGGGCCGGGTCGGGCGGCGTCAACTGCTGCGCGAGCTGGAACTGCGCTTCGGTGGGGAGCGCGAGACCGCGCCATGCGGCATAGGCGGAGGCCTGCTGCCAGGTGACCCACACCGGCCAGTCGAGCGGCAGAGGGAGTTGAGCGAACATGCCGCGCCAGCGCCACCCGTTGTTTTCGAGCATCCAGAAGTGGGGCGGCGGGCCGCCTTCGCGCACGAATTCGAGATACTCTCCGTTCGAGATTTTGAATTGCGAGATGCGGCACGGCGGGACGGAGATTTCGTGGGCGAGATGTTCGTTGTCCCAGCCGAACCGGTTGCCGTTTGTGCCGAGGGTCACGGCGCCGCCGCCGATCGCGATCATGGGATTGGCGGGCGCGGGCCGCTCGATGGGACGCGCGGTGGCGACGGGCTGTTTCCGGTCGTACGGAAGCCCGTGCATCAGATAAGCGAACGTTTCGGCATGCATGTGGCGGTGTTCGATCGCCATGTGCAGGAGCCAGGGATCGAGATCGTCGAAGTGCGCGTCGATCCAGGCGCGCGTTTTCATGCAATAGCGCGAGACTTCGGCTTCGGAGGGCCAGTCATGGGCGGAATCCCGCGGCGCCTGGCCGGGCGGGGGATCGATGCCGCGCTCAAAGAGCAGGTCGAACTCCGGGTGGAACGCGGGCGCGTTCAACGAGCGCCGCCCGAGCACGTTCCAGTCGAAGGCTGCGAAATGTCCGAGATAGAAGATGAGCCGGTGGCGCTCGGCGATGGGCCTTTCGCAGATGGTTCCGGGGGCGAGCAGACGGAAGAGGCGGTCGGTTTCTTCGCGCGCGAGAGAGAGTTCGGTGCGCAGAATTTGCTTCGATTCCGTCAGCGCTGGAGTCGTCATTTCCGGACCTCCTGAAATGGGCATCGCCTCAACGATCCTAACAACCATTTCGCGGTTGTGGGAACCCATTTCTCCCACGAAAGTAGTGGCCTGCGGCTCGGCAGCATGGTCGATTGGATGCTTCAGGTATGTCGGTTGGTTCGAGCATCGGAAAAAATGAAGTTGGGGCGCCCCACCCGCATGATACCCGTCATGCGGAACGGTCGTTTTGGTCTCTCAGACGAGACTGAGGCCGCATGATAACCGGCAGCGCCTACCGGCCATTGTTTCGACGTTATGCCGCGGCAGAGCCTCGAGGACTGCACGGTTTAGTGCCCCGGTACGCCAATGGGTGCGACCGGGTTCTTTCGATTTGGAATGTAGCACGGCGGCGTGCGGAACGGACGGCTGGAGGTTTGGCTCCAGCCCCGCAAGGCATTGCAAATAAAATAGATCGATTAACCGAGATTTATTCGTAATCGGCGTTACCGGGTGTCCGGATACCCCGGAAGATTACTCGGCGATGCGCGCGGTCTTGATGTAGTCGAGATTGGGGAACGCCTTCTCCAGATACGCGTTTCCTTCCGCCTCGATCCGTTCCTGATCCGGATTCTCGCGGTCGCCCGCATAGATCTGGTCCACGTTCTCCATGCCGCTCACAACCTTGCCGAACGGTGCGAACCGCTGGCCATCGAGCCGGCTGTTGTCGCCGAAGTTGATGAACAGCTGGGTGGAACGCGAGTTGGGCGATCCCGTGGCGGCGAAGGTGACCGTGCCGCGCACGTTGGAGGCTCGGACGGGATCGTCCTGTATCGGCACGTCCCATACTTTGGTAACGGCCGGATCGGCAGCCAGCCCGAACTGCGCCATGAAGCCCGGAATCACGCGGAAGAAGCGCGCTCCATCGAAGAACTTCGCTTTGACGAGGTTGTAGAAGCGATCGGCTCCGACGGGCGCATCGGCGCGGGTAACCTCAATCACGACCGGCCCGCGCGAGGTGTCGAGATTCACCCGGAAGGTGTCGGGCGCCTTTTCGCCGGTGGGCTTCTGGGCGCCCGCGGAACAGGCGGCCAGCAGGAATGCGGCGAGGGCAAGCAGGGAGATTTTTTTCATGATTTGCTCCGTTTAAACGTTGCGGTCGTGGAAGAACGCCAGCATCTTTGCCCAGGCGTCCTGCGCGGCGGTTTTATCGTAACTCGGCCGGTAATCGGCATTGAAACCATGCTGCGCATCCGGATAGACGCGGATGACCGAAGGTTTGTGAGCAGCCGCGATGGCGGTGCGCATCGCTTCGACGGAATCGAGCGGGATGCCGGTGTCTTTCCCGCCGTAAAAGCCCATGACGGGGGCCTTCAGGCCGCTTGCGATATCGACCGGATTTTTGGGCTGGAGAGCGGTCGGGGCGCCGACGAGCCTGCCGTACCAGGCGGCTCCGGCCTTCAGGGCGCTGCTGTGGGCGGCATAGAGCCACACGATGCGGCCTCCCCAGCAGAAGCCGGTGGCGGCCAGGCGGCTGGTGTCGCCGCCGTTTTCCGCGGCCCAGGCCACGGTGGCGTCGAGATCGGACATGACCTGCGCGTCGGGAACCTTCGACACCACCTTGCCGTAAATCTCGGGAATGCCTTCGAGATGGGCGACTTCGCCTTCGCGCGCGTAGAGATACGGGGCGACGGCGAGATAACCGCTCTTTGCGAGGCGGCGGCAGAGGTCCTGAATGTGTTCGTGGATGCCGAAGATTTCCTGGACGACCAGGATCGTGGGAAACGAGGCGCCGCTGGCAGGCATGGCGCGGTAGGCGGGAATGCGCAGATCGCCCACCGGGATTGAGATTTCACCGGCAATCAAGCCGGAGGTATCGGTCTTGACGGTGGCGGCCGTTATGGGCCGGACGGCGGCGGCGAAGCCTTCGGGCAAGCGCGCGATGACGGGTTGGTGCAATTCAGGCATACTCGAACGATAGTAATTCGTTTTTCGTTTCCAGCGGCAACAGACCGAGCCCCCGTGATTCACCTGTAGTGTGAAACCTCACCGCACACTCACAGGGCATGATACGGGAGACTCTGCCGGTGGCTGGCCCACCGCCACAGAGACACCTCTACTCCCGGGTTCAGTCTGACTGCGATGCCGGACGGCGCCTCAACTCCGGCGCGGATAACGATCCGGTCGAAATTCTCAATGGCCGGGGCATCGAAGGGCGTTGCCGCCGAGCAATCCTGGGAGGCTGCCAGGCAATCGTCCGCTCGAAAGGTTACCGAATGAGGGTATCCGTAGCACCATTCAGGATTGGAGGGGTCGCATGAGTGCGCTGCCTCTCCAGATCGGATGCTCTCCGCGACGACGCCCGATCTTCGCGGACGGAGGTTTCGATCCTCGAGGAATCTGACGATCAACAACGCAAGAAACCGATTTATCGCGTAAACGCGACCGAAATGGCTACAGCGATGCGCTATCGTCACATGAGTTCTACTGCCGGAAACCATGTTGTTCAGGGCCGAACGCACGCTCGATTCGTTCCGCAGCACCTGGTCTGCGAGTTTCCTGTGAATCTGCTCCAGCCACATTTGTATTGCGTGGTCATGCAGTCGATTTGCGGCCCAAAGCGAAGCCCGTTGCGCCTGATCCTCCGCGGATTGAGTCTCCCGCTCAATCTCCAATCCCAAATGGGTGGGGAGGATTGCGTCATAGATATCACGAGCGGATCGCTTACCGGTCGTGAGCAGAAGAAAATCCTGCAACGCGCCGTCGCCGCCGCCCACCACGAGAGTCGACTGCCCATCCTTCCACGCGCGGAGGCAGCTATCGTTCCAAAACAACGGGCCGATGTAATCGGCGATAGCGGTCGTCTCCCTGCCGAACCCGTGGCAGAAGATCGCAGCATCGAATATCTCCACGTGAGAACCGGCAGAGTCCGCCAGCACGGCCTGCAGGCTGCCACGTTCGAGCGCGGAGTCGATGTCGATCAGGCATTCGAACCTGGTTGAATACCTGACCAGCAAGCGCGGACGATGGAGTCTCACTTCAGCTTCCAGTTGTTCCGCCCAGTCGACGGCGATTTCGGAGGCGGGACCTTTCTCCCAGTACAGCGGCATCGGCGGTCGTTCGATCCAGGGGAATTTGCCCTCACGCCAATGTCCCGAAGGCCAGTCATACTGCGTAGGATCGATCCAGCGCGACCCGGCATCTCTCTGGAGAACGAAGGGACGGTTTGCCTGTTCGACAATGGTTACCGTCGCTCCGCGACGCGCGGCCTGAATTCCCGACGCAACTCCGCCGGCGCCTGCTCCCACGATAAGAATCTGACTGTGAGGCGTCAGACGGCCGGATTCGAACAGACGCTCGACAGTAAGGTAACCGCGAAGCATCTGGTCGCGGATGCTGGCGGGCTGAAATCGTCCGCTGAGGTCAAAACACGACGGCGCGATTTCATGTGCCGCGAGAATTGGATCAGCCATAAAAAGGGCTTGGCTGCCGGCTTGTCCGCTGCACGACTTTCTATCGAGCGGAACCGGTGCCAGCTTGCAAAACTCCATCGGCTAAAGCAGCTTCTCGTTGTACTCGACGCTGATCGAGAGCGGCCTTATGTTCCTGCCAACAGGATGCGGCGCTTTGCTGAGGAGTATTCTTCCGTACCAGGGTGGCCCCGTTAGCGGCCAATTCCTTGTGGAATCGTGCTACATCGGCAGGAGAGTAGCGATAAGGATACCAGAGGACGAACAGGCACTGCTCTGAGGATGATCCAAGCTTCGGCAAACACGCCTCAAATCCCAATGCATCGAGATCCATGATCCGAGCGCTCAGGACTCCTACGGTGTCTGTGAATTCTGACTGGGGCCGACAGGACAACACGGAAGCTTGATTATCGTTGATTTTGCTGGACTTGTCAACTTCCATCGATTTAGGCAGGCCCTTCCTCAACAGAACCAGCACGAATGTCGCCCATCGGAATCTTGCGGACAAACCAGCGACCGAAAACATAGCACCTCGAAAAAGTTTGAACATTTCACCACCGCACTTTGATCCAGTCGGTCAATCGATTCATTAGCTGAGTGGCCTGAAGACGAATCTTTCTCCACTTCTTCTCTACACTGAGTGCGCGATCAGGTTCTCGGCTGGAAGTTAGCACAGTGTGCCCGAAAACCGGGGGCTCCCGGACCGGAATTGGGTCGTAAGCCGATGAAAGTGAAGGCGCGGAATTATTTCAAAGCGCCGGGACGCCCCGCCGCAGAACAATCGTGAGTCAACGCGAATGAGGACACGTGCGCGAACTTTCAACCCTCGCGTTCCCGGTCCCCGGTCTGGTCCACTCCCATCCAGAAGAGGTCGAGGACGTAGGCCGCGATCACGGCATCGCCGACCAGGACCGCCACGCGGCCGGCCGGCAGCATCTGATCGACGGCCCAGAGCACGAACGCGCCCGCGAGGAGCAGGCGTTTCAGCAGCGTCGCGCGCGACGGACGGAGCCGCAACTGGAGCAGCGCATAGGCAATGCCCGCGAGCGCGAGCGGCAGGGCACTGAGCCACGCATGCACTTCGGACGGCGCGAAGGGAGAGGCGGCCAGCAGGACAACCGCCGCCAGCAGGGAAAGCCTTGCCAGGAGTTTCATCAGCGGGAGATGGAAGGCCAGAGAGAACGCCTTTTCGCCTGGGGAAGCCGGACCCCGATCGCGCCGGCAAGAGTGGGCGCGATTTGCAGCAGGTCGATTTCGCCGAGGTTCCGCGGCTGAATGCCTTCCCCGGCGATCAGGAAGACAGAGCGGTAGCCGGGCCGCGTGGGCCAGAGTCCGCTGACTCCGGTATGCGTGCCCGGTCCAAGGGCGGGTCCGCGGTCTTCGGCGCTCGCCACGTAATCGGGAAACGTATCGAACGCGGCCACCCAGCGGTCGAGAGACGGAGCTGTCGCTCTGACCTCCGCCATAGGCACTTCGCGCGCGATGCCATGGCGGCGTCCATCGTTCATCAATTGCCTGAGACGCGCGGCGACGGCGGGATCCGTGGCGCCGATGAGGCCGTCGCGCACCTCAATCGCGCCCGCGGATTGCGGCAGCAGCACGCGTGGGCGCACGATGTAATTCCGGTTTTCCATTCCGTGGCCGGAGACGAGCGCGACCGTCATCCCGGCAGGAGCACTGGAGAGAATCCGGCCGATTGACTCGTCGTCGCTTTCGAGGGCGTCCCGGGAGTAAATGCTGAGGGCGCCGGTTTCGCGCTGCTCCGACTCGACGTCCATGAAATGCACCAGCAGAAGGCCGGGGGAATCTCTCTCCAGGAGAAAGATCGCCGCGCGCGTGGCCGATTCATCGTCCCAGAGTTCCTTTTCGAAGCCGGGCGATTCGTTCTCGATACGGTCGAGGATGCCCGCCGGCGTGGTTTCGCGCGCGACCGCCGCGAACTGCACGTCGCGTTCCCGCTCCGCGGTGGCGGGTTGGGGAAAATTGAACGCGATTTCCGCGCCGTTCGTCGCGGGCCAGAAGATGGCGCCCACTTTGACGCCGGCGCGCGCCGCGGCCTGCCAGAGCGGCATGGCATTGAGTGCATCGCCAAGGAGTACACCCGTCATCAGGGCTGTCTGGGATGCTGCGGATTCGGACGGCGCCACCCCGATGACGCCGGTGGCGACGGCCCCTTGCCGCATCAGCCTGCGGATATTGGGGATTTTGACGCGCGTGGCGGGCTGGTTCAGAAACCTTGCATCCAGACCGCCGATGGAAATGACCAGCAGTTTGCGCGGACCCGGTTTGGGGCCGGACTGGGCGAGAAGCAGAGCCGGGAGCAGGAAAGCGGTGAGACGAAAATGCAGCAATCTTGATCCTAGCGCGCGGCATAATCGTTTATTGACATTCCAATCTGGAAGACACCGGCTCGCGCGTCCGGCCCTGATCGCGACAATGCTCGGACTGCTCTGCGCGCTGTACCTGGCCGACCTCACGGGCATGGGGCTGGTGACGCCTGACGAGCCGCGCTACGCCGCCATCGGCCGCGCGATGGCGAATTCGGGGGATTGGATCACGCCGCGCCTCTGGGGCCATCCGTGGTTCGAAAAGCCGGCGCTGCTGTACTGGATGACGGCGTCGGGATTTCGCCTGGGCCTTGATGCGGATCTGGCGCCGCGTTTGCCGGTAGCCCTGCTCAGCCTCGGGTTTCTCGCGTTTTTCTGGTGGCGTTTGCGGGTGGAGTGGGGCGCGCGCGTGGCGTCGTATGCGGGGGCGATGCTGGCGACGAGCGCCGGCTGGCTCGCTTACAGCCATGTGGCGGTGACGGATCTGCCGCTCGCCGCGTTTTTCTCCGCCGCTCTACTGCTGTCGATGCCCTGGATCGCGCGCGGGGACCGCAGACTGCTGCCCGCCGCCGCGGCCTGCCTCGGGCTGGCGGCCATGGCGAAGCAACTGGTGCCGCTGGTGCTTTTTCTGCCGGTGCTCGCGTTTGGCTGGAGGCGGGTGCGCGACTGGCTGCGACCCGGTCCGGTGGCCGCGTTCGCGGTGTGCGCGCTGCCCTGGTACATCGTGTGCACGCTGCGGAACGGAAGCGAGGCGCCGCGGGTGTTGTTCCTGGAGCAGGCTTTTTCGCGCTTCAACTCGGCTTCGCTGCAGCATGTGCAGCCGTGGTGGTTCTATCTTCCGATGCTGCTTCTCCTGCTGTATCCCTGGTTCCCGCTTCTGGCGCTGCTTTGGCGCGGTCCGGCGGAGTTCGCCCGCGACCCCCGCATCCGGGCGCTGGCGGGCGTCGCGATTTTCGGGTTTGCGTTCTTTTCGGCGTCGTTGAACAAATTGCCCGGCTA